>Ga0157375_10005845_pt1 | contig 10707 bp, 7 predicted proteins | sample M35metaG_FD_115311 | JGI IMG/M metagenome (GOLD analysis project Ga0157375, IMG submission 115311) | Miscanthus rhizosphere microbial communities from Kellogg Biological Station, Michigan, USA - M3-5 metaG | ecosystem: Host-associated > Plants > Roots > Rhizosphere > Soil | place: USA: Michigan...
ACCTGGGTCTCGCGTCGGGTGCGCCGAAGCAGCGTCCCTACGCGGCGGTGCTCGGCTGTTCCGACGCGCGGGTGCCGATCGAACTGATCTTCAACGAAGGGCCTAACGATCTCTTCGTCGTGCGCGTCGCGGGAAACGGCCTCGGCAGCGACGTCCTTGGCAGTCTCAAGTACGCGGTTGACAACTTGGGCAGCAGCTTGAAGATCATCGTGGTCCTCGGCCACAGCGGTTGCGGCGCCGTATCGGCCGCCGTCGACGCCTTTCTCGACCCGAAGACTTACCTGTCGTTCGCCGCGCAGCACTCTTTGCGCAGCATCCTCGACCGCCTGCTCGTCGTGGTCAATGCCACGGCCATGCGCATGACCGCTGTCTTCGGATCGGAGGTTGTGCGTCGGCCCGGCTATCGCACGGCGCTGATCGAGGCGGCGGTCGTCTCGAATGCGGCGCTGGCCGCGTACACGCTGCAACAGGAGATTGGCGCATCCGCTAGTCAGGAAATTCGCGCCGCCTATGGCGTTTACCTGCTCGAAGGCAGGCAGATATGGGCACCGCGAACGGAAAGTAGCGACTGCACCGGGCTCGCCTACCCACCAGCCGACTTTGCGGCATTCGGCGATTCCGTACTACGCACCGGACGAATCGCGCGCCTGCTCGATGGGGTTGTCGTTTAGAGGCGCCGGCACTGCATGCGCAGCGCCGACAACTCGATCGTCTCCCGCCGGAAGTTAAGCCGACCTTTGCAGGCGCGCACCCGAAGATCCGCCGAGGCCCTGCATATCGGGGATCATGGCCAGCGCGAGCTCTTCGGGCCGCGTGTAGTGCGCCTTGATCGCCCAGTCGAGCATGTCGAGCTCCGTGTCCAATGCCGCGCGGCGATGATCCGGCAACGTGCTGCGCAGGTTCATGAGCATCGCGCGCATGCGGCGCGCGATTTGCAGGTTGTTGGCGCCACAGGCGCGAATCTCGTTGCAGGCGACCTGGACGTAGTGCTCCCAGTTCGGCGTGCGGAAAATGACGCGCGGCTGGCCACTGTCGTCGAGAATGACTTCTCCGCGCAACCTACGCCGGCCCACCACGCGCAGCAGCCGATGCACCTGGTCCAATGCGAGCACGGCCGTCGTCGGGTCGTTGATCGCCGGCGACAGCGCCTTCAGCGCAATGTCGACAATGATGCGGAACGCGAACATCGGGTCCTGTTCGAGCGTACGTTCGGGACCGAAGGCCACGGTGCAGAGTACCGTTCGGTCGTCGATAGCCATCGCTCCGCCGTGCAGTACGAACAATGGCTCCTCTGCGGCGACGAAATCTCCGACCTGCGGCAGGAATTCGATCACGCCGTCGTGGAGCCGCGCCAGCGCCAGCAGCGCGGGAATCTCGACCGCGAGCACGATTTCCGATGCGTTGCCGTGTTGGACCAGACGGCTGGGCGTACCGACCCTTTCGTGCAGCGCAGCCTCCTCCGGAGGCAGCGCGGTCGCCGGATCCGGATAGACGGCCTTGATCATGGCCACGCCTTCATCGCCGACCCGAGCGACGACGGCGACCGGCCGCAGCAGGCGCGCCGCATAGTCGATCAGGAACAGGAAGTCGGCGATGCACGCGACGCCGAGCACGCCCGTGACCGTAGCGACGAGTTCGTGCACGGCCGCTGTCTGCCGGTTGAGCGCACCGACGGCGAACACCAATGTGAAGACGAACAGGCCGACGCTGTAACGGACGACGTTGTTGCGCAGCAGGATTGTGGCAATGATTCGCGGCGTCAGCTGGCCGCCCGCTATCTGGATTGCCACCAGCAGCTGGCCAAACGTGAATACCAGAAATGACAGCGTTAGCGTGATGACCGTTTGATACAACGCCGTTGCGCCGGTAAGTTCGAGGTGCGTGAGGTTCCAGCGCTGCCAGTCGTCGAGTGCGTGGATCATCGGCGAAATCGCCAATTCGACCGCAATGGCGATGAGCGGGACAGTCCACAGCGCCGACTTGAGATAGCTGGTCAGCCGGTAGACCCGCCCCCACGTCACCCCGCCTCGAATGCGGTCCCGGAACCGGCGGCGGCTCTCGGCAGGAGCGAGACGGGGTGTCTCACCTTCTTGCGGATCGGGGATCATGGCAAATTCATGGTCGTAAACTGGTTCGCAGTGTGCCTGATCTCCGCCCCCCGCGGGCCGGGAATTTGCGGGAAAGAGGCGATCAGAACGTCGCGCCGAGCATGCCGACGAAGACCTGAGAGCTTGACCCCGGATTGAACCAGTAGCCACCGATCGTCACGGGCCCCCAGGTCACCTGCGCGAACGGGCCTCGCTGGATGTCGCGGTCATTGCTGTAGGTCGTGGTGCGCTGGCCGGCAATCCCGAGGCGGAGCCATTCGATCGGCCGAAAACCCAATTCGCTCCAGGCGTAGAAATAGCTGTCGCTCCGCTGATGGCTGTCGCTCACGTACTCGGCCTCGATGTAGACGTCGAATTGCTTCCACGCCACGCTCGCCTCGAGCGCCGGCACGAACGCCTGCGTCGCTCCCCACGCGCCGCCCAGCAGCGGCGTGAGCTCCCATGTGATGTCCTCTCCGCCCGCAAAGGTCCAGCCGACGAAAGCCGAGCGCGCGCCGACCGACTCGTAGTTGTACCTTGCCTCGAGGTGTAGCGGTCCGCGGTCGGCAACCGCGATCGCCGACGTGTAATTCTCGCCCCCGCGGACGGCGGTGGGATATGCGGTGATCGCGAATTCCCATGAGGGTTTCGCGGCCGCAGACGCGCGCCGGATGCCATGTTCTTCTTCCGCGGCGAGCGCCGACGTGGCCGAAACGACCGCGACGACGGCGAAAGCGCACAGCGCGGCTTTCATCCGCCGAGCGCGTTGATTGCGATCACGAGCGCGGTGCCCAGCCCCGCCATCAGCAACCCGACCCGCCAGCTGCCGTAACCCGCGTAACGACCGAGCGCGAGCCCGCCCACGAAAAGCATGGCGACTCCGACGCCGCGCGACACGTTTTTCGCCGTCGCGACATCGTCGAACACCGCGAAGGGCAGCACGACCGGGAAGGTGGACGCGACAACGATAAGGAATATCGCCAGCGCAGCGAGCAGGTCGTTCCATTCTAGCTTGGGCCGTGCCGGCAGGGAGGTCAGTGCGAGGATCCGTCCGCGCATGGCCTCGAGCTCGGCCGTTGCGACCAAACCCGCCCCGACCAGTGAAAGAGACGCTTGGATGAGCGCACGCCCGGTCGCCGCGTCCGGCGCGCTGCGCACCGAGCGGATCACCGTAAGCAACCGGCCGCGATCGGTGATTGTCCGCACCAGGTACATCACCGCGTCGACCAGGCCCCACGCGAGGTTGCAGCCCAACGCGGCAATGTACATTTCGCGAATCTGGGAACGGCCGGATTCCGCGACGGAGACGGCACCGATGAAGGTGAGCGCCATGAACAGCCCGAACAGCATTTCCGAAACACGATCGACCGGGCTGAGGATCGGTTCCCTGGGTTTCTTGTCGAGAATGTTGTCGTCAGTCACTATGAGTCACTCGCATCAGCATTCGTCGAATCCGCTTCTCGTTCCTCGACATTCTGACCGTCGCGCCGTGATCTGACAATTCGGGCACCGGTTGCAGCGCTTTGCGTGCCGGCCGGGAATACAATGGATCGGAGTCTCACGGGAAGCTGCAATGCGCGGGTCCGGGCATGTGCGAACGGTGACCTCGGAAATGCGGCATGAACAAACCGACGACAGACACACTGGCGGTCCAACCAAGTTCTTCAGCACTGCGCTTCGACGTGGTTGCCGGCCTCACGGCGGCCGCGGTCGTCCTGCCCAAGGCGATGGCCTATGCAACGGTGGCCGGATTGCCCGTCGCCGTGGGACTGTATACCGCCTTCATTCCGATGGCGATCTAAGCTCTGCTGGGCTCGTCGCGGGTGCTGAGCGTCAGCTCTACCACTACGCTTGCCATCCTCGCTGGAACCGAGCTTGGCCTGGTGGTACCGGACGGAGATCCGTCGAAACTCGTCGTCGCAACCGCCACGCTCGCCGCGCTGGTCGGCGCGATCTTGTTGCTGGCGAGGCTCTTGCGCCTGGGCTTCGTCGCGAACTTCATCTCCTCGCCGGTGCTGACCGGATTCAAGGCGGGAATCGGCTTGGTGATCGTGCTGGACCAGGTACCGAAGCTCATGGGCATTCACATCACCAAACAGGGTTTTTTCACCGACCTGCTCAGCGTCGCTCATCACATTCCCGACCTGTCGCCGCTGACGTTGGCGGTTGCACTCGCGACGTTCGTGATCCTTATCGGCATGGAGCGACTGTGGCCGCATTCGCCCGCGCCACTGGTGGCCGTCGGTGGCGCTATCGCCGCCTCGTGGTATTTCGGCCTGAACGCGTTGGGGGTTTCGACGGTCGGCCTTATTCCGCAGGGGTTTCCGTCGCTGACGCTGCCGGACCTGGCGTTAGTCCGACAACTGCTGCCGGGGGCGCTCGGAATTGCTCTGATGAGCTTCACTGAAACGATCGCCGCCGGTCGCGCTTTTGCACGGCCGGACGATCCTCCGATCGACGCGAACCGCGAACTGGTCGCCACCGGAGCCGCCAATCTGGGCGGGGCGTTGTTCGGCGCGATGCCGGCGGGCGGCGGCACATCGCAGACTGCCGTGGTGCGGTCGTCAGGTGGCCAATCGCAAAAGGCTTCGCTGGTGACAGCCGGCGCCGCGCTGGCCACGATGCTGGTGTTGGCACCGATGCTGGGCCTGTTGCCGAACGCCACGCTGGCGGCCGTCGTGATCGTCTACTCCGTCGGGCTGATCCAGCCGATGGAGTTCCGCGCGATCCGCAACGTGCGCACGATGGAGTTTCGTTGGGCGGTCATCGCGGCGCTGGGCGTGCTGATATTCGGCACGCTGCAGGGCATCGTGGTGGCGATCATCGTGTCGCTAATCGGCCTGTCCAGCCAATCTGCGCATCCGCGCGTATCCGTCATCGGCCGCAAACGCGGGGCAGACGTGCTGAGGCCGCTGTCGTCGGAACACCCCGACGACGAGACATTCGATGGCCTGTTGATCGTGCGGCCGGAGGGGCGGCTGTTCTTCGTCAACGCGCAATATGTCGCGGAGCGGCTCAACGCGCTCGTTGCGCAGCACCAGCCGCGCGTGCTCGCGGTTGACCTGAGCCGCGTTCCCGACATCGAATACTCCGCGTTGCAGGCGCTGATGGAGGGCGAGAAGCGCCTGACCGAACAGGGCGCCGTCGTGTGGCTGGTGGGATTGAACCCCAGCGTCCTCGACGTCGTGCGTCATGCCGGACTGGACAAGAAACTGGGCCGCGAGCGTCTGCTGTTCAACGCTCGCGAGGCGATCGAACGATTTCAATCGCTGCAGACCAGGGCGGAGCCTTAGGCGTCCAGGCGCAGGCGGCAAATGCGCACGTTTCCATCTTCGGGGTCAGGTGCAACACTGAATCCGAGACGACGCGCGAGGCGCAGCATCGGCTGGTTTGCTGCGAGCACATAGCCTTCCATCTCGACCAATCCGCGCGACTTCGCCGCGCCGATGAGGGCGGCCAGCAGCGTACTCGCGAGGCCGACGCCACCGAATTCGGATACGACGGTGATCGCGAACTCGCAGATCGCGGAGTCGTTGCCGACGAGACAGGTGGCGCTGCCCACAATGTCGATGCCGTCTGCCGCGGGGACCGTCGCCACAATTCCGGTCCCGCGCGCGGGAAACGAGGCGAGCACCTGCCGCACCCGCTCCAGGTTGGGCTCGCGCACAAAGCGCATGAAACGCATGTAGCGGGCATCATTGCTCATACGCGCAAATGCCTGCACAAGTTCTTCCTCATCCGTCAGGCGCATTGCACGAACGTGGACGATACGACCGTCGCGCAACGCGAAATCGAATTCGGTGAAACCGGAGTCCATGGTCAGCCCCTATCGCTTCGATCGACAGTGTAGCGATGGCTTGCGGCGGGGCCAATGCGGGCACTCGGCAAGTCGACAAGCGCGAGGCAATGCGGTACAAATACTAGCTGCCGGGGCCGTGCCCGCCAGCCGCCGCGAGCGAGACCTTTCCCCTCCCCTATCGTCTGGAGAATCCGCCGATGAACGTTGCGGATGGAACTAATGCCCGCTCACCTGTCCGGCGGACGTCCGCCTGCGTGGTGATCGCTGCGTTGGCCCTGCTCTCGGGCTGCGGCAAGCAAGCTCCGGCTCCCGAAAAGGCACCGCCTAACGTCACCGTGCTGACGGTCGCGCGCAAGGATGTCCCGATCACGGCCGTTTACGTTGCGCAAACGCAGAGTTCGCAGGGCGTGAACATCCAGGCGCGCGTGTCCGGCTGGCTCGACAAGCGAATGTATGTCGAAGGCTCCGTGGTCAAGGCCGGCCAGGTGCTGTTCCAGATGGACCCGAAGCCATTCCAGGCGCAGGTCGACGGGCAACAGGCGGCACTGCAACGAAGTCAGGCGGCACTGCAGGTGGCGAAGGCCAATCTCGACCGCACCAAGCCGCTCGCGCAGCAGAACGCGCTTTCACAGAAGGACCTCGACGACGCAACGGGCCAGTACGAGCAGGCCGCCGCCGCGGTCGAGCAGGCAAAGGCGCAACTGGACACGGCGCAGCTCAACCTCTCGTACACGACCATTCGCTCACCGGTCGACGGTGTGTCGAGCTACGCGGCCGTTGCCGACGGCACCTACCTCAATCCGCAGAATGCGCAGCTGACAACCGTGTCCGTGCTGACGCCAATGTGGATCAATTTCAGCGTCTCGGAAAACGAGCTGGAGCGCATCCGCAACGAGGTGCGCAGCGGACAACTCAAGCTGCCCGATGGCGGACGGTTCGTCGTCGAGGTCGAAATGGTGGACGGCAATCTCTTTCCGTTCACCGGCACGATCACCTTTGCGGATCCGTCGTACAACTCGACGACGGGCACTTTCCTGCTGCGCGCCACTGTAAACAACCCGGCCGGCACGCTCCGCCCGAATCAGTACGTCCGCGTGCGCCTGACCGGTGCCATCCGTCCCAACGCGGTCGTGATTCCGCAACGCGCGGTGCAGCAAAGCGCCAAAGGCCACTTCGTCTGGGTCGTCAACAAGGACGACTTAGCCGAACTGCGTCCGGTCACCGTGGGCGACTGGAAGGGTGAAGGCTGGCTCATCTCGGAGGGGCTGACCGACGGCGATCGTGTCGTCGTCGACGGCGGCGTGCGCCTCTCGGCCGGCGCTGCGGTAAAGGCGACTGCCTACACGCCACCGGCACCGGCGCCGGCGCCCACAAAGGGCGCTGCGCCGACGTCGCAGGCACTGCAAAACGCGCCGTCGTCGCTCGTCTCCATCTACTTCCCGACGGGGCAGGCCACGCTCGACACGGGAGCAATGCGCGCAATCCGTACGGCGACGGCCGCCTACATAGGCATCGGCACGCAGATCAATGTGACCGGCTACGCCGACAAGACCGGAAATGCCGCGGCTAACGTCGAGCTGGCGAAGAAACGGGCCATTGCCGTCCGCGACGAGCTCGTGAAACTCGGCGTCGAGCCCCGGCGCGTCCAGCTGACGCCGCCGGTCAGCGTGACGGGCGCTGGCAGCGACGACCAGGCCAGGCGCGTCGACATAAGCGTCACCCACTGACCGGCGCGGCACGGCATGTTCTCCCGGTTCTTCATCGAGCGGCCGATCTTCGCGGCGGTCGTCGCGCTGATCATCTGCCTCGCCGGTGTCGTATCGATGTCGCAGCTGCCTGTCGCGCAATATCCGTCCATCACGCCGGTGCAGGTGACGGTGTCGGCCACTTATCCGGGCGCGGACTCCAAGACGCTGGCCGACTCGGTCGCATCGCCGATCGAGCAGCAGATCAACGGCGTCGACAACATGCTGTACATGTCGTCCACCAGCTCGTCCACCGGCCAGCTGACGATGACGATCTATTTTTCGCTCGACACCGATCCAGACATCGCGCAGGTGCAGGTGCAGAACCGGGTCAACCTCGCGATGCCGCAACTGCCGTCCGCGGTCGTGCAGCAGGGCGTGAACGTACAGAAGAAATCGTCGTCGATCATGATGCTGGTCGCGGTTTACGCGAAGGATGACCGCTACAGCGCCAACTACATCGCGAATTATGCGAACGTCTACGTCCTCGACACGTTGAAGCGCGTCAACGGTGCCGGGCAGGCGCAGATCATGGGCGTGCCCAACCAGGCGATGCGGATCTGGATGAATCCCGACCGCATGGCATCGCTTGCGGTCACTACGTCCGACATCGCCAACGCGGTCAGCCAGCAGAACCAGCTTTTCGGCGCCGGCCAGATCGGCCAGCAGCCGAACGCGGGCCAGGTAGAGCTTACCTTTCCGGTCGTCACCCAACCGCAATTCACCGACCCGAACCAGTACCTGAACATCATCCTGCGCGCCAGCCAGGACGGCAACGCCATCGTCCGCGTCGGCGACGTCGCGCGAGCGGAAGTCGGGTTGCAGCAGTACATCGTCGACAGCAAGATGAACGGCGTCCCCGCGACGATCATCGCCGTCTACCAGCAACCAGGCGCCAACGGTCTGGTTGTATCGGCCGCGGTGCGCAAGGCGCTGGAGGAGATGAAGTCCAGGTTCCCGCAAGGGATGGACTATGTGATCGCGCTCGACACCAACGACTTCGTCCGGCTGTCGATCAAGGAAGTGATCAAGACGCTGTTCGAGGCAATGGTGCTGGTCGTGCTCGTCGTCTACCTGTTCCTGCAGAGCTTCCGCACGACGATCATCTGCAGCGTGGCGATCGTCATTGCGCTGGTGGCGACGTTCGCCGGCATGCTCGCGCTGGGCTTCTCGATCAACCTGTTGACACTGTTCGGACTGGTCCTGGCGATCGGAATGGTCGTCGACGACGCGATCGTCGTGGTCGAGAACGTCGAGCGCAACATGCACGAGCACCATCTCCCGCCCAAGGAAGCGACCATCCGCTCGATGGACGAGATCGCGAGCTCGCTGGTCGCGGTGGTACTCGTCATGTGCTCCGTGTTCATTCCCGCCGCCTTCCTGCCCGGCACCACGGGTCAACTCTACAAGCAGTTCGCGATCACGATCGTGATCTCGGTGTCGGTGTCCGGCTTCGTCGCGCTGACGGTCACGCCGGCGATGTGCGCGGCGCTGCTCAAGCACAGTCCGCCGCCGACGCGCGGACCGTTCGCGTGGTTCAACCGCCAGGTCGACCGCGTGACGCAGGCTTTCGGCGTGGCGGTGGCGTACGTGATCAAGTTCGCGGTGGTCGCGCTGGTGCTGCTGGCCGTGTTCCTGTACTCGATCTTTCACCTGTTCAAGGTCCTTCCGACGAGCTTCGTACCCAACGAAGACCAGGGTTACGCGTTCGCGGCGATCATCATGCCGCAGGCAGCGAGCCTGTCGCGCACGCAGGAAATTGCGGCCAAGGCCGACGCCATATTCAAGGGGCTGCCCGGCGTGGAGACGCGCACCGTGGTATCCGGCTACAGCCTGCTGGACAGTGGCTTCAAGACCAACGCCGCGACGATATTCGTCACGTTCAAGGACTTCGACGAACGCTACAAGAGCATCGACACGGCCAAGCAGCAAAACGTGCGCGCGATCCTGCAGGGCTTTTTCGCGCAGGCGCGGATGATCGACGAGGCGATCGTGATTCCGATTGCGCCGCCGGCCATCCCGGGCATCGGTACGACCGGCGGCTTCGAATTCTGGATTCAGAACACCGGTACCGGCGACCCCGTCGCGCTCGGCGGCGTGCTGCAGGAATTCCTGAAGAAGGCGCGGGAGCGGCCCGAGTTGACTGGCCTCGCGACCACGTATTCGGCCAGCACACAGCAAATGCGGGTCAGCGTCGACCGCGAAAAGACGCAGCTGCTGGGCATCCCGATCCAGGATGTGTACAGCGCAATCCAGGCGCAGTTCGGCTCGCTCACCGTCAGCCAGTACAACATGTCGTCCAACGTCTGGTGGGTGGTCATCCAGTCGGACGCGCAATACCGGCAACATCCCGCGGACCTGACGCGGCTGTATACGCGCAACAACCAGAACCAGATGGTGCCTCTGTCGTCGGTGGTGTCGACGGAGTGGACCGCGGGGCCCGACCTGCTGCCGCACTTCAACGGCTTCACCGCGGCCAAGGTCAATGGCAATGCGTCCGCGGGCTACAGCTCGGGAGACGCGATCGCCGCGATGGAGGCGGTCGCCAAGGAAGTGCTGCCGGCTGACTACGCATTTGCGTGGTCGGGCCTGTCGTACGAGGAAAAGAAATCGGGCGGCACGTCCGGTCTCGCGTTCGTGTTCGGCTTCATCATCGTGTTCCTGGTGCTGGCAGCGCAGTACGAATCGTGGACGCTGCCGGGCGCCGTGATGTCGGCGGTTCCGTTCGGAATCCTGGGCGCCTTGCTCACCAATCATTTGCGCGGACTCGACAACGATGTCTACTTCCAGATCGGGCTGCTGGTGCTGATCGGCCTTGGCGCCAAGAACGCGGTCTTGCGCGTGTCCGCCGCCATCGACTTTCGCCATCAGGGCAAGTCGATCATGGAGGCGACCATCCTGGCAGGCGAACAACGGCTGCGCCCGATCATCATGACGTCGCTCGCGTTCGCCATCGGCTGCCTGCCGTTGGCCCTCGCCGTCGGCGCCGGCGCCAATGCGCGGCATTCGATCGGCACCGGCATCATCGGCGGCATGCTGGGCGAAACCACGCTCGCGATGCTGTACGTGCCGTTGC
>Ga0157375_10005846_pt1 | contig 10706 bp, 8 predicted proteins | sample M35metaG_FD_115311 | JGI IMG/M metagenome (GOLD analysis project Ga0157375, IMG submission 115311) | Miscanthus rhizosphere microbial communities from Kellogg Biological Station, Michigan, USA - M3-5 metaG | ecosystem: Host-associated > Plants > Roots > Rhizosphere > Soil | place: USA: Michigan...
GGCCCGCAACGTGCGCGGCTTCATGAGCCTCTTCCACTCCGAGAAGCCGGTCCTCTGCAAGGTCCACGGCTACTGCGTCGCCGGCGGCACCGACATGGCGCTCTGCTCGGACCTGCTGGCGATCGCCGACGACGCCAAGATCGGCTACCCGCCGGCCCGGGTCTGGGGCTCGCCGACGACGGCGATGTGGGCGCTGCGGCTGGGGCCGATGCGGGCCAAGCGGCTGCTGCTGACCGGCGACTCGCTGACCGGGGCCGAGGCGGCGGAGTGGGGGCTGGCGACTGAGGCCGTGCCGGCGGCCGAGCTCGACGAGCGCTTCGAGCGGCTGTTGGAGCGCGTGGCCCGGCTGCCGGTCAACCAGCTGGTGATGATGAAGCTGCTGGTCAACCAGACGGTCGAAAGCCAGGGCCTGCGCCAGGCGCAGACGCTGGGCACCTTCTTCGACGGCATCGCCCGCCACACGGACGAGGGCCACGCCTTCGTCCGCCGCGCCGCCGAGTCCGGCTTCCGCGAGGCGGTGCGGGAGCGCGACGAGCCCTTCGGCGACCACGGCCTCGACGGCTTCGGGGTCAGCTAGTGGCGCGGGCCCCGGACCTCTCCAAGGTCACGGCCGAGGACGCCCGCGGCTTCATCGCGGGCAGCTTCCCGGGCGACCTCGGGATCGAGCCGCTGGAGATCGAGGACGGTCATGCCCGCGGCCGCATCGTCGTCGACCGCCGTCACCTGCACCCCGGCGGCTTCGTCCACGGCGGTGCCTGGACTGCGCTCGGCGACACCGTCGCCGCCTGGGCGACCTTCCGCAGCATCCCGCCGGGGGGCGACTTCACGACGATCGAGCTGAAGCTGAACGTCTTCGGCTCCGGCCTGCCCGGCGACGAGATCGTCGCCGTGGCGACGCCGCTGCACGTCGGCCGCACCACGGTCGTGATCGAGGTCCGGATCGACCGCGTCCGCGAGGGCGAGAGCAAGCTGGCGGCGAACCTCATCGTGACCCAGTTCGTGCTGCCCGCCAAGGGCGCCTGACCGGCGCATATCCGCGTCCTCAGCCGCTTGTGTGCAGAGCACACGCGCTCCCCGCGTGCTTGATCGGCTTGGTCAGGCGCTCATGGATAAAAAGTCGCTGGCGAGCAGGCCGACCAGACGCGGCAGCGAGCCCAGCGCCCTTGCCTGCTCGATCTGGCGCTGAGCGCCGGTGCGTTCGCCGAGGGGAATGACCCGGTCGAGCTCCTCGACGCAGTCGAGCGCCTGCGCGTGGGGGCGGCAGACGGCGACGAGGTCGGCCAGCAGCTCGCGCGCCGGCACCCGCCGGCCCAGCTCCGGCTCGATCAGCTCGGCGTCCATGCCGTCGCGGGCGGCGAGGAAGCGGTTCTCGGCCAGGACCTCCTGCGGCATCGACCGTTCGAGGTGGTCCTCGCCCTCGACCTCGGCCCGGACGATCGACTGGACCAGGGCCGCGATCGCGCCGGAGTCGGCGAGCTTGGTCTGCGCGTCCATGATCCGCACCTCGACCGTGCCGAAGCGCGGCTGCGGCCGCACGTCCCACCAGAGGAAGGTCGGCTCGGGCACGGCGTCGCAGCGGATCAGCACGTCGACGGTCTCGACGTACTCCGCGTAGTCGGCGAAGTCGCGGGGGATGCCGACCCGGGGGAAGGCCTGGAAGAGCGGCGTCCGGGCCGAGGCGAGGCCGGTGTCGCGGCCCTGCCAGAAGGGCGAGTTGACCGAGAGCGCCAGCAGCAGTGGGATGTGGGTGCGGAGGCGGTTGGCGGCGTAGATCGCCGCCTCGGCGCCGGGGACGCCGACGTGGACGTGGAGGCCGAAGGTGGGCTCGCGCCGGGCCAGCTCGCGCATCGAGCCGTAGACGAACTGGTAGCGCTCACCGGCCGAGACGACGATCTCCTGCCAGACCGCGAAGGGGTGGGTGCCGGCGCTCGCGGCCCGCATCGAGAGCGGCTGCAGGACCGCGTCGAGCTCGCCGCGCAGGGTCGCCAGCTCAACCAGCGCGTCGCCGATGCGGGCGTGGACGCCGGTCTGGATCTCCAGCGCCGAGCCGTGCGTCTCCGCCGTGAAGCTGTCGCTGCCGGCGCGGGGGAGGCGGGGCAGGACGCTGTCGATCCGGTGGGCCAGGGCCCAGCTGGTGGCGTCGAGCAGCATCACCTCCTCCTCGATCCCGACCGTGTACGGGCCGAGCTCGTGCGGCGGCGCCCAGGTCGCCCAGGCCGGTGCGGTGCCGGCCAAGGCGCCGCCCTCGCTCACGCGACCTCGCGGCCGCGGCGCTCCTGGTAGGAGGCGCCGTCGCGTCGGCAGGCCTCGACGAAGCGGCGGAAGAGCGCCGCCTCGTAGGGCCGGTGGACGAGGGTCTCGGCGTGCCACTGGACGCCGATCAGGAACGGCCGCTCGGGGTCCTCGACCGCCTCGATCGTGCCGTCGGGGGCGCGGGCGCTGACCCTCAGCCCGGTGCCGAGGCGATCGATCGCCTGGTGGTGGAAGGAGTTGACGTCGAGCCGGTCGCTGACCTCGACCTCGTCGTCGCCGAGCGCCGCCGCCAGCCTGCTCCCGGGCTCGACCACGACTGGGTGGCTGGTCTGGTCGCCGGGGATCCGCTGGCGGTGGGAAATCTCGGTCGAGATCTCCGGCAGGTGCTGGTGCAGGGCGCCGCCGCGGATCACGTTGAGCGCCTGGGTGCCGCGGCAGATCGCCAGGATCGGCATCTCGCGGGCGTCGGCCCGCCGCGCCACCGCCAGCTCGAAGCGGTCGAGGTCGGGCTCGATCGGCCCCAGCTCCGGGTGCGGCGGGGCACCGTAGCCCTCGGGGTCGAGGTCGGGGCCGCCGGAGAGGCAGATGCCGTCGAGGCGGTCGAGCAGCGGCTCGATCGCCTCGGGGTGCAGCGGCGGCATCACCAGCGGCAGCCCGCCGGCGGCCTCGATCCCGCGCAGGTAGGGCAGGCCCAGCGCCATCTCCAGCCGCGCCGGCGGCTCGCCCTCCGGGGTCGGGTTGATGCTCTCGGCGCGGCGCATCTCCGAGGTCGTGACCCCGATCAGCGGCCGCTCCCGCCGCGATGCCAGGGAACGGGTCTTCATGCCCCCTCCTTCGCGCTCGCCTCCAGCACCCAGGTGTCCTTGCAGCCACCGCCGCGGGAGCTGTTGACGATCATCTCGCCGGCTCCCCGGGCGAAGCGGGTGAGGCCCCCCGCCATCGTCGCGGTCCCGCTCGGGGAGCTGACGACGAAGGGGCGCAGGTCGACCCGCCGCGGCCGCAGCCGGGCGCCGCAGACGGTCGGGTGGCTGGAGAGCTGCACGGTCTCCTGGGCGACGAAGCCCTCGGGGCGGCGCCGGACCAGCCCGATCGCCCGTCGCCGCTGGGCCGCGGTCGCCCCGGACATGATCGTGATGCCCTGGCCGCCGAAGCCGTCGCGGGGCTTCACGACCAGCTCGTCGAGGCGCTCCATCGCGGCCTCCCTGGTCGCCTCGTCGGAGAGGTCGAAGCTGGGGACCGAGCGCAGCAGCGGCTCCTCGCCGAGGTAGAAGCGGACCATGCTCTCGGCGTAGGCGTGGGCGAGCTTGTCGTCGGCGAGGCCGCTGCCGAAGGCGTTGACGCAGCGCAGCCGGCCGGACTCCAGCGCCGGCAGCAGCAGCTCGCCGAGCGCGGTCGGGCGGCCGTCGGGGGCGCTGAGGCGGTCCTCGTCGAGGCGGCGGTAGAGGACGTCGACCTGGCGCCGCTCGCGGCTCTCGCGGGCGAAGAGCCGGCCGCGCTCCAGCTCCAGCTGCTCGGGCTGCAGCACCGGGATCCCCAGTTCGCGCCCGAGCCGCCGGTGCTCGTACCAGGCGCCGCTGCCGGGGCCGTCGGAGACGATCGCGGCGGCCGGGTCGGCGCGGCCGTCCGGGGCGGCGGCGCGGATCGCGGCGCCGAGGGCGCCGACGTGGGAGTCGAGCGGCCGCGGCCGCTCGGCGGCGCCGAGGGCGGGCTCGACCGCTTCGCGGACGGCGCTTGCGTAGCTGCAGCCGGAGGGCATCCTCAGATTGTCCTCCAAGACGCGGAGGACGCCGTCGGCGCTGCGGACCAGGTCGAGCCCGGCGACGGTCGCCGCCGGCAGCGCCGGGTCGAGCAGCCCCCGCATGCGCGGCTCGTAGCCGCTGGAGGTCTCCAGCAGCCGCCGCGGGACGAGGCCGGCGTCGAAGATCCGCTGGCCGCCGTAGGCGTCGGCGAGGAAGGCGTTGAGGGCGCGGGTGCGCTGCCCCAGGCCGGCCTCGAGCGAGGCCCACTCGGCGGCGCCGAGCAGCCGCGGGACCGGGTCGACGGCCAGCGGGCGCCCGGGCCCGAAATCGAGCCCGAGCGCCTCCACGCTGGCCTGGACGCGCTCGCGCAGCACCACCAGCTGCTGCCGCGCGAGCGCGTCGAGCACCGCCGCGTAGGGAGGTCGCGGGGTGCCATCGCTGGCGAAGGCCTCGTCGAAGCGACCCGGGTCGAGCGGGTACTTCCCGGCGCCGGGAGAGGGGCGGGCCGGATCCAAGGTCATCGCCATCGACTGAAGCTACCCGTGGAAGCCCCCCTTCCCACATGGCCCAGGGTCGAAAATCGCCGCCCCGACCCTGGAACTTTTGTCAGGGTGCGGCTTCGCTCTCGGCCGGGGCTTCGAGGCGTTCGATCTGCGGCAGGCGCCAGAGCACGCTGGCGATCGTCAGCCCGACCGCGGCCGAGATCAGCGAGAGGAACCACTGGGTGGCGGTGAGGAGCTCCATCTCGAAGAATTCGCGTACCGGAGCGGCGGCGAGGATCAGCGCGTAGAGGGCGCCGAGGCCGGCGATCAGGGCCAGCATGTAGCTCTGGATCGCGATGTGCTCGCGGCCGGGGCCGCGCTCGAGCAGCAGCACGAAGGAGAGGCCGAGCACGATCAGCGTCGTCGTCGCCGCGGTGCGGCCGGCGTCGAGGCTGGCTCCGGCGACGGTGTCGACGAGGAAGAAGGAGAGGATCGAGCCGATCGCCGTCGCCAGCCCGGCCGGGACCGCGAAGGCGGCCAGCGCCCGCAGCAGGCGGCCCCGGTAGAGCGGCCCGTCGGAGGGGGCGAGGGCGAGCACGAAGGAGGGGATGCCGATCGTCAGCAGCGCCGCCAAGGTCAGGTGGCGGGGCAGGAAGGGGAAGGCGAAGCCGGGCACGGCGACGAGCAGGATCAGGGCCGCGGCATAGACGGTCTTGGTCAGGTAGAGGCGGCCGAGGCGGTGGATGTTGCGGGCGATCCGCCGTCCCTCGCCGACCGCCTCCGGCAGCCGCGAGAACTCGTCTTTGAGCAGGACGACGTCGGCGACGCCCTTGGTCACCTGCGTGCCTGAGCCCATCGCCACCGCCATCCGCGCCTGCTTCAGGGCCGGCACGTCGTTGACCCCGTCGCCGATCATCGCCACGTAGCGGCCGGCGTCGACCAGGGCCGCGACCAGGGCTTTCTTCTGCTCCGGCTTGATCCGGCAGAAGACCGTGTTGGCGAGCGCGACCCGGGCCAGCTCGGCGGGGTCGTCGGGCAGCTCGGGCCCGTCGACGACGCCGGCCTCGCGCGGGACCCCGACCGCGTAGGCGACGGCGGTGACGGTCGCCCGGGCGTCGCCGGAGATCAGCTTCAGGTCGACTTCCTGCTCGCGCATGGTGGCGATCGTCGCCGCCGCGTCGGGGCGCAGCGTCTCCTCCAGCACGACCAGGGCCAGCGGCACCAGCCGCGGCGGCGGTGCCGCGGCGGCGTCGGCGGGCAGCGCCGCCTCGGTGCGGCCGAAGGCGACGACGCGGCGGCCGGCCGCGGTCTCCTCCTCGAGCTTGCGCTCCAGCCCCGGCGGCAGGGTCAGCGCCCCGGCCTCGGCGAGGATGTCCGGCGCCCCGAGCACGTAGGTCGCGGAGCCGCCGGAGCCGTTGCCGGAGACGGTGACGCCGCTCCACTTCCACTCGGAGGAGAAGGGGACCTCGGCGCTGACCCGCCCCGCCTCCCCGGGGAAGCGCTCGGCGATCTTCTCCAGGGTGCGGTTGCGGTCGCCGGCGCTGGCGGCGAAGCGCCCCAGCGCCGCCTCGGCGCCGCCGCTCTCGACCCCCTCGGCGAACTCGACCCCGGCCAGCCGCAGCTCGCCTTCGGTCAGGGTGCCGGTCTTGTCGACGCAGATCGTGTCGACCGCGGCCAGGCTCTCGCTGGCGCTCATCTGCTGGACCAGGGTGTCGCGGCGGGCCAGCCGCACCGCCGCCACCGCGAAGGTGACGCTCATCAGCAGGACCAGGCCCTCGGGGATCAGCGTGACCAGCCCGGCGGTGGCCGTCTGCGCGGCTTCTTCGAGGCCGACGCTGCGGACCTTGAGGCTGACGACGAGGACCGCCGCCAGCGGCAGCATCACGTAGGTGGCGGCGAGGATCACCCGGTTCACCTCTTTCTGCAGCGGCGAGGGCGGGTGGCGGAAGGTCCGGGCCTCGCCGGCGAGGCGACCGGCATAGCTCTCCTCGCGCACCGCGTCGACGACGTAGTGGCCGGAGCCGGAGACGCAGAAGGAGCCGGAGAGCAGGCGCTCGCCGACGCCCTTGCGGATGCCGTCGGCCTCGCCGGTCAGCATCGACTCGTCGACGGTCATGCCGCGGCTGGCGATGGTCTCGCCGTCCGCCACCAGCTGGTCCCCCGGCTCGACCCGGACGACGTCGCCGGGGACGATCTCCTCGGCCCGCAGCTCGACCACGGCGCTGTCGCGGACCACCTTGGCCTGGGGCTCGACCAGGATCGCCAGCTCGTCCAGGGTCGCCTTCGCCTTCAGCTCCTGGCGGATGCCGATGTAGGAGTTGATCACGGCGATCAGGCCGAACAGCGAGTCGGCGTACAGCCCCAGCCCGAGGTCGAGCACGAAGAAGACGCCGATGATCGCGTTGAAGAGCGTGAAGACGTTGCCGGCGACGATGCTCGAGGTCGAGCGCGAGGAGGTCTCCGGCGGGGGCCCCAGCTTGTGCAGGCGCTTGCGCGCCTCGGAGCTGGAGAGGCCCTGCTCGGGGTCTGGCGGGGCGGTGGCCATGGCGTCTATTCAATAGGGTGCGGCCCGGATGGCTCTGAAGCTCGGATTGAACCTCGGTTACTGGGGCATCGGCCCGGCCGGCGACGATGCCGCCAGCATCGTCAAGGAGGCCGAGCGGCTCGGCTACGAGTCGGTCTGGGCGGCCGAGTCCTACGGCTCCGACGTGGTCAGCGTGCTGGCCTGGCTGGCGGCGCAGACGACGGCGATCAACCTCGGCGCGGCGATCCTGCAGGTCCCCGCCCGTCCCCCCGCCGCCGCGGCGATGGCCGGGGCGACGATCGACAAGCTCTCCGGCGGCCGCTTCCTCTTCGGCTTCGGCCCCTCGGGCCCGCAGGTCTCCGAGGGCTGGTACGGGGTGCCCTACGCCAAGCCCTGGGGCCGCACCCGCGAGTACATCGAAGTGGTGCGGGAGATCATCGCCCGCGAAGGCCCGGTCGACCACCAGGGCGAGCACTACCAGCTGCCCCTGCCGGGCGGCGAGGGCAAGCCGCTGAAGCTCAACTTCCATCCCCTGCGCAACGAGATCCCCGTCTTCGTCGGCGCGATCGGTCGCAAATCGGTCGAGCTGGCGGCGGAGATCTGCGACGGCTGGATCCCGATCTTCTTCAGCGTCGACGCCTTCGAGGCGACCTGGGGGGAGCACCTCGAGGCCGGCTTCGCCAAGGGCGGCCGTCAGCGCTCCGACCTCGAGGTCAGCCCCTCGCTGCAGGTGGCGATCGACGGCGACCTGGAGGCGGCCAAGAGCGTCGTCAAGGCCGGCCTCGTCCTCTACTTCGGCGGCATGGGCAGCCGCAAGACCAACTTCTACGTCGACCTCGCCCACCGCTTCGGCTTCGGCGAGGTCGCCGACGAGGTCCAGCAGCGCTTCCAGGACGGCGACCGCGACGGCGCCTTCAAGGCGATGCCGGACGAGATCGTCGAGGCCACCTCGCTGGTCGGCACCGAGGCCGAGGTGACGGAGCGGATCGAGCGCTTCCGCGCCGCCGGCATCGACCGCCTGATCGTCTCGCCGGTCCACGTCGACCCGGCCCAGCAGCGGCACACCCTCGAGCGTCTGGCCTCGGTTTCCGGGGTCGCGGCGCGCGGCTGACGCTTTCGCATAACCTACCGCGCCGCACGGGTATGAAGATCGGAGTTCCGAAAGAGTCTGCGAATGGGGAGCGCCGGGTCGCGCTGGTCCCTGACGTGGTCAAATCGCTGAAGAAGAACGAGCACGTCGACGTGCTCGTCGAGCGCGGTGCCGGCGACGCCGCCGGCCATCCCGACGCCCAGTACGAGGCGGCCGGGGCCGAGGTCGTCGAGGGCGGGGTCACGTGGGGCGCCGACGTGGTCCTGCGCGTCGCCGCCCCTTCCACCGAGGAGATCGGCAGGCTCGGCTCTAGCCAGCTGCTGATCGCCCACCTGGCGCCCTGGACCGCGGCCGAGTCCAACCGGGCGCTGGCCGCCGCCGGCGTCACCAGCTTCGCGATGGAGGCGATCCCGCGCACCACCCGCGCCCAGGCGATGGATGCTCTCTCCTCCCAGGCCGCCGCCGCCGGCTACGCCGCGACCCTGATCGGGGCCCGCGAGTCGGGCCGCTTCTTCGGGATGATGACCACCGCCGCCGGCACCGTGCCGCCGGCCAAGGTCCTCGTCCTCGGCGCCGGCGTCGCCGGCCTGCAGGCGGTCGCCACCGCCAAGCGGCTGGGCGCGATCGTCACCGGCTTCGACATCCGCCGCGCCGCCTGGGAGCAGATCGCCTCGCTCGGCGGCCGGCCGCTGGAGCTGGACTTCATCCCCGACGCCGAGGGCGAGGGCGGCTACGCCCGGCCGCTGACCGACGAGGAGAACGCGCAGGTCCGCGACGCCCTCGCCGAGAACGCCGCCAAACAGGACATCATCGTCACCACCGCCGCGATCCCGGGCCGCCCGGCGCCGCTGCTGATCACCGCCGAGGCCGTCCGCAACATGGCCCCCGGCTCGGTGATCGTCGACCTCGCCGCCGAGACCGGCGGCAACTGCGAGCTGACGCAGGCGGGGGAGACGGTGGTCGAGAACGGGGTCAAGGTGATCGGGCCGCGCAACCTGGCCAGCGAGATGCCGGCCCCGGCCTCCCAGCTCTACGCCAAAAATCTCGAGAACCTGCTCGGCCTGCTGGTCGGCGACGAGGGCCAGATCACGGTCGACTTCGAGGACGACATCGTCGCCGCCGCCTGCATCACGCAGGGCGGCGAGATCAAGAACGAGAGGGCCGCGAAATGACGCTGATGACCGAGCTGGCGATCCTCGTCCTCGCCGCCTTCGTCGGCTTCGAGGTGATCTCCAAGGTCCCGACCACCCTGCATACGCCGCTGATGTCGCAGACCAACGCGATCCACGGCATCGTCATGCTCGGCGGGCTGATCGTCCTCGGCTACGCCGACGACCCGCTCGAGTACGTGATCGGCACGATCGCCGTCGCCTTCGGCGCGATCAACATCGTCGGCGGCTTCATGGTCACCGACCGCATGCTCGGCATGTTCTCCAAAAAGCCGAAGCCGAAAGCCGACTCCGACGGCAAGGGCGGTTCCTGATGGTCGCCGCCGTCCTGCAGCCCGGAGGCGACGGAGCCACCGCGCTCTACATCGTCGCCTTCTCGCTCTTCATCATCGGGCTCAAACGCGGCACCCACCCGACCAGCGCCAAGCAGGGCAACCTGATCGCCGCGGTCGGCATGGCGGTCGCCGTGGTGACGACGCTGCTGCTCGACGGGATGGGCAACTGGGGCCTGATCGTCATCGGCCTCGCCGGCGGCTCGGCGATCGGCTTCATCGCCTCGGTCCGGGTCCAGATGACCGAGATGCCGCAGATGGTCGCCCTCTACAACGGCGTCGGCGGCGGTGCCGTGGCCCTGATCGCCTGGTCGGAGCTGCGCCACGGGATCTCGCTCGGCGGCGACATCCCGCTCGAAGAGCTGATCCCGACCCTGCTCGCCGCGGTGATCGGCTCGGTCTCCTTCTGGGGCTCGAACATCGCCTTCGCCAAGCTCCAGGACCTGATCCCGACCCGCCCGCTCGCGGTGCCGGGACAGCAGGTGATCAACGCCCTGCTGGTGATCGCGATCCTGGCCGCCTGCGTCGACCTCGTGATCAACAACGGCGACCCCTCGCAGGGCCTCTTCATCGCGATCCTGATCGCCGCCGCGATCCTCGGCAACCTCGTCGTGCTGCCGATCGGCGGCGCCGACATGCCGGTCGTGATCTCGCTGCTGAACGCCTTCACCGGGCTCTCCGCCGCCGCCGCGGGCTTCGCCCTCGAGAACGTCGCCCTGATCGTCGCCGGGACCCTGGTCGGCTCCTCGGGAACGATCCTGACGATGGAGATGGCGACGGCGATGAACCGCTCCGTCAGCAACATCCTCTTCTCCGGCTTCGGCGGTGCGCCCGCGGGGGGCGGTGGCACGACCGAGGAGCGTCCGCACGTCTCGATCGGCGCCCAGGACGCCGCGATCAAGCTCGCCTACGCCGACACGGTCGTGATCGTGCCCGGCTACGGCCTCGCCGTAGCCCAGGCCCAGCACGCGATCAAAGAGGTCGGCGACGAGCTCGAAAAGCGGGGCGTCACCGTCAACTACGCGATCCATCCCGTCGCCGGCCGCATGCCGGGGCACATGAACGTCCTCCTCGCCGAGGCCGACGTGCCCTACGAGCAGCTGAAGGAGATGGAGGA
>Ga0157375_10005849_pt1 | contig 10704 bp, 12 predicted proteins | sample M35metaG_FD_115311 | JGI IMG/M metagenome (GOLD analysis project Ga0157375, IMG submission 115311) | Miscanthus rhizosphere microbial communities from Kellogg Biological Station, Michigan, USA - M3-5 metaG | ecosystem: Host-associated > Plants > Roots > Rhizosphere > Soil | place: USA: Michigan...
CAGCAGCTCCATCCGCTTCTTCTCGCCGCCGGAGAAGCCGTCGTTGAGGTAGCGGCTGGAGAAGTCTTTGGGGATGTTGGCCAGCGCCATCGCCTCCTGGGCGGTCTTGGCGAAGTCTTTGATCTTGATCTGGTCTTCGCCGCGCGCCTCGCGCTGGGCGTTGATGATCATCCGCAGGTACTTGCTGACGGAGACGCCGGGGATCGCGACCGGGTACTGGAAGGCCATGAAGAGGCCGGCCTGCGAGCGCACGTCGGGGTCGGCCTCGGTGATGTCCTCGCCCTTGAAGACGATCGAGCCCTCGGTCACCTCGAGCGCGGGGTGGCCCATGATCGCGTTGGCGAGCGTCGACTTGCCGGACCCGTTGGGGCCCATCAGCGCGTGAACCCTGCCCTTCTCGACGTCGAGGTCAAGACCCTTGAGGATCTGCTTGTCCTCGACCTTCACGTGCAGGTTGCGTATCTCCAGCTCAGCCAATGTGACTACTCCGTTTCTGGGGGTTTCGAAAGTCTCGGTTCAGGCGGCGTTGACGATGGCGGCCTCGCTGCGGCCGCCGGGCCGTGAGAACTCGACCAGCTCGGCCAGCGTCGTCCCGGCCAGCGCCTTGGTGACGCCGCCCTGCACGCGCGTCCACAGCAGCTTCGTCGAACAGGCGCGGTCGCCGTCGTCCTCGTGCGAGCAGAGGACTTTGCCCTCGGGCGTCTCGTGGAAGCACTCCATCGGGGCGATCTGCCCTTCCAGCGCCTCGACCACCGAGTCCATCGTGATCTGCTCGGCCGGCTTCGCCAGCCGGTAGCCGCCGTGGGCGCCGCGGGTCGAGGTGACCAGGCCCGCCTTACGCAGTTTCGCGACCAGGTGCTCGAGGTAGGAGAGCGGCAGCCGCTCGGCTTCGGCGACTGTGTTGAGCGAGATCGGGGTGGAGCCGGGCTGACGGCCCAGCTCGACCATCAGGCGCACTCCGTACTCGGCTTTGGTCGAGAACAGCATCGAGCCAAATCCTACCGAAGCGGTCGGTTATGCCTCGCCGCCCTCGGCTTCCGCGCGGCCGATTTCGACGTGGGCGCGGCTGTCGCTGCCCTTGATCAGGACCAGGGTGAGGACGAAGCCGAGGGCGGCGATCGCGGCGCCGCCGAGGAAGGCGGCCTGGAAGCCGTCGGTCAGCGCGTGCTGCAGATCGGAGCCGGAGCCGAGCAGGTCTTCGGTGTGGGAGGTTGCGAGCGAGGACAGAACCGCCAGCCCGAGGGCGCCGCCGACCTGCTGCGAGGTGTTGATCAGGCCGCTGGCCAGGCCCGACTCCTCCTCCGCCACCCCGGAGACGGCGGCGATCGTCGTGGTCACGAAGGAGAAGCCGAGGCCGATCGCGGCCAGCAGCGAGGGCCCGAGGATGTCGGTGGTGAAGCCGCCGCCGACCGAGACCCGGCTGAACCAGAGGAGGCCGGCGACGATGAACAGCAGCCCGGCGGCGAGCACGGCCTTGTAGCCGACCTTGGTGACCAGCTGCGAGGCGACTCCGGCGGCGACGCTGATCGTCACCGCCAGCGGCAGGTAGGAGAGGCCGGCGTGGATCGCGCTGTAGCCGAGCACCTGCTGCATGTAGAGCGAGATGAAGAAGAACATCGAGAAGAGCGAGGCGCCGACGAGCACGCCGACGACGTTGGCGCCGGTGAGGGTGCGGATGCGGAAGATCGAGAACGGCACCAAGGGCTTGCGGGAGCGCAGCTCGATCGCGACGAAGGCGGCGAGGATGACCAGCGCGAGGGCGATCAGCCCGAGCGTTTTCGACGAGCCCCAGCCGGCCTCACTGGCGTCGATGACGGCGTAGACGAGCAGTGAGAGCGAGGCGGTGATCGTCACCGCGCCGGCGACGTCGAAGGCGCGCGCCTGGTCGGAGGCGCGGCTCTCGGCGATCAGGCGTGGGGCGAGGGCGAAGGCGACAAGGCTGACCGGCACGTTCACCCACAGCACCCACTCCCAGCCGAGGCCGTCGGTGAGGATGCCGCCGAGCAGGACGCCGGCGGCACCGCCCGCTCCCGCGACCGCGCCCCAGACCCCGAGCGCTTTGTTGCGCTCGGCCCCGTCCCTGAAGATCGTGGTGACGATCGAGAGCGCCGCCGGGGAGATGATCGCGGCGCCCAGTCCCTGAGCGGCGCGGGCGGCGATCAGCTGGCCTTCGGTGGCGGCGAAGCCCGCCGCGAGCGAGGCGACCGCGACCAGCATCAGCCCGGACATGAAGACGCGCCGGCGCCCCAGCAGATCCGCGGTGCGGCCGCCCAGCAGGAGGAAGCCGCCGAAGGTCAGCACGTAGGCGTTGACGATCCAGGGCAGGTTCTCGTCGGAGAAGTCGAGCGCTTTGCCGATCGTCGGCAGGGCGACGTTGACGATCGAGGCGTCGAGGACGACGACGAACTGGGCCGCGGCCAGCAGGATCAGGGCCAGCCAGCGTTTCTCCTGGAACTCGGCGTTGCTGGTCATTCGGCGGCCAGTCAATCAAACCGGCTGCGCCGGCCTCAGGGCTCGATCAGGCCGCGGCGGATCGCGTAGCGGACGAGCTCCACGCGGTCCCGCATCCCCAGCTTGCGCATCGCGTTCGACCGGTGGTTCTCGACCGTCTTCTCGGACAGGTGCAGCAGCTCGGCGATCTGTTTCGTGGTGTGCGCCTCGGCGACCAGCTTCACCACTTCCTCCTCGCGCGGCGTCAGCTCCTCCTCGCCGCTGGAGCCGCGCTCGAGCACGTCCTTGATCAGCGTCCGCTGCGCCTCCGGGGTGAGGAACGGCTCGCCCCGCTCGACCGCCCGGATCGCCGCCAGCAGGTCGGTGTCGGCCTGCGCCTTCAGCACGTAGCCAGAGGCGCCCGCCTTCAGGGCCTCGAACAGGTAGCGCTCGTCGTCGTGCATGGAGAGGATCAGGACCGAGACCTCGGGCGCCTGGCGCTTGATCTCCCGGGTCGCCTGCAGCCCCGTCAGCTTCGGCATCTTCACGTCGAGGATCGCCAGGTCGGGCCGCTCCCGCACCGCCAGCTCCCGCGCCTCGGCGCCGTCGGCGGCCTCCGCCACTACCTCGACGTCGGGCTGGCGCTCCAGGAGCAGCCGCAGCCCCGACCGCACAATCCCATGGTCGTCGGCGATCAGCACCCGCATCGACCCAGTCTCGTTGATGGGCCTCAAATACGCCTATATGGGGGGAAGTAGGCCCATCAACCCCGGGGGACGTCGAGGCGCACGGTGGTGCCGCGGCCGGGGCGGGACTCGATCGTCAGGTCGGCGCCGATCAGCAGCGCCCGCTCGCGCATGCCGGCGATGCCGAGGCCGCGCTCGGCCTCGTCGAAGGCGAAGCCGCGGCCGTCGTCGCCGACCTCCAGCTCGACGCCGCCGTCGCCGAGCCGGCGCAGGCGGACGGCGACGGAGGCGGCGCCGCTGTGGCGGGCGGCGTTGGAGAGCGCCTCCTGGGCGACCCGGTAGACGACCAGCTGGGCGTCGTCGCCGAGGTCGGAGAAGTCGCCGTCGGCCTCGAACCGGGCCGCCACCTCGCCGCGCCCGAGCTGCTCGACCTGGCCGGCGATCGCCGCCGCCAGGCCGAGGTCGTCGAGCGCCGTCGGGCGCAGCTGCCGGGCCAGCGAGAGCAGCTCCCGCATCGCCTGGTTGGCCAGCGCCTTGATCTCCGCCAGCTCGCCCTCCAGCTGCGGCGACGCCTCCTCGCGCACCGCCTCCAGCCGCAGCAGCAGGCCGGTCAGGGACTGGTTGACCTCGTCGTGGAGGTCGCGGGCGACGCGAGCGCGCTCTTGCTCCTGGGCCTGCAGGGCCGCCGACCCCGCCCGTCGGCGCTCGGCTTCGAGCCGGCGCATCATCCGCAGGAAGGCGAGCTCGATCCGCTCCACCTCCGCGGTCTCGCCGATGCCGTCGATCGAGGGCGGCAGCAGCGGCCCCGGCCGGCTCAGGTCGACTTTCTCCATCTCCTCGATCAGGCGCTCGAGCGGCGCAAAGCGGCGCTTCAGGCGCAGCAGCGCGGTCGCCAGAGCGACCGCCGCCAGGGCGAGGACGAGGATCAGGACCAGGGACATCGGGCAAGCCTAGAAGCCCCTGGGTGGCCCACCGGGGCGAATGGGGGCTGCCCCCTATGGTCAGGCGCCCGCGCCGCGGCGATACTCCATGGCCCAACGCGAACCCGAGGAGCGACGATTCGATGAAGACCACCAAGCAGTCCACCTTCGGCGCCACCCTGCGCACGACGATCCTGCTGGCGTCCCTCTCGGGCCTGCTGGTCGTGATCGGCGCCCTGATCGGCGGCCCCAGCACCGCCGGGCTCTTCCTCGGGATCGCCCTCCTGATCAACCTCGGCTCCTACTTCTTCAGCGACAAACTGGCGCTGGGCATGAGCCGGGCGAAGCCGATCGAGGAGTCGGAGAACCCGCGCCTCTACCAGATCGTCCGCGAACTGACGACCCGCGCGGACCTGCCGATGCCGCGCCTCTACATGATCCCCCAGGACCAGCCCAACGCCTTCGCGACCGGCCGCAACCCGAAGCACTCCGCCGTCGCCGTCACCCGCGGGATCACCAAGCTGCTCTCCGAGGACGAGCTGCGCGGGGTGCTCGCGCACGAGCTCACCCACATCCGCAACCGCGACATCCTGATCCAGTCGGTCGCCTCGGCGATCGGCGCCGCGATCACCTACCTCGCCTACATGCTGCTCTGGTTCGGCGACGACGACAACTCGCCGCTGGGCCTGGTCGCCTCGCTGGCGATGGTCCTGCTGGCGCCGATCGCGGCCAGCATCATCCAGCTCTCGATCTCGCGCCAGCGCGAGTACGCGGCCGACGCCGGCGGCGCCGAAATCTGCGGCAACCCCGAGTCCCTGGCCAGCGCCCTGCTGCGCCTCGAGCAGGGGGCCACCGACATGCCGATGCAGGTCAACCAGGCGGCGGAGCCCCTCTACATCGTCAAGCCCTTCTCCGGCAAGGGCATCGCCGGCCTCTTCTCGACCCACCCCCCGATCGAGGAGCGGGTCAAAAGGCTGCGCCAGATGCGCCCCAGCCTCGGCTAGGGCGCATCTGCGCCATCGCCACGCGCGGACCTACCGCAGGCTCTCGCAGGCGATTCCGTCGTGATCGGCGTCTAGATGGTGCGGGTCGTATCGCGGCCCGCCGTGGTTCTTGTAGAAGTTCTGGGCTTGCCTCCAGCTGCTGAAGTCAGAGCAGTCCTTATCGCCGGCAGAGGCGGGCGCGGCACCGATCAGCAGGGCGCCGAGAGTCGTAAGAATCACAAGAGATCTGCGGATTTTCACGGATTCCCTTCGATTGAATACGGGCTAGAACTCGAACCGTACCCAAACTGAGAAGAGATTCAGGTGGCGGGCCTCCAACGGTCGCTATACTTTTTGAAGTAAAGCTGATCCGGATTTAGGAGATTTAGGCGATGGCAAGCGGAGTGGGCATTCAGACGATCGAGGAGATCGAACCCTTCGAGGCGGCCGAGGAGATCGCGGGCGGCGACGTCGTCCTGGTCGACACGCGCGAGCCGCACGAGTACCAGGAGGCCCATCTCGAGAACGGCAAGCTGGTGCCGCCGGGCCTGCTCGGCGACGAGATCGCCGAGGCCGCGCCGGACAAATCGGCGCGCACGATCCTCTACTGCCGCTCCGGCAACCGCTCGGCGATCGCCGCCGCGCAGCTGGAAGCGCTCGGCTATGAGAACGTCGCCTCGATGGCCGGCGGCATCCTCGCCTGGCAGGAGCAGGGCCTGCCGGTGGTCGCCGCCAGCGGCATGACCGCCGAGCAGCGCGACCGCTACTCGCGCCACACGCTGCTGCCCGAGGTCGGGGTCGACGGCCAGATCAAGCTGCTGAACGCCAAGGTGCTGCTGCTCGGCGCCGGCGGGCTGGGGGCGCCGACGGCGCTCTACCTGGCCGCCGCCGGAGTCGGCACGATCGGCCTCGTCGACGACGACGTCGTCGACGCCTCCAACCTGCAGCGCCAGGTGATCCACAACACCGAGCGGATCGGGATGCCGAAGACCACCTCGGCACGGATCTTCATCGAACAGCTCAACCCCGACGTCAACGTGGTAGAGCACAACGGGCGGCTCGACGCCGGCAACATCCTCGACGTCATGGCCGACTACGACATCGTCGTCGACGGGGCCGACAACTTCCCCACCCGCTACCTGCTCAACGACGCCTCGGTGCGCCTGCGCAAACCGGTCGTCTCCGCCTCGATCCTCGGCTTCGACGGGCAGATCTCCACCTTCGTCCCCTTCGAGGGGCCCTGCTACCGCTGCCTCTACCCGACCCCGCCGCCGGCCGAGCTGGCCCCGAGCTGCTCCGCCAACGGCGTCCTCGGCGTCATGGCCGGGACGATGGGGACGCTGCAGGCGAACGAGGTGATCAAGCTGGTGCTCGGCGCCGGTCAGCCTTTGATCGGCCGCCTGCTGCTCTACGACGCGCTCGGCACCACCTTCACCGAGCTGAAGGTCCGCCGCGACCCCGATTGCCCGATCTGCGGCGAGAACGCGCCCGAGATCCCCGAGTCGGAGATGGGCCAGTTCCCGGACTACGACCTCTTCTGCGCCGGCGCCGGCGGGGACCGCTAGCCGGCCCCGGCTCCACTAGGATCACCGCTCCATGGCCACCGTCCGCATCCCCCCAGTGCTGCGCCCGAAAACCGGCGGTCAGGCTGAGGTCGAGGCCGCCGGCGGCAACGTCGGCGAGGTCCTGCGGACGCTGACCTCCGAGCACCCCGACACCTCCGAGCAGCTCTTCGGCGAGGACGGCGAGCTCAACCGCTACGTCAACGTCTACCTCAACGACGAGGACGTGCGGGTCCTGGACGGGCTCGAGACCGCGGTCAAAGACGGCGACACCGTGGTCATCCTGCCGGCGATGGCCGGCGGCGCCTCCTAGGGCCTAGCGCTCCAGCACCCGTCCGAGGAACTTCTTGGTCCGCTCCTCGCGGGGGTTGTCGAGGACGTCGGCCGGGCGGCCCTGCTCGACGATCACGCCGCCGTCCATGAACACGACCTGGTCGCCGACCTCGCGGGCGAACCCCATCTCGTGGGTGACGACGAGCATCGTCATCCCTTCTCCCGCGAGCTCCCGCATCGTGTCGAGCACCTCTTTCACCAGCTCGGGGTCGAGGGCGCTGGTCACCTCGTCGAAGAGCATCACGTGCGGTTCCATCGCCAGCGCCCGGGCGATCGCGACCCGCTGCTGCTGACCGCCAGACAGCCGTTCGGGGTACTGGCCGAATTTGTCGCCGAGGCCGACCCGTTCGAGCAGCGCCTTCGCTTTCGACTCCGCCTCCGCGCGGGACTTGCCGAGAACCTGGCGCGGCGCCAGGGTGACGTTCTCGAGCACCGTCTTGTGCGGGAAGAGGTTGAACTGCTGGAAGACCATGCCGACCCGCTGGCGGACGAAGTCGAGCTCCCAGCTGGCCTCGCCGGTGCCCGACCCGGGCCCCTTGCAGATGTCGTGGCCTTCGAGGAAGATCTCGCCCCGCTCGGGCGGCTCCAGCAGGTTGACGCAGCGCAGCAGGGTGCTCTTGCCGGAGCCGCTGGGGCCGAGGATGCAGACGACTTCGCCTTTGGCGACGTCCAGGTTGACGCCCTTCAGCACCTCGAGATCGCCGAAGCGTTTGTGGATCTCCTCCAGCCTGACCATCGCCTCGGCCATCGGCTAAGCCACCTCGATGTGGGCGCCGCGGGTGATTTTCCCCTGGTTGCGCGCGATCAGTTTGTCGACGATGCGGGCCCCGGGGAGGGTGATCGCGAGGAACATCAGGCCCGCCAGCAGAACCGCCGAGCTGTTGAAGGTTTCCGCCAGCACTTCGCGCCCGACCAGGACCGACTCGCCGTAGGCGACGACGCTGACCAGGGTGGCGTCCTTCAGCAGCGAGATCACTTCGTTCAGCATCGGCGCCGGGATCTTGGTCACGGCCTGGGGGACGACGATGTGCCGCATCGCCTGCCCGTGGCTCATCCCGAGCGAGCGTGCGGCCTCGATCTGACCGCGGGGCACCGCTTCGATGCCGGCCCGGTAGACCTCGGCCATGTAGGCGCCGTAGACGAGCGTCAGCGCCAGCACCCCGTACCAGAAGGGATCGGGCTGGCCGAACCACTGCGGGATCCGCAGGTCTTTGGGGAGGAAGTTCAGGTAGGGGATCCCACCTGAGATCAGGAGGATGATGATCAGCAGCGGGATCGCCCGGAGGACGTCGATGTAGGCGATCGTGAGGCCGCGGATCGGGATCAGCTTTTTGCCCGGGAGCTGGCGCAGGAGGGCGAGCAGCAGTCCCCAGGCGAGCGCCAGCACCACCACCACGGCGAACAGCAGGAGGTTCTTCAGGAAGCCGTCGAGGACTTCGCTGAAGTGCGCTCCCATGATGTGAAAGTCGAAGTACTGGTGGAAGAATTCGCTCATCGCCGTCTCCTGCTGCTGGTGCTCTCGGACAAAGCAAAGGGGCGCCGTCGCCGGCGCCCCTTTGGTCTACATCAGACTTGCGCGTGCCGCCAGTTATTCGGCCGCTTCGCTGGCGCTGAAGATCGCTTTCGGCGGTTCCAGTTTGAACCACTTTTCGTAGATCTTCGTGTAGGTCCCGTCTTCCTCGACTTCTTTCAACCCCTGGTTGATTTCGTCGAGGAGCCCGGTTTCGTCCTGGGCGAGGGCGATTCCATACTCTTCTTCGGTCGGGACCTTTTCGGCGATTTCGAGCCCGCCGCTTTTTTCGACCGCGTTCGCGGCCACCGGGGCGTCGATGATCACCGCTTCCACCGTGCCGGCCTTGAGCGCGTTGACGGCGTCGGGGCCTTCGGGGTAGGGACGGACTTCGCTGGCGTCGGCTTTTTCCTTGGCCAGTTCCTGGCCGGTCGTGCCCTGCTGGACGCCGACGGTCGTGCCGGAGAGGTCTTCGAGCGATTTGAGGTCGCTGCCTTCTTTGACCAGCACGGCCTGTTCGGAGAGGTAGTAGGGGTTCGAGAAGGCGACGGCCTTTTCGCGTTCCGGCGTGATCGTCGCGGCGGAGATCACGGCGTCGAACTTGCCCTGGGCGACGTCGCGGAAGATCGTTTCGAACGAGGTGTCCTGGAATTCCGCGGTGCGGCCGATCTTGCCCGCGATCGCTTCCATCAGTTCGACGTCGAAGCCGGTGTAGCTGCCCGGTTTCCCCTGCTCGAAGGGGGGATAGGGGATGTCGGAGCCGACCGTGAGCGCTTCGCCACCCCCGCCGCCGGCACTGGTCGAGCTGGAGCTGTCGCTGCTGCTGCCGCAGCCGATGGCGACGACGGACACGATGCCTACGAGGAGAACCGCGGCGGACGCGGTGAGCCGGGTCTTGCTGATCAAACCTGCCTCCGATCGAGGGGATGGCTAGGACCCAGGCGAAGATACTTGTCCCGGCAACCATGCGCAAGGCGGCGAGCTCGGTCCCGGGCCTCGATCCGCCGCTATACTTTTTGAAGTAAGGGAGAGCGATTCGTGCGCGACCAACTACTCAACCGGCCCTGCGGGGGACGCTTCGGCAACATCGTCGAGTCGATCGGCAATACGCCGCTGGTCGAGCTGCCGCGGCTCTCGCCCAAGCCCGAGGTGCGCATCTACGCGAAGCTCGAGGGCCACAACCCGACCGGCTCGGTCAAGGACCGGGTCGCCCGCTCGATGATCGAGGCCGCCGAGGCCGAAGGCGCGATCGAGCCGGGGCAGACGATCCTCGAGCCCACCTCCGGCAACACCGGCATCGCCCTGGCGATGATCTGCCGCCGCAAGGGCTATCCGCTGAAGGTGGTGATGCCCGACAACGTCACCGAGGAGCGCACCCAGCTGCTGAAGATGTACGGGGCGGAGATCGTCTACTCGGAGGGCCCGAAGGGCTCCAACGGTGCGGTCGACGTGGCGCTGGAGATGGCCCAGGACCCGAGCTTCTACATGCCCTACCAGTACGGCAACGAGGCCAACCCGCTGGCCCACTACAACGGCACCGCAGTCGAGATCCTCGAAGAGCTGGACGAGGTGACCGCCTTCGTCGGCGGCCTCGGCACCGGCGGCACCCTGATGGGCAACGGCCGCCGCCTCAAGGAGGCCAACCCCGAGACCCTGATCGTCGCCGCCGAGCCGATGCAGGGGGAGCTGGTCGACGGCCTGCGCTCGCTCGACGACGGCTTCATCCCGCCGATCATCGACATCTCCCTGCTCGACCGGAAGATCATGGTCTCCAACCGCGACGCGATCGTCTGGACCCGCAAGCTGCTCGACGAGGAGGGCATCTTCGCCGGTGTCTCCGCCGGCGCGATCGCCCGCATCGCCGCCCGCATCGCCGGTGAGCTCGACGGCGGCAACGTCGTCTTCCTGATCCCCGACGACGGCTGGAAGTACCTCTCCTCGGGCGTCTACACGAAGCCGATCGAGGAGATCGAAAACCTCGACTCCACCGTCTGGTGGTAGGCGCGGGCACCACCCAGGCGCTGCGCATCTCCCCGGGCCTGATCGACGAGATCGTCGCCCACGCTCGCGAGGATCTGCCGAACGAGTGCTGCGGGATGATCGGCGGGGTCGATGGCGAGGCGAAGGTGGTGCACCGGGTGGTCAACGCGGCCGCCACTCCGCTCCGCTACGAAATGGACTCCCAGGGTCAGATCGCCGCCTACAACGCGATCGAAGGCGCGGGCGAAGAGCTGCTGGCGATATACCACTCGCACACCAAGAGCGCCGCCTATCCTTCCC
>Ga0157375_10005851_pt1 | contig 10701 bp, 8 predicted proteins | sample M35metaG_FD_115311 | JGI IMG/M metagenome (GOLD analysis project Ga0157375, IMG submission 115311) | Miscanthus rhizosphere microbial communities from Kellogg Biological Station, Michigan, USA - M3-5 metaG | ecosystem: Host-associated > Plants > Roots > Rhizosphere > Soil | place: USA: Michigan...
GGCCACGCGTGAGAATTACGTCTTTAATCGCGATCGGCACACCCGCCAGGGGTCCTGGTTCTTCGCCAGCGGCGATCCTCTGGTCCACGGCGCGCGCCGCGGCTAGCGCTCTGTCCGGCGCGAACGTCAGATACGCGTTGGTCTTGGGATTCTCCGCTTCGGCAAACTTGAGCGCTTCACGCGCGATCTCCTCGGCGCTGGTTTTCTTGGCCAGAAGGTCAGCCCGGATCGAATCAACGGTCATTTCTCGATCACCAAAGGCACTTTGAAGTAGCCCTGTCCAGACAAAGGAGCGTTAGCCAGCGCATCGGCATTCCCCAGCGGCTTCCGTTCGACGTCCGCACGCAAGGTAGCTGTTTCTTCAGAATCGTATAGCACCTGTGACATCGGCTCCACGTTCGACGTATCCAGCTCACTCAGCTTGTCGATGTGGGTGAGGATCCCGTCCATGTCCTGAGTCATGCGGACGATTTCGTCCTCAGTGAGGGCGAGGTTCGCCAGTTCCGCTACGCGCCGGACTTCCTGTTCGGTGATCTTCATCACTCTCCTACGAAAATGGGGACTGCCTCCGATTTTCGAAGAACCATTACCGCGCTGTCGGGGATAGCGCGCCGAAATCGGTTGGCTGTCCACATTTTCTCACGCCGTCCCGGCCTTCTTAGACTGCCGATACAGCATCGCCATCACCGGATCCTGGATACCATTGGAGTCCGTACGGCGGGCCGACTCGGCACGCTGCGGTTTGCGCCGGGGAGGCATCGGCCGGAAATCGATTTCTTTCACCAGATCCCCGCCCAGGGCTTCTTTCAGGTTACGCAGCAGAAAGTGCCGCAGTGTATTGAGCTGTTTCTGCCAGACCATGTCTTCCACTTCCACCACCAGTGTCCCCCGCACCAGCGCCGCGGCCAGCGTATGCGCGGCGATCTTTTTCCCCGCCGCCAGCGCCCACGCCGCTCGCGCACGAGTTTCCGGATCCGCCATCTCGGGCGACAGCTTCAGTTTTCCAATGAGACTCCCGGCACGTTCCATAGGTCGATCCAGATCGTAGGGGGAGAATCCGATTCTACCACTGGCGTGGTAGCAGTCTTAACGCGCCGATAGCGTGGCCCAGGGCATCGTGTCCTGCAGCGTCGTGCGCAACAGCTTAGCGAGGTCTGTATTCCCCAGCAACACCCGCTCGACTTCGATGCCCGTCCGGAACGCGTTCCGCTGCCACGTGCAGTAGACTACATGACCGAACAGCGTGCAATCGGCCGCTTCCAGCCGAACCAATTCGTCCGGCACCAGTTCGCACGGCAGGATGACGCACAGACCCGACTCTGATATGTCCTCGAGTCTGCCGGAAACGAACTGATCCTGTTTCCGAAACCGTACGACTTGTACGTCCAGATCGGCCAGAGCTCGGTTATGTAAGCGGCGATCCACTGAACCAGATCATCGGTGGATGCCGGGCCCCACTTTAGTAGGGCCGGCCTCCAGTCCGGCTAAAGCAAAAGATTTTTGCACCCTCCAGGACGTTCGGCGCGTAATACTTCCCATGAGCGTACTCACGCACATCTTCCGCCGATTTGGGATGGCCCCCACGTTCACCGCCATCGCATTGGTTACGTTGGCGCTGAGCATCGGCGCCAATACGGCCATCTTCAGCGTTATCAATGGGGTGCTGATCAAGCCACTACCATATCCACAATCTCAGGATTTGGTGGAAGTTCGGCATTCGGCGCCTGGGATCCCGTCCATCGGTGGAACCCTGAACTGCTCGCCCACCATGTACTTCACCTATGGCGAGGAGAACCAGACCTTTCAGAACTTTGGGCTCTGGTCGATCGGAGGAGGGACCATCACCGGCGTAGGTGATCCGGAAGCGCTCCGGGCCATCATGGTCACGGATGGCGCGTTGCAGGCCTTGGGTGTGCAGCCGGCCGTGGGACGTTGGTTCTCGAAGACTGACGACACTCCCGGAGCGCCCGATACCGTGATGCTGATGTATGGATATTGGCAGCGCGCCTTCGCAGGAGACAAGTCCGTTGTCGGACGCACCCTCACTATCGATTCGAAACCGCGCACCGTGATCGGGATCATGCCGCAGGACTTCCAGTTCCTGAACAATACGGCCGAGATGATCTTGCCGCAACAATTCGAGCGCAACAAGGTCTTTCTGGGGAATTTCAGCTATCAGGGCGTCGCGCGACTGAAACCCGGAGTGACGCTGCAACAGGCCAATACCGACGTCGGCCGCATGCTGGGCATGTGGCTCAAAGCCTGGCCTACGCCGCCCGGATTCGATCGGGCTCTGTTTGAAAATGCGCGCCTCGGTGCTGATCTCAAACCCTTGAAGCAGCAGGTGGTCGGCGATATCGGGACGGTCCTGTGGATACTGATGGGAACCATCGGGTTGGTGCTGTTGATTGCCTGCGCGAACGTCGCGAATCTGTTGCTGGTGCGCGCCGAAGGACGCCAGCAGGAGCTCGCTATCCGGGCAGCGCTCGGCGCGGGCTGGGGAAGAATCGCGCGTGAGATGCTGCTCGAGAGCCTGACCCTGGGAATCATGGGCGGCATGCTGGGCTTGGGATTAGCATACGCTGCCGTTCGAATCTTGGTGGCCAAAGGACCCTCGACGCTGCCGCGCTTAACCGAAATCGGAATCGATCCCATCGTCCTCGCTTTCACACTGGGAGTGTCACTGTTCGCGGGCCTGCTGTTCGGCTTGATTCCGGTGCTGAAATACGCGGGACCACATTTAGCAACTGCCCTGCGAGCGGGCGGGCGTTCCCTCAGCTCAAGCCGGGAGCGGCATCGCGCGCGCAATACTCTTGTCGTCGTCCAGGTGGCCCTGGCGCTGGTGCTGTTGATCGGCTCCGGCCTGATGATTCGGACGTTTCAGGCTCTGCGGAGCGTTCAGCCCGGATTCACGCATCCCGAAGAAATCCAGCTGTTGCGCATTTTGGTTTCCGAAGGGCAGGTGAAAGAGCCCGAACAGGTGATGCGCATGCAAAACGCGATGCTGGATAAGCTGGCGGCGATTCCGGGAGTGACATCGGTCGCGCTGACGGGCGACGCTCCGCTCGAAGGGATCAGCAGCAATGATGTTCTTTTTGCTGAAGACAAGACTTACTCGGTTGGGCAGATCCCTCCCATCCGCCGGATTCGGACTGTCACCCCGGGATTCTTCAAAACCACCGGAACCCCTATGGTCGCCGGGCGCGATTTCACCTGGACCGATATCTACGAAAGACGGCAGGTAGCGATGGTTTCTGAAAATCTGGCCAGGGAAATGTGGGGCGACCCGAGCGCCGCGCTGGGCAAACGGATCCGGGAAGGTTCTGCCGAAGCATGGCGCGAGATCGTGGGAGTGGTCGGCGACGTTTACGACGACGGCGTCCAAAAAAAGCCGCCGTCATTCGCCTATTGGCCAACCTTCAGGAACTCCGTCTTCGCCCCTACGGGTGTTACCGCCACCCGCTTCGCGGCATTCGTCGTCCGCACCAAACGGGCTGCTACGGAAAGCTTTCTGACCGAGGCCCGGCAGGCCATCTGGTCGGTCAATTCCAACTTGCCCGTTTTCGCAATTAGGACGGTGCAGGATCTCTACAACCAATCCATGGCGCGGACGTCCTTCACCCTGGTGCTGCTGGCAATCGCCGGCGCCATGGCTCTGATCTTGGGAATTGTCGGGATTTACGGCGTGATCGCTTACGCAGTAACGCAACGAACACGCGAGATCGGCATCCGCATGGCACTGGGAGCGGAACCCGCGGGGCTCCGCCAAATGTTCGTGCGTCACGGACTGTTGCTGGCCGGAATCGGCGCGGTCATCGGCTTGGGCGCGGCCGCCGGACTGACACGACTGATGTCGACCCTGCTGTTCGGCGTCGCCGCTCTCGACCCGCTGACGTATCTAGGCGTCGCGACGATCCTGATCGCGGCCGCCGCACTGGCTAGCTATGTTCCCGCGCGGCGCGCAACGAAGGTCGACCCCCTGGAAGCCCTGCGAGCCGAGTAGTCACGGCTAGCTGGCCTGTAACGTATCAGCCTGGGTTGAGTATTAACTCTCCATGAGATCCCTGCAACCGATATTCCGACGGTTGGCGATGGCACCGGCGTTCACAGCCGTAGCGTTAGTCACACTGGCGCTTGGTATCGGCGCGAATACCGCGATCTTCAGCGTTATCAATGGCGTGCTGATCAAGCCTCTGCCCTTTCCCCATTCCCAGGATCTAGTAAGCATCTGGCATGTGGCGCCAGGACTGACCGGGGTCATCGGCGACCTCGACTGTTCCCCTGCCATGTACTTCACCTATCGTGAGGAGAACCAGACGTTTCAGGAGTTCGGTCTTTGGGAGAACCGCAGCACGAGCGTTACCGGTGTCGGCGATCCCGAGGAACTGCGGACCTTGCTCGTAACCTACGGGACGCTACAGGCTCTGGGCGTCCAGCCTGCCGTTGGACGGTGGTTTTCTCAGACCGATGACACGCCCGGTTCACCTGAAACCGTCTTGCTGACTTTCGGCTACTGGCAGCGGAGATTCGGCGGAGATAGCTCCGTGGTCGGGCGCAGCCTCACGGTGGATTCCAAGCCGCGCACGGTGATCGGTGTGATGCCGCGGGACTTCCGGTTCCTGGATCTCGACCCCGAACTCATTCTTCCTGAGCGGTTCGATCGAAACACGCTTTTTTTGGGGAGCTTCGGTCAGCAGGGCATTGCGCGGCTGAAAACCGGCGTCACCTTGCAGCGAGCCAACGCCGACCTTGGACGCATGCTTGGAATTTGGCTCCGAGCCTGGCCGGTGCCGCCGGGCGCCAGCCGTGCTCTGTTTGAGAACGCGCGCCTGGCTCCCAAACTCCGGCCACTGAAGGGAGATGTCGTCGGCGATATCGGCACCACTCTGTGGGTGCTGATGGGAACCATCGGCTTGGTCCTGTTGATCGCCTGCGCGAACGTCGCGAATTTGTTGTTGGTGCGCGCCGAGGGCCGCCAGCAGGAACTCGCTATCCGGGCCGCGCTGGGCGCCAGCTGGGGGAGAATCGCTCGCGAGATCTTGCTCGAAAGCCTGACTCTGGGTGTCCTGGGCGGCGTGCTGGGCTTGGGGTTAGCGTATGCGTCGGTTCGAATTCTGGTGGCCAAAGGGCCCACCACACTGCCGCGTCTGGGAGAAATTGGGATCGATCCCCTGGTGCTCACCTTCTGCTTCGCCGTTTCCATGTTTGCCGGCCTGCTGTTCGGCCTGATCCCGGTGATCAAATACGCCGGACCCCATCTCGCAACCGCCTTGCGCGCCGGCGGACGCACGTTGAGTCAAAGCCGGGAGCGGCATCGCGCCCGCAATACTCTGGTGGTGGTTCAAGTCGCTTTAGCCTTAGTCCTGTTAGTCGGCTCCGGCCTCATGATTCGGACGTTTCAGGCTTTGCGGAACGTCGAGCCGGGTTTCACGCGACCGGCAGAAGTTCAATTGCTGCGAATCGCCGTTCCCTATGAGCATATGAAGGAACCCGAACGCGTCCTGCGATTGCAGAACGAAATGATGGACAGGCTCGCAGCCATTCCGGGGGTCACCTCGGTTAGCTTTGCCAACAGTGCTCCTTTGGAGGGACTGAACTACTTCAATCCTGTTCTTGCTGAGGACAAGGTTTACGCCGCGGGCCAGCTTGCTCCCATGCGGAGGTTCCGGTTCATCGCGCCGGGATTCTTCAAAACCACGGGAACGGCGATCATGGCAGGCCGCGATTTTACGTGGACCGACCTCTATGAGAAGCGCAACGTGGCCATGGTTTCCGAGAATACGGCACGGGAGATGTGGGGCGAGCCGGCTGCCGCTCTGGGCAAGCGAATCAGGGACAACGCGAACACTCCCTGGCGTGAGATTGTCGGCGTGGCGGCCGACGTCTACGATAATGGCGTGCAGGAGAAACCTCCGAGCTTCGCATATTGGCCGGCTCTAATGGATAACTTCTGGGGACCCACCCGAGTTCAGCGAACCGGCGCGTTCCTGATCCGCACGAATCGAGCCGCGACCGAAAGCTTTCTGACCGAGGCCAGGCAAGCCATCTGGTCGGTGGATTCCAACTTGCCGGTCTTCCAGGTGCGAACACTTCAGGACCTCTACAATCAATCTCTGGCGCGAACCGCGTTCACCCTGGTGCTGCTGGCAATCGCTGGCGCCATGGCTCTGATCTTGGGAATAGTCGGGATTTACGGCGTGATCGCTTACGCAGTAACGCAACGAACACGCGAGATCGGCATCCGCATGGCGCTCGGAGCGGAGCCTGCGGAACTCCGCCAAATGTTCGTTCGCCACGGGCTGCTGCTAGCCGGAAGCGGCGCGGTCATCGGCTTGGGCGCGGCCGCCGGGCTGACACGACTCATGTCGACCCTGCTGTTCGGGGTCCAGGCTCTCGACCCGGTGACTTATCTTGGCGTCGCGGCGATCCTGATCGCGGCGGCCGCACTGGCCAGCTATGTTCCCGCACGGCGCGCTACAAACGTCGACCCCCTGGAAGCCTTGCGAGCCGAGTAGTATCATGTTCGCGAGGTCCAACGTGTCTTATTCTTTCCGTTATCTCGCTGTAATTGCGGTGCTATTTTCGGGAATTGCGCTGGCGCAGGCGCCTAATCCGGTTGCTTCCCCATTCTCGCTGCAGAATCTGAACACACTTCCCCGGCCCGCCGTACCCGCCGATCCTCTCGATCCGGTGACCGGCGGCGCGCAGCCCGTTCAAAACGCCGAGCAGCGTGCCGCGGTAGTTGCGCTGCTCCAGAAAGCCCGCGACCTCTCCAACGTTCGGGCGCAGCCTTACGATCTGAAGACGACCTTCGTCAGCAATGGCGGATTGCCTTCGGACGGGAGCTGGACTCTGCAAGACACCTCTCCCGGACGCAGCCTGTACCGCTGGAGCGCGCAAGGGCCCAACTATGCGGCCGTCAACTTGTACAACAACACACTCCAAGGCATGCTGTACAGCAACCAGCCTGGACGTACCTTGCCGTTGCGGCTGGTTCAGGTTCGGACAGCGATCTTTTTCAACTTCGGTCAGTTCGGCCCCCGCGCTCCATTCCGGACCGCGACAGGATATGTGAACGGAGCGGCGCAGACTTGCGTGCTGATTGGACAAGGTATCCGCGGCGAGTCTTCGAGCGGCGGCAGAGGCTGGGATGACTCCGAATACTGCGTCGATTCGAGCACCGGTTTGCTCACGACGTATTCTCCCGCGCCGGGTTTGTATATCCACTACGACTATTCCAACGCGATCAAGTTCCACGACAAGATTATTCCCGGCTCCTTCACCATCTCGGAAGCTGGCCGGGTTGTGATCACGGCCAAAACCGAAAGCGTCTCCGATCCGGGCGACCCCAAGAGCGCGCTATTTGATCCGGCGGGTATGACCCCGTTGGGCGTTGGATCGGCGATGACTCCGGCAATGAACTTGCGCACCATGGCGCCCTTCGATTTCAACTCGCTAAGGTCGGCCAAGAATCTCGCGATTCAAGAGGTGGTGCTCCACGGCGACCTTGCTCCGGACGGTCACTTGAGCGAAATCGAATTGCTGGCGAGCACCGATGCCAGCTTGAATCAGAAGGCTCTGGATCAGGCCAATCAGTTAGGCAAGAACCTGGGTGCCGTTACCCAGGCTCAACCCGGCGTGACGCCGCAGTCGCACGAGATGATCTTCACCTTCGAGTTTGTGACAGCTCAGTAGCTTGTGAGTTCAGCAGTACGCTCTGCCAAGTCTTTCAGATTCTGATGCAGTTGCTCCAGGGCAAACGCCTGTCCGAATAGCCTGCCTAAGGCCTCGTCGGACATTTGCCGTGTCAGTCCTTTCCGGCGCATCTCCGCTACAGTGGCGGCGTATTGAGCGAACGCGGAATCCACTTCTTCCAGCGACGGTGTTGCTTCGTGGTTGGCGATCGAGTTGCCGATCGCATGAAGAATCGCAGCGATGGCGGACATGACGATCGACGTAGATTCCGGAGTCGGCTCCGTTGCGGTGCGGCCAATCGCGGACAAATCATTCCTAAGCCTTCGAAGAGTTCGCAAAATCGATCGCGGATCGGGTCCCGCGCTTAAATAGGAGGCACGCTCGCGCACTGCGTCGTCTCCGGCGGCTTCGGCCTGGCTGAGAACGCTTCGAATCTCGTCGTGCAGAGTCTGGATAGCCGTGGCATTCCCTCCCATCACGATGGCCGCCAGATCGCCCATCTTGGTGATCGCCCTGCCCGCCGCGTCAGCCATCCCTTCGTGCGCCCGCGCTGGCAAAACCAGCAGCGCCACGACCATCGCGACGATCCCGCCGAGTCCGATCTCGAGGACCCTCTGCACCGCCTGGGGAATCGGGCCGCCGGAGGTCGTCGGCGTTAGTAATAGGATGATCGCCGTCACCGGAGCGGCGCGATACGCGGGCTTCAGAGCGGCTAGCAACGCCAAGGGAACCAGGGCCACCGTGAACGTGACTCCCAGACTAAGGCCATTTGATGGAGGAAGAACCAGCAAGGCGGCGACTCCCCAGGCGGCTCCGCCCAGCGAACCCAGAAGCCGGTCGAGCATCGCCTTGAGCGACGCCCCCACGCTCCCCTGCATCACGATGACTGCTGTTAGTACCGCTGGATAACTTTGGGAGAGGCCGAGCAGCCTGCACAGCGCGTATGCCGCCAGGCTCGCCACGGTCATGCGCACGGCCAACTTCAATTGCGCGCGATGGGCGGGGAGCCACATAACCATACACGTGATAATAGTAGACGCGCCTTCCTTATGGATACAGATTTCGCGATCGAGCTCGCACTGCTGGAGCGTCTGCACTCGGCGGCTGAACTGCTCGAACAGATGGCCGCGGACCGGCGCCTTCTAAACCAGCTGCCTGCTCCCGATCGGGAACGCCTGCTGCGGGCGGCAGCCGAACTCTATAATCCCGATAAACTTGCTCGCCGGGAAATGCTGAAAGCGGCGGAGCGCGAGCGAACGCGGCGTGCTACGGAGCTACTCGACGAAACAGGAATTCGGGCGCTACGGCGCAAACCGGTATTCACGACTCCGAACGTCTTTCCTCCACCCGAGCCGCAAGACACTGAACTTCCCGATTCGCAGCATTGCTATGTCTGCAAGCAGCACTTCACGACGATCCACCATTTCTACGATCAGATGTGTCCGGAGTGCGCGGAATTCAATTTCCAAAAGCGAACCGAGCTCGCCGATCTGCGCGGCCGAGTGGCATTACTAACCGGAGGACGCGTCAAGATCGGCTATCAGGCTGGTCTGAAGCTGTTGCGCTGTGGCGCGCGACTGATCGTGACGACGCGCTTTCCCCGTGATTCGGCGCAGCGTTATGCTCGCGAACCGGATTTCGGTGAATGGGCGGATCGCCTCGAGATCTTCGGGCTCGACCTGCGCCACACTCCCAGCGTCGAAGCGCTTTGCTCGCACTTGGTCGCGACCCTTCCGCGGATGGATTTCATCATCAACAACGCCTGCCAGACGGTTCGACGTCCGCCGGATTTTTACAAACACATGATGGAAGGCGAGCGAGTGGCGCTGGGGGAAACGCCCGCACTGCTGCTTCGAGAAGCGTTGCCCCCGGCGGCCGAGCTGTCCCAAATCCCCTTGCTACCCGAGGATTTGCAGGTAGCGAAGCATCTGTTCCCCGAGGGCCGCCTGGATCAGGATCTACAGCAAGTCGATCTACGCGGTCGAAACTCGTGGCGGCTGCTGATGGCGGAGGTGTCGTCGGTGGAATTGCTGGAAGTCCAGTTGATCAACGCCATCGCGCCGTTCATCATCAACGCCCGCCTGAAGCCCCTGATGATGCGCACGCCCGAGCGCGATAACCACTTCGTCAATGTATCCGCCGTCGAGGGACAGTTCTATCGGAACTGGAAGACCACTCGTCATCCGCATACCAATATGGCCAAGGCGGCGCTCAACATGATGACGCGCACCTCCGCAACCGACTATCAGGGCGATGGCATTCACATGAACAGCGTCGACACCGGCTGGGTGACGGACGAAGATCCTGTCGAGATCGCCCAGCGGAAGACGGCCGAACAGCGGTTTCATCCGCCGCTCGACATCGTGGACGGCGCGGCGCGCATTCTCGATCCCATCGTCAACGGATTTAACACCGGGGAACATGTATGGGGACTGTTCCTGAAAGACTACCGGCCAACCGACTGGTAGATCCGGCAGGCATAGCCTTCGGCCGTCGATTGCGATATGATTTGGCTGGTATTCGTGGCAGGGAGGCTTCCATGAAGAATCGATATCTCGCGTTAGGGATAGCTGCAACGATCGTGACCGGCATACTGGCATTGGTGCCCACGCCCGTCGCCGGCCAGGATTCTACCAAGGCGAAAGCCGCGTCCAAGGCCTGGAAAGCCCCGCGAACGCCCGATGGCGTGCCGGACTTCCAGGGCTACTGGACCAACAACACCCTGACACCGCTCGAACGTCCCAAGGGTCTCGGATCGAAGGAGTTCTACACGGACCAGGAGCTAGCCGACGCTCAAAAGAAAGAACAGCAGCGCCTGGCTTTGAATGTGGCGGAAGGCCGTCCCACCGAACAGGGAACCGCCGACGATGTGCACTACGATTTCGCCCAGTTCGGTCTGGACAAATCGCAAGCCAACATGGTGTGGGACAAACGAACCTCCCTGATCGTGGGGGCAACCGGCACCATTCCCGCGCAATTGCCGGAGGCCCGAAAGAGAAACGCCGA
>Ga0157375_10005856_pt1 | contig 10698 bp, 11 predicted proteins | sample M35metaG_FD_115311 | JGI IMG/M metagenome (GOLD analysis project Ga0157375, IMG submission 115311) | Miscanthus rhizosphere microbial communities from Kellogg Biological Station, Michigan, USA - M3-5 metaG | ecosystem: Host-associated > Plants > Roots > Rhizosphere > Soil | place: USA: Michigan...
ACGTCCGAGAGGTAGCGGCTGCGATCGATATCGTTATTACATGGTTTGGAGCACGTGTTCATCTGGAAATATAAACAGTCGGGGTGCGGATCATTTCCACGAATGTTGAACTGGCACGGTCGCAGCTTGAACGTTCGCTCGAGCGCGGTCTTCATTCGAACAAACTGGCCCCGAGTCACAAAGGGGCCGAAGTAATCCACGCCGGACTTGATCTGCCGGCTGGCATACACGCGGGGGAAACGTTGCTTTCGATTGATCTTCATCAACGTGAAGTATCGGAACGTCTTCATTCTTCTGTAAGTCTTCGGAAAGTAGCGTCGACGTTCCAGGTAGAGCACGAAAGCAGTCTCAAAGGGAGAGAAGGTGCGAATGTACTCAATGCGGCTTGTGATTAGCCGCAGATCGAGATCCTTGACGCGTTCAGAGTGCTCTCCAAAGAATCGCGCCATTCTTTGTGACAGATTGCTGGTCTTATCCAGGACGATGAGTTGTCCGTGGATGTCGAAAATCTTATAGACGGCCGTTCCTTTTGGGAATGTCGGAAGGGCGTCTTCCAGAAACGTCGATCCGATATATGCGACGGTCTGGAATTCGAGGTCCATATGCGGGCTGCGGCCGAGCGGGCCTTCAGTTGCCGTTGAAAGCCTTCCAGTGGAACAACAGCGACTGATCGATGTGTTGCTTCGCAAAATCCCAGCCATGAACGCCGGGGTAAAGATGCGCTTCGTGCGGATATGAGGCCTTCGTCAGAATATTGTCGAGAACCTTGTGACCGTCATAAAAGCCGTAGCTGTCTTCAGTGCCGCAGTCGAAATAGATCTTCATGCCTTGAAGTCTGGCGGTGTCCTTCGCGAGGGTTAGAGGATTATTGGCTTCCCAGTAAGTCAGGTCCTGAGTCCCGGCAAAATTGATTCCGTAAATTCGATCAAAGATTGCTTTAAACGCTTCCAGGCGCTGGCCGCTGACGGTCGTGCTGTCGAAGCTTGGGACGAGAGCGGCGCTGTGCGCGCTGACGGCGCTGAACATTTCCGGGTGTTTCATCGCAATCTTCAGCGAGCCGTATCCTCCCATGGAAATTCCGCTAATGGCGCGCGTGGCTCGGGTGGCGTTGACCCGATACGTGGACTCCACCATCGGAATGAATTCCTTCACCACGACATCTTCCCAGGGAGCTCCACCGGCGCGAGCATTGGTGTAAAAGCTCTGGGAATCGACGGCGGGAATCGCAACGATGAACTCGCCGATTTTTCCTTCCGCGACCAGTTTGTCGAGCACCGCATCGGCTCCGCCACGCGTGCTCCATCGCATTTCGTTTTCGTTCAGGCCGTGAAGAAAGTAGAGAACCGGATATTTCTTGGTTGAAGTTTCGTAGGACGGCGGCAGGTAGATGGCGTAATTGAGATCGCGATTGACCAGAGCGCTGTGAAACGATTTGTATTGAACTCTTGAGCCTGCGGGTATGGGGTCTCGCTGAAGCGGGCCTCCACCTCGCTGAGCAACAAGGGCGATTGCGCAGGACATCAGGAGGCCAAGCATCACAAGAATTCGATATGAGCTCTTCATCAGTAACTCCAAATGATTCCACCGCTTTCCGGTGGATTGCGTTCGGTCTATTTTTCGGGAGAAACTTCGCGGGGCTCCTCAGGCACGCCCGTAGCGTCGAAGTGACGTATGCGCATGTGTTCGGCTGCGATGTCCGTCAAATCGACGATGGCGGCAGCCCCGACGCCCATCGTGATGGCTATGGTTTCGCTCAATTCTTCCTTGGTTGCGCCAACCTTAAGAGCTTTCTTGATATGCCCTTCCAGGCATCCATTGCAGTGCGTCGCCAGCGATGCCGCGATGGCGATCAGCTCTTTGGTTTTTCGATCGAGAACAGAAGCGCGATAAGTTTCCTGATAAAATTGAAAGTAAATTTTCCGCATGCGCGGATCGACCATCGTGTATGAGGGCCACTTTTCCGGAGATCCTGAACTGTCCGCCATGATTACTACCTAAATCCTTTCGTCGTTCCTTCATGCCGTGGGAATGGTACGTTTTAGGCTGCTACGCCGTCAAGAACGTCCCGTCATGAGCACCCATCCGGTTTTTCTGTGCGATCATCGGAAGAGCCGGGAGATCACGAGTGGCGTACGTCTGCATTTTTAGTAAATTTCAGGGAGATTGAAGTCCATCTCATGCATAAAGATTCCCGGGATTTACCCGACCGCCGAAAGGCGTTCAAGAAGATGGGCAAGTGGCTGTTGGCGGGTGGAGGAGCGCTAACGGTTGGATACTTTGCGCTTGGAAGGGAAGGCCCGATCGATGAATGGGTGACGGTTGGAAACGTTCGGGAACTTCCGGTTGGGAAGTTCGAGGCTCGGCTGGTCACGGTAACGGCCCAGGGGAGCTGGATTAATCAGAAGGTCGACAGGTTGATCTGGCTCTGTCGTAACACCGATGAGACGGTCACCGTTCTCAGCGGGATCTGTCCGCATTTGAACTACACCATCAATAACTGGCAGCAGGATTTGGGGATTTTCAAATGTCCGGGTCACAAAAGCGCATTTGATTCCAGGGGCAACGTTCTGGAGGGGCCTTCTCCCAGACCGATGGATCCGCTTGAACACCAGGTGAAAGATGGTGTGCTCATGGTGCGCTATCAGAAGTTCAGGAAGAACGTTCCAACCCGCGAAGTTTATACGTGAAGGCAGGACCCCTCACCCGGGCCGCTGGCGCGGCCCACCCTCTCCCGTTGGTAGACGGATTCGGCCTATCCGCGTGTTAATATCGAATTTCCTATGATGCAAACCGTACTACCGGATCGCTTCAGCCACCTGTCGGACACCGAAACGGACCAGCGCATTCGTGCCGTTCGTGCCAGGCTTGGGAGCCGCCTGGTCATTCTGGGTCACCACTATCAGCGGGACGAAGTGATCCGCTTTGCCGATCTTCGCGGCGATTCGTTCAAGCTCGCCGCCTGGGCCGGCAAGCAGAAGAATGCGGAATTCATCGTGTTCTGTGGTGTTCATTTCATGGCGGAGAGTGCGGACATTCTTAGCGGAGATCATCAGAAAGTCATACTGCCGGATCTTAGTGCCGGCTGTTCGATGGCGGACATGGCCGAACTGGACCAGGTTGAAACGTGCTGGAACGATCTCAATCGGGTGACCGGTGAACGCATTGTTCCAATCACGTACATGAACTCCACCGCCGCCATCAAAGCGTTCTGTGGCAGGCATGGCGGCGCCGTATGCACGTCTTCAAACGCGGCAGCGGTGATGCGATGGGCGTTGGAGCGAGGCGACAAGATCCTGTTCCTTCCGGACCAGCATCTCGGCCGCAACACGGGATACAGCCTCGGATTTCGACTCGACGAAATGACGGTATGGGATCCCTATGAAGAGCTTGGTGGCAATTCGGAACAGAAGCTGCGCGATAGCCGCATTCTTCTCTGGAAAGGACATTGCTCGGTTCATCAGCGGTTCCTTCCTTCTCATGTCGCACAGGTGCGCGCGAAACATCCAGGGATTACCGTGCTTGCCCATCCGGAATGCCGATGGGAGGTCACGCAGCTGGCCGATTCCGTTGGATCGACGGAACACATCATCAAGCAAGTCACCGAATCGCCTGCCGGAAGTGCCTTTGCCATTGGCACCGAAATCCATCTGGTGAATCGCCTGAAAACGGAGAATCCCGATAAATTCGTAATCCCACTCGACGACTGTGGATGCCTCTGCTCCACGATGTTCCGCATTGATGCTGCCCATTTGTTGTGGGTTCTCGAAAACCTCGAAGAAGGACGTGTCGTCAATCAGATCATCGTTCCTCCCGAAATCGCCGCCGATGCGCGGACCGCGCTCAATCGCATGCTGGAAATTACGAACTAGTTTTCCTTCCTGAACAAACCCGATCACGACGAGGTGAATGAATGGACGATTTGAAGAAGCTGATTCGCGAAGTGCCCGATTTCCCAAAACCCGGCATCCTGTTCTATGACATCACGACGCTGCTCAAGGATAAGGAAGGACTTCGCATGGTTATCGATCGCATGACCGAGCAGATTGCTCCGCTGAAGCCGGACTACGTCATGGGGATCGAGGCCCGCGGATTCATTTTTGCTCCTGCCGTTGCGTACAAGCTGGGCGCGGGATTTATTCCGGTGCGCAAACCGAAGAAACTTCCAGGGGCAACCGAGCGCATCACCTACGACCTGGAATATGGAACAGATACTTTGGAAGTCCATCTCGGAGCTTTTCCGGCAGGCGCACGAATTGTCATCGCGGACGACTTGCTTGCGACCGGGGGCACCAGCCAGGCCGCCGCGCAGCTTGTCCAGATGATCGGCGGCAAGGTGGCGGGACTCGCGTTTGTGGTGGAACTGGATTTTCTAAATGGACGTGATCGGCTGAAAGACTACAACGTGGCGTCCCTCATTCGATACGCCAGTTAAGCTGTAACCGCCTGAGCTACCGGATTCATATCGACAGTGAGGCTGGAATCCGGAGCTGCGAGACTCAGTGGAAGCGGCAGCAGATCAAATCCAAAACGTTCACGTCTCAGTTTCTGATAATCCTGCACCCGATCATTTAAAATCCGGCCAACTCCGCCAGACATGGGATGGGTCAGCTTGAAAGCCGCCATCCGTGCGACGCCCTGAGTCACAAACGCTTCCGCGATTCCGCTCATGAGCCCGTAGAACTCACCGGGTTTCCGATTCCGGATCGTACGCTTGATACGCTTTGTCAGATGCGAAAGACTGTAGAAGCTTTCGTAGCACCGGTAAAGCAGTCGTGTCCGCTGCTCCGGGCTGAGATGCTCGTGAGTCCATGTCGGCTGGGTGCCATCGAATCGATCCAGGTTCTTTTCGAAAATCCTGCCTTCGGCCAGGAAATCGTCGTATTGCTCTGTTCCGGGGATCGGCGTGAGGATATAGAACGATGCGATATCCGGTCCCAGTTCAACCAGGGTTTCCAGATGCTGGCGGACGCCGGCTTCGGTGTCTTCGGGGAACCCGATGATATTGGAGAAGTGCGTGTCGATGCGATACTGCCGGCACAGGCGTACGATTTCGCTGTAAAGTTTCGGGTGATTCTGTGCCTTGCTGGCAGCAAGCAGGATCTTGCGGTTGAACGATTCCACCCCGACAAAAATCTGAAAACATCCCGCCTTTGCCAGCAATTCAATCAAGGGTTCCTGCCGGACAATCTGCGTGTCGCATTGAACGAAAAAGGGAATATTGATTTTTTCTTCGATCATGCCGGTCAGCAGATTGGCAGCGTCCGGATACTTATTGAAATTGTCGGACGTAAACATGATCAGCTTCACGCCGGCTGCTTTTGCGGCGCGCAGGCTTGCCAAAGAAACTTCAATGTCCTGAGACCGGATTTCTCGACCGGCAATCTTGATTACCGAACAGAAGTTGCAGGTGAATGGACAGCCGCGCGCCGGATAGAGTCCCATCATTGGCATGATGTAGCGTTTCATGTACTGGCTGGATGGAGGGATAAGAACGGGAGCATCGATCTTTTTCTCCCATCGCTGGCCCTGGCCATACACCGGTTGCAGTTCGCCATCGATGGCATCGCGAAGGATTCTCATCCAGGAGCCTTCAGCTTCGGACAGCGCAAAGCTCACCCCGCGTCCATGCAGCATGGAAGTGTCGCAGGTCATGACATGGGGTCCGCCAATCACGCAGTGCTCCACGCCATGTTTCAGAGCGTAGGACGCAAGGTCGATGCCTCTCTGGAACTGGTGGGATTGAACTCCAGCGAGAGCGAGCAGCGTCGGAGTCGAACTCTGCCGAAGATTCTGGAGGTACTCCAGATCCGTATGCACGTATTCGTCGATGACCTGTGTTTCGATTTCGCAGGAACCGATCTTGTCGGGTGTCATGCTTCTCAGATAGGGGATGGTTCCGTTGGGCATGAAGCCCTTACGAAATCTTTCAACATAGCCATCCGGGCTATATTTGCTGGGCTTAACGATTACTACTCGGAGTCGATTTGGCATAGATTTTTTTGGGAAATGTCCGTGCGGGTACGAAATTCGCACCATCATTAATACCATACTATCGGCTTCAGCCGTTCGTATGATCGCAGCTGTCGAAAATCGGTTTGGCTCGCCTCTCCCGACTCTGCGGGTCATCTTCTATGGATGGAGATTGAAAATCTGTTTGGAAATCGGCAGTTGTGCGATGTGCATTCGGTCAAGGGCGCGTGGCGATTATTCGGGTAAGAATTCCATTGAGAATGGGCTCCGCCGCTGAGGAATGGAAACTGAAATCGAACTTTTTGAATCGTAAATTACGCTCGCTGGATTTCGGTTTTCATGGACTCTATCTTTGCCAGGCATGTCGGATCCGGCCACGGGAGATCCACCGCGTGAACAGAATTGCCGCGGCCGCTCACATCTCTGAAAATACAAATTGCTGTAAACCGGCGTGTATAATCTCGCTGGGATGAGCCCGTTCACGGGCAATTTCTTCGGGTATCCGGATCTCGGAGGCGGCGGGTTGGCAGAAGGAGTCCGAAGAGTGCCCCGGAAGCAATATGAGGCCCCGTAGCTCAGCTGGATAGAGCAGCGGTTTCCTAAACCGGAGGTCGGCAGTTCGACTCTGCCCGGGGCTATAACAACTTACAGCGGAAATCGTTTGAGTAATGCCTGGCGGAACAAACGGCAGTTGCCAGGGAAACGTATCTCTTTGCGCCGCGTCGCCGCTGAGGTGCGGAATTTCTGGGGATGCCCGGTCTTCTGTGACAGGAGGTTTCGCTGTAGTGAAACGCAAATTGGAGGCTATCTGTGACCATCAAACGCATAGCAATGCCGGTCCTTGTGGCGGTTACGTTTTTCTCGATTGGAATCTATTCCCAGATACCGCCACCCCCAAATCCACCCCAGCCGCCGAAAATCCAGCCCAGGCTGTTGGTGCCGCACGCGACATATTCAGGCGAAAATCTCGGCTACGTTATCACTGACGATAACGTTGAAGGTTTTTTCGCAATTCGGGTGAATGGTGAATGGGTTCCGATCCCGGATTCCAAAGAACCGACAATGAAGCGTCTCCAGACAAAGTGATTTCAGCAACACGAAACCGACCATATCAGCGATGCCTCGGGGGAATGGGATCGCAGCAGCGCGGGCGACGTTCAACGCTGGGGCAGAACACCTCCGCGTTGGTAATGAAACGAGCCGGATGGTATTTGGAATGGCCCGGACGGTAATTGAAACAAGCCGGATGGTAATTGGAATGACCCGGACGGTAGTTGACACGGGTCGGATGGTATGTGGAACGACCCGGATGGTAGTTGACACGAGCAGGATGGTACCTGGAACGACCCGGACGGTAATTGAAACGAGCCGGATGGTACCTGGAATGACCCGACGGTGTTTGGCAGCGACCGGATGGTACTTGGAATGACCCGGACGGTAGCTGACACGAGCCGGACAGTATTGTGCACGCCGCGAACAGAAGTTGGAATGACCTGGCCTTTTGCGGAATACTCGGTTGGGTTCCTTGATGGATAGACTCCGTAGCGGCCTGCGGGTGAATGTCATTCACGCATGACGAACAGCAACTGGCAGGGAACTGACGCCCGGTGACCGCCATTATTTCCCAAGGGGATGCCCGGTGCTCTTTCCTGGCCGTTCATATTCGGCGCTATTCAGGCATGCATTTTGGTAAGTCTGCTAATTTTGCAAGCAGCAAACAAAGTTACGAAAGTCCAGCGAAGGACTCAGAATGGGCCGAATTCAACATCGTTGAATCAGGCCCGGCATCCTCAGTTCTCACGCATCAAAGGGGCTTTCACTGCTTTTGAGCCGAAGTGGAGAGCCCTGATCCGGAAAAGCGTCTTCGGTGTCCGGGTCGACATGGGAACTGCCGCAGCCGCCGAGGCCTACACGCTTGTAAATACGGCCGTTCCGGCTTAGACTTAGTGGTTTGCAAAACTCAGGTTGGAGGAACACCAGGTGCCCGGCGCCAGACTTTCGCGACATGAACTCAAGACTCAGGACGAAATCACGTCCTCCCTGCAAAGCTTTACCGAACTCCTTGGAGCGAAAAAGAAGGAGGTCCTGATTGCCCTTGCCGCTCTTATTGTCGTTGCGGTTGGTTTTATCGGATGGAGAGCCTATGCGGGAAGGCGCGACGCCGCCGCCTCCGCCCAGCTTGCATCTGCCATTGCGGCATTTGAAGAGTCCAACGCCAAACAGGACAAGGCGGGCTTCGAGAAGTCCATTGCTGAGGCCCGGAAGACTATAGATACCTATGGCTCTGCGCCTGCGGCGAATATCGCAAAATATTACCTGGCGATAAGTCAGGATCGATTGGGCGATACCGCAAGCGCCGAGAAGAACCTGCAGGAAGTCGCTGACCATGGAGATCCTTCAATAAAAGGTGTTGCGCAGTTCGCACTGGCACATCTTCAGGCACTGCACGGTGGAACTGCCAAGGCAATTGAAACCCTCAACCAGCTTTACAACAGTGGTAACTATCCAAAGAGTGCGGTCGCGTTCGATCTGGCTTCCCTTTATGAGGCCGGCGGGCAGCAGGAGCAGGCAAAGCAGTTTTACGGAAAAGTAATTACCGATTCTCCGGATTCGCGTTTTCGGCAGGAGTCCGAGTCGGCTCTGAAACGCATGGGTGCCCCGGTACCTGCACCGCCGACACCTGTACCGGCAAAGCCGTAGTCAGGCAATACCAATGTCTCAATATTTGGTCGATCTCAAGGATCTGACGCAGGAGAAGATTTCCCTCGAAGGGACCTTCGAGCCGGGCGCCATTGATTTCACCGGGAACGATTTTCGGCAATCCGGACCACTGGCATGGTCGGCGCAGGTGGAACGCGCCGGAGAAGAAATCCGGGTTACCGGGTCATTGACAGGTGCTGTGGAGTGGAGCTGCTCGCGCTGCCTTGAGCCCGCGAATTGTGGTATATCGCGCTCATTTGATCTTTTCTTCAGGCAGCGCGATGAAGAGTTTTTTGATGAGGATGACGATGTCGAACTCACGGAAGAGGACATGCGTACCTCGTTTTTTACGGGAACCCGGTTGGAAATCGGCGACATTATTCGCGAGCAGGTTTTGCTGGCTCTTCCCATGAAGGTCCTTTGCAAGGTAGATTGCAAGGGGCTGTGTCCTGTCTGTGGGACAAATCTGAATATCAACAGCTGTAATTGTCATGAAGAGCGGTTCAGCCCTCACATGGACAAATTGCTCGACGTCAAGCGAAAGCTCGAAGAGCGGAGTTCATAAAATGCCAAATCCAAAACGACGACATTCCAAGGCCCGCCGCGACCGGCGGCGCGCCCACGATCACCTGGCCACACGATCCTTATCCGAATGCACAAATTGCCATGAGCAACGGCTTCCACATCGCGCCTGCCCTCACTGCGGTTTCTATAAGGACCGGGAAGTTCTGGAAATAGCCACGGAGTAGATTCGCGAAATTCTCCAATGATTAAGATCGCCGTAGATGCCATGGGCAGCGACCATTCGCCAAAAGTTGAGGTGGATGGTGCACTTGATGCGGCTGCCGAGTATGGCGTCCCTATCGTTCTCGTCGGTCACAAAGACAAACTGCGACCGCTGCTCGCACAACGCGACATGACCGGTTTGTCCGTGGATGTGGAGCACGCCAGCGAGGCAGTGACAATGGACGATTCGCCGACAACGGCTTTTCGTCGAAAGAAGGATTCGTCCATCAATGTGGCCGCACAGCTGATGCGCGACGGAAAGGTCTCCGGAGTCGTCAGTGCCGGCAATACCGGCGCCGTGATGGCGACTGCGAAATTTGTGGTCGGCGCACTTCCGGTTGTGGATCGTCCGGCGCTGTCGACCGTACTTCCGACTCAAAAGGGACGACCGGCGATCCTGCTCGACGTTGGCGCCAACGTCGATTGCAAGCCCCACCATCTGGAACAGTTTGCAATCATGGGCGACATCTATTCACGGACGATCTTTGGAATTCGAAGGCCGAGAGTCGGTTTGCTTTCCATCGGAGAGGAAGACACCAAGGGAAATGAACTGACAAAGGAAGTATTCAAGTCCCTGAAACGCGCGCCTATCAATTTCATTGGAAACGTCGAAGGCCGGGATATCTTCAAAGGTGAAGTGGACGTCATCGTTTGCGACGGATTCACGGGCAATGTCGTTCTGAAACTCAGCGAGGGCTTGTACGAAACCTTTATCGAAATGCTCCGGCACGAATTGAAACAGACCCTCACTGCCAAGCTGGGCTCCATCTTTGCGCACAATGCATTTCAGCAATTTAAACGGCGGCTGGACTATTCCGAATATGGTGGTGCCCCTCTGCTGGGCATCAAGGGAATTACAATCGTCTGTCACGGCCGTTCCAATTCCAACGCGATCAAGAATGCCGTGCGTGTTGCCAATGAGTTCTGTAAACATAACGTGAATCATGCCATTGAACTGGAGTTCAATAAGCTGGGTCTGACGAAAGCTGCCAAAGCGAACTAAGCTCTTATGGATATAAAAAAGGCCTTTGTTTTTCCAGGTCAGGGATCCCAATACCCCGGAATGGGGAAGGATCTTTATAACAAGTACCCTGCGGCGCGCCACGCATTTGATGAAGCGGACGAAGCACTGGGTTTCTCATTGTCGAAGTTGTGTTTCGAGGGAACTGAAGAGGATCTGCAGCTCACCGAAAATACCCAGCCTGCCATTCTGACGACTTCTGTTGCTGCATTTCGAGTCCT
>Ga0157375_10005860_pt1 | contig 10698 bp, 8 predicted proteins | sample M35metaG_FD_115311 | JGI IMG/M metagenome (GOLD analysis project Ga0157375, IMG submission 115311) | Miscanthus rhizosphere microbial communities from Kellogg Biological Station, Michigan, USA - M3-5 metaG | ecosystem: Host-associated > Plants > Roots > Rhizosphere > Soil | place: USA: Michigan...
CTAGGCTCGGTGTGCCCTCACTCCGGCTTGAATCCGTGGGCCGCCGTCATGGGCCATCCTTGGCCCAGGACGGCTAACCCGGCGTCCTGCCGGGTTACCCACGGATTCAAGCCTGCGTTCGGCCAGCGTGGTTTAACGGGGCGCCTAAGATCAAGATCAAAAGCCAGAGCCAGAGCCAGAGCCAGAGCCAGAGCCAGAGCAAACTACTGTCTACCTGATAAATGGAGATCCAAATGTGGGAGCTGGCTTGCCTGCGATAGCGGTGTATCAGTGCCAGATAAGCGGGCTGACACACCGCCATCGCCGGCAAGCCGGCGCCTACAGGGGTTGGCGGGCAGCAAATACGCCGCGCGCAATCCCACGCGCCACACAATCGGCCGCTGCGGCGCCAATCCGGCCGATTTCCACTTGCCGCCGTGGCCCGTCGGTCAAGGCCACCGCCGCCGAGGCCAGGGCAAACACTGTGTCCCCATCAAACGGCAAATGCGCCGGCCGCACCGCGCGCGCGATGCCGTCCTGGGCCATGATCGCCACGCGCTTGCATTCGGCCACGGTTAATTGCGCCGTGCAGGCCACCACCACCAGCGTGGTGTTGGCGCCGGCTTGCAGGCGGCCCATTGAATCGAGGCGCGAGAGCTCCGGCATCGGGTCGCTGCAATCCATCTCCGCTTGCGGCCGCTGGCCACCGAACTCCCCCGCCACTTCCCAGGGCCAGGCCCAGAAGGTTTGGCCGTCGGGCATGTACACCGAGCCGATGGGGTTGGCGACCACCAGGGCGGCAACCACCAGCCCGTCGCCCAGGTCCAGGGAGGCAGTGCCCAGCCCGCCTTTCAACACCCCGGCCATGGCGCCACGGCCGGCGCCCACCGAACCCAGCTCAAAATCCTCGCGGGCATTGGCCAGCGCCTCAAAGCCCAGGCGTCGGTAAGGCGGCTCCAGGCCCCAGTCTTTGTCGCCACCGTTGGCCAGGTCATGCAGCACCGCTGCGGGCACGATGGGGATGGCCGGCGCACCGGGCTTGAGGTGCAGGCCCACCTGCGCCTGGGAGAGTTTCGCCGCCACGGCATCCGCCGCGCCCAGGCCGAATACCGAGCCACCGGCGAACACCAGCGCGTGGAGTTGGCCGACCATGTTTTCCGGCTCCAGCGCAGCGGTTTCCCGCCCGCCTGGGCCGCCGCCGCGAATGTCGATGCTGGCGGTCCAGAAGCCATCGGGGCGGATCACCGTGACGCCGGTGTCGACGTGCAGGTCCGTGGCGTGGCCGACCGTGAGGCCTGGGATATCGGTGAGGGCGTTGCGCGGGCCGGGTCTAGGCATACAAAAAAAGCTTCCTTGGGTTGAGGTCTGGCCCGAAGGCAGCAAGGGCTATGCCAATCACCGCTCCCCGTAGGAGCCGGCTTGCCGGCGATAGCGTGTGCTGGGTCGGGAGGCCTCATCGCCGGCAAGCCGGCTCCTACAAGGGGGGTGGGGGCTGTAGGAAAATCAGCAGCCTGCTGATGGCACTGTTAGAAAAACACCAAAGCGTCCTATCACCACACAACAAGCCATTGTTTTTAATCATTTTTTTACGATGGCACAGCCTTTGCTCTCCAGCCTCTCACCAGAGCTTGAACCCAACAAGCCGACCTCGATCAAGGCCCAACGCCTTAACCAACTGGAGTGTTTCCCATCATGAATGCATCACGCGCCGCCGGCAGCCGACCCGGCAAGGCCTTCGCCCATACCCTGTTATTTATCGCCCTGTGCGAGGCGGCCAGCTACAGCAGCCTGGCCCTCGCCGCCGACGCCCCGGCCAGCGACAACCCGCTGGACACCGTGGTGGTGATCGGCAACCGTGGCCAGGCGCGTACCCTGGCCGAGAGCCCGGCGCCGGTGGATGTGATTTCTTCCAAGCAACTGCTGGCCACCGGGCAAGGTGACCTGACCCGCGCCTTGAGCAAAGTGCTGCCGTCGCTCAACCAGCCGGCGTCGTCAGGCTTCGGTTCCACCTCGGTGGTGCGCCCCATCAGCCTGCGTGGCCTCAATGGCGACCAGGTGTTGGTGCTGGTCAACGGCAAGCGCCGTCACAACAGCGCACTGCTGAACAACGGCACCTACCTCAACTCCGGCTCGCAGCCGGTGGACCTCGACATGATCCCCACCGCCCTGGTGGATCACGTCGAAGTGCTGCGCGACGGCGCCTCGGCCCAGTACGGCTCGGACGCCATCGGCGGCGTGGTCAACGTGGTGCTCAAGCAGACCGACCACGGTGGCAGCCTGTCCACCAGCTACGGCCAGAACTATGAAAACGGTGACGGCGAAACCGTGCGCCAGACCGGCAACGTTGGCCTGGCCCTGCCCAACGACGGCTTTATCAACCTGGCCCTGGACGCGAAGAAGCAAAACGTCTCCGATCGCTCCGACAATGCGCCGTACACCGACTCCGCCGGCAACACCAGCCAGCGACACACCTACTACGGCACCGGCCTGCCCGAGGCGAAAAACTTCAGCCTGGGCTACAACGCCGAGCTGCCGGTGGATGACGCGCTGACCCTGTATTCGTTCTCCACCTACACCCACCGCAACTCGGAAAAACCCCTGGCCTTCCACCAGCCTTCGAGCTTCAACGGTATCCAGACGCCGTACCCGGAAGGCATCGAAGACAACCTGCGGTTCATCGAGGAAGACTTCCAGGTCGCGTTCGGCGGCAAAGGCAAGGCCGCCGGTTGGGACTACGACCTGTCCAGCACCTTCGGCCAGGACCATGCCCGCGCCACGCTCACCGACACCTACAACCTGAGCTACGGCCCGACGTCGCCGACCTCGGTGGACACCGGCGTGAAAACCTTCAGCCAGTGGACCAACAACCTCGACCTGACCCGCGCCTTTGACCTCGGCTTGTACAAGCCGACCCAGATTTCCTGGGGCCTGGAACAACGCTACGAGGACTACAAGATCGGCAAGGGCGACCTCGCCTCCTACGCCAGCGGGCCGTTCAGCACCGGCGCCAACGGCGCCCTGATCCCACCCGGCACCATTTCCGGCGCCGGCACCACCCCGGCCGATGCCGCGCAGAAAAGCCGCACCAGCCTGGCCGGCTACGGTGAAATCGGGCAGGACTTCACCGACAAGTGGCACGTGGACCTGGCCGGTCGCTACGAGCATTACAACGACGGCTCCGGCACCACCACCAATGGCAAGTTCTCCACCCGTTACCAGTTGACTCCGATCCTGGCCGTGCGCGGCACCGTCAGCACGGGCTTCCGTGCGCCGTCCCTGGCCCAGCAGATCTACAGCGCCACCTCGCAGACCAGCGTCAACGGCCAACTGTTCGACTACCGCAACGTGGCGGTCGACTCCGACGTGGCCAAGGCCTTGGGCGCGAGCAAGCTCAAGCCGGAAAAATCCACCAACTTCAGCGTCGGCTTCACCCTGCAACCCACCGATGCCACCAACATCACCCTGGATGCATACCAGATCAAGATCAAGGACCGCATCGCCCAGACCGGCTACCTTGGCGGCACCGCACAGATCAACGCGATCCTCGCAGCTGCCGGGCTCAACCCGAACCAGGCCGTCACCTACTTCACCAACGCCTTGGACACCACCACCCGTGGCGTCGACCTGGTCGGCGACTACCGCCAGGACATCGGTGCCTGGGGCAGCCTGAAGTACTCGGCGGGCTTCAACTGGAACACCACCCAGATCGACGACATCCACGCCTCCGCCGTTGCCGCACAGGCACTCGGCCCGGATGGCGGCTATGACCGCCAGCGCCAGGGCAACCTCAAGTACGGCCTGCCGCAATCCAAGTTGCTGCTGGGCACCACCTGGACCTACGACAAACTGGAAGTGGCCCTCAACCTGACGCGCTACGGCGAGTACACCCAGTACGGCACCGCCGAGATCTACGACCGCACCTTCTCGCCGGCGTGGATCACCGACCTGAACATCGACTACCACCTGACCAAGGCCGTCACCCTGAATGCCGGCGCCAACAACCTGTTCAACAAGTACCCGGAACGCACCGACCTGGCCAGCAGCTCAGGCGGTTTCCCCTACGGCAACTTCTCGCCCTACGGCACCACCGGCGGCTACTGGTACACCGGCGTGACCTACAACTTCTGACCCGGCGCACGGGGCCGGTTCGCCAGCCCCGTGCCTGACTTGAATGGGAGCCTGCTCATGACCCGCCGCACCGATCAACTCAAGCTGGGGGCGTTTCTCGCCAACAGCGGCCACCATGTCGCTGCCTGGCGCCACCCCTTGGCCCAGGCGGATGCCAGCCTGGATTTCGAGCACTTCAAGCACATCGCCCAGACCGCCGAGCGCGGCAAGTTCGATGCGTTGTTCATCGCCGACGTGGTCGCGCTGTGGGGGCATCACCACGATGCCTTGAGCCGCACGGCGCGCGCCGAGCATTTCGAGCCCCTGACCCTGATGTCGGCCCTGGCCGCCGTCACCCGGCACATCGGCCTGATCGCTACGGCCACCACCACTTACAACGAGCCCTACCACATCGCGCGCAAATTCGCGTCCCTCGACCACCTGTCCAAGGGCCGCGCGGCCTGGAACCTGGTGACCTCGGTGGTCTCGGATGAAGCCTGGAATTTCGGCCGCGAAAACCATGTGGATCACGGCGATCGCTACCAGCGCGCCGAAGAATTCCACGATGTGGTCAAGGACCTGTGGGACAGTTGGGACGACGACGCCTTCACCCGCGACAAAGCCAGTGGCGAGTATTTCGACCCCGGCAAATTGCACACCCTCAACCATCGCGGCGAGCATTTCTCCGTGCGCGGCCCGCTCAACGTGGCGCGCTCGCCCCAGGGCCACCCGGTGCTGGTGCAGGCCGGTGCATCGGAACCGGGTAAGAACCTCGCGGCCCGAGTGGCCGAGCTGATCTTTGCCCATGCCCATGACGTAGAGAGCGCCCAGGCGTTTTACCAGGACATCAAACAACGCGCCGCCGCCTTCGGCCGCGACCCGGACCACATCAAGATCCTGCCGGGCATCACTCCCTTCATCGCCGACACCCGTGAACAGGCCCAGGCACTCTTCGAAGAATTCCAGGCGCTGATCGACCCGGTGCTGGGCCTGCGCCTGCTGGCGGACACCCTGGGCGATGACATCGACCTGTCGGGCCATGACCTCGACGGCCCGCTGCCTGAGACGCCGGTCGGCCAACGCGGCAGCCGGCGTGACAAAGTGCTGGAACTGGCGCGCAAGGAAAACCTGAGCATCCGCCAGCTGTACCTGCGCCTGGCCGGTGGCAACCCGGTGATTGGTACGGCCGAAGACGTGGCCGACCACTTCGAGGCGTGGTTCCAGGCGCGGGCCTGTGATGGTTTCAACGTGTTCTTCCCGTATTTCCCCGGCGCCATCGACCTGTTTGTGGACCGAGTGATCCCGCTGTTGCAGGCGCGCGGGCTGTTTCGCGAAACCTACGAAGGCACCACCTTGCGCGAAAACCTGGGCCTGCCACGCCCCGCCAATCGTTTTACGACGGGGGCTCCTGCATGAAACGCAGCGCATGGATGCTGGCCTGCGGCAGTGTGTTCGCGTGCAAAGCCTTTGCCTTGAACATCCTGCTGACCAATGACGACGGCTATCAGCACCCGAATATTCGCGCCTTGTACACCGAGCTCAAGGCCCAGGGGCATACCGTGCGGATCGCCGCGCCGCAGAGCGACCAGAGCGCGCGCGGCGGCGCGTTCTTCTTTGGCCGTGAAGTCAGCGTGGGCCGCGACAGCGACCCCGCCTACCCTGACAGTTACTACATCAGCACCCACGAAAACGGCGTGTGCCAAAGCCTTGAGTGCGCCGGCAAGGCCGTGCAGATCGAAATCAGCGGCACCCCGGTGATGGCGCTGCTGATGGGCCTGAAAAAAGTCCTGCCCCACCCTGACCTGGTCATCGTCGGCCCCAACCCCGGCAATAACCTGGGCGCAATTAACCTGGCGTCGGGCACGTTCAACGCTGCCAGTGCGGCGGTCCAGGCGGGCATCCCGGCGCTGGCGGTGAGTACCGACCTGAAAGAACAAGACCCACAGCGCGTCGCCCGGTGGGTGGCGAAGTTGGTACACGCCCTCGACCGCCATCGCCAACCCAATGGCGCCCTGCTGCCGGCCGGCCTGGGCCTGAATATCAACCTGCCCAAAGAGCCGCAGCCCAAGGGCGTGAAACTCACGCGGATCGGCAGCTACGTGGGGTTTGAAGCGCTGTACACCGACGACCTCAAGCGGTTCAACCTGCCTGGGAAGCCTGGCATCGGGTTCCAGTACAGCCCTGCTGCCACCGCCGCACAACAGCATGATGAAGCGGTGTGGCTGAACAAAGGCTACCTGACCATCAGCCCGTTCAGCGGCCTGCCGGAATCCCTCAATGCCGGCCCCGCCCTGCAAAAACAATTGACCCGGGAGCTGACACCATGAGCACTGGCTTTTCCCTGGGGTTCCTCAGCCGGGTCTACAGCCCCAGCGCTGATCCCAAGGTTTACCGCGACACCCTGGCGCTGTTCAAGGTCGCCGAAGAACTGGGCTTCGACAGTGGCTGGGTCGCACAACACCATTTCGCCAGTGAGCAGGGGCGCCTGCCCTCGCCCCTGGTGTTGCTCGCCGCGATTGCCCAGCACACGCAGCGCATCAGCCTGGGCACAGGGATTATCGTGCTGCCTCAGGAAGCCCCGCTGCGCCTGGCCGAAGACGCGGCGGTGCTGGACCTGCTCTGCAACGGCCGCCTGGAGCTGGGCCTTGGCGCGGGGTTTGATCCCGAGACGTTCCTGGCCTTCGGCCGCGAGCATGAGGCAAGGCACCGGGATTACGAGCAGCACCTGCAACAGTTGCTCCGTGCCCTGGGCAACGCGCCACTGGCCGATAACGGGGCGCGCCTGCTGCCACGGGCCAATGGCCTGAGCCACCGCGTGTGGGAAGCCACCTCACGGGTGGAACGGGTGGCGGAGCGTGGCCACGGCCTGATCATGGCCCCCAACCCCCACCTGCCGGCACACGCTGGCGTGGAACTGGTGGACCGCTACCGCAAGGCCTGGACCGGCGACAACGGCACACCGGCCCGCGTTGTGCGGGTGCAGGCGCTGTTCCCGTCGCCCGGCGACGCCACGCGCCGCGACATCCTGGCTTATGTGGATCGCCAGCAACGCATCGGCGTGTTCAAGGGCGCGCTTGACGACAACTTCGACACCACGCTCGAACGCCTGGGCATCCTGCATGGCCCGGTGGAGCGCATCGTCGAGCAGTTGCAGCAAGGCCCCGCATTGACGGCCCACGATCACCTGATCCTGCAAGTGCAGACCGTCAGCACACCGCTGCGCGACGCCATCCGCGCCCTGGAAACCCTGCGCGAACACATCGCCCCCGCCCTGGGCTGGCAACCGGCCCGGCCCTCAGGAGCCCTGTCATGACCTTCAAACTGGGCTTTCTCAGCCACGCCTTTGGCGACGACCCGCAGCAGGTCTACCACGACCTGATCGAACAATTCGAAGTCGCCGAGGCGCTGGGCTTCGACGGCGGCTGGATCGCCCAGCACCACCTGAACAACGGCTTTGGTCGGCTGCCGTCACCACTGGTGCTGCTGGCGGCGGTGGCCGAGCGTACCCAGCGGATCGAACTGGGCACCGGGGTGATTGTGCTGCCATTTGAGGACCCGATCCGCCTGGCCGAAGACGCCAGCGTGCTCGACGCATTGAGTGGCGGCCGAGTGCAATTGGGCCTGGGCAGCGGCGGCGCGAACCTGGATAACTTCAGTGCGTTTGACCGTGACCCCACCCAGCGCCAAGTGGAATTTGCCGAGCATCAGCAACGCTTGCAGCACCTGCTGGCCGGCCAGCCGCTCGCCGGTGAATTGACCCTGCAACCTCCCGCGCCTCGCCTGGGGGAGCGCCTGTGGCATTCCCATGGCAGCACCGACGGTGCGGTCTACACGGCCCGACAAGGCAATGGCCTGCTGCTGGGCACCGCGACCCACGACCCACTCACCGTGCAAAAACCACTGGCCGAGGCTTACTTGCAGGCGTGGTCGCGCACGGACCGCGCGCCACGTATCGGCGTGGTCCGTGCGATTTTCCCGGCGTCCAGCCGCGCCGACGCCCAGGCCGAACTTGCGGTGGACATCGAGCGGCATATCCCGCGCCTGCAACGTGAAGGCCTGATCGATGAGGCGGTGGACCTGCAGGCCCATTTGCGCCTGATGAATGTGCACCACGGCCATCCCGATGAAGTGATCGAAAGCTTGCAACAGGATCCTGCCCTGCTGCCTTATGCTGATTACGTGATCGCCGTGGTCCAGGCGGAAAGCTCGACCCAGGCGCAGATCCTCAAGCGCCTGGAAACGATTGCCCGGGACATCGCCCCGGCCTTGGGTTGGAAAAGACGATGACTGACGGAGCTTATGCATGCCCCTCGAATTCAGCTGGCTGATGCCCCTGTGTACCCCCGACTGGGCGGCGCGGCCGGGGCAATGGATTCAACTGGCCCAGGCCGTGGAATACGCCGGCCTCGATGGCCTGTGGATTCCCGGTGGTGCACTGTGCGCCGACAGCCTGGGCGTGGCGGCGGCGTTGTGCGCGCACACGCGGCGGGTGCGCTTGTCGGTCAGCGTGCCACCCGAAGTGATGCTGCCCGCCGCGCTGGCCACGACCTTGCAAAGCCTGCAATCGATCAGCGGCCACCGGGTGCAGTTGCACCTGCCCAACAGCGAACGCAGCGCCTTTGGCGAATGGCTCAACCGTGACCAGCGCAGCGAGCGCATCGGCGAGTACCTGGAGATCCTGCAGCAGCTGTTGGCGCCCGATGATGCGGGCCTGGATTACCAGGGCCGGTATTTCCAACTGGAAAACGCCGGCGTCGCCCGTCGCGAACTGCCCGCCCCAGGCCTGATCCTCGACGACAGCCAGAGCCACAGCCTGGTGAGCGCCCACGCCCAGACCTGCCTGCTCGCCCCTGGCGCTCCCAAGGCCCTCGCCAAGGAGATCCAGCGCTGGCGGGCGGTTCAACCAGCACTGGGTTTCGCCTGCACCTTCGGCCTGATCCTCGGCGATAGCGAAGACCTGGCCTGGGAGACCGCCGCCGCGTTGTTGCCCGTGGCGGACGTCCCGGACGAACTGCTCGCCACCCTGCCCCGCGCGCGCCACCCGCTGCGCCAATGGGAGGTGCACCCGAACCTGCTGCAACGCGCGCCGGGGCAACCGCTGATCCTGGTGGGCACACCGCAGCAGATCGCCACGCGCCTGCAGGAACTGCACGGGCTGGGCTTGAACCAGCTGATCCTCGAAGGCGGGCCGGCCGTGGGCGATGTGCTGCGGTTTGGCGAACAGGTACTGCCCCTCTTGCGCAAGGAGCGCCCGTAGCATGAGCACAGACGCACGCCCACCGATCCAGCTCGACTGGTTCCTGCCCACCAATGGCGACGGTCGCCACCTCACCAGCAGCGGCTTGCCCAAGGTCGGGTTGTTCCAGCAAGGCGAACGCGCGCCCACCCTGGACTACCTGCGCCAGATCGTGCGGGCCACCGAACAGGCCGGCTTCGACGGCATCATGGTGCCCACCGCCAGCGGCTTCGAGGACCCGTGGCTGATCACCGCCGTGCTGGCCCAGGAAGTACGCCGCCTGAGGTTTCTGCTCACCCTGCGGCCTGGCACCGAGTTGCCGGCCTACACCGCACACCGTGCGGCCACTTTGCAGCTGCTCAGCGAGAACCGCCTGGCCCTGCATGTGGTGACCGGCTCCAGCCGCTTTGAACAACGCTCCCTGGGAGATTTCCTCGAGCATGACGAGCGCTATGCACGCACGGCTGAATTCCTGCAGATGTTCCAGGCCGTGTGGGCCGGGCAACCACCGACCCATCCGGGCCGCTACTACCGCAGCGCGCTCCATACGCCGATTGCACCGGGCGCCGAGGCGCCGCCGATCTACTTCGGCGGCGCCTCCGAAGCCGCCGAACGTGTGGGCGCGGCCCATGGGCAAACCTACCTGATGTGGTGCGAACCACCGGCGATGATCGCCGAGCGCATCCACCGCATGCGCGACCTGGCGGCCGCCCAGGGCCGCACCTTGCGCTTCGGCCTGCGCCTGCACGTATTCGCCGCCCCCACCGATGACGCCGCGTGGGCCCACGTAGAACGCCTGCTGCAAGAAATCCCCAAGGACGCCATCGATCAGGCACAGCGGCAGATGGCAGCTTACGAATCGGTAGGCCAGAACCGCCAGACCCAGCTGATGCAAGGCCGTGGCCGTGGCGCCCGAGAGCTGGAAGTGTCGGCCAACCTGTGGGCCGGTGTGGGTTTGGTCCGTGGCGGTGCGGGTACCGCGCTGGTGGGCAGTTATGCCCGAGTGGCGGAACGGATCGAGGAATATCACCAGTTGGGGGTGGACAGTTTTATCCTGTCGGGATTTCCACATTTGGAAGAAGCGATACATGTGGGGGCGGAGGTGTTGCCGTTGCTGCGCAACCTTACCACCTGAGCGTTGCCGTCTGGTCGGGCGCCTCAACCGCATCCACGATGCGTAGCGAGTCGCTTTTGATTTTGATCTGAAGCGCCCCGTCAACCACGCTGGCCGAACGCAGGCTTGAATCCGTGGGCAACCCGGCAGGACGCCGGGTTAGCCGCCCCGCGCCATGGATGGCGCGTGGCGGCGGCCCCCGGATTCAAGCGGGAGTGAGGGAACACCGAGCCTAAGCGAGGTGCCGAGTGGTGGGGCGAAG
>Ga0157375_10005862_pt1 | contig 10696 bp, 9 predicted proteins | sample M35metaG_FD_115311 | JGI IMG/M metagenome (GOLD analysis project Ga0157375, IMG submission 115311) | Miscanthus rhizosphere microbial communities from Kellogg Biological Station, Michigan, USA - M3-5 metaG | ecosystem: Host-associated > Plants > Roots > Rhizosphere > Soil | place: USA: Michigan...
AGCGGTCTGCTCTTTGGTTTGAGCAAAAGACGTTGCCACTGGCATGGTCAATGCCAGCGCTACGGCAACGACGAATGTCTTTATCATGTGAATCTCCTTCTCCAAAATGTAGAACGTTGATTGGTCACTTCGTTGGCGCGATTGCCAATGCCACATGCTCGTCCTCCGCCATCCGGTTGTCAATCCGATGTCGCGTGGTTTTGACCAGCATCAAAAGCCGTTCTAATTGGCCTAAAAAACTATATCTATGACGACGGAATAGGCGCATGTTAGGGTGTCAACTCGGGGCCGCCATGAAAAGCATCATTACGGTATTACTATTAAATGCTAGCCGATCTCGGCCTGCTCGGTTTCGTTGCGCGACACAGGAAACAGAAAGCAGCGTAATCCGACTCAGCAGCAATTACGCAGACCCCGCTTCGGCGAGGTTTCTTTTTGGGCTTTTGAGCGCCCGATGTGCCGATCATTCTTCGAATTGAAACGTAACAGGGGACTTCCGCTTTTGGCCGAGAGCCGACCTGCGCGACTGACTCCTTACGACCCGTTGCCGTCAGTCAAATTTCCCGAAAGCCGACGTTCATAATCTATGCTTACGACGGCGGACATTCCCGATCGTCCGCGTGCTCAGTAACTGACGGTTTATATTTCAGTGCAAGACCTTCTGTAAACCCGCGAGATTCCTGATTTCAACGTCCTTACCGTTTATGGCAATGATTTCGTCGTGCTGTAAGTCTGATAATGCGCGGCTGACAGTCTCCAGCGTTAGCCCGATATAGCTTGCGATATCCTGCCGTGTCATAGGAAGCCTGAAATGTGTTGCGGAGTAGCCATGAGCGGCAAACCGCTTTGACTTTCTAAGCAGAAATACTGCGATCCGCTCCTTCGCGTTCATGGATCCAAGTAAAAACATGAGTTCGTGATCGCGTGTGATTTCCGCGCTCATAATGCGGTTGAAGTGGTATTGCAACGCCGGCACCGCGTGGCTGAGATTCTCAAAAACGGCATAGGGCATTCCGCAGAGAGTGCTGTCTTCGAGTGCGACCGTATCGCATAGATGTTTGCCCGTGCTGATTGCGTCTATCCCGATCAGGTCGCCGGACATGGAAAAACCGGTAACTTGCACGTTCCCATTGTCGTGAGTCAGGATTGTCTTTATGAATCCGCTGCAGACTACATACAACGACCCGAGTGCATCCCCGGCGTGATGAAGATAACTGCCGCGTTTTATTGGCCGTTGGTGTGTGACCCGATCATTAAGGCGTTCGGCCTCGGACAATTCAAGATTGGCGGGCAAACACCACTTCAGAAAGCCGCATCTAGGGCACGAGCTATGAAGTGGAACGGACGGCGCGGAACGTATAAGTGCAACGTTAGTCATGCCCCCTCCTAATCTGGCAACGCCGGTTCCCATAAATACGGGGCGGGTGTGAAGCGCCTTTCGGGGATCCCGCTAGTTGAGGATTTCGTTATTAATTTAAAACAAGATTTTTGCTTTGGCAAGGCGGTTTTCCGCCAGACTGGACGACACACTCGAACGGCCGGTATTGGCCGCGAGCCGACATTTACGCCTGACTGCTTCCGACCCCAAGGAGACATTCGAATTTCTCCAAAGCGGTCGTAGCCGTGGCTACTCGATCACCCTATCCGCCCGCACAAGGATTGATTGCGGGAACGCGATCCCGAGCGCCTTCGCCGTTTTCATGTTGACGATCAGCTCGAACCTGGTCGGTTGCTCTACGGGCAAGTCAGAAGGCTTGGCTCCCTTGAATATCTTGTCGACGAAAACAGCGGCACGGCGGAATTGTTCAACGTTGTTCACCGAGTAAGACATCAGGCCTCCTTCGGCTGGAAGCTCGGGGTAGGCGTAAAGGGCGGGCAGTCGATTCGCTGCGGCAAGTGAGAGCAGTAAATCGCGGTTGCTAAATCCCAAGCTGCCCTCGAAGACGAGCAGCATATGGGCACCTTTTTTCTTGAGCGCAGCGAACGCTGCAGGTAATTGATCACGCAGGTTGACGTTCTCTTCGACGACGCTCAAGCCCAGCAATTTAGCTGCTCCGACAGCAGCGTCGCGATTAATTCTGGCACTGGGTTCGCGTGAGTCGTAGAGCAGTCCGACAGCCCGCGCGTTAGGCCTTAGTTCGTGAATCAGCTCGATACGCTTGGGCACCAGTCCGCTGCCGAGGGTGCTCAAGCCGGTGGCGTTACCGCCGGGCCGCGCGAGACTTTTCGCCAGTCCGATCAAGACTGGATCGGGAAGCATGCTGAACACGATCGGGACAGTGGTCGATGCTTTCATTGCCGCAAGTGCGGCCGGCGTAGGTGGTGCGTAAATAATGTCAACTCTCGCCGCTACCAGCTCAGCAGCCAGCACGTCCAGTCGATCAATGCGGCCGTCGGCAAATCGCCGCTCTACGAGAAGGTTTTTTCCCTCCACGTAGCCGAGGCTCGCCAGGCTTTCGAAGAACGCGCGAAAGTAGGTTTCGCTGCTCGCTAGAGTGCCTGCAAACAGGACGCCGAGCCGGAACGTCCGTGCCGCTTGCGGCTGAGCGAAGGAGCAGAGCGGCGCGGTGAGCGCACTTGCGCCAAGCGCGATAACCAGCTTGCGGCGATTGTTCATATGGCCTTCCTGCGATCTGCGCGACATTATGCCAAATCACGACGGGGTATCGGATGGGAAAGTTTTTGGCGGCGGACGAGCTCAGGCTGACTGTCAATCGTCACAAACTAAATGTAACTGCGACCGACCGCAGTTGGCCGTTAGTTGCCTTTCAGGCAATGCCGGTCTTGTATAAGGACGTTCCATAAAAAGTGCGGCCTACAACACAACGGTGGCCCTCAGTGGTCTTGCAGCCTTCTAAGTTAGCCGCGTCCGTATTGCATTGATGGATTAGGCGTCAGGTTTCCTCTTCGCGGATCCCGCGACCACGGACGGCGCTATTAACGCACCCGCACTAAGCGCGATGACCAATTTGCGGCGATTGTTCACTCGATGACCTTGGTCGCACGCAGCATTATCACGTCCGGGATCTTGATGCCGAGTGCCTTGGCGGTTTTGAGGTTGACGACGAAATCAAATTTGGTCGGTTGCTCGATGGGCAAATCGCCGGGTTTGGCGCCCTTAAATATTTTGTCCACAAAATAGCCAACCCTGCGATAGAGACCGAGCAGATCTGCTCCGTAGCCGAACACGCCGCCCGCTTCAGCAACTTCGCCGTTGCAGATCAAGGGCATTTGGTGCCTTACCGCCAGATCCGCAATCGGTTTGGCGTTGGCAAGCATTATCGGATTCTCAAGAGCCGTGACCGCGCCAACCCGCTTTTTAACCAACGCCGCAAAGGCGCTGTCGAACTCGAGCGGTGAACGCACCGCAAATTCATGCAGTGTCACCCCCACTGACCGCGCCGTGGTCTCAATCGCTTGGCGCGTCAACGCAACGGTTTCACTCGGATCAAGAAGCACGGCCACCTCGGTAACGCGGGGCAAGATCTCCTTGAGCAGCTCGATCCGTTTGGCGGCGATTTCCGTGGGAAAGAAGGTCGATCCGGTAATGTTTCCGCCGGGCCGCGCGAGGCTGGCAACAAACCCCAAGCCAACGGGATTGGAGACGGTCGCCATGACTATGGGGATCGTCGTGGTCGCCTGCTTGGCTGCACGGGTGGGTAGCGAAGCATGGGTAACCAACACATCAACATTGAGACGAACCAGCTCGGATGCCAGCGCGGGGAGGCGATCGTTCTCGCCCTCGGCCCAGCGGAACTCCATCAGAAGGTTTTTGCCTTCCACATAGCCGAAATCGCGCACACCTGTGCGCAGCGCATCTACCCGACTTTGGTAACCGGAAGCGGACTCGGAACTCAAGAACCCGACGCGCCATACCTTGCCTTGCGATTGAGCGAAGGAGAACGGCGCCACGAGCGCCCCTGCGCCAAGCGCGATTACCAGTTTTCTGCGCTTGTTCATTCGATCACCTTGGTCGCTTGCACCATAATCGAATTGGGAATCTTGATGCCGAGGGCCTTGGCGGTTTTCAAATTGACTATAAATTCAAACTTGGTTGCTTGCTCGATCGGAAGGTCAGCAGGTTTAGCTCCTTTGAATATCTTGTCGGCGTAGGCGGCGGCACGCCGATACATATCCGGAAAGTTCGTGGCATATGAAATCAGGCCTCCAGATCCGGCGAAGATAATATCGGCATAGATCGCGGCAATGCGATTCTTCGCTGCCTGTTCGATTATGCTTTCTCGCCAAGCGACATTTGAGTTGGCCGCGGTCACAATCATCCCTTGCGCTTGGTCGCGCTTTAATGTGTGGAACGCCGTTGCGACGTCCTGGGCCTGACGCACGGGGGCGCGGATGGAATTGAATCCAAGTTTGCCGCAATCGGCTTCAAACTGCCTGAGAATTGACACATTGGAGGCGTTGTCTGGGCTGTAGAGAATCCCCACACGGCGCATGTCAGGCAGGATCTGGCGCAACAGATCCAAATGTTTGGTGACAAGGTCTGAGTTTAAGTTGGTAAGCCCGGTGGCATTTCCGCCGGGGCGCCTCAAACTGGCGGCGAGGCCGCTGCCGACTGGATCGCCAACGGTCACGATCAAGATCGGTATCTCGCGCGTGGCGTTGCGCACGGCCATGGCCGACGGGGTGCCCTGCGGAACGATCAGACCAACTTTCAGTGCAAACAATTCCGCTGCCAATGCGGGAAGACGGGCAAGATCACTTTTGGCGGACCGGTGCTCGATCGCGTAGTCCTTGCCTTCGGCGTAGCCAAGCTCGCGCATTCCCGCATTGAATGCATCGATCCGCTGGACGTAGGCGGAATCGGATTGCTCACTTTCCCAAAGGAAACCGATGCGCCAGACCTTCCCTTGCTGCTGCGCGAACGACCCGAACGGCGTCACGAGCGCAGTCGCACCTAGCGCCACAATCAGTTTGCGGCGCTTGTTCACTCGATCACCTTGTCGGCGCTGGTCAGAAGCGACTGCGGGATCTTGAGGCCCAGTGTCTTCGCGGTTTTGCTGTTGATAACCAACTCAAACGTCGTGGGTTGCTCGACGGGCAGGTCAGAAGGTTTGGCACCCTTGAAAATCTTGTCCACGTAAGTTGCCGCGCGCCGGGACTGGTCGGCATAGTTCCTTCCAAAGCTCATCAGAGCGCCCGCCTCCGAAAACGTCCGATCCGGGGCGATAGAGGGCAGCCGATGTTTCGCGGTCAATCCTGCAATCTGGCTTTTTTGTTGCAGGAAAAACTGATCGAGCCACACGATCAGCGCACCGGCTTTCTGCTGGCGTATCCAGGAGAATGCGTTGTCAATTTCCTGAGGTGTCCGCGCGTCCGCACGTAGAATCTTGACGCCACGCTTCTGTGCTTCGGCCTGCAATATCTCCAGATTCTTGGCTTGTATCTCCAGAGTTTTGATACTCGCGATGGATGGATTTACCAGAACAGCCACGCGCGACAGCTTGGGCACCATGGCTAGCAGCATCTCAAGCTGCTTCAGCCTAACTTCTCCAGACATCGTCGATAAACCGGTAATGTTGCCTGCAGGCCGCGCGAGGCTTTTAACGAATCCGCTTTCGACCGGGTCGCCCGTGCCTGCCATAACGATCGGGATTACCGTGGTCGCGTTTTGCGCGGCGCTGGTGGCGGGCGAGGCCGATGTCACAATAACGTCCACTTTAAGATTGACCAACTCGGTCGCAAGACCGGGAAGGCGCTCGGTTTTACCTTCAGCAGAGCGCCATTCGATGACCAGGTTCTTGCCCTCGACATAGCCCAGCCGGCGCATTCCCTGCCGGAACGGGCCGTAAAAATTGTCGGAGTCGAGAAAATCCACGTGGCGCCCCGTTAGGACACCGACGCGCCACATTTTGCCCTGCTGTTGAGCGAAGGAGCGCAGCGGCAGCATGGTTGCGCCTGCGCCAAGCGCCGCGAGAAGTCTGCGGCGAGTGTTCACTCGATCACCTTGTCCGCGCGCATGAGGAACGGCTGCGTGATGGTCAGGCCGAGCGCCTTCGCGGTCTTCATGTTGACCACCAGCTCGAACTTCGTTGGCTGCTCAACCGGCAGGTCACCGGGCTTGGCGCCCTTAAGGATCTTGTCGACATGCGTGGCGGCCCGACGATACTGCTCGATTCCGTAAGTGCCATACGACATGAGAAACCCCGCCTCCGCGTCCAGCGGGCTGCTGGCGATCATCGGGAGCCGGTGAACCATCGCCAGCTCGCTGGTTCGCTGGCGGCCGGGGCTGCTGATGGCGTCTCCCAGTCGGAGTATCCCATCGGCTCGCCGCTTGACGAGTATCTCGAACGCGCGGTCGATCTCACTGACGGCGCGGATCTCCACCAGGAAAACCTCCACTTTGAGAGACCGCGCCACGGCCTCGGCGTGTCGCATCTGAACCGCGATGATAGGATCGCCTGGATGCCCCAGAACCGCGATGCGCGAGAGACGGGGGACGGCCTGTTTCAGGAGCTCGAGCCGCTTCCCGGCCACCTCGCCAGTGATATTGGTGAGCCCCGTGATGTTCCCGCCGGGTCGGGCGAGACTCTCCACGAGCCCGGTCCCCACGGGATCACCGACGCCCACCATCACGATAGGGATGGTCTTGGTGGCCTTTTTAACGGCCAGCACCGCTGGCGTGGTGGACACGAACATGACGTCCGGCTTGAGTCCGATCAGCTCCGCGGCCAAGCCGGGAAGACGTTCAAATTTGCCTTCCGCCCATCGAGCGTCATACACGATGTTCCTTCCCTCCTCGTAGCCGAGTTCCCGCATACCCTGCCGGAACGATTCAAATACACGCGCGTCCTCAATACTTGAGAACCCTGTGAGAAATCCGACTCGCCAGATTTTGTTTCGTTGCTGCGCTAACGAGCGAAACGGCGCCGCGAGCGCACCGGCCCCAAGCGCGATAAGAACTTCCCGCCGTTTGGTCATGTGATCCCCCCGGGACACGGCTGTCAATCACATCCAAATTGTATGCTTTTGTGTCAGTGGGACGTGCGTTCTGCTACACACGAATTTTGTGACGCATTTACACCGCAGTTGCGTCAGCGACAACAGGCGGATAAACAGCCGGTTTCGAGGATCGTAGCGGACTGATAAATGTCCTGATTCGGCCGATTGCAGGCATCACCACAGCCTGACCCGGACACGACTCTTATGCGGTTATCTCGGTGCGCTTGGGTCGCAGCCCAAGTGAATTAAAAACCAATGCCAACTCGACATCCACGTCTTGAAAGGAAGCGCGACATGGTCGCTAATTCAGGTTCAGCGGGTGCTTGCGCGGCTTTGATGGATTGAAGTGTTCGGTCCGCCCTCCCTACGGCCTGCGGGTGCTTGACCATACCAAAAGTCTGCTTTCGTGGAACTTCGACAGACCACAATCAGACGGCGATCGGCCGCTATCGACCTTGGCGGACAGCGGCAATTCCTTGGCATACGGGGAGTTGTCTTACAAAGTATTCTAGGCGAACCTACAGAATTCATTTAGCCACAAACGGACAATACCGTTGAGTTTCATCTCCGTCGTATCGTATTGAAGCTCGCCATATCAAGCGCAGAAATGTCAGTTATATAACCGCCGAGACGCTTTTATCCAGACAGGAGAAACCGATCATGAACAAAGACCAAGTCAAGGGCGAAGCCAAGAACATCGCCGGCAAAGTGCAAGAACAAGTGGGAAAGATCAGCGGCAGCAAAGAGCAGCAGGTTAAAGGACAGGCAAAGCAAGTGACAGGCAAAATCCAAAAAGGCGTCGGAGACGTGGAGCAGTCCGTTAAAGACTCGAAGAAGCATTAACCAGTCTTATCTTACGGCGAACCAGGAGTGTCGGGCGCAAGCTGCGCCCGCCTTTCAAACGAAGAGACTGCGAAGCCCGTTTTGCGAAGGTGCTTCGGAAAGCGTCACAATAAGTTTGCGGCGCTTGTTCACTCGATCACTTTATCGGCGCTGATTAGAAGCGACTGCGGAATCGTAAGACCCAGAGCCTTCGCCGTTTTCATATTGATGACCAATTCAAACTTGGTGGGTTGCTCAATCGGCAGATCGGCGGGTTTGGCGCCCTTGAGTATCTTGTCGACGTAGGCGGCAGCTTGCCGGAAGTGTTCAATGAGATTCGTCCCGTAGCTAACCAGACACCCAGCCTCCGTATATGCCGGATCCGACGTTATGGTGGGCAGCCGATGTTTCGCCGTCAATTCCACAATCTGGTTTCTTTGTTGCTGCAGAAACCCGTCGAGCGCCACCATCAGCGCGCCGGCGTTCTGCTGGCGTGCCGAGGAGATTGCCTTGTCGATCTCCTCGGGAGTCCGCGCCTCCGCAAGCAGAACCGTTATGCCGCGCTTCTGTCCGGTGGCTTGAAGGGCCTTAAAGCTGACAACGGTTTGCGGATTGCCCGGATTCAAGAGATAAACCACGCGCGTCAGCTTGGGCACAATGCCAAGCAGCATCTCGAGGCGCTTGTTGTTCATGTCCGCGACGAGGTTCGACAGCCCCGTGATATTCCCACCGGGCCGTGCCAGGGTCTTCACCAGACCCGAGCCGACCGGATCCCCGATATTGACAATGACGATGGGAATCGTGGCCGTCGCATTCTGCAGCGCAAGGCTGACGGGCGTCGTAGCCGAAACGATGAGTTCAACTTTCATGCCGGCCAGCTCGGCTGCGAGAGCCGGAAGCTGCCCGTAATTGCCACCGGCCCAACGGAATTCAATCAGGAGATTCTTCCGTTCTTCGTAACCGAGATCACGCAGGCCAGCCCGCAATGCCTCCACCTCTTTCGCGTAAGCAGCGGCGGAACTCGGCCCGAGAAAACCGATCCGGCGCATGCGGGCCGCGGGTTGTTGGGCGAACGAACGCAGTGGAATTCCGAGCGCACCTGCGCCGAGCGCGATTACCAGCTTGCGGCGCTTGTTCACTCGATCACCTTGTCGGCGCTTATCAGAAGCGATTGCGGAATCGTTAGGCCGAGTGCCTTGGCGGCCTTGCCGTTGATGACCAATTCGAATTTGGTTGGCTGCTCGACCGGCAGATCGGCAGGTTTGGCGCCTTTAAAAATTTTGTCTACATAAGTTGCGGCGCGAAGATAATTTTCGGTAACGTTTGGCCCATAGCTCATCAGGCCACCAGCCTCTGTATATTCTCGATAACGGCCTACGAGTGGCAAACGATGTTTCATTGCCATCTCTGATATTCGACGCCTTTGCTCCAAGAATAAAGGATTGCTCACCACGATAAGCGCCTGTGCTTTCTCCTTGGTCATCAGGATAAATGCGCTGTCGATCTCGCGTAAGCCCGGGGCTTCCATAGGCAAAATCGTCACGCCGGCATTCTGCGCCGTGGCCCGGATGCTCTTTAAGATCGTCTGATTGGACGGATTGGCAAGATCCAGAAGAACAGCGACACGAGACAGCTTTGGCACGATGCTACGCAACATCTCAAGATGCTTGGAGCTGAAACCTTCACTGAGATTCGACAGCCCGGTAACATTGCCTCCGGGATGTGCGAGGCTTTTGACGAGGCCACTCCCCGCTGGGTCGGCAGAATTTCCCATTACAATGGGTATCGAAGTGGTTGCTTTCTGTGCCGCGCCGATGGCTTGATTTGCGGCCGCCACGATGACATCAACCTTTAGCTGAACCAATTCCGCCGCAAGACTTGGAAGACGTTCGCCATTATTGTCGGCAAAGCGCCATTCGATCACCAGGTTCTTGCCTTCGACATAGCCTAATTCGCGCATTCGCCGGGGGAAAGCACCGAATACGTCAGAATCGAGAAAATCCGGACGACTACGAGCAGACAGGAAGCCAACGCGCCAAACCCTTACCTGCTGCTGCGCGAAAGAGCCGAACGGCGTCACGAGCGAACTTGCCCCAAGCGCAATAAGAAGGTCACGACGCTTCTTCACTCGATTACCTTGTCGGCGCGCACCAGTATAGAGTTAGGAATCTTGATGCCGAGCGTTTTGGCGGTTTTTATGTTGATTACCATCTCGAAGATAGTTGGCTGCTCGATCGGCAGATCGCCAGGCCTTGCGCCTTTAAGGATTTTATCTACATATGGCCCTACCCTGCGGTATTCCTCGAAAAGATTTACGCCGTAAGCAGCAAGGCCCCCCTCATACACTTCTTCGGGAAACTGATAAAACGTCGGGAGTTTCTTTTCCGCGGCAAATGCAATTACTTTGGCGCGAAGATCAAATGTGACCGCATCGGAAAGAACGAGCAGGGCCTCGCATCGCTCCGAGATCGCGCGAGCCAAGGCGGTTTCAAGATCATTTGGCCCTTGGAAAGGCAATGGCCTGAGTTGGACACCAAGCATCTTTGCCGGCTCTTCCACCTGCTGCACAGTAGTCCCGTAGGCATTCTTCGCGTTCCAAAGAATGCCAATTCGCGAAACGTGTGGCAGCATCTCTTTCAACAATTGCAATCGTTTGCTATTCAGGTTGTCAAAGTAGCTTGTCGTTCCAGTGATATTCCCCTCTGGACGTGACACATTCTTGACGAAACCATATCTGCTGATGTCGCCGGTGATAGCCATCACGATGGGTATCGATCGCGTAGCACCTTGCGCTGCTGCCACCGCCGGTGGCGTCACCGCCACTATTACATCCGGCTTCCAACTCACGAGTTCTTTCGCGAGGTCAGGCAGCTTCTCCGTTTTGCCCTCCGCCTCGCGAATCTCAATCAAGATA
>Ga0157375_10005863_pt1 | contig 10695 bp, 10 predicted proteins | sample M35metaG_FD_115311 | JGI IMG/M metagenome (GOLD analysis project Ga0157375, IMG submission 115311) | Miscanthus rhizosphere microbial communities from Kellogg Biological Station, Michigan, USA - M3-5 metaG | ecosystem: Host-associated > Plants > Roots > Rhizosphere > Soil | place: USA: Michigan...
CGCCCGCGGGGACGGCGCCTATCTCTTCACCGAGGAAGGCGAGCGCTATCTCGACTTCGCGAGCGGCGTGGCCGTCACCGCGCTCGGACACGCGCATCCGCATCTGGTGAAAGCCCTGTCAGACCAGGCGAAAAAGCTCTGGCATGTCTCCAATCTGCATCGCATCCCCGAGCAGGAGCGCCTCGCGGCACGGCTCACCGCCGCAACCTTCGCCGACAGGGTATTCTTCGCCAATTCCGGTGCCGAGGCGGTCGAATGCGCGATCAAGGCCGCGCGACGCTACCATTTCAAGCGTGGCGCGCCCGAGCGCTACCGGCTCGTCACCTTCGACGGCGCCTTCCATGGCAGGACGCTCGCCACCATCGCCGCAGGCGGCCAGGCAAAGCATCTCGAAGGCTTCGGCCCGCCAGTTGACGGCTTCGACCATGTGGCCGCGCTCGATATCGCCGCGGTCGAGGCGGCGATCGACGAGACCACGGCCGGGATCCTCATCGAACCGATCATGGGCGAGGGGGGCATGCGGGAAGTTTCCTGGCGGTTCCTCCAGGATTTGCGCGCCCTCGCCGACGAGAAGGGAATCCTGCTGCTGCTCGATGAGGTGCAGACCGGCGTAGGCCGAACCGGACGGCTCTACGCACACGAATGGGCCGGCATCACGCCAGACATCATGGCCACCGCCAAGGGACTGGGCGGCGGTTTTCCTATCGGGGCCTGTCTCATGACCGAGGCGGTCGGAGCGGCCATGACCGCGGGCAGCCACGGCTCGACCTTCGGCGGCAACCCGCTGGCCATGGCGGTCGGCAATGCTGTGCTCGACGTCGTGCTCGAGGACGGCTTTCTCGATCATGTCGCAAGTATGGGTCTAAGGTTGAAGCAGCGGCTCGCCGCGCTGAAGGACGAGCATGGCGAGATCATCGAAGAGGTACGCGGGCAGGGGCTGATGCTCGGATTGAAATGCAAGCTGCCCAACCAGAAGCTGCTGGGGGCCTTGCGCGCGAGGAAGATGCTGAGCGTGCAAGCCGGCGATAATGTCGTGCGCCTGCTGCCGCCGTTGATCATCGGCGAGGCGGAGATCGAGCTCGCCGCCACCACCCTCGATGACGCTTGCGTCGCGCTCAAGCGTGACGTGCTCACCCACGCTTAGGCGCCAATCCTCACGCACAGCGCGAACCGCCATGCCCCTAAAGCCGCCTAAGCATTTCCTCGATATCGACGCACTGGACAGCAAGACGCTGCGCGCCATCATCGATCTCGCCGCGGAGATCAAGCGCAAGGGCCGCGTGCCGAAGAGCTTGAAGCTCAAGCCGCATCCGGTGCTTGCCCTGATCTTCGAGAAGCCGTCGACCCGCACGCGCGTCTCCTTCGAGGTGGCGATCCATCAGCTTGGCGGCACCTCGCTCGCGCTCAACCCGCAGGACATGCAGCTCGGCCGGGGCGAGACGCTCGCCGATACGGCGCGCGTGTTGTCGCGCTATGTCGATGCGATCATGCTGCGCACCGGGCCGCAGGAAACGCTGACCGAGATCGCCACGTATGCCAGCGTGCCGGTGATCAATGGTCTCACCTGCCGGTCGCATCCCTGCCAGGTGATGGCCGACGTGATGACCTTCGAGGAGCTGAAAGGGCCGATCAAAGGCCGCATAATCGCCTGGATTGGCGACGCCAATAACGTGGCGACCTCGTGGGTGCATGCCGCGGCGCGGTTCGGCTTTGCACTGCGGATCGCCTCGCCGCCCGCGTTTTCGCCGTCGCCCGCCTTGCTCGGTTGGGCCAGGGCGGAAGGCGCGAGGATCGAGGTGAGCGACGATCCGCTCGTGGCCGCGCGCGGCGCGGATTGCGTGGTGACCGATGTCTGGGTGTCGATGGGCGACAATGACGCGAACAAACGCGGGGCGGAGCTTCGTCCGTTCCAGGTCAATGCGAAGGTAATGGCGGCGGCGGCGAGAGACGCGATCTTCATGCACTGCCTCCCGGCGCATCGCGGCGACGAGGTGACGGAAGAGGTGATCGACGGACCACAATCCGCCGTGTGGGACGAGGCCGAGAACCGGCTGCATGTGCAGAAGGCGATCCTCGCCTGGTGCCTCGGCGCCGGGCGTTTCGGCGGCGGGGCGAAGCGGGCCGCCACGAGGGGCAAGCGCCGCGGAGCCGGGCGATGACCGAGCACCAATCGGAAGAGCGCGTCGAGCTCAACATCCCGCAGGACGATCTCATCCTGCCGTTCCAGGCCGAGCAGGCCGATGTGGTCGGCCGCCTGGTCAAGCTCGGCCCAACGGTCGACACCATCCTGTCGCGGCACGCTTACCCCGAGCCTGTGTCCAAGCTGCTCGGCGAGGCCGTGGCGCTCACCGCGCTGCTCGGCGCCGCGCTCAAATTCGAAGGGAAGTTCATCCTGCAAGCCTCGACCGACGGGCCGGTCGATCTGCTCGTCGCCGACTATCAGGTGCCGGGAGGCTTGCGCGGCTATGCGCGGTTCTCGGCCGAGCGGCTGGCCGAGCTTCCCGCCGATGGCCGGCTGCTCGGCGAGGGCCATCTCGCCATGACCATCGACAGGGGTGGGGACACTGAGCGCTATCAAGGCGTGGTGCCGTTGGAAGGGGAGAGCCTGACCGAGGCGGCGGACACCTATTTCCGCCAGTCGGAACAGCTTCCCACGTTCATCCGCCTCGCCGTGGCGCGGCATTATCGCGCCGGGAGCGCCGGCAGCCGATCCTGGACCTCGCGCGCCGGCGGGCTGCTGGTGCAGAAGCTGACGCGCGAGGGCGGCCGCTCGGTGGCGCGGGAAGCGGCCTTCTCCGAGGAGGATTGGACGCGCGCCAGGGCGCTGGCCGAGACGGTCGAGGATCACGAATTGCTCGATCCGTTGCTGCCGCCCGACCGCCTGCTCTACCGGCTGTTCCACGAGGAGCAGGTGCGCGCGTTTCGCGCCATTCCGCTCGAAAGCTATTGCAGTTGCTCGCGGGAGCGCGTCGAGGAGTTGCTGAGGCGCTTCTCGGCGGAAGACCTCGCTGAGATGGTGGTCGACGGCGAAATGTGGGTGACCTGCGAGTTCTGCAACAGTCGCTACCAGTTCGATCCCGCTTCCTTCGCCGACGCTTAGTCGCTGAGTTGGCCGGCCAGGCCGGCGAGGAAGGCCATGCAGGCCTCGAGCTGGGCGATCGATACATATTCGTCGGCGGCGTGGGCCTGGGCGATGTTGCCGGGCCCGCAGATCACCGATGGGCACCCCGCTTGCTCGAATAGCCCGGCCTCGGTGGTGTAGGACACGGCGTGGGTGTGCCTGGTCCCGGTGAGTTCGAGCGCGAGCGCGACAGCCTCGGATTGAGGCCGCGCGACGAAGGCCGGCACCGAGCCTTTTGTCTCTGTGTCGATAGCGGCCTCTTGCGTCACTTGCAGCATGCGCGGCAGCAGCGCGGTCTCGGCGAAGGCAGAAAGGTCGCGCGGGACTTCGGCGGGCGCCGCGCTCGGCAGGCTGCGCACCTGCCATTGAAACTCGCAATGCTTGGGCACGATGTTGGGCGCGGTGCCGCCTTTGATGGTGCCGACGCTTACGGTCGAGTAGGGCGGCTCGAAGCGCGGGTCGTTCTGCCGCGCGGCGATGTCGGCGCCCAGCCGCTCAAGCTCGCCGATCAAGGCCGCGGCGGCGGCGATGGCGTTGACCCCGATATCGGGCATGCTCGAATGCGCCTCGCGGCCGGTGACCCGCGTGCGGTAGGAGTCGATGCGCTTATGCGCGTCGATCACCCTCATGCTGGTCGGCTCGCCGACGATGACGGCGCGGGGCCGCGGCAGGTCGGCGCCAAGCCGCGCGATAAGCGGGCGCACGCCGGTGCAGCCCACCTCCTCGTCATACGAAACGATAATGTGGATCGGCTCCTTGAGCTTGAGCGACTTGAACAGCGGGACTGAGGCGAGCACGCAAGCGAGAAAGCCCTTCATGTCGCAAGTGCCGCGGGCATAGAGCTTGCCGTCGCGCTCCATCAGCGTGAACGGGTCGCTGCTCCAGCGCTGGCCTTCCACCGGCACGCAATCGCTGTGGCCAGAGAGCCCGATGCCGGCTGCACTGGTCTCGCCGATGGTGGCGAACAGATCGGCCTTGGTGCCGTCGGGGGAGGGGACGCGCGTCGAGGCGATGCCGTGTCTCTTGAGGTAATCCTCGACGAAGCAGATCAGTGCGAGATTCGACTTGGCGCTGGTCGTGTCGAAGCCGACCAGCGTCCGCAGCAATTCCTGCACGCCAGTTGTCTTGGAGGACAGGGCAGACGTCCTTTGCAGATCGACCGTCATGCCGAAGGAAAGCGCGCCGCAGACTTCGCGCGGGCTTTGACGGCCTCGACCTCACGGTCGCGCGGCGGGGCGGTGGTGACGAGGGAATCGATCAGCTCGCGCGCGGCCATGGAGACTTTATGCACCGCGCGATCGAACGCGGCTTGGTTTGCCGCTGACGGCCGCGTGAAGCCGCTCAGCTTGCGCACGAATTGCAGCGAGGACAGATGGATTTCCTCGTCGCTGGCGGGGGGATCGAAATTATGCAGCGTCTTGATGTTCCGGCACATGATCGTCCTCAAACACTCGAACCTTAGAGTCCGTGAAAGGTGGCATAGGGCTTCGGCGCGAGCAAGGCGCGGGCTTGCACCTCACTTGGCAGCGGCAAGCGCCTGGTCGAGATCGGCCATCAAGTCGCCGGCATCCTCCAGCCCGACCGAAAGCCGCACGCTGTTGTCGAAGATGCCAAGTTCCGCCCGTAGCTCAGGCGCGAGGCGCTGATGCGTCGTGGTGGCGGGATGTGTAACGAGACTCTTCGCGTCGCCGAGATTGTTGCTGATCTTGATGATCTCGAGCGCATTCATGCAGCGGAAGGCCGCATCCTTGCCGCCCTTGACCTCGAAGGCGACCAGCGGGCCGCCCGCCGCCATCTGCCGCTTGGCGAGCGCGGCCTGCGGATGATCGGCGCGGCCGGGATAGTAGACGCGCGCCACGTCCTTGCGCGCCGCGAGGAAATCGGCGATGGCCGCGGCCGAGGCGACGTGCCGCTCGACGCGAACCGGAAGCGTCTCGAGACCTTTCAGCAGCACCCAGGCATTGAACGGGCTGAGCGACGGGCCGGTGTGCTTGAGGTAATTGTGTAGCTTCTCCTCGATGAACTCCTGCGGCCCGAGCACCACGCCGCCGAGGCAGCGTCCCTGGCCGTCGATATGCTTGGTGGCGGAATAGACGACGATGTCGGCGCCCAGCTCGAGCGGCCGTTGCAGCAGCGGCGTGGCGAACACATTGTCGACCACGACCAGCGCTTTCGCCTGCTTGGCGATCTTCGCCACGGCCTCGATATCCACCAGCTCGAGCACGGGATTGGTCGGCGTCTCGAAGAAGAAGGCGCGGGTGTTGGGCCTGATCGCCTGCTCCCAAGCCTTGAGGTCGCGCCCGTCGACCAGCATGGTCTCGATGCCGTAGCGCGGCAGTAAATCCTCGATGATGTAGCGGCAGCTGCCGAACAGGGCGCGGGCCGAGACGACGTGATCGCCGGTCTTCAGATGGCAAAGCAGCGACGCGGCGACCGCGGCCATGCCGCTCGACGTGCCGCGCGCGGCGTCGGCGCCTTCCAGCGCGCACATGCGCGTTTCGAACATGGACACGGTGGGGTTGGCGTAGCGGCTATAGACATAGCCGTCCTCGTCGCCCTTGAAGCGGGCTTCGGCCTGCTCGGCGCTTGCGTAGATGTAGCCCGAGTTGAGGAAGATGGCTTCCGACGTCTCGCCGAATTGGCTGCGCAGCGTGCCCGTATGCACGAGCTTCGTCGCCGGTTGCCAGGCGCTCGCGCCCTTCGTTCGGTCCTTGTTTGCGGCCATTGGTCAGCTCCACTCTCGAAATCGCATTCCGACCGGCCTCATAAAAAAACCCGGACTCTGGCTGCCGCCAAAAGACCGGGATCGGCTCGAAGATCGCCTCGCACGGCCTTTTAGCGACTTGTTTAACGTGGCTGCAAGCCGGCCGGCCAAATCACCACGAGGGGCCATTAATGCCCCCGCAGAACGTGTCCCGTCAAGCCTCTGCCGGGCTCAACCCGCGGAGACGGCAAAGAGAAAGCAAATGACCGCGGCCGCGCCGAGCAGGGTGCGCACGGCATGCAGCCGGTTCCATTTGTGGAGCGGGGCGCGGGTTTCGGGTCCGGCCGCAGCCAAAGCTGTCGCCATCAGCGCGTCGTTGACCGGCTTAATGACTAGGAGGGTCCAGGGCCAAGGCGCCAGGATATAGAGCGCGCCGAGGAGGAAGGCCGCGAGCCCGGTCTGCCACCAGGCGACGGCGCCAAGCAGAAAGCCAAGCATTGCCAGGCTCGCCTGCATGGCGAAGCCGCGCTGATATGAAGGCTTCCACTCGGCAAGCAGGCTGCGGTCGTCCAGCTGGAGCCGCGCCGGCTGCTCGGCGAAATTGACGTAGAAAGCCGCGCCGGTGAAGAGGGACGCAACGGCGAGTGCGAGATATCCTATAAGCATGGCTTGCGCCTTTGCATCTTCGGGTGAACTTGGCACAAAGCCGACGGTTCCGGCCCCCCTTGTGAATCCGGGGGAGAAGGAAGACCTTAGGCTGACCTTAGGCACGCAACGTGACAGAAACCACCATGCAGCCAGCGACCCCGCGCGACAGGTTTTTCGAGGCGCTCCCCGAGGATGCGCGCGCCGGCCCCGTGGACGGCCCCCGCAGCGTGTTCGCCCGCACCGGCATTTTGCCGAGCCAAGCCATCCGCGCGATGATCGCCGGCGGCGAGATCGCTGGCGCACCCGAGATCGAAACCAACCAGATCCAGCCGGCAAGCCTGGATCTCAGGCTCGGCAAGGTCGCCTATCGTATCCGTGCGAGCTTCCTGCCCGGCCCCAACGCCACGGTGCGCGACAAGCTCAGTGTACTCAAGTTCCACGAGATCGACCTGACCAAGGGCGCGGTGCTGGAAGCGGGCTGCGTCTATCTCGTGCCGCTTATTGAGCAGCTCAAGCTCCGCTCGACCATCGCCGGCTTCGCCAATCCGAAAAGCTCGACGGGGCGGCTCGACGTATTCACGCGGCTGATCGCCGACCGCCAGGACGGGTTCGACAGCGTCGAGGAAGGGTATTCGGGGCCGCTGTTCACCGAGATTTGCCCTCGCACCTTCTCCATCAAGGTTCGCTACGGCTCGCGGCTCAATCAGATCAGGTTCCGCCGCCGCGTTGGCCAGCAGCTCGATGCCGGCGAGCAGCCGGGCCGGGTCGGCGACCGAGCCCTGCGTGAGATCCATTCCGATGTCGGGCTGGTCGAGGGCGAGGCGGCGATACGCGACGGACTGAACTTGAGCATCAGCCTCGCGCCGGTCCTGCCGTCGGGTCTCGTCGGCTATCGCGCGCGGCGTTACGCCGGGGTGATCGATGTCGACGAGATCGGCGCCTACGACGTCGGGCAGTACTGGGAGGAGGTGCGACTCGGCAACGACCGCCGCCTCGTGCTCGACCCGCACGAGTTCTACATCCTCGCCTCGAAGGAGAGCGTCTCGGTGCCGCCCGCTTATGTCGCCGAGATGGCGCCGTTCGATCCTTTGATCGGCGAGTATCGGGTGCATTATGCCGGCTTCTTCGATCCGGGCTTCGGCTACACGGAAGGCAAGGCGCCGGGCGCCAAGGCCGTGCTCGAAGTGCGCAGTCTCGACATCCCGTTCATCCTGGAGGACGGGCAGATAGTCGGCCGGCTGGTCTACGACAAGCTCACCGACATCCCCGACACGATCTATGGGCGCGGCATAGGCTCGCATTACCAGGCGCAAGGCCTGAAGCTGTCCAAGCACTTCAAGCAGGACTAGGCAGAGCAGGAGCCGCCGCCGAGCACGCAGAACTTAGCGCAGTGCGGGTGGCAGAGCTTGACCGCGCCGCGCTCGAACATGCCGCCGTCGGCACGCGCGGCTTCTTCCAGCGTCTTGCCCATCTTGAAAGCCGGATCGTAGGGCAGAAGGGTGCAAGGCAGCACGACCGGGGCCGCGGCGCCTTTGCGCTTCACCACCATGCGGCTCGAGGCGCACATCACGTCGTTCGGGTTCTTATGCAAAATGCCCCAGCAGCTTTCGGTGATCTCCGGCACGTCGGCGCGCAGATCCATCTCGGGAAACAGGACGAGCTTGGCTGGATCGTAGGCGTCGAGCGGCCAACCGCGCTCGGCCATCAGCGCGGCATAGCCGTCGCGCGCGGCCGGCTCGCTCTCGCCCCAGCAGGTGCGACCGGCCAGCGCCAGCGCAAAGCCCTCACTCGCGAGCCAGTCGACCCCTTCCAGGGTTTTGTTGAAGGACCCGGCGGTCCGCTCGGTGTCATGCAGCTCTCTGCTGTAGTGATCGAGGCTGACGCGAAGCACGAGATTGCCGCCATGCGTCTGGTTGAGGCGCGTTAGGCCCTGACGGATGTGCGGCCGCAGCATCGGCTGCATGGCGTTGGTCAGGAGCAGGACCTGGAAGCCGCGCTCGAGCGCGTCGCCCAGCATGGCGATGATGTCCGGATTCATGAACGGCTCGCCGCCGGTGAAGCCGATCTCGCGCACGGGCCATTGCCCATGCTCGATTTCGTCCAAATAGGCGGCCGCCTCGGCGCGGGTGATGTAGGCGAGGCGGTCGTTGTCAGGGCTCGAGTCGATATAGCAATTGCGGCAGGTGATATTGCAGAGGCTGCCCGTGTTGATCCATAGCGTACGCAAGCCGCCAAGCGCGACGCGCGCGCGGCGCTCGCCCTTGGCGGTGACGTCGGGGTCGGCGAATTTCTTGGGCGGCGCAAGCGCGATGTCGGCCATGCCCAGCCTTCCGGGCCATTAACAGCGGGCGCGCTTCGGTGCGCAAGACAAGGCTGCATCACCCTCGCGTGAAGCGCCGCTTTTCGCCTCCCGCCGCCCATGATAGGACTCTTGCCGGCCGCGGGTGTAGCTCAGTGGTAGAGCAGTAGCTTCCCAAGCTACGGGTCGTGGGTTCAATCCCCATCGCCCGCTCCAACAAAATCCAAGCAGTTGATGGCTAGGAAGGAAACATCCGGGCGCAGCACTTCCGGAGAATTTCCGGATTATTCGTTCCGGGGGTGTTCAATTGCCGTTCACCCTTTAAGCCGCTATCGCTCGCTGGCTTGCTGCGGATGCTGCCGTCTGCCGTAATCTCGACGCCGTGCTTCTCAAGCGCGAGCTTTCTTTATCGGTCAAACCGCAGACGCAGCCAAGGCGGTAGAGTACGGGGAACGGATGGTTGTTGCGCCGCACACTTGGGGGCTTGAATGGGGTGTCTGTTTTTGGAATTGATATTGGTTACTAACTGCGTAGGAGGTGCGTTATGCCTCTCGACCCCCACGAGTGTCACGTTTACGCCCAGCGGTGCATGAACCTAGCCGCCGAGACGACAGACATCGATGCACAGGAAATTCTGGTAAGCACCGCTCAGAATTGGGAGCGTCTCGCCTCCAAGCTGGCAGACGTTCAAGAAGAACAGCTGGCGCAGTGCCTCCGGTGAACATTGCCGTTGCTGACTAACGCCCTTCGAAGCAGCATCTGCAGTCGAAGCAATGAGATATGCTTCGGTTGATGGAACCGTTGCACGCCACCATCGTGCGGCGTCCTCGACCGGTTCGAGTCTGGTCTGCGGTGAGGTTTGAGCCATGCTCCAGGCTTGGCTGTCTATCGGTTACATCGTCCTGCTCGCGATTCTCCTGCTCGCCTTTATCTTATGGCGCAGAGGTCTCCGCGTTCTGGCCATTGCTGCACTTGTGGTGGGTGTCGCCCTCTGGTTTGGATGGGAATACGCACGTCCAACATGGACAAGCGGGGTCATCACAGGAACGGAAGTGCGCCGGAGCGATCCCGACGCACACGGCAATACGACCGACATCGAATACATCTACATGCGCACCCGGTCTGACAGGGGCTTCGAGCTAGTCAACGAGGATTCCTGGTGGTGGTTGAAGCGCAATAGCGAGCGCGTCTTCAACGACGCCAAGACCGCGCAGGATCGCAACACGGAAATGACCGTGATGTGGAATCGGTGGCGTTCCACGCTTTTCAGTTGGTACCCCAATGCGATCGCCATTGGCCCATCCGGCTCCTGGCCGTGGTGGTCCTTGCGAACCATCACCTTCTATGGCCTCTCCGTCGTCCTCTGGCTCGGTTATTTCTACGCCATGTTCAGGCTGCACCGATCGAGTTCCGGGCCGCGTTAATCCGCTATTGGATCGTTGAGATTAAACGCGCCACCAAAGAACCCAATATACGTGCCGGAGACTAGGTTCGAATCCCACCCTCTCCGCCATACCATGTTGATTTTATATAGTTATTTTGAGCTTCTTGCGTTTAACCCCCGACTTGAACCCGGCAGGTCGTCTCGACATGACGGCGGCCCGCATACATCGCCCTACATCGGCCGACCTCGCCAGCCGAGGCCCGACTAAGGGCAGCCCCCGAAACGGCTGTAAAAACGCGGTCTACATTGGCCAGACGCGCTGTCCGGTTTAGAGAACGTGACGGACTTGTCTCGTGCTCCGGGCTACTTCCGCTAATGGACCCTAAGCTGACCTAATGCGTGATACCCCATCATCGCTGGGTCACGCCAAGGCTCCATTCGTAGCAACTACCGTTAAGCACATCATGCGGCAGCCGGCGACACTTCCAGTTCCTGCATTGAGTCGGATGGCTCATGGACGTCATCAGCAGCAGGCTTGA
>Ga0157375_10005864_pt1 | contig 10695 bp, 7 predicted proteins | sample M35metaG_FD_115311 | JGI IMG/M metagenome (GOLD analysis project Ga0157375, IMG submission 115311) | Miscanthus rhizosphere microbial communities from Kellogg Biological Station, Michigan, USA - M3-5 metaG | ecosystem: Host-associated > Plants > Roots > Rhizosphere > Soil | place: USA: Michigan...
CGATCCCGCAAGTGCCGTCCAGTCTCGCGCCCGGCACGATCCTGGCGGACACCAGCGCTGCCGGCGGTACCGGCATCGATCCAAATGCCGCCGTCATGCCGAGCCCGAACAGCACGGCCTGCGCGGAAGGCGTCTCGATGAATCTCGCAGCGCCTGCGACCGTGTTGCCGGCCAACGCCTCAGGCGCGGCGCCAACGCCGGGAGTGTCGCCGATCTTGCCGCCGGGATGCTGAGGCGACGCCGCTACAGGACTCTCGTCGCACCGCGTGCGGATCGGGGGATGACACGTCGGCTGGCGTAGCCTTGGCCGTACCAGCGCTTCACGTTGCCGGGCGTAGCTTCAAAACTTCGGCGTCGGGCGGCAGCATCGTTCCACCGTCCCGGTATTTCCAGTCCACCATCACACCCTTGTTGCCCCGTACAGTGGTGCGGCCGACGAAGGTCCCCATGGTGCTCTGATGGTCGATGGAACGCCAAATCGCCGGGCCGAACGGCGTTTCGAAGCCGACGTTGCCAAAGCCGTCGGCCATCGCCTCGGTATCGAATTTCCCGAGCTTTGCGATCGGTGCCACGATGGAGCTGATCAAGGCGTGACCGACCACGGACCCCATCGTGGGAGCCTCGCCATATCGTGCGGAATAGGCCGAGACGAAGGCGCTGTTGGCGTGATCCAAGACCTCGGTCACCGGATAGCCGGTCACGATCCATCCTTCCGGGGCGTCCTGCCCGAGGGGAAGAAGGTATTCGGGTTCGCCGGTCGTGAACGACACGACGTGTCGCCCTTCGAACAGGCCGCGATCATTGCCTTGCCGGACAAATCTGGCGAGATCGGGTCCGAAGGTGACGTTGAGGATCGCTTCGGGTTTCTGCTGCGCGAGAGCGTTAACGACCACGCCGGCATCAATGGCGCCCAGCGGCGGCCACTGACTGTTGATGAACTCGACGTCGGGACGACGGCGGCTCAGAAGCTGCGTGAACCATCTTACGGCCGACTGCCCGTATTCGTAGTTCGGGGCGATCGTCGCCCACCGCGTCGCCTTCAATTGAGCTGCCTCCTCCACCAGCATGGCTGCCAGCATGTATGTCGAGGGGCGGAGCCGGTAACAATATCGATGTCCTTGCTCCCAAACGAGGGCGTCGGTGAGCGGTTCGCTCGCCACGAAGAGGATCCGGTTTTGCCGGGCGAAGTCGCTGATCGCCAGTCCGACATTCGACAGATATGCGCCGGCCAGAAGATCGACTTCATTCCGCCGCACCAGTTCTTCGGCGGCACGCAGCGCGACGCTCGGCTTGCCTTCATCGTCCCGGCTGATGACCTGCAGCTCTCGCCCGAGGAGACCTCCACTCGCATTCAGCTGTTCGACCGCCAACTGCCAGCCGCGGCGATAGGGCAGGGTAAACGCGGGCGCGCTGCTATAGGAGTTGATCTCGCCGATCCTGATCGGTCTCGTGCCCTGGGCGCGGATGATGCCGGGCGAAAACACCGACGCGCCAACACTGCCTAAGACCTGTCGTCGAGAGATGCTCATCTGGTGCGATCCGGAGGATTGAGTGTGAGGGCTGGTCCAGCGCTGCAGGACATGTCGTGCCGGTCGAAAAGATCAGCAACCTAGTGGCAGGTGCAGGACGGGGGCCGGTCGTCGCCGCCTGTCGAAATCGAGATGCCGGGACTTGCAGCGAGACCGCGCGCAAAGGCGAGCGCGGGAAGATCGACCTCCCGATCGAACAGAGCGCTGACCGGACCGACGAGATCGAGAGCGGTCTGCTGGCGGTCCGACGCCGCCATGATCCTTGCCCAGGCTGCCGCGACCTTCAGCTCGTAGAAGCGGCATTGCTGCTCTCTGGCAACGGACAGGCCCTCGGAGAACAGGACTTCCGAGCGGGACCGATCTGACGAGCCATCGGCCAGCAGGATCTCGCCCTTGATCCGCAGCAGATCAGCAAGGCACCACAATTGCTGGCCTTGCCGGGAGATGGCCAGGGCATCTTCCACGGCGGCCAAGGCCTGCGCAGTCTCGCCGACCGCGAACAGTCCTTCGGCGAGCGATCCGAGAAATTCGGGATTGCGCATCAGCCAGCCGTTCTCGGCCCGCGCTTTCAGTCCGCTGCGCAGCAGCTCTATTCCATCGTGATGTCTGCCTTGCAGGACGAGCAACTGCCCCTTCAGGCAGGACGTCCAGCTCGTCCAGAAAGCTATTCCCTCGCGCGTGACGAGCTCGAGGAGAGACGCTATCGCCTGATCGGCAGTGGCGACATCATGCGTCATCAGCGCAATGGGGCACACGGCGTTCCGCAGCGCGTAAGCGATCGCGAGCTTGTCCTTCTCACGCTGCGCCTCCTCGAGGCATTCCGCGGCCAGGGATCTGCTCTGGGCGATCTTTCCCTGGAGCAGCAGCACGCGGGCTAACATGGCCTTTGCCAGGACGCTCTGGTTGAGCAGGAACCACATCTGGTTCGCGCCGTCCTTCAATCCGTGAGCCGAGTGGTCCAGGGACAGGGTCAGTTCGCGTCGAGCTTCCTCCTGCGCGCCGTAAAAATGGGTGGCGGCGCCGATCAGGCGGCGGCCGACCGTCTCGTTGGCGGGGTTTCCCGTGCGAAGGGCGATCTCCAGATATCGCTCTCCGACACTCTTGGCCGCGTCGTATTGGCCCGAGTTGAGATTATAGCTCCACAGCGTCCAAACAGCCTTGAGCTGAAGCTCGAGATCGGACAGCTCTTCGCCGAGTGCAAGCCCGATGTTCAGGGCCGCCTTCATGCGATCCGCCGAGCCAGTCGTATTGAGAAGCGCGAACCCCAGCGCGACGTAGAGCTGCGCCTTGAGCCTTGGATTGCAGGTCAGCTCTCCGTCAAGATGGGCGAGAGCGTGCTCGATCCGGGTCGAGCATTCCATGAAGGACAGCAGTTGCATCCACACCGGCACAAAGCCGGCTGTCAGCTCTACGCCGAGCGCGGCATCGCCGCCGGGTGCGAAGGCCCAGTCGAGCGCTGCATGCACGTTTCCAATTTCCTGGGCAAGGCGAGTGAGATCGTCGGAGGCGGGGGAGGCATCGCCAGGTGGCATGATGAGCTGCCTGAGAAAGCCCGCATGCCGTCTGCTGGCCTGCGCGCAGAGCCCTGCTTCTGCCAGCTTCTCCAGAGCATAGGCGCGGGTGGTCTCCAGCAGACGCCACCGCCCTTCGAAGGAGGGATCGAGCGAGACCAGCGATTTTCCGACCAGATTGAACAGTGTTTCGATGACGTCCGACCGGGACAACGCGTCGTCCATCATTGCAATGGCCGCATCGAGTGTGAAACCTGCCGGAAACACCGCGAGCCAGCACAACAGCCTTTGCTCGTCGGGCGATAACAGATCGTAGCTCCAGTCCAGCGTCGCTCGCAGGGTCTGGTGCCGCGGCAGTTGGTCCCTGCGGCCGCCGCTCAGCAACTCCATTCGCCTGTCCAGGCGAAGCAAGACCGTGTCGACCCCAAGATTCGCGGTCTGAGCCGCGGCGAATTCCAGCGCGAGCGGAATTCCGTCGAGCCGGCGACAGATGGCAGCCACTTTCAGCAGATCGTCCGCGCCTGGAGAGAAGTTCGCGCGTAGCGACTGTGTGCGAGCGACGAAGAGCTGCACGGCGCTTGCCTGCAACAGCACACCGGGATCACGCAAACCAGAGTCCGGGACCGACAGCGGCGGGATGGCCGCGACGTATTCGCCATCGATGCGGAGGCCTTCCCGACTGGTCGAAAGAATAGTGACATTGGGACAATAGCGAAGTGCGGCACTCGCGATCTGTGCAGCGATGTCGATGACATGCTCGCAATTGTCCAAGATGAGAAGCAGACGCCGTGACCCGATAGCCTGCGCGATGCAGGCGGCCGAAACCTCCTTGTCACTCAAGGCCAGCTTGAGCGCACGGGCGGTGGTCGATGTCGCAAGTGCCGGATCATGCAAGGTCGCGAGCTCGACCAGCGCCACCGCACCATCGAATGAGGATGCGACCAGGCGCGCAAGTTCGATGGCCAGCTTTGTTTTCCCGATGCCTCCCGGGCCGACCAAAGTCACGGCCCGATATGCGAACATAAGTTCGGCAATTTCGCTCAGGCAATCCTCGCGCCCGATAAGAGGAGCGCGCGTGTTCGGCAGGTTGTTCGAAAAGGATTCGATGGCCGGGACGGATACCGATGTCGCTGCGGGCTGATCCAAATGCCCGCTTCGCCAGGTCCCGGCGAGGGTATATCCACGGCCCGAGATCGTCTTGAGGAGATCGCGATCTTTGCCCAGCGCCTTGCGGACGGCGGAGATATGGACCTGTAGCGTGTTGTCCTCGACGGCCAGGCCTGACCAGACACTTCCGATCAAATCATCCTTGGTCACCAGGTGACCTGCGCAACCCGCCAGTTTCTCGAGAATCTCGAATGCGCGGCTTCCGATCGGGACCGTGATGTTGTCGCACTTCAGCTCTCTCCGCTGGCAATCGATGAGCCAGTTACCGAAAGAGTAGGTTCGTACAGCGGGCGAAGGCGACATAAGGGGGTCCGTGGATCAGCTTCACTGCCGCAATCTAGGAGAGTGACGTGACCCCCAAAGATCACCGCCCCTGGCAAGATTCTGAAAGCGTCAGTATGCCCAGGTGTCGTACAGGGGAGGCCGTTGGGGTGTCAAGACGACCTTCTCAGTAGCCGGCTGTTCGCCATGGCTCGATGCAGGCGTCCGAAACGCTCGTTGCTTGCACACGAATTCGTGAGGACGAATGGGAGTGCCAAAATGGGAGAGCGGGCCGGAAGGAGCGTGCAGCACATCCCGACAGCAACACGGGGCAGGGGACTTCGCGTCGCAACGGTTCAGAAGCTCGGCAGCCTGCTTGGTCTCTTCGTTATCGAGCGGTCGAAGCGACACCTGTTCACATCGCGAGCTGCAGGATATCGCGCGGCATCTCGATTGAAAGGATGGCACGGCGCATCGCTTCGACGGTGTCGGCAAGTCGGCGACGGAGAGCCTGAAGTTTCCTGATTTTGCGCCTCTTCACTCGCGATCGGGCCATAGCTTGCTACCTTACTCTGCGATCGATGCGCTTCGCCGGAATGGAGCATCATCGTTTGGATTGTCCTTGCCAGAGTAAGATCATGTCTCAGCCATTATTACTGTCGCCACAACCGAAGCATGGCGACACCCAGGCGACCGTCACCGCGGACGAAACAGATTTCCGCTCGGCCATCGCAATGGCCTCGATCGCGCCGCTTCCGAAGGTCATCGCGCCTACCACCGTTTCGCGCAGGGACGATCTGTCCCCCCTTGATGCAACGACGATTGCCTTCGAGCGGCTCGGCCTGGTCATTGCGATCGAAGGGCAGCCACGGCGCAGCTCCAGCATATCCCCGTGTAATCCGGCGCGCGACACCGGCTGGCTGCGCGTCGAAATCCCGTGGCAACGCGCGGCCATGACTGCACCTAGCTCTCTGACAACGGCGTCCATTTGTGACGACGATCCGGTAGTTCAGCGCCTGTCCGAAGCTCTCGTCGCGATGGAGCGATTGAAGGCCACCGATAGCGCCCTTTGCGTCGACGCCCTGCGATTTGCCGTCATTGCCCGGCTCCTTGCCTTGCGGTCCGAGGCGGAGCCGAGGTTCGACGAGCGAGCCCGCGTCGGCCAATGCACTTCTGAAAGGCCGGTCCACGGATTGCAGAAGTGGCGGCTCAAGCGGGTGCTCGACTATATCGAGACTCACTTCCGCAAGAAAATCGTGCTGGCGGATCTTGCCGCGGCCGCGGGCCTGAGCCGGATGCATTTCGCCGCCCAGTTCCGCGCCGCGACGGGTTGCAGGCCTCACGAATATATCTTGCGGCACCGGATACAGCGCTCCAAGGATCTGCTGCGGGACTGGGAGATGCCGATTGTTGAGGTCGCGCTCACAGTGGGTTTTCAGAGCCAGGCCCACTTCACGACGACGTTCAGGCGCTTCGCGGGTGACACGCCGAGTCGATGGCGAGATGCCGCTGCGGCTGGATTCGATCTTTGATGCCCTTGCCTCGAGCGAGTAGGCCTCGCCCCCGTGGGGCCTGAGACTGCAGTGGCGAGGTTGGTGAATTCTGCGATGGAGCTGGCATCGCTCTCGGATCCGCTGCAGATGCCGGGCCGCGGCGTTGGTACGGATCAATGCGTCTCAGACATGGCCGGTCGGAAGAACGGGGCTTCATAGGGCCGCCATTCTTCCTCCAGTCACGTCCGTGAGATGGAAGCCCCCGAAGCGCGGAGATGAACCTCTTCAAGTCCGCGCTGACGATTGCCTTGCGGCAAGGGGGCTCGCTCCGGTTGGCGTGCTCAATAGCCCGACTTGGGCTCGCACGGAGGCCGACGCCAGGGGTCGCTCGCATACGCACCGACGTCGGGAGCGCGAACACAGTTGCGCTTGGACGTCACCGGAACGCGCTGAACCGACGCATAGGCGTCGTCATTGGTCCGGCGCGCCTGGTTGTTGCCTTCGCGAGCCATCGCGGGGGAGGCGATCATGGCCGAAACCATCAGTCCCGCCGACAAGAGCTTCAGTGTAGTCATTGCACGTCTCCTTGACAAAGCGACGCCGGGAACGCCTCGGCTCGCCTGCCAGACATGTGTACGCGTGTGTCGGATGAGCAGTATCAATTGAACGATCATTTTCGCCTTTGCACGAAGTTGGCGCCCGCGCTTCATCTCGAAAGCGATTGCTCGCTAGTCGGGCGAAAGCGTTATCTGGTCCGAATGGCCATTCATGAGCGGACCGAACCATTCCCACTTCTCGCCGGTGAAGCGCATCATTTGGAGATGCTCAATCGGGCGAAAGTCCGTCGGCGATGTCTTGACCCGGACGCCGGGAATATAGGCCGCCCCCTCGATGTCGAGATTCGTCGCCACCTGCATGATCCTCTCGCGCGTAAGATCGTCGCCACAGCGCCTAAGCACCTCAACGAGCGCGCTCGACATATTGAATGCTACCAGCGGGCCGCTTTCGGATCGATCTGCGTCCGGATAGTATTTCGCCATGAACGCGCGAAAATGCTGCATGCCCGGGTATGAGTCCCACTGCGGGTCGGTCACGTCCATCTGGTACCCGGCACTCAGGACTCCCTTCGCGTTGTCCAGTCCTGCGAGCTTCAACACAGAGCCGACCGAAACCGAGACGTTCGTCATGATGTGGACGGGATGCCAGTCCAGCTCGGCGAGCTTCCTGATCGCCTGAGCCGCGAATTTTGGCGTGGCGACATTGATGAAAATGTCGGGGGCGGCCGCCTTGATCGCCACGATCTGCGAGTCGATTGTCGGCTCGCTGATTTCATATGGCAGGCTCGCAACCACCATTTGCGCGTACCTTTCTTGCAGCACCTCCTTCAGGCCAGCCAGATAATCGCGTCCGAAGTCGTCGTTCTGGTAGAGGATGCCGATCCTGGCGCCAGGGTGATGCGTCAGGACATAGTCCGCGTAGATGCGTGCCTCGGTTCGGTAGCTCGGTAGCCAGCCGATCGTCCACGGAAAGTGGACGGGATCAGCCCAGCGAGATGCCCCCGATATGGCGAACAATTGCGGCACGTGGCGATTATTCATGTACCTTTGAATGGCGGCGTTGCTTGCGGTGCCGAAGGGGGCGAAGATCGCGAGCACTTCGTCGGCCTCGACGAGCCGCCGTGCCTGCTCGACCGCTCGGGACGGATTGTAGCCATCGTCGTAGGAGATGAACTCAACTGTCCGGCCGTTGATGCCGCCATTGTCGTTGACCATGCGAAAATACGCACTCATCGTCCTGCCGATGATGCCGTAAGCCGATGCCGGGCCGCTATAGGGCATGATGTTGCCGATCCTGATCTCGGTGTCGCTCGCACCGGGATCGTATCGCTGTTGCGCAGAGGCGCTGGCTGCGCCGGCCGCAAATATGACGGCGACGATCGCTAGTTTTCGCAGGCGCCTCGCAATGTCCGGACTCAAATGGCCACTTCCACCGGTGATCAAGCGATGCCTCCATAGCGCTGCTGGTCATCGTGCCTGCCGGGCGGCGGTATGGCGCCAATGGGGGGCCTGCTCGTCCAACAGTCGATAGCCGGAGTGTAGCGCGGGACCCGACGCGAGCCGGATTACAGAAGCTGAAGAACTGTGAAGTTTTACAATGGTGTGCGTAGAATTGACCCGTCACCGGCGCCCGATCTGGGGGAGCGTTCTACGCCGTCGTCGCGAACAAACGTTCGGAGCTGATGATATCGATCGAGGCTCCGGACCCGCGGGGTGCGCCGCGTGGCGCGGTCGCACGCCGAGCGGGGTCACGGACAGGCATGGTTACGCGGCAATTTGCCTTTGCGTGTTGCCGCCGCTCACCGATGCCCGTGGCGGTTGTAGATGTGGCCCGCTCCGAACACCGGAGCCGCGCCACCGGACCGCTCGAGACCCATTCGCCCTGCCGGCGTCAATGCGCCGCCATTCAGCACGTCGCGATTGGGATACATTGATGCAAATGCGGCGGGCTCCTGATCGGCATAGGACCAGGCCGCGGAGGCGGATGATATCGTTGCCGTTGAAAGCAGCACTGCGGCGATCAGGGTTTTGAATGCACTCATAGCGATTCTCCATTGCTTGTGATGTGCGGAGAGTCGCTTGGCGATGATCGCTGCTCGGCTGATGGCGTTTCCGGAATTGCTTTCTATACCGGGCTATATAGGCAGTCCGGCCGGAAAACCCCGCTTGTTGAGCATCACTCTTGCGAGAAGATGACGGGAATATCAGGCAGTGCGCGCGGTTACCAAGGTCTGATGCGTCTTCGAAGCCGAACTCTGTCACAATTGTCATAGTTGCTCGCGCGATCGTGCGTGGTCGAATCGTGTGCGACGCCCAGTTCTAGGTGCAGGTCATACAACATGAGGAGTGTGAGCCATGAGACTGCTCTGGTTTCTCTGCGTCGTTGCCAGCCTTGCGCTCTCGGGCGTTGCATCTGCCCGCGGCGGCATGGGATCTCACATGTCGATGGAGAGCGGCGGCGCGCTCGGTACCAGCGCTGCTGCGCCGGGAACGAACTCGCTCGGCACCGCGCTCCCGTCATCGGAGGGGGTTGGTCATCCGACGAAGGGACCGCTGCTCGGCTCGGATGCGACCATCGACAAGGAGGACGCACGGGTCGAGAAGATGCTGGAAGGATCCATCTGTCGCGGCTGCTGACGTGCGAGCATTGCGATATTTGCGGCGAGTGTCTGGCGGCCTTGGTCGCCGGACAGATTGTGTATTTTGAAAGCGTTGGTGATACGCTGGGCGCAAGATCAAACAACCGCCTGGGGCTATGCCGATGATGGCCGAGCCAAACCAGCGCCCCGTCTACGCCTGCGCTGAATGGGAGATCGATCTTGCCAGACGCGAACTGCGCTCGATGGGAGAGTCCGTTCCTCTGGGCGGTCGTGCCTTTGAGATTCTTGCGGAATTGGCTCAGGCCGAAGGCGGGCTGGTCACCAAGAATGACCTGACAGAGCGTGTCTGGCGCGGCGTCTTCGTCGAGGAGAGTGCACTTCGGGTCCATATCGCGGCGATCCGGAAGGCCTTTGGTTCGGATCGTGACATGCTGGCGACAACGGTCGGCCGGGGCTATCGCCTGCTGGGTTCATGGCGGACCCGGCAGATGGATGCCCCGCTACAATCTGCCGCACCCCAGCCACTGCCGTCGACCAACATTCCCAATGCATCATTCGTTCTCATCGGCCGCACCACCGCGGTCGCGCGTTTGTGGGAGCTTCTATCGGCTTATCGCGTCGTGAGCCTCGTCGGGCCTGGCGGGATCGGCAAGACGGCCCTTGCACTACAAGCTGCCAGGACGCCGCCAGCCGGTTTTGCGGCCGACCGGTTGCTGGTCGAATTGGCCTCGCTGCCCGATCCCAAGCTCGTGTGCTCGGCCGTCGCCAGCACGCTCCGTATCAAGCTCGAAGGGGAGGAGATCACCCCGGGCTCCATAGCGCGCGCGATTGGAGCCAGGCAGTTGTTGCTCATTCTCGACAATTGCGAGCACGTCGTTGATACCGTGGCCCAACTGGCCGAGACGATCGTCAGCCAGTGTTCCGGAACGATCGTCCTGGCGACAAGTCGCGAAGCGCTGCGCATTGACGGCGAACATGTCTATCGCGTTCCGCCCCTGGGTGTGCCGCCCGAAGTCCGGCTCGGGTCTGACGCCGCATCGGCCTACACGGCGGTGGAATTGTTCACGACCAGAGCGAAAGCGCTGGGCTCCAGCTTCGCGCTCGACGAAGAGAACCTTGATGCCGTCGCAGCCATCTGCCGCCGGCTGGATGGCATTCCGCTCGCGATCGAGTTCGCGGCGGCGCGCGCCGTGATGCTCAGTCCGCCGAAGATCGCGGCACTTCTCGACGACAGGTTCAAATTTCTGACGACCGGCCGGCGTACTGCGTTGCCCAGGCAGCAAACGCTTCGTGCGACGCTCGACTGGAGCTACGATCTACTGCCGGACGCCGAGGCGCGGGTTCTGCGGCGGCTCGGCGTGTTTGCCGGAGAGTTTCTACTCGATGCCGTGATCGCGGTCGCCGGCGAAGGGATGGGCGATGTCACCGCGGAGCTTGCCAACCTGGTGGCAAAGTCGCTCGTCCTTGCGGATATTCGCGGCGAGCGCCCGTACTATCGCCTGCTGGACACCACGCGCGCCTATGCGCTGGAAAAGCTTCACGCCAGCGGCGAATTTCCCGGCGTCGCGCGCCGCCAG
>Ga0157375_10005868_pt1 | contig 10693 bp, 13 predicted proteins | sample M35metaG_FD_115311 | JGI IMG/M metagenome (GOLD analysis project Ga0157375, IMG submission 115311) | Miscanthus rhizosphere microbial communities from Kellogg Biological Station, Michigan, USA - M3-5 metaG | ecosystem: Host-associated > Plants > Roots > Rhizosphere > Soil | place: USA: Michigan...
CCAGCACGTCCTCGATGACCGCGTCCTGGCCGATGACGCGCGTCGCAACCGCATCGCGTACGCGGCGGATCATCCCGGCGCCTTCTTGGATCGTCAGTGTCATGTCTGTGGTGAGGGAGACTCGTCTCTCGCGAGGGCTCGCTCGATTCGCTCGAGCGCGGTTCCGGCGAGAATGAATTGCTGCGACGACACGGGATGCTCCAGCGCGGTCCGTACTTCCTGGACGGCGCCGGACAGCGACGGACTCGCGCGTTCGACCGCCTTCAAGAATTCGTCGTCACTTGCCCCGGGCGACGACGCGACGACGCGCCCAACACGGCGGCGAACTCCTCCAAGCAACCGCGCCGTCGCCGTGCGCGTGGCGCCGACATCTTCGAATGCACGCCCCAACGCGTCCGCATGCTCGATCGGTGAGCGACGTTGCACGCGCTCCTCGTCGTGCGGGGGCAACGGTCGCGGAGCTTTCGCCAACAAGAGCAGCAGTCCCGCCGCGAGCGCCTGCACCAGAAAATGTCCCGACGAAGTCCGGCCAAGATACAACGCCGCCGCGCTCAGGCTGCCCCCGTGCACACCGTACCCGTGGTGGTATTCGTCGAAAACCATCACCGGATGAGCCGCGTTCGCGCCTCTCGGACGCACGAACGCCAGCATTCGCGCCACCGCGAGATCGGCGTCCCATCGGCAGTATCGAAGTGCCGCGTTGCCGAACACCGACGACGATCCGACGACAACCACCCGGCCCGCACCCAACGGAAAGCCGATCGCGCCGGTGACTGGAGCGCCGTTGCGCGGGCGGCGCGCCGACAACAGGACCGTGATCGCGCTGTCCGTGACTTTCGGTGGTTCTACCTCGCGCGCGTCGGGGGGAATGGTGAGGATCGCACGCGCCGCGGAGAGTCGGTCGTCGGGGCAGTTGGTCCCGGCGGCATCGAGAAGCGCCGCCCCACTCCCGCCGTCGACCCCGAGAGAATCGGCCAGGTCATCGTCGCCGTCGAGCGTTACGATGAGACCGCCGCCCCCGCGGACGTTGTCGAGCAGGCGGTGAACCTCCCGAGCGCCGAGCGCAACCGACGGCGCGAGGACCACGTCTACGCGACTGCTTCTCGCCGCCGTGTCCAACGGAGCAGTCCGGCGTTCCACCTTCCAACCCATTCGCTCGGCCAACTCGAATGCGATGCCGGCGCCACCCGGCCCCGTCGAGTAGGTGCTCATGTCCCGCCCTTCGGTGCCTGCTTCTTCGGGCGTGAGCAAGGCAACGGCGAGAGCAACGATCCCCAAAGCACCGAGGACCCAGGTCGCCGTCCATCGCTTCTGCGCCTGCGGCGCGAGAGGAGGGATAGTCATGCGGCGCGGGCGGTTCGTGCGAAGCCCGCCGACTCCGCCAACGCCCGGTAGGTCGCCGCGTTCGGCAGTTCGGCGCCAAAGACGTCGCGCTCGAATCGACGGGCGAATTCCCGAAATGCCTCCAGCGAGGCCGAGCGGCGCTCCTCGAGATCGCGAACGTAGTCGCCCGCGGTCTTGGAGGCGTGAAAGGTCAGATCGCCACCGCGGCCCAGGGTGTCGAGCACTGCGAGATACAGCGCATGCGACGCGGCGACGAAATCACCGCGCTGCTCGAGCTCCGCCGCCAGTGCCCAGTAGTCGCGCCGAGTGGAACCGACGATCTGAAGGCTTCCGGCGGTCTGCCGACGCAGCTCGATGCGGCGACCCACAATGATTCGGCCAACGATGGCCAGCACGAGGAGTGCGACCGCGACGATGACGGCGACGCGGGCATTGTGCCATCCACCCATGAGTTGAATGAGATCGCGAAGCTCGTCGCCGATGAACTTCACGAATCGGCCGAGCAGCGTTCGCCGCACGGGCGTGGCATACGCCGGCTGACGTACGATCGCGGCGACCGTGTCGTGGATCTGTTTCGCCGTCCAGCCGTTGGCGACGGCCTGCAACGCGGCGACCGTCACCGGTCAGAGCGCGGCGTTCGGCGCGTCAGCCGGCGGTGCGGCATCCCGGCCGACGAGATACTCGACGTCGAACCCTTCTCGACGAATGCGCAAATCGTAGTACAACACCGTCTCCGTGATTCCGAGGATCGGGCCGACGACGACCGACAATGCCGTCGAGAGCACGTTCATGACCACACGGCTCGGTATCAGGTTGATCAGCAAACCGGCCCCGATGTTGACCGCGAGCAGCAGCAGGATGATCAGGGCGAGTGTCCCGAGGACGTGCAACTTGAGACCAACGGTCAGCGCGGACGATCGGGACAATGCTCCACCAGTACCCGTATCCTCGAGCACGATCACCTGGCGAACGACGACGAATCGCGCGATGACGTAGAACGCGGGAACGATTAAGAACACAAAGCCGATCGTCATGAGCGCGACGGTGACGACGCTCGCCACGATCAAGGTGACGAGCCGCGTCGCCACGACGCGAAACGCGTCGGGAACGCTGATCGGGAGATCGAGATAGACGTCACGAGCCACCACACTGATCGCGCCGCCGGCGACGGCGTAGATCGCGACCCCAACGACCGCGATCGTGATGAGCGTCGACGGCGGCGGGATGTTCGTGGGGTCGATGTTGATGTCGAGCGCCAACCGGATGACGAGCCACGGAACGTACACCGCCGCCAACGCGACCATGAATTGCAGCGGCGCCCGCCGATACACTTGGAACGCGGCGTCGACGAGCTCGGTCGCGGAGCGCGGGCGCAATGCGAGTTCTGGCATCAGGTTCCGGCGGTAGACGTGGCGGAGGGGCTCGTAAAATCTGAACGCCGCGGGGAACCCGGGCTAGATCCCGAATTCCACCGCGGCGTTCATCACATCGCGACCTTCCAACCCTGCGCCTATGCGGCCATTCCGTCGCGCAGGACGTCCGCCGTGTCGCTCTCACGCAATCGTTTGAGCGCACGGTCACGAAGCTGCCGCACCCGCTCCCGGGTCACGTTCAATTCCCGCGCGATCTCCTGCAGCGTCATCGGCCGATTGCCCTCGAGGCCGAAGTACAGCGTCAACACTCGCCGGTCACGCGGAGCCAGCACCTGCAGGGCGCGTGCGATCGCCTCCCGGCGCGAGTCACTCTCGACGCCGCCCGGAAGTACATCTTCGTCTTCACCCCGATCGAGCACCAGCGTCTCTCCGAGCGTCCGCCCGGCGTCGCCGGAGACGGCCGGCTCGTCGAGCGACCGCGTCGGCTGGAGCAGTGCCACCAGCCCTCGCGTCACGTCGAGCGAGAGGTTCGCCACTGTAGCGATCTCCTCCTCGTACGGTTCGCGCGACAGCTTTTGGCGCAGCACCTCCTGCGCGCGCGACACCCGCGAGAGGTCCGCGGCACGATTCAGTGGCACCTGAACGGTGCGACCTTGCCGCTGCACCGCCGAGTGGAGTGCCTGCCGAATCCACCACACGGCGTAGCTGATGAAGTTCACGCCGACGTCGGGATCGTACTTGTCGGCCGCGCGCACGAGTCCCGCGTTGGCTTCGCTCACCAGGTCGCCCAATGGAACACCGCGATTCTGGTATTGCTTGGCCACCGAAAAGGCAAACCGGAGATTCGCCCGGATCAGCTCGGACCGCGCCCGCTCGCGTGCGTCGTCATTCGTCGCGCGTCGCATAGCGCGCGCGAGCTCTTTCTGTTGCTGCGCGGTGAGCACCGGCTCGCCACGCAGTTCTTCGATATAAAGATCCAGCAGGTCGCGATCATCACCTGTCGAGTACATCGCTCACCCCCGGCGCCCGTCGGCGCCAGCCCTCATGTCCATTCCGTCGTTTCGGTCCACACCAGTGTCGCAGCCTTCGGCCTGCATCCTTCCAGTCCGTGCTAGCCTGCCGCCTTTCGACGGGAGGTCCCCGCCGCGCGCGACTCGGCCGACGTGACCACTTCGGTCCGCCGCCGTAGCTCCGACATATACGCCTCGAGCACCGCGGGTCGGGTACGGTAATACACGAACTGCCCTTCACGCCGGGACTCAACCAGCCCCGCGCTCGCCAGCTCTTTCAGGTGGTGCGAGATTGTCGCTTGTCGCACCGGAAAGCAGCCACAGAGCCGTTGGCAGCCGACTTCGCCCTGTTGAGCGATGTGCTCCAGGATTTCGAAGCGGCGCGCATCGGCCAGGGCCTTTGCGATACGCTGAAACTGATCGGCGTCCACTTACTGCCGTACTCCTGAGGCGTCAGATATATAGATAATCATCTAATTGGCGTCCGCAACCCCGCTCATGCCGCCGTCGTGGCGACATGAGCGCGTCGGTCGTGTACACCTTGATATGGGCGCGATCCCTGCGCTCCTTGAATCCAGGCAACCAGAGTCGACCACACGATGAGCAGTGCAGCTTCCGTTCGGACCTCCGCGGCCGCCCTTCCGACCGCACGGCTCGTTCCCACGCGCCGGCTTACCGAGCTTCCCACCTATGTGTTTGCGTGGCTGGATACGCTCAAGGCCAAGGCTCGGGCACGCGGCGCCGACCTCATCGATCTTGGGATGGGCAATCCGGACCAGCCCACGCCATCGGCCGTAGTCGACGCAATCGCAAGAGCTTACGCCGATCCGTCGACTCACGGCTACCCGCCCTTCCGAGGGACCAAGCCGTTCCTCGAGTCCGTCGGCCGGTATATGAAAGCCCGATTCGGCGTCGACATCGACGCGCCGACGGAAGCCCTCTGCCTGAGTGGCGCCAAAGAAGGGATTGCCCACGCCACGCTGGCCTTTGCCGACGAAACGACCGTCACGCTCGTCCCCGACATCTATTACCCGGTACACGGACGGGCGACCGGACTCGTCGGGGGTAAGACCTATCTCATGCCGTTGCGCGCCGAACGCGGATTCGTACCCGACCTCCGCGACATCCCGACCGAGATTCTACGGAGCGCTCGCCTTCTCGTCTTGAACTATCCGCACAACCCGACGGGAGCGGTGGCGCCGCTGGATTTGTATCACGACGCGGTCGCGCTCTGCCGCGAGTACGGAATTCTGCTCCTCTCCGATCTGGCGTACAGCGAGCTGACGTTCGACGGGTTCGTGGCGCCGAGTGCTCTCCAAGTGCCCGGCGCGAAAGAGTGCACGATCGAGTTTCACTCGTTCTCCAAGACCTTCAACATGGCCGGCTCGCGGATCGGTTTCGCCGTCGGCGGCCGCGAAGTCATCGAGGCACTGTACGCCGTCCGAACGAACGTCGGCTACGGCACGCCGGCAGCCATTCAAGCCGGCGGCGTTTACGCGCTGGACCATGTCAAGGAGCTCGAGGCACCCGTCGTCGCCCGCTACGCGGCGCGCCGCGACGCGCTCTTCAGCGGTCTCCGGTCGCTCGGCTGGAGGAGCGAACCGCCACGTGGATCGATGTTCGCTTGGTTGCCTGTTCCGAATGGCTTTGGCGCCCAGCAGTGGGCGGAGCACCTGATCGACACGGCGGAGGTCGTGGTAACCCCGGGAAATGCCTTCGGGCCGGGCGGTGAGCGGTTTTTCCGCGTGTCCCTTATCGCGGAGCCCGAGGTCCTGGAAGTTGCGGTGCAACGTCTGCGAGCCGCAGGGGTCCGGTACGAGTAGTGCACCCCTGAGGGATGAAATCATCTCCCAGGAGCAAGCATGCCGGACACACCGCGGGGCGACGAAGGAACACCGGTCGAACCGAAGGACGCGATTCCGACGCCGAGGCCTTCCGATTTCTCGGCCGCTACACCGGCCGATGCGTCGGCCAAACCGCTCGACCCTAACGACGAGATTCCGGTGCCGATCGTGATGTCGCCCGCGGAAGTCGAACAGCGCGCCGACACGGTCGAGGCGCTCCGCGAAGAGGAAGGCATCCCGACTCCGCCCGATCAAATCCCGGACAAGGAGCCCTAGCCTTCGGTCCGGCAGGCACTTGCGAGATTTCCCCGACTGATCGATTATGTGCGCGTTAGGCCGGTCCCCGGTTCACCACGAGCGGAGGGTGGACGTTGGGCTTCCAGCACCAGGCAGTCGCGCGAGACGTCAGCCCCGGAATCTCTCCGGAGATTCAATGCGCCGCGACGACGTATCAGCGAGCATGCGCTCTCGAGAAAGAGCAGCTGGCGCTGATGGCGCGCCACAATCTCCTCGCCGACTGGACGGACGAGGTCCGGCACTCGGTGCTCGAGGCCCGTCAGTGCATTAGGGACGCACAAACTGCGCGCGCCACGTTCCGTCGCGTGGTGCGCGGTTACGTCACGCAGCTTCGCGGCACGCGCGAACCGCTGTCCGCCGTGCTCCGCCGCGTGCGCGCCGTCGTTCAACAACTCGAATTCACAGGCGCGATCGCCGCTGACGACGGCTGGCTCGAGGCCGACGTCGTCGAATGGACGATCGAGGACTACGAAAACCCCGCGTGACCGCGTCGCGGGTCAGACTCGCGCGCGCCACTCCGCGGTTGCTTCAGGAACGAGCCGCGCGCCCGTCGGACTTACTTCGAGGATGTAATAATCCCGGCGTCCGGGATCGCGCGGATCGATCACTTCGTAATACGTCGGCTGCGGCTCGACCTTGACCGTAAGGCCGTTGCATTCGCCGCCTTCGCATTTCACCTGAATCATGCGCCAACCCTCCGGCGACGTCAGCTCGCCTGTTGCACGGCGGACCGAGTGCCGCCGCTGAGAAAACGCGGGCCGCTGCTGCACGCCCGCTCGACGGTGCGCGCGATGCTGTCCGGCAGCAGGACGGCGCCCCGCGCGTGCGCCTCCATCACCATCCGGAGAGCACGCCGCTGTCGGTCAAACGCCGAAAGCAGCTGCGCTCCACCGTCGGGCGACGTGAGCACGCCATGAACGAGACGCTGCAGCGAGCTTCCATCAGCGGGTTCGCCGATGTCGGCCATGCAGGCCTCGAGGTTCCAACGCGCGCGATGCGCGTCGCAAAGTCCCGCCCGTCCGGCGGGAGGTGCGTCCTGGGTGCACGCCGCGCAGAGAGCGATCTCGCGCAGCAAGTCGGCACTCGGAACGAAGGACATCGGGTCTTCCTCGAGCACTTGTCTGAGGTCGTTCACCAATTGGGGGTCCCGCGACGTGGCGCACACGAGCAGGAGGCGCCGTCTGGCGTTTGGCTCGATGCTCATCGCGTGTTCCAAGGTTTCCGTGGTTTCCATCGGGGCCGCATACTGTTGCTGATGCGACATCCGTGCGATTGTGCTATATCCGATACAGTGGCGGGCAGCCGAGCCAAACCCGCCGTAGACTTCTCCGCATGACACTGCCCCCGGTCCCGCCGGCCAATCCGCTCGAGAACCTCGATCGCCATTGGGCGGTCAAGGTTGTCACGCCGGAAGACCGCGCGAGCACCGTTCGTTACGCCATGGGCGTGCTGACGCGCCTGTGCAACGGCGAGCCGCCCGCCGCGACCGAGTCGCTGCCGGATTTCGTCGTTCCCCTTGCCGGCGCTTACGCGATCGCCGCCAGCGAATGGCTCGATTTCGAGGGCGCCGCGTCGCCAACCGCGCGGCTCTCGACTGAACAACGCGCCCAGCGTGCCGCGCATATCGAAGCCGGCGCTGATCGTGCCTTCGTGCTCACAGCCGCGTTGCCGGTCGACCCGTCCGAGCGAGTCGCCGTGCTGTATCGAACGCTGCTGCTCGCCGGCCTCGCGCAGCTTGGGAACAAGCAGACCGAGTTCCGGCAATGGTTGAAGGCCTACGAACCGCTCCTCTTCCCGCGCACTGAAAGCGACCGCTGGGACCTCATCCTGCTGAGACGCGTCGTCGAGGTGTGGACTCACGTGCTGCGCGGCGCCGGACCCTCTGGACTCGAGCACGCGATGGAAATCATCGCGTCGATTCGCGAGGAACGTCCGGCGCGCGAAGACATGCTCGTCGGCGCCGCGGATGCTGCCGAACAAAACCGGCTCCGATTCTTTCTCTTCACGCTGTTCCATCTGACCGAAGCCGCCACCGAGTTGCTCTTGTTCCGCGTTCACGGCGAGCCGGAGCGTGTGGAGTCCCGCTTGTACAGCCACTTCACGCTGGCGCGCGACGCTGCCGGCGGTGATCCGCGACTCGACGCCAGCTTCGACTGGCTCTACGAGGCCTCGCGACGCACCGTGGAACTCCGAACCGCCCAGCTCGAGCTGTTGCCCGAAGCCAGCGCATAAGAAGTCTCTTATCATCGCGTCGAACGCCGTGCGCTCCCTACCAACATGCGGTGGCCGTTCGGCGACCGCGCGACGACGAGGTTGACGCGTGAGCGCGAATCCGACGCGGCACCGGCCGTCGCTCCGTTACGCGGCTGCGAACGGGTTTCGGTGGAGTGCTGCGCGGCGAGCTCCGCATCGTCCGCCAACATGTACCACTCGACTTCGCCGCCACGTCGCGTGCACCGCAGCACATACGAATCGGCCGACCAGAAGCCGTCCCACCGCTCGCCCTCCGCATGATCCGTGAGCAACGCAGTCTGCGGTGCGGCTTCGAGCGGTTCGTGCGAGGTCGGAGGAGGGCAGCTGACGAGGTGCATGAGAGTCACGAGAGCGATTGTCAGTGCGAAGCGAGACGTTCAGGAGTCGCGTCTCGGCCCGTTCCAGTGGCGGGGACGGCAACCTAGAAAACCCAATTTCAAAGCGCAATAGTGAAGTTTTCCATAAGTCGTTGTCGCGCTTGTGGATAGCGATTGTGGAGATCTGTCGATAACGCGCTAACTCCGCACTCTTCCTTGGCGTACGATGCGGTGATTCGTGTGGAGAAGGCGTGTGGACAGATGTGCATGACGGTTATTCCGATGCGTCGTTGCTGCACTCTTCCGCGCGTGAAGAAATCAACGTGTCCACATCGCGATGTGGACAGACTGTTGATAGCACCACAGTTGCAAACCGCTGCTTCCTGAGTGCATCACCGGCGTCGATGCGCGACGCCTCACCTTGCATCATGGAGCAACGATGCGACCACTGTGGACCGGTGCCCTGACCTTCGGGCTCGTGAATATCCCGGTGCGCTTGCATTCGGCGGTGCAAGCGAAAGAACGCGTGAGCTTTCGCCTACTGCACGAAGAAGATTTGTCCCCGATTCGTTACGACCGCGTTTGCCAAAAGGATGGCGAAACGGTCCCTTGGAAGGACATCGTCAAGGGATACGAATATACGAAGGGCAAATTTGTCGTCCTCACGGACGAAGACTTCAAGGCCGCCGCGATCGAATCGTCGAAGACGATCGAGATCCTCGACTTCGTTCCCGCCGGTGAGATCGATTCACGCTTCTTCGAGACGCCGTACTACATCGTTCCCGCGAAAGGCGGCGAGAAAGCGTATGCACTCCTCCGCGAGGCGATTAAGAGCACCGGAACCGTCGGTATCGGCAAGATCACGATGCGCACCAACTCGCTGCATCTCGCGGGCATCAAGTCGATCGGCGAAGCGCTTGTGATGGAGATCATGCGCTTTGCCGACGAGCTGGTTGATATCAGCGAGTTCACTTTCCCGACCGATGCCGGCGTGAGACCACAGGAGCTGCAAATGGCCGAACAGCTCGTCGGCAACCTGTCGACGAGCTTCGACCCCAGCAAATACACCGACGACTATCGCGCGAATCTCATGAAGATCATTCGCGCCAAGATGAAAGGGAAAAAGATCGAGATCGAGGAGCCCGAGGAACGCGAGAGCACGCAGGTCGTCGATCTCATTACTCGACTGCAGGAAAGCCTCGAGATGGGTAAGAAGCGTGGAACAGCGCAACGTCGCTCTCCACGAAAGGCCGCGAAACGAAAGAGCGCATGACCGAGCTCACCCCGATGCTCGCCAGCATCGGAAGCGGGTTACCTGTGGGCGGATCCTGGGTGTTCGAACCCAAGTACGACGGCATTCGCATTCTCGCGTTTGCCGCCGACAATCGCGTGCGCCTCATGAGCCGGAATGGCCTCGATAAGACCCGGCAGTTTCCGGAAGTCGCCGAGGCCGTGCTCGCGTTGTCCAAACGCAAGAAACGACAGTTCATCGTCGATGGAGAGATCGTCGTGATGCGCGGCGACACGCCGGCTCGCTTTCAGGAGCTGCAGTCGCGCATGCACGTGACCGACCAAGCTGCGATCGAGTCGCACCGGATCGACACGCCGGCCGCGCTGATGGTCTTCGATGTTCTGCTGGACGGTAAGACATCGCTCGTCACTGAGCCGTGGCGCGTGCGGCGGAAGCATCTCGCCGCGCTCCTCCAACCCCCGGGTCGTTCGAACGCGCTGCGGCTCAGTGGCGTCGATGAAGACGGCGAAGCAATGCTCGCCCAGGCTCGTCGGCACGGATGGGAGGGGGTCATCGCCAAACGCGCCGATTCCCCGTACGAACCTGGACGTCGCTCGCGATCGTGGATCAAGCTCAAGATCGAGAAGCGGCAGGAATTCGTCGTCGGAGGCTGGACGGAACCGCGCAACTCGCGAGCCCACATCGGCGCAATTCTACTCGGCTACCACAACGACGACGGCGATCTCGTCTACGCCGGGCACACAGGAACCGGGTTCAGCGCCGCCTCGCTTCGCGACATGTACGCCCGGCTGCACCGTATCGAGCGGAAAGAGTCTCCATTCACCACGTCGCCGCGCACCAACGAGCGACCGCATTGGACGCGGCCGAACGTCGTGGTCGAGATCAGGTTCAACGAATGGACGTCCGACGGAAAGCTGCGCCAGCCGGTCTTCGTCGGCGTCCGGGACGACAAACCACCCCGCGAAGTTGTTCGGGAGCCGGCGTCGATCGCACCGTCGACGAA
>Ga0157375_10005869_pt1 | contig 10692 bp, 5 predicted proteins | sample M35metaG_FD_115311 | JGI IMG/M metagenome (GOLD analysis project Ga0157375, IMG submission 115311) | Miscanthus rhizosphere microbial communities from Kellogg Biological Station, Michigan, USA - M3-5 metaG | ecosystem: Host-associated > Plants > Roots > Rhizosphere > Soil | place: USA: Michigan...
CGATCGCCGAGATTCGGATCGTGCGCGATCGCCACTTCGGCGGCGGGCGTTTCGTCGCAGCACTCGCCGACTCCACGACTCCCGTCGCCGGCGTGTGACCGGTCTGCCATTGCGCCCACGCCTCGCTCAACCGAACGTCGTCGCCGATCGCGGCGATGTCTGCGTCTGTGGGAATGGGCAGCGATCGACGCGCCGCCAACGCCGCGAGGCAGCGGTTGCGCACCCGGACCACCCGCGACGAAAGTCGCTCGCGATTACTGCTGCCGCTCGCTGACATCGAACCGCGCCCACAGTTTGACGACCGCCGCCGAGTGATCCGGACTGTCGACGCCCGGTGTGGCGATCGTTCGTACGACGTAGTGACAACCGAGCGCGACGGACCGTTCGATCTGCGGAGCGAGCCGCGCCTCGAGGCCGCGCAGCGACAGTCGCTCTCCGCCGATTCCATACGCATCGCGCCCGAGAATGCGAATGTCGGCGATCGGATCCGCCGACTCTCCTTTCTCCGAGCATCGCGGCGTCTTATTCGATTTCTTGCGCACGCTGTCGCGGTACGCTGCAAACGCCGTGGAGACGCTGTCGTACTTTTTCGACAGCGTATCGTTCTTCGCCGCGAGATTCACGGCGTTCTGCTGAGGTGCCAACGCTGACGCCGCCAGCGCCGCGAACACGGCGGCGAGAACAAACCCGAGCTCCGCCTCCGTGAATCCCATGACGGTGAAGCGCCGCATCGTCACTGCAGTGCTCCGAGATTGTGCTCGAAGAGGCGCGTGTATTCGTCGAGCACCTGGTTCATCTGCGACAGCTCGCGTCGCAGCGCGTCGCCCAACTCTACTCCGCCGTGCTCGATCGTCTCGGCCGCCGTGCCCGTGCTTTGCTCGAGCCGAGCCAACGCGCTCGAGAGCTCGGACGTTCGCCGACTCAGCGCCGCAAGTTGCTCCGTGGCCCCACCGATCGATGAGGTGAGCGTGGTTTCGAGCGAGCGAACGCCGTCCCACAGCCCAACGAGCCGCTCGCCCGGATTTGGCAGCGCTTCGACATCGCGCTTTACCTGTTCGGCGAGCTCGCCGAACGCGGTGCTCGCCGTCGAGAGCGACGTCAGCGCGCCAACGTGCGACTGCATCTGCTCGGCGAGCTGGCGCTGTGTGGTCTCGCTCGTCGTCTTCGCGAGACGAACCGATTCCTCGATCTGCTTTCGCTGCGACTCGAGCACGGTGAGTGCGGCCGCGACTTCGACCTGAATGCGCTCGACGTTCGTTGTCAGCGCGTCGCCGAGGCCGCTGCTCGCGCGGAGCAAAGCAGCGGTGACCGACGTCGTCGTCTGCTCGAGTCGCTGCATCGAGTTGTCGATGCGCTCGGCGGCAAGGACCACGTTGCGCTCGAGCCCTTCAGTCGCTTCGCGAGCCTTGTCGCGCGCTTCGCTCAACTCGCGCGCCGCCACTTCCTGTGGGCGGACGTCGAGCGCCCGTATGAGAACTCGCATCGCTTGGGCGAGATCGCGCTGCGCTTCGGTCAGCGAGTCGTTCGGCGTCGGTGCCGTGCGCTCGACCGCGGAGAGCGTGCGCATCTGCCGCATCAGGAGTCCAACGATCGTCAACACAAGTCCGGCGCCCAGGTCCTTGAGGAACCCGACGACGACGGCCGGCCCGCTGGCGATCGACGAACCGAGCGACACCAGCCCAGCGGCGAGAAAGATCAGCGTGAGCAGGAAACCAAAGAAGTAGCTCGCATCGGCAAGCTCGCCATCGTGTTGCGGCTTGGCGGTCAGCAGCCAATGCAATACGAGGCCGGCAATGCCGGTGATCAGCGCCGCCTCAGGCCTACCGTTCAGCACAAGCGCCCCGACTGAGGCGGCCGTCGGTGCGAAGGTGGCGAGGAAGACTCTAGATGTGGTCATCGCACGTATTGGTCATTTGATCGCCACTCGCGCCAACGGAGGCTTCGCGGGAGCGGGAGCGGGAGGCGTGCAACCCGACGCTCGCTTCCAATGCCGCGCCATGACCTCGGTAAAGCCGCGTTCGGCGAAATCACGGTGGATCCGCGGCAGCGCGGCGCGCTGCGCCTTGGCCTTGTGGTCATCAGCAAACTCGAAATACGAGATCGCGACAAGGCCACACGTCAACGCAGCGTCGGTTCCCTGCCCCGCGGCGCGCCCCATCGCGATCGCCAAAGATTTCAGTTTTCCGCCCGCCGCGGTCTCATTGAGCGTTCCGGTTTTTGCGAGCACGACAATCGTGTCCTTGATCGCGCCGCGCAGACGATCGCCAAGCCCTGACGCGGTCCCGTTTGCCGGAACTTGTCGCAGCGCTCCGCGGACGCGCGCAAACGCCGCACCGGCGAGCGGACCGGATTCAGCGAACACGCCACTGGCCGGTAGCGCGTTCGCGCGATGAAGGAACGTCGCCTGCACGTTCCTTCCTGTCGCGATGCGCGCGTACGCTTGGGCGAGACCGAGCAGTGTCCATCGATTCTCCCAACCGCCGAACGCATACCTCGCGATCAGGTCGACGCCTGTTCCTGCCGAATCAGGAAACAGAATCCACGGACGCGACTCGTAAGGAATGAGGCTTCGATCCGTCGTCAGCGACGCCGCGCTCGCCGCGCCTTTGTTGTCCGAGCTCCAGTAGAGCGCGAGCCGACCGGGGGTTCGATTCGCGTATGCGTCAACGTCGAACACCTCGGCCAACCCCGTCGCAATTGTCGACCGCTCGAGGGTCGCGCGCGGAACGAGCGCGCCTCGGCCGCGCGCCATCCAGCCATCCTCTTCGAGGGATCGCACAACCAACTCGGCCGCATATTGATTGCTCGAACAGCGTATGAAATCGCTAAAGTCAATCTCACCGCCGCAGCCGTTCGCGTCGTTCGCAAAACCTTTGCGCAGGTGTACGCCCGCGACCTCGGTGACCGTGTCGCCCGCGTACGGAACGGTCAGCATGCCGAGAGCCGGGCGTCGCGCCAGAATCGCCGCAGCCATGATTGGCTTGACAACCGAGCCGACGAGTATCGGCTCGAAGCTCAACAGCGGTTCATCGTCCGACGCGCGCGCCGGCTCGGCGATCGCCTTCACCTCGCCCGTACGAACGTCGAGCACGACGACAGCCATTTGCGACAACAATCCCTGGTGCGCCGCCATGAAGCGGCGCGTTTCGCGCTCGAGATCCATCGACAGCGCCGCATCGAAGCTCAGCGTGAGCGCGCCCGAGCCCGGCGCGTTCGACACGGCCGACGTCGAGCGTCCGGCCGGCGCGAAGAAGCTCATCGTCCCGAGACGCGGGTTCGCGAACGCGCGTCGGCCATTGACCCATTGCTCAGCAGCGAGCGTTCCCCAGTCCGCCGCGGAGACCATGAACGGACCGAGCGCTTGCACCTCGAGCACGTCGCCGCCCGTCACCGGGCGCTGGCCAATTGTCTCCGCGCGACCGTTCATCCAAACGCTGCGCTGTCGGTACGGTCCGGCGTTTCCAAAGCTTCCGCCCGACGCGCTCGGCCTCACCTCAAACCCGAAATCGTAGAACTTGCTCGCGTCCGATGCGAGCGCACTCTGGCAGTACATGTAGTACTGCGGCGTTTCGCGGCTCACGTCGCAATCATGGCCGTTGATGCGAGCCTGGAAAAAGCCCGCCGCGAGCTCCGCGGGAAACGACACGTCACCGTCGTGCCCAAGCAGACCTGGACTGCTGCGCCAATCTGTCGTCCTCACGTCGCGCCACGAACCCTCGGCGTAGGGCGAACGAATCGCCAATCCATAAGGGCTCGGGCGATCAGAGAGCATTCGACTTCCGTCATCGGCCCACACGCTGCGAAGCAGCGTGCGCCCCTCGGAGCGCGAGCGAGCGGGTCGGCCTCCGTCGTGCATCTCTCGCACCGACAGCAATGCTTGCCGGATCGCGAAGTCGTTGTACTGCGAGACCTGATCGCGCAAGAAACCACCAGCGGCCAACGCGGGCTCGGTCACGGAATCGGCGACGACAACGATCGTGTCAGCGACGACGGTGTCACTGCCGACAACGAACGTCGCGCGCTCGAGACGACCGATGCGCCCGGATCCGTTGCTCGACAGCGTGCGTCCCAATTCGGACGTGGTTCCGGAGAACGTCAGGTCCTGCGTCCGATCGCCGTTGAGCGCGACAGCCACCGTCTCGTACATCGCGACACCAATCGCGACGAACGCGAGCGTCAACAGCACGTACTCGAGCGGGTTCGCTCGCGCGTGAGCAAGTCGGTTCGACACGCCGGCCTTCGTCACCGCGCCAACTCGTGAGCGCGGCGAATCGCGCCCGTGATGAGAATTCCTACAACACCGGCGCAGATCGCGACGTCGCTCCACGCGTTCAACCCGAGGAACGGCATGTTCTGTCCCGTGATCGGCACCGCGCCCAAGTTCGAGAGCGCAACGTACGCGGCAGGAATCGCAATGATCAGCGTGGCGACGAGGAACAGCGCGCGACTCGCGCGATAGGCTGCCGGTGCTTCGGTCGATCCAGCCATCGCGGTGCTACCGACGGCGATCGTCAGGAGCAAATAGAGACCGAGGACGAGCATTCCGCCGAACGCACCATGCTCTGCCAGCACGAACACCGAGAACGTATTCTCGGCGTACGACACCGGCTCAGCCACGCCGCGCCCCCCGACCACCGCCTGACCGAGACCGCCGCCCCAGAAGCCGGCGCTCGCGTACGTCGTTCCGCCCCAAATCTGCTCGATCGACGGAATCAATAAGTCGCGAGCCTGGCCCGGTTTCGCCGAGACGAGCAATTGCTCGGCAAGCGTGCGATCGGTTGTCGCGACCGAGCGCGCCGCCACCCGATCCATCGACGTGCTCACGAACGGCAATCGCACGCCGAAGAGACGCGTCATGCGCTCGAACTGAGCGGCTTGCGCGGCGTGACTGTCCGCGGCGCGAATGTCGCGCACCGAGGGAAACAGAACTCGCGGCGCGAGAATACCAAAGAGCAAAAAGAACGCGACGCCCGGAATTGCCAAGCGCCATCCCGCCACGCGTCGACCGGCGGCGAGCAGCGTCGCGAAACCAACCGGCACCACCACGACGAGAAAGAGGCCCATGTCGATGAACATCAACGGCGCCAGCAACGCGAGCGGTGCGACAAGCAGCGCCGACGACACGAGGACGTCGCCCCACTCAGCGCGTGTGCTCGGCGCTCGGCGCGCGGTGGGATCGATCCGAGAACCAACGCCTCGTCCGATGCGCACGCTCGCCAGCGCGACGAACACGATCATCACGAACGCGGCCATCGAGCCGTTCTCGCTCTGTAGTCGCAGGACGCCGATCGCCAGCGTGAATACCGCTGCACCCACCATTGCGCCCCAGTAGTCCGGCAACGCCGGCATCGCGCCCGCCGATCTTCGCCGCCGAACAACAAATGGCGTCGCGACGATCACAATTACCGCAGCGAACGCCAACACGGCGGTAAGCCGCGGCAGCAGTGCAAGCTCGGCGGCGAGGCACGCGACGATCATCGGAAGTTCTGGAACGCGCGTGCTCCATGCGTGCAAACGTCGGCGCCAGCCCGTGAGTGCGCGATCGCTCGACGCGCTGAGGCGGTTGGTCGGAGCCAACTGTTCGACGACGCTCCAAGCGCCGCGTTCAAAGGTCTCGAAATAGTATCCGGCAAATGCGGCGACCCACGCGAGGCAGATCCACGCGAGCAGCACCACGACGCCTGCGACCACGCCGTTTGCCACAGCAGCCGGCGTCGCGCGACCAAGCGACAGCAACGCCAACAGCGTGAGCAACGCCGGAATCCGCGCTCGTGACGACGTTGCCGTCTTCCACAAACCCAGTGGGGCGCGAACGATGCTCGCGACGAGGCGACGAAGCGCGATCTGTCCGGACAGCGCATTGCGCGCCCCGGTGAGCAATGCCGGTACCCATGCGGACCACGACAACAATCCGACGGCGACGATCGCGATCGCGACCCACATACCGACCGCCGTCTCGATGCTGCGCCGGAGGAACGGCGCGAAGAACGCGACGCGAGCGCCGATGATAACGCGCGTCAACAGCAGCGAAAGTATCGCCGCGATGCCGAGGCTCAGCCATCGTTCGTCGTCGCGGCTGACCGGCGACGCGCCAGGCATCGACGCCTGTACGCCGGTATAAATCGCGGCGAGTAGCAACGCGAGACCAATTCCGATGAACACGATCGTCGGCATGTCGTCGCCAAACGTGCCGGACGCCGAGAGCAGCACCCAGAATTTGTTCGGCGAGCGCGTCTCGCTCGCGAGGTGCGGCCCGGCGCTGAGCGACGTGACGGGAATCGCCACCGGGCGCGCCGCACCACGTTCGACGCGGTACGCCTGGCGCGGAAGCACGACGGTGAATCCGTCGCCGTCCTGTTGAACTTTTCCGAGCATGCCATAACGCGCCGGATCGAAACCGGCGAAGTCGAGCGCGACGTGCGCAACAGGCGGCGGAAGACGACGAAGTGAGATCGCGCCGCACGCGACTCCAACGCGGCAACTGACGCCGGTCGGAAGTGGGGTGTCGAGCGCGCGCGGATTTCGAATGAACAGCAAATCGAGTCCAACGTCCGCACTCGGCTCGCGGCGACGTGCCCGAAGCTCGAAGTCCCACGAGACGCCGGCGCTCCGAACTTCGACACGCGCCGAGTCGTCGAACGAAACGAGCCCGCTGTCGAGCGACGGTGCGCGCAGCGAATAGGGCGGTGACGCCGCCACGAGCAACGGTTTGCTCGGGGACATCCGCTCCGGGATGAACGGCAATGACCATGCAGCTCGTTGCGCTAGCGTCGGCACGACGCCGTTCACCTCGTCGCCGGAAAGCTCCTGCACACGAACGAAGCGTTCGTAGGGCGACGGCGCCGCCCGACGTCCGTCGAGCGCCGAAAGGGCGACGCCGGCGCGTAGCTGACGTCGGTAGCGCGCGGCGATCGCGGTGTTCACCGGCCGAAGCGCATACGTGTTCGATGTCGCGCTCTTCAAACCATCGCCACCGAGTCGGAGCGTATCGATCACGGCGCCAGACGGATCGACGACAGCGACCCAGTTCTGTGCACCGCTGAGAATCGCCGATTGCGCGACTGTGAATCGCCGCGCGCCGCGGGTTGTACCAACGGGACCGACGCGTAGCTGCTCGATTCCGGCGCGCGGCTCGATCGTCCAGCCGCGCCGCTGTTTCGCGATGCGCACGGTCCATGGCATCGCCGACGATACACTCTGCAATCGAACGTCAGCTTCGGCGTCGCCCGCGCCCACGATGAACGAGTCCACACCAACGAGGTGAACACCGCGATACTCGAGATGCGTCGAGGAAATTGCTCGGCGAGCGGCGATCTGCGTTGTCGCGAGCGCAAAGGCGACGATGAACGCGTTGATCGTCAGCAACCACTTCCCGCGGCGTGCGAGTCCGGCGAGACCGGTTGCCGTCGACACCGCGACGCCGAGTGCGATCGACAGCACGAGCCAGTAGCCGAGCAGCGGCCACCGCGGCTGCCAATAGGCTAGCCCGACTCCAGTGGCGAGTCCGAGACCGACGACGAACCGCAGCACCGCCAGCGACGCAGGCATTGCATGTCTTATCGCGTCGGTACCCGAAATGTTTCAATCGAACGACTCACCTCGGTCGTACACCACGCTCACAACTAATTGACGAATCGCGTGTTGACCGCGCGCCTGCGCGGCGCGAACTTCTCCCCTAACTCGGTTGGTGGAGTAGGTCGTCCCATAACCAATGACACGATGTCGGACTTCAAGAAGCTTCGGCGATATATCGCGCTGCCGTTTCGGTCGGCTGATCGCATCCAGCGAGACGTCGACGATGAGCTTGGTCTCCACATCGAGATGCGCACGGACGAGTTGATGAAGCGCGGCCTCTCGCGAGTCGACGCGCGCGACCAGGCGCTGCGCGACTTCGGCGACGTCGAGGACGCACGCCGCTTTTGCTCGAACGTCGATGCTGAGGCGCAACGCCGGCACACACGTGCGGGATGGATTGCGGAGATTGGTCAAGATGCGCGGCTCGCGCTCCGCATGCTGCGCCGCGCGCCGGCCTTCGCCGCGGCCACGATCATCACGCTGGCGATTGCCATTGGAGCCAGCACGACGGTGTACAGCGTACTCCACGCCTATCTCATTCGTCCGCTGCCGTTTCCGGAGCCTCATCGGCTCATGTCCGTCATCGCCGGGCCATCACTCGACGTGTTCCCGAACGCACCGTCGCTGCGCCAGGTCGACTGGAAGCGCGCTGATTCGCTGTTCGAGGCCACCGCCACGTGGGACCTCGACGGCTTCACGATTCCCGGCGCGGAGCACGCCGAATACGTTGGCGGCGCATGGGTATCCGAGGGCTTCTTCCAGGCCCTTGGTCTCAACCCAGCGATCGGCCGCGGTTTTCGAAAGGATGAGTACGCGACGAAAGCACCGGTCGCCATCATCAGCCACGACTTCTGGGTGCGGCGCTTCAACGCGGATCCACACGTCATTGGAACGACGATCACGACGCATTCCACCGATCGTCCGCGCGAACCGACATTGGTCACGATCGTCGGCGTGAGTCCGGAGGCCTTCTGGTCGATCAACCGCTTCAACGATCTTCTACGTCCGCTTCCTCTCGCCGAGAGTCGCGTGCCGTACCTGGCGCGGCTCAAGAAGGGTGCGACAATCGCGGAAACGCAGAGTCGTCTCGACGCCGTCGTCCGCGCGCAGCTCTCCGGTGAGATCGATCCGAAGTGGCACATGACGATCATGTCGACGCAGGCCGAGCACGTTGCGAACGTCCGGCCGGCGCTTGTCGTCGTCTTGGGCGCGGCGTTGTTCATGCTGCTCGCCGCGTGTGGCAGCGTCGCGGGCGCATTGGTGAGCCGCATGGCGTCACGCCGTGGAGAACTCGCCGTCCGGATGGCGCTCGGCGGAAGCGGGGGGCGCATCACTCGACAGCTCCTCACCGAGAGCGCCGTTCTCGCCACCATCGCTGGGCTCGTCGGTATCGCACTCGCGTACCTGTTGCTCGATGTCGGTGGATCGCTGATCGAGCAGCAGCTTGCGACCGCGACACCCGGTGGAGTCGGTGGTCTACGGCCTGACATCGGCATTATGGCACTGGCAGTCGTCGTGAGCTCGATTGTCGGAATCGCGATGGGCCTTGTTCCCTCGCTCACGTTCTCGATCGTGCGTGGTACGCCGGGCGCGTCGCTCCTCGGTTCGGCGCGCGGCCACAGCGGTCGGCCGGTCGGAACGCGCGTTCGAAGATTACTCATTGCCGGTCAAATTGCGGTGGCGATGGTGCTCCTCTTCGGCGCTGGTCTGATGCTACAGACCGTCAGAGGAATGGCGTCGACCGATCTCGGCTTTCGCGCCGAGGGCGTGTTGAAGGGCATCATGCTGTTGCCGCGAACTCGCTATCCTGACTCGACCTCTCAACGTCTTGTAGTCGAGCGCATCCTCGGCGTCGCACAGGAGACGCCCGGCGTTCGGTCAGCCGCCGTGGCGGTGCCGTATCCGTTCCGGGGCACATTCCAGTCCCCTGTGAGCACAGAGGGATCGAGTCTAAACGAACGGTCGAGACCTATCGCCGCGGTTTACACGGTGAGCGCCGGCTACTTCGAGACGATGGAGATGCGAGTCCTCCGCGGTCGCGGCATTCAGCGCATCGACGATGAAAGGGCGCCGCCGGTCGTCGTGGTCAGCGACGGTCTCGCGCGACGTCTCTCGCCGAATGGGGACATCATTGGACGAAGGATCCGCATGGGCGACGACGAAAATCCGTGGCGGACGGTCATCGGCATCGTGAACGAGACGAGAGAGAGTTTCACCGCCGACGCGATGCCGGATGTCTTCGTCCCATACGCGCAAAGCCCGAGCGCCTTCCTGTCGATCGTCGTACGCACGGATCGCGACGAAGCCACGCTGATCGAGCCGATCAAGCGCGCTGTCGCCTCGGTCGACGCCGTGCTCGCAATGTCGGAAGTGGAGTCGATGACTGCTGTCGTCGCGCGTCAGACCTCATCGCGACGTGGCATGACCGCGTTGCTCGGCGTCTTCTCAGTTCTCGCGCTCGGCCTTTCCGTGCTCGGCCTCTACGCGTCGCTGTCGTATATGGTGGTCCAGCGACGGCCCGAGCTCGCTGTACGTCTGGCTGTCGGTGCCGACGCGCGCGCGATTCTGCGACTGGTGGTTGGCGAAGGCTTGCTCACCGCTGCGTTCGGCGTCGTGACTGGGGCCGCTGCGAGCTTGCTCCTCGGCCGGATTCTCCAGAATCAGGTCTATGGCGTGAGCACGACTGATCCGCTCACGCTCGCTGTCATCGCGCTAACGCTCGGTGTGGCGACGATCGCCGCCTGTGCCGTCCCCGGATTGCGCGCGGCGCGCACCGACGCCGCGCTCGCGCTGCGCGAGTAGCGATCGTTTCGGGTACGAGGGGCTGGGGTTCGAAGGGGCTTTCGGCAAGAAGCTGACGTTCGACAATGGGCGTGCATAGCCGGTGCACCGAAAGGGACAGAGTCGCGCAGTCGCTCCTGATCTACTTCGGAACGATCTCCGTCCCTCCGCGTCCCCGCGCCTCCGCGTGAACCGATCGGGCGCTGAATCGGGTGGAGGCGGCCGACGACGTACGATGTCACGCGGAGCCGCGGGGGCCGCGGAGGGAGAACGTCGGGATGAGTGTGCCAGAACGCGATGGGATAAGCGACAAACCAACAATTCGTGCCGTCGTTA
>Ga0157375_10005871_pt1 | contig 10691 bp, 7 predicted proteins | sample M35metaG_FD_115311 | JGI IMG/M metagenome (GOLD analysis project Ga0157375, IMG submission 115311) | Miscanthus rhizosphere microbial communities from Kellogg Biological Station, Michigan, USA - M3-5 metaG | ecosystem: Host-associated > Plants > Roots > Rhizosphere > Soil | place: USA: Michigan...
CGAATTGACTCATCAAAAACCCACTCCAAATGGCATTCGTTGCCTCATTTAAGAATCCACTCGAAATAAAGTGTGTTTTGGCTCCAGTGTTGGATGGCACTGGAGGTGGTGATGAGGCTAACAATGAAGGCCAGGCAAGAAGTTACCAAAGCGACAGCAGGTCAATATCGCGGCGCGCGCAAAAGAGAGAAGAGCAAGATTCTGGACCAGTTTGTGAGCAGCACTGGCTACAGTCGCTGGTATGCGCGCTTGCTATTACGACACGAAGGACGTCGGTTACAGCTTAATAAGCGAGCCATCGCATTAGCGGTGCGCACATCTGGCAAAGCGACCCGGACGCGGGCACGTTACTATGACGAGAAGGTACAAACAGCACTGGTCAAACTGTGGCGCATCATGGACTACATTTGCGGCAAGCGACTGCAACCTTTGTTGCCGGAGCTCATTACCGTGCTCGAGCGCCACAATGAGTTCCGCTGCGATCGCGAGACGAAAAAGAAGCTGCTACGCATCAGCGCGGCCAGCATTGACCGCTTACTGAAACCAGAACGACGCAAATATGAGTTACGTGGTCGTGCTGGCACAAAGCCGGGAACGCTGCTGAAAAAGCAGATCCCGATTCGCACCTTTGCTGAGTGGGATGAGCAACAGCCCGGCTTTGTGGAGATCGACCTGGTAGCACATGACGGTGGCATTGGCGCCGGTGACTATTGTCAAACGTTGGATCTCACTGATATTGCCACCACCTGGACCGAGACACTGGCTGTACGTAATAAAGCCCAGGCCTGGGTCTTCGCGGCCTTAAAAGAAATGCGCCAAAAGCTGCCTTTCCTCTTGCTGGGCATAGATAGTGACAACGGCTCGGAGTTCATCAACCAGTACTTGGTAGCATACTGTCAGCAACAAAAACTGAGCTTCACGCGTTCGCGGCCCTATCGCAAAAACGACAACTGCTTTGTGGAGCAGAAGAACTATTCCGTAGTGCGGCGTGCGGTGGGCTATCGACGTTATGACACCGAGCTGCAACTGCGTTTGCTCAATGAGCTCTATGCGACGTTGCGGCTCTACAGCAACTTCTTTCAGCCGACGATGAAACTGACATCGAAGGAGCGGGTGGGTAGCAAAGTGACCAAGCGTTATGATCGGGCCCAAACTCCTTACCAGCGCGTGCTGGCGGCTCCCAAGGTAGGTAAAGCGGCGAAAGAACGGTTGCGCGCTAAATACCAAACCTTGAACCCGGCCGCCTTGAAAAGAAAGTTGATGCGTTTACAAGATCAATTACTGAAATCAGCTGCTAACAGCAAACCAGTGCGTGTGCGACCACCACAATGCCGCATGCATCGCTATTTCACTAATGCGCCTGAGTAATAGCAAGATGAGTTTATCGCTTTACGGAGTACCGGATGGGCAGCAGAAAGGGCAGAGCCATCGGCCCTGCCCATCCGTATACTCACCGACGACAGCGCTCGGGTCGCTCTCCAGCGTTGCCCTATCCTCCGCGCCGGCGCCGCTGACTCTAACACAGCGCCGTAGCGAGTCGGCAATTCAGCTCCAATTTATCACTGCAATTTGGAGTGGGTTTTTACGTGAGGCAACGAATCACATTTCGAGTGGGTTTTTACGTGAGGCAACAGGGGATGGCGGCATTGACATGGGCTAATTGACTCACGAAAAACCCGATTGCCACGGAGCGCGAGCCGAAGTTTCGCAAGTTCTACGAGAGTCATTGCCCGCGCCCCTCGCGGTGAAAGCGCCGCAAAGACGGGAGCCTCACGAGCTAAGAAGATCAATCGATCTACATATCAATCGGCGATAGTCTTCATAGCCCACTTTAATTCCAGTAGCATTTTGGCGCGTAACTGTAAGGGCGGAGGCTAGCCCTTACAGCTGCACTTCCCGGACTCTCGGTTAATTCGTGGTCACCAACAACTCGGCCTCGACTACGTCAATCTGAGCGTCCACGATGCCATATAGGTTCGACTCACCACAGCGAGTGAAGGCAAAGTGCTTCGCTGTGTTTGCCAGTAGTTTGGGATGCATAGAATTTTCAAACATTCCCATAAGCACGAACAACGCGGCTGCAGATTCATCGCCGCTCTGGCAGATGATCTCTGCCAGTGTTTCGATCTTTTCTTCACTTAAATCATCTTCCTGGGATGCTGGTTTAAGCGAGAAGTCGACGGTGTCGATGATCGGTTCGCCCGCATCCGCGCGTCGCACCAGATCGCCGAGCCACGGATCATTCGTCTCCAAACCGTAACGAATAATGGATCGCCAACGCGGATCGATCGACGTCTCGTTTATGACTGACTGAGCTCTTCGTTTCAGAGCATTGCTGATGATGGTGTTGGTTGTTTCGGTTTCGTGAGGTGTTTCTTCGAGCGCTATTGCGCTACCATGAGTAGTCATGATCGTCATCCTTTCTAGGTAAGGTTGATGGTCTAGGGTCGGCTTCGTGTTGCTATCACAAGTCGGCCCGCTTCATTGTGGAGGGGTCTAAGGACCATAGCACAAATATTTTCGTTTGTGTCTATTTTAAGTGACGGCGTTACGTGACGAATCTCCGGGCGATTCAGCACGTCACGGAGTTCACTAATAATCGGCTCGCTTACAAAAAGTAATATGGCGCCATTGAAAAACAGTCTCAGCGCCTTTCGGGCTGGGCTGTTGCGGTTAGCGATTCCTTGTACAAAGAGGTTGCAGTCAAAGACGACGCGCGGTGCAGGTTCGGGCATCGGGCTATTTGTCGCGACGTCTTTCCTTCCGGATGGTTTGCCTGGTTTGAGTTACCAGCTTGTCGAGTTCTTCTTCTGACATGCCACTCTCATCAAAAGCTTCGCGCGACTGGCTCAACTATTTCTTCAAACGATCTTTGGGCACGAACCGCCACCTCGAGCAGTTCCAAGGCAGCTGCTTCGGGAGTAGTTCCTTGCCGCTTCGCCGCCTCGGCAATGGCGTGAACTGTATCAGGATCGCTAATTTCTACGACTAAGCTTTGCATAGCTCCTCGTCTATGACTGTCAGTTTTGCACATTGTAAGCCACATGAAGCCCAGCGTTTAATGTTCTTTGTGTGAACTGATTGAGAGTCCTATAATTGAGCTCCCCTATTATCGTAAATCCCAAGAGCGTAGCCAATGTCGAAAGTCACTGAACTGACAATCAACGGGCGACGAACCTCAGTGAAGGTTGAGCCTGACGTCCCGCTGCTCAGTGTCCTGCGCGATTACCTCGATCTCACCGGTACGAAGTATGGATGTGGCGAAGGTCGCTGCGGCGCATGCAGTGTAATGATCGACGGCCAGCTCACTCGCTCCTGCGTTACTCCGGTAGCCAAAGCGGCAGACAAAAATATTACTACCATTGAAGGCCTCGCCAAGGATGGAAAACTTACACCGATACAAGAAGCCTTTATCAAAGCCGATGCGATGCAGTGCGCTTTCTGTACCTCTGGAATGATCATGGCCGCCAGCGCCTTGCTCAATCGAAATGCGCGTCCGAGTCGCGAAGAAATCGTCAGTTTTATGAATCGCAACGTGTGTCGTTGCGGTGTGTATCAACGAATCGTCGAAGCAATCCAAATGGCCAGCAATACCGGGAGTGCTGAAGAATGACTGACGATCACGACGACCGCATTTCGATTGAGCCGGAGCGTTACGAGCTACTCGCCGGGCCAGGTTACAACTTCAACTTAGATCGTCGTGACTTTATCAAGACCTTCGGTCTCGGGATTCTCTTCATAGTTCCCACTGCTCGATCGCACGCGCAACAAAGAGAACAGGAAGAATCGGGTCGCGGATTTGGAAACAACTTACCGCAGGAGATTAGTGCGTGGATTCACATTGACGAGGCCGGCAAAGTCACTGTGCTCACTGGAAAAGTCGAATTCGGCCAAAACGCGCGTACCTCACTCACTCAAGCCGTGGCGGATGAATTACACGTTCCCATCTCATCCATTCAACTCGTAATGGGCGACACGGACGTTGTGCCTTTCGATATGGGAACGTTTGGCAGTCGCACAACGCCAACTATGGCGCCCCAACTTCGCAGAGCAGCCGCGGCAGCACGCGAAATGCTGATCGCCATGGCCGCGGAGCAGTTACAACTTCCGTCCAATGACTTACGCCTCGTGGATGCGCGCTTCGTTAACCACGATAAATCGAAAACGCTGACGCTCGCCGAAGTCGCACGGGGGCGTAAACTCGTCAAAGTAATACCGGAGAATATCTCGATCACTCCCCCCGCTAATTGGACCATCGCCGGGACGTCAGTTACAAAAGTTAATGCAGTTGACTTGGTGACAGGAAGACATCGTTATACGTCTGATCTAAAACGCGCGGGGCTGCTCTACGGAAAGATCGTTAGACCAGCAACTCTCAATGCTGTCCTGCGATCCGCAAATACAAAACCGGCCGAAGCTATTCCCGGCGTTAAGGTGGTAGTTGATGGCAACTTCGTCGGAGTTGCGGCGCCTGATCCACAGACTGCAATCAAAGCAGCAAATGCGGTGGTGGTTGACTGGCAGTCGACAACCCAACCTTCAAATGCCGAGTTGTTTGAGCTGTTGCGAAAGCCGGCAAGCGGTGGCGCAGGGCGCGGGCGTGGCTCACGCCCACAAGGATCAATTGCAGACGGGTTGGCAGCTGCTGACAAAAAGCTCGAGTCGACTTACACCGTCGAATACATCGCGCATGCTCCACTTGAACCGCGGGCGGCAGTTGCGGAATGGACCGGCGATAAGCTAACCGTGTGGACCGGGACGCAAAGGCCCTTTGGTGTTCGCGGCGAACTGGCAGAGGCGTTGCACATCTCTGAAGATAAGATACGCGTTATTGTTCCTGACACAGGCTCGGGTTATGGCGGCAAACACACTGGCGGATGCGCCATCGAGGCCGCACGCCTGGCGCGAGCAGCAGGTAAACCTGTGAAACTTGTGTGGACTCGCGCAGAAGAATTCAACTGGGCTTACTTCCGTCCGGCCGGAGTGATTGACATCAAGAGCGGCGTTAAAGCCGACGGGACGATCACCGCTTGGGAATTTTACAACTACAACTCGGGCAGCGCAGGCATTCAAATTAAATACGACATTCCAAACACTGACATTCAGTTTCACCAATCCAATTCACCGTTGCGACAGGGCTCATACCGCGGTCTCGCGGCCACAGCAAATCACTTCGCACGCGAGTGCCACATGGATGAGTTGGCAAATGCTGTGAAGATGGATTCGCTGGAGTTCCGTCTCAAGAACATCAAAGATCAAAGACTGCGCGCCGTGTTAGAGGCCGCCACTAAAGCATTCGGCTGGGGCAAAACAAAAGCCGCCAACGATCGTGGCTTTGGTTTGTCGTGTGGTTTTGAGAAGGGTAGCTACGTTGCCACTTGCGCCGAGATAGCAATTGAACGAGACGCGAAGAACAGGAAAAATTCCCAGGTTCGTGTTGTGCGTGTGGTCGAGGCGTTCGAGTGTGGCGCCGTTGTTAATCCGCTGCATTTGAAGAATCAGATTGAAGGAGCAATTGTGCAGGCGGCCGGCGGGGCTTTGTTTGAAGCGATACAGTTTGAAAACGGGAAGATTCTGAATGGACGTTTTGCTGACTATCGATTGCCCCGCTTCGGCGACACGCCGGCGATCGAAGTTGTGTTGGTAGATCGAAAAGATCTTCCCTCGGAAGGCGCAGGTGAAACCCCAATCGTAGGTTTGGCTCCGGCTGTTGGCAACGCCATCTTCAACGCCACTGGCTTACGCTTAAGATCACTTCCCCTCACGCCCAAGGGAATTCCGCCGCAGGCTCGTTTCTAAACATAGCTTTGCCCTCAAAAAGCTAAAGAAACGAACTCCAGTGCATTCCAATCGCGTTCCAAGGTATACTTCGTCCGTACAAAGTACAAAGCCTCCCAGTTTCGCTCGCTTGCATCCCGCCATGAGGAGGTGAAGCGATTGCTGGTATACAAATACCTCAATGCGTTGTCCACTCCTGGCGCTCCGCCTCGCTACGTAATGTCACGCCCTTTCAGAAGGAGGATGACAGATGTTCTCGCGAAAATTTTTCCTTGCAACCTTAGTGCTCGTCTTTTACTTAACAGCGACCGCTTTTGCTCAACTTGGTAGTGCAGGCATTAGCGGGCTGGTAACGGATAGTAACGGCGCCGCCGTACCAAGCTCGCGCGTGACCGCAAGAAACAAGGCTACCGGACAAACGCGAGAAACGACTAGCAACGCCGAGGGTGTTTACATTTTTCAGAACCTGCCGCCCGCTACCTATGAGATCCGCGTGGAAGCTACGAATTTTGCCCCGGCTGTTGTGGATAGTGTGACGCTGAATGTTGGTGAGGTACCGGCGATCAACGTTACCTTAAAACCTGCCGGTACGGTGGAGACAGTTTTAGTCAGCGCTGATGTCTCCGACGTGGATATAAATACTTCGCAAGTGTCAGGGGTCGTTAACGAACGGACGCTCAAGAATTTGCCGCTCAATGGCCGCAACTTTCTTGATCTGGCATTTCTGATTCCCGGCAATGCGCCTGCGCCTAACTATGATCCAACCAAGACGACGACTATAGAAGTTTCCTCGGCCGGACAATTAGGACGCGGCGGCAACATCGCGGTTGACGGCGCCGACAACAATGATGACGTTGTCGGTGGTACGTTACAGAATTTTCCGCAAGATGGAATCGGAGAGTTTCAGATTGCCACTAATAGATTCTCGGCGGATATTGGCCGCTCGGCATCGTCGGCGATCAATATCATCACCAAATCCGGTTCAAATGATTTTCATGGGTCAGGTGCGTTCTTCTTTCGCAATAGTGCCTTATCGGCGGTGCTGCCGACACTTGACCGCAGTCTGGTGGCGGCAGAGGGTCGGCCCCCATTCGATCGAGAGCAGTATGCGGTGTCAGTCGGTGGTCCGATCAAACGCGACCGCGCCTGGTTTTTTGCTGCATTTGAATATCGCAATCAGGACGGAGTGGTGATCACTGGTGTGCGTGATTTGACTGCCCGGCGCGTCGTGACCAGTTTCTCTCCTGCTCCGCTCAATGATCTGCTGTTTACCGGACGCGGGGATTGGCAGGTAGGCAGGGATGATCGAATGGCGTTTCGTTACTCGGATCAACGAGAAGACGACATCGATCGAGGTAGTTTGCGGCGGCCTATTGGCACCGCTGACAATCGGCAACACTCGTTTAATCGCTATCACGCATTCGTCTACAACTGGACCCACATTTTCTCCCCGCGTGTGCTCAATGATTTCGTCTTTCACGAAAACAATTTTCTCAACCGTATCCCTTCGTTCGTTGAAAACAAGAATGAGATACGCTTTCCCTCGGTGCAGGATGGTGGCAACTTCAGGATTCCTCAACAGACACCACAAAACCGGCTACAGTTCCGCGATAATCTCAGTTGGACCACGGGAGCGCATGGGCTGAAGTTCGGCGGCGAGGTTCAGCGTATCGACTCGGGCGCGGTCTTTGATCTCTTTGGGTCCGGAACAATCGAAACCACGGAGGACTTTGCGATTCGCGATCGCAACGGTGATGGGCAAATTAACGACAACGACATCGTGATTGCCGACACGATTCGATCAACCGCACCGGTGCGTCCGCCGACTGTAGAAGATTTAGATAACTATTATTTTGCGTTCTACGTGCAGGATGACTGGAAGATCAGATCGAACTTAACGCTCAACCTGGGCCTGCGCTGGGAAGTGGATACAGATGTAAAAAATCTGAAGCACTTCAACGAAATCAATCCTATTCTGCTTCCGTTCGTGGGTAACTCACGAAACCGTGAATACAACAACTTTGCCCCGCGTATCGGTTTCAACTGGCTTCCGTGGAGTTCTGGCCGAACCTCAATTCACGGAGGTTATGGCGTCTACTATGACCGCATCGTGCTCGAAGTACCGCTCCTGGAACGACTGCTGGATGGCCGCAAGCTGGGGATTCAAGTGCGCCTTGGCTCCGAACTTGATGCAGCCGGCAACTTTGTCGCGGGAACACCTACGCTGGCAAATCCATTCATAGGTACTCCTCTGACAGGCGTCGGGATTGGCATTAATGTTCTCGATCGCGATCTCAGCACTCCTTACGTGCAGCAGTTCAATTTCGGCGTTCAGCATGAGGTCGTACGCGATCTGATTGTCTCTGCAGACTACATTCACGCGTTTGGGTCGAAGTTCATCATCGGCCGCTTTATCGGCTCGGTCTTCAATCCGGCGATTGGTGGAAATGATGACGTGGTGAATATCGAATCGTCTGTCAAGACCTGGTATGACGGGCTGTTATTGAATGCGCAAAAGCGATTCTCCAATCGTTACAGCTTCAATGCATCGTACACCCTTCAGAAATCTTTTAATTTCTCGAACGACGATCAGATTCCGTTCCAAGTCCCACCGCTTAATCCGAACAATCTACGCCTGGACAAAGGACCACCGCCAAATGAAGAGCGGCATCGGTTCACTTTCCAGGCGGTTGTTGATATGCCTCATGGCTTTCAGCTTTCGCCCATCTACACGCTAGCGTCAGGTGTGCCGTTTGACATTCAATTGCCACCTGATCTTGGTGGCACTCGCATTCCCGTGCTTCAGCGCAATGCCGGAGGCCGGACATTCCGCACCGGATCCGAGTTGAACGCTTTCATTAACGAATTCAATACCGGACGTCCAATAGCTAGCCGTCTACCGCTGGTCCGAGATGATTTGCAGCTCGGTGATTCGTTCCAGTCACTTGACCTGCGACTGACTAAAACGTTCTGGTTTGGGGAGAATTTCAATGTTCAAGGTATTGCCGAGGTATTCAATCTATTCAATGTCACGAACATTCGTGGCGTGAACAACGTGAATTTTTCCGGATTCCAAAATACGTTGCTGCGGGATAGCGACAATCCGGCGAATGCGGGCTTCCTGCGTTCGTCAAGATTTGGTTCAGCTATCCAGACCGCAGGAGGGGTCTTCGGTACGGGTGGACCACGCGCTTTCCAATTCGCCGTGCGCGTGAATTTCTAGCCTCAAAAGTCTTCCAGCCACAAAAGGCACAAAAAGGCACAAGAGAATTTCCGTTGGGTTTTGTGCCTTTTGTGCTTTTGTGGCGAAATCATCCTGCCACGAATTGACATCCGAAAATGGACGCTATAATCTGCCGCCCGCACACAGGGTCAGTAGTACGTATTTCCAACTTAACCTCGCACATTTAGAAACGCGCATTTCTCCCAATCGCAAGTCTTCCCCGCGACTTTCGTCATGCCTGCATTGCCCAGACTGGCATTAAGTAATAACGACGAATAACGCTCTACATGTCAGTCACATAGAAAAGGAGCAGTGATGAAAACAATCGCAAGACTCGTTTCAGTGTTGATACTAATGTTCGCTCTGGAAACCCTGGTCCTGACAACCGCCTTGGCTCAAGACTGGCCACAATGGGGACTGAACCCACAGCACACAGGTCAAATCAATGTTGGCGGGCAGAATCTTAATCAGAACATAGCTGACGTCATCTACGACTCGACTGTGCCGGGTGAAATACAAGCAGCAAACCAACTCTTTGGGGAGGCGGATCTGCTTGTTCACTATCAAGTGCCTCTGATTGACGGCAATGACGTCTACATGGAGTTCAAGTCCGGCAACGCCAATAAGAACACTTTTAGCCAAATGAACTGGGCAGAGAACAAGCTCACGTGGCAGAGCGGCGCCTTAGTGCAGGTTTGGAGTTTTGCAAGCGACTGGAAGGCGCCCGGAAATTATTCTGATTTTTGGGAACCGGTTTTTCACTCAGTTCTTGCCAACGGCGCGCTGTACGTGCCTGGCGCCGGAGGCACGATTTTCAAGGTCAACAAGTCAACCGGTGCTCAGATTGCGCGTATCAATCCGTTCACCACAATCGACACCAACACCTACACCGCCGGACCGATCAGTGCAGACAGTTCCGGCAATCTCTATTACAACGTCGTCAAACTCCAGCAAGGAGGTAGCTTTTATAGCAAAGATTCAGTCGATTCCTGGCTAGTAAGGGTGGCGCCCGACAACAGCACCACTAGAGTTAGCTATTCTGTGCTTACGCCCGGCACGCCGGGTCCGGATGATCCTTGTGAGATATCCTTTCCACAAGCGCAGGCGCCCTGGCCACCAAGTCCAACGGCGGTTGCTCCTACGGTTCGCTGTGGTCCAATGCGCGTGGCACTCAATATCGCGCCGGCGATTGCGCCCGATGGCACGATCTACAGCGTCACACGTTCACACGGAGCCTTTTCTAACCGGAGCGGATATCTCGTCGCAGTCAATCCAAATTTGAGTCTTAAGTGGATCGCATCATTGAACAACCGGTTCAGTGATGGTTGCGGAGTACCCATTAGCCAGGGAGGCGTGTTGCCGCCAAATGGACAGCCGGGAGGATGTCGCGCCGGTGCAAATCTCGGCGTTGATCCCGGTGTGAATCACGCTGGTGGCGGCCGTGTCCTGGATGATTCTTCGTCGTCGCCGACGGTCGCACCGGACGGTAGTGTGTTCTATGGTGCTTACAGCAGATATAACTATGCGCAGGGGCACTTAATGCACTTTAGCTCCTCGGGCCAGTACCTCGGCGCCTACAGGTTTGGTTGGGATATCACGCCGGGTATTGTGAGCCATGGCGGCACCTACTCAGTTGTGATTAAGGATAACCAGTACGGAGAAGTAGGATCGTATTGCGACGTCGAAAGCG
>Ga0157375_10005876_pt1 | contig 10686 bp, 10 predicted proteins | sample M35metaG_FD_115311 | JGI IMG/M metagenome (GOLD analysis project Ga0157375, IMG submission 115311) | Miscanthus rhizosphere microbial communities from Kellogg Biological Station, Michigan, USA - M3-5 metaG | ecosystem: Host-associated > Plants > Roots > Rhizosphere > Soil | place: USA: Michigan...
AGACGATTTTTTGCGCGAACATCCGCTCCCTTCGAAATCAGAGTGCTCGCGATCTGCGGGTCATGCGCGGCCGCAGCAAAGTGCAGGGCTGTGTCGCCGCGGTAAATATATCGACCGATCGAAGGGATGAGATTTTCTTTCGCCGCGAGGCGGGTTACATTGGTCGCCTCGAAGCGCGCCGCTGCCAGTTCGGGATAGTCCGCCAGCAACCTGGAGACTTTCGCGGAGTCCCCTGCTGCAATGGCATTTACCAAGTCGCGTAATGCCGCATCGGAGCTCGACATCGCAGTGCGCCTCCTCTCTCTGACAGCCAGTAGCTTATAGCCCCCAGGCCGGAGTTTCGTTCGCTGAAGCTCCTGGCAATAAGCTCCGGCTATTCGGCTACACGCAAACTCTGCTACACAGCCTCCAGCGCCTGGTCCAGGTCCGCGATCAGGTCTTCCTTGTCTTCGATACCGACCGAGAGCCGCACCAGTCCGTCGGTGATGCCGACTTTTGCGCGATCCTCGGCCGACAGTGCCGCGTGTGTCGTGGTTGCCGAGTGCGATGCCAACGACTCAACGCCACCGAGCGATTCCGCATTCAAGAACAGCTTCAGAGCGCCCAGGAATTTCGCCACGTTGGCGCGCGAGCCAAGGTCGAAGCTTAGCATTGAACCGAATCCACGCTGTTGTTTTTTAGCCAGTTCGTGTTGCGGGTGGCTCTCGAGACCCGGGTAGCGCAGCCGCTTTACTTTGCCTTGAGTCGACAAAAACTCCGCCACGGCCCGGCCATTCTCCTCGTGCTGCTTCATGCGCAGAACCAGCGTCTTGATGCCGCGCAGAACCAGGAAGCACTCGAACGGCGACATGATGCCGCCGGCGGCCTTCTGCACCAGCAGAAAGCGATCCTTGTGCTCCGGTTTTGTTCCGATCAGAGCGCCGCCCAGGCCATCAGAATGGCCGTTCAGGAACTTCGTCGTCGAGTGCATCACGATGTCGGCGCCCAGTGCGATGGGGCTTTGCAGAGCCGGCGACATGAATGTGTTGTCGACACTCACTTCCACGCCTTTCTCATGCGCGATCTTGCAGACGGCTGCGATGTCGGTGAGCACCATCAGCGGATTGGTCGGCGTCTCAATATGCATCAGCTTCGTATTTGGCTTGATCGCGGATTTCACCGCATCGAGATCGGCGGTGTCCACGTATTCGATCGCAATGCCGTAGTGCTGGATGATCAGATTGAAGAGCCGTGCGGTGCCGCCATACACATTGGAAGAGCAGATCAGATGATCGCCGGTGCGCAGCGTAGCAACGAGCGCATAGATCGCCGCCATACCGCTGGCGAAGGCATGTCCGCAGGTGCCGCCCTCGAGCGCTGCTAAAGCTTCTTCGACGCGTGCACGCGTGGGATTGCCGGCGCGGGAGTAGTCGTACCCCCTGTTCGATTCGATCCCCGTCAGTTCAAAAGTGGAAGTCAGGTAGACGGGTACATTTACAGCCCCGGTAAGGGGATCCGGCTGTTGGCCGGCGTGCACTGCGAGCGTTGCATATTTCTGATTCGGCATGGTGGGCATCGAACTCCAGGCGTTCCTGCTTTAGCTTATCGCGGTGCCGCGCCTCATTTCAGGCCGCGCCGAACTTTGCAGCTGCATCCTTTGGTGCGCTTCCGGCATCGAAACCGGGCACACCGGAAGCTGTCCGGCGTTAAGGAGGTCCTATGGCCAGCACTCCTAAGAAGTGTGCGAACTCTGCCTGCAGTTGTACCGCACCGGAAAAAGAGAAGTATTGCAGCGCTCACTGCGAAGGGATCGCCAACAAGATTGAGATTGTCTGCACTTGCGGGCATGAGGGCTGCACCCACGCGGGGATGAGAGCGTAATTTCTAATCGATCAGTTCGGATGAGATGCTCATCCAGAGAGGCCCCGTCCGTCTCTTTCGGGATGAGTCCCCCGCGGCGAGCTGAAAGCTAAGGTTCCACTTTAGACTCCGCCCTCAAATATTTTCTTCGAAAGATATCGTTCCGCCGAATCCGGAATGATTGTCGCCACGCGCTTGCCGGTCCCCAACTCTCGTGCCAGCTCAATGGAGGCATACACCGCAGCCCCGGCGCTCGATCCTCCGAGGACTCCTTCTTCCGCTGCGAGACGCTTCACCATCGTGAAGGCGTCGTCGTCGCTTACCATCACCACGCGATCGCAGACGTCGCTGTGGAATGTCTCGGGAATGAAGCTCACTCCTATACCTTCCACGCGGTGCTTGCCGGGAGGGCCGCCCTGCAGAATGGATCCCTGGGTTTCAACCGCGATGGTGATGATGCCCGGACTCTTCTCCTTGAGAAACTGAGCTACCCCGGAAAAGGTTCCACCTGTCCCCACGCCGCCGACGAACCCATCGATGCGGCCTTCCATCTGCTCCCACAGTTCCGCCGCAGTCGTGTCGTGGTGAAACTTCGGGTTGGCCTGGTTGGTGAACTGTCCTGCCATGAATGCTCCGGGGATGGTCTCGGCCAGCTTGTTGGCCTCGGCGATGGCGCCCTTCATGCCGTCGTCTTCGGGCGTGCGAACGACATCGGCTCCAAAGCCGCGCATGAGGATGCACTTCTCCTCGGCGAATCCCTCCGGAACGAAGAGCTTCACCTTGTATCCACGGTTTACGCCGATCAGCGCCAATCCCACGCCGGTGTTGCCTGCGGTCGCCTCCACTATGGTCGACCCCGGCCGCAGCAGGCCTTTGGCCTCGGCGTCCAGAATCATGCCAAGGGCTGCGCGGTCTTTCACGCTGCCGCCGGGATTCAAAAACTCAAGCTTTGCAAAGACGTCAGCTGATCCTGGGGGCACCACTTTGCCCAGGCGCAGCATAGGAGTGTGGCCTACGAGTTGTGTAATGTCGTCTGCTATGCGGGAGAAGGATGTAGAAGGACTTTCGACTGCCATGGCGAGGTTAGTTTAGCCTATCGCTGCGCGCCTTCGTGGTGAGGCTGAACTACTTCTTCGCAGCTCCGGCCTTCCTTGCCCGGCTCTCCGGAAAATACCCAGTGCGCGTTCTCACCGTCAGCTTGCCGGCTCCAGGTTCCTCGGCGGTCACCTGCACGCGCCGGAAGCCAGGCTGGGTGGTTGGCTTGGTCGAGTGGTAGCCGATGGTGTATTGGCTACGTATATCGCGCGCCACCTCCGCGGCAATCTCATCCACTTGCTCGATATTTTTCGGAAAGAATGCGATGCCGCCCGTTTCGGCTGATAGCATCTCCAGGGCTCGCCGTGCGTGCCGCACCTCGGCGCGGCTCATCTCATCCCCGAACAGCAGTCCGATGGAATAGATGACCGGTCCGGAGAGCTCCTGCACCCGGCGGATGGTCTGTTCCAGTGACAGGGTGGACGCATTGTCTTCGCCGTCCGTCACGATCACCAACACCTGTTTGGGCCGACTTGCATCGGCTACCAGCTTGTCTGCTGAAGCTACAACGGCGTCGTAAAGCGCTGTTCCACCGCGCGATTCGATGTGGGCCAGGCCATCGCGAAGTTTATTCACATTCGACGTGAATTCCTGGTCAATATAAGCCTCGTCAGAGAAGTTGACGACGAACGCCTCGTCCTGTGGATTGGAAGCTTCCACGAGGTCGAGCGCAGACTTGTTGACGGACGGCCGCTTCTTCGACATCGATCCGGAGTTGTCGACAACGAGCGCGATCGAAACCGGCAGATCCGAGTGCTGGAAGCTGACAATGCTTTGCTTTGTACCATCCTCGAAGACCTGGAAGTTCTCCTTCTTCAGGTTCTGAATGAGCTGGTTGCTTCCCGACAAAACGGTCGCGTTCAAAATCACTTCTTCCACGTCCGTGTGCAGAACGTAGCTTTCGCCCTCTTTTTTCAGCGGCTCGCCCGCTGGGTTTGGCGGAGTTTCAGCATCGGGCGAGCGAACCGGATCGCGATCTACAGTGAGGGGCGCAGCCTGGGTCTGAGGGGCGGGTGCAGCCGGCTTGGCAGGCTGCTGCGCCTCAAGGGAGAGTGTTGAAATCAAGATAAGAACGGAAAGAGCCGCGTTATTGCAAAGGCGCATAATATCCGGTTCGAGCATGGACCGTCAGTGGGGGTAAACCCGATGGCGGGGTGAGCTTCACCTTCACTTTACGCCACTTGCCGTCACGCGAAGCGTTCTTTGAGGTGTAACCAATTACGTATTGATTTCGCAATTCGGTGGAAATCTTCTCCGCGATATCGCTCATTTCCGCAATATCGTCGACCCGGAAGAGGCGTCCACCGGTCTCCTCGCAGAGCTCATTCAGCAGAATCGGGCCTGTCCGTTCCTCGGGGGTCGCCGCATAGGGATCGAAGATGCCAATCGAATAGATCTCCACGTCAGATTCGCGGACCTGGGAGCGGACCTCGCCTTCGGTATACCGGGAGCGATTGTCGCCGCCGTCGGAGACCACGAGCAGGGCCTTGCGCTCGTGTTTGGCCTCTTTCATTTTGGTTACGCCGTAGTAGATAGCGTCTAGCAGGGCTGTGCGGTGTCCGCTTCGAACGGTCGCCAAACGGGCTTGAATTTCTTCGACAGAATTGGTGAAATCCTCGATCAGCTCCGGCCGGTCATTAAACCCAATCACAAAAAATTCATCCTCGGGATTGGCTGTTTTGGCAAATTGCACGATCGATTCGCGCGCCCGGACCAGTTTTGAGTTCATCGAGCCGGAAAGGTCGAAGACGATCCCGATGGAAACCGGCGCATCTTCAGCGGCGAAGCTCTTGATCCGCTGCGCGCCGTTATTCTCGAGAATCGTAAAATCTTCCTTCTCCAGGCCGGTCACAAGCCGGTTCATTGGATCGGTGACGGTGACCGGCACGAGCACCATGTCGACATTCATGCGGATAACCGAGCCGGGCTTCACTCTGTCCTTGGGTGCCCCGGTGATTGCGGGTGCGTCGGCCCCAACGGGCGCGCCGGTTGCGGGGGTATTGGTTGTCGAAGGCGGGGGAACATGGACCTTGTTCAGGGGGTCATCCTGTGCCCAGACTGAAGAAGCGCAGAAACCGGCCAAAGCCATAAGGCAGGTTGCGGCAATCCGCCGAGCGCGGATCGGCCCGTGTGGCACCTCGGAGCGATGGAGGAGTGGTTTCATGGGCTCGCACCAGGGGATGATGAAGGCGATATTAGCACGCTCGGGGGAGGGTCCGCGCTTCTCCACTGATGCCCTCGTTTTGTTTGACGTTGGCTCCCCGAAATCCGTCATCTCCATTGGGATACAATCGTCTCTAAGCGACAGTTCCATCGGCACTTCTACATAGCGGATCTGGGGCGCAAATTCGGTTTCTGGTTCAGGGAGCAAGCCCGTTCGCATGGCAAGTATCTATCCGTTCCGCGCGTGGCGTTACAACCCATCGGCCGTTCAACTTGACGACGTCGTTACTCAGCCCTACGACAAAATCTCACCGGCGATGCAAGAGGGTTACTACCAGCGCAGCCCTTACAACCTGGTCCGCATTATCCTTGGGCTGCCCGAATTGTTTGATGCCGAAGGTGGGGAGAATGTGTACACACGCGCCGCCCGCGACTTCAGGGCATGGCGCGAGCAGTGCGTTCTGGTTCAGGAAAGGGATCCCTGCATTTTCGCCTACTCGCAGCGATTCCGCGTTCCCGGCTCTGATGAGGTAAAGGAGCGCCGCGGCTTTATTGCCCTGGGCAAACTCCATGATTACGCCGACCAGGTCGTTTTCCGCCACGAACAGACCCTTTCCAAGCCCAAGAGCGATCGGCTGAATCTGCTGAAGGCCACCCGTGCCCATTTTGGCCAGATTTTCATGCTCTACTCAGACCCCGCAGGCACGGTGGAGAAGCTTCTTTACGAGGGCGCCGGTCCGGCCGATGCCCAGGTGACCGACGAATACGGCGTGCTGCACCGGGTCTGGCGCGTCAACGACGCGGCCGTGATCCGGATGCTGACATCGACCATGGCAGACAAGAAGCTCATCATCGCCGATGGCCACCACCGCTACGAGACGGCTCTGAACTATTCGAAAGAACACGCTCCGGCCCCTGCAGCCAGAAGCGAACACAACGCAAACAGCCTCCAGCTGCCGCCTCACCCCGAAGCGGCAGTAATGATGACCTTTGTGAACATGGACTCGGATGGCCTGGTGATCCTGCCGACGCACCGCGTTGTGCACAGCTTGTCCGCCTTTGAACCTGCCGAGTTCGCCAAGGCTGCCGGGCAATACTTTGCTGTCGAGAGACTGGCGGATGCTTCTGCTGCGAGCTATCTGGAGACACTGCGCAACGAGAAGGGAACTGCCTTCATCGCCATCACCCGCGAGAGCGCGCTGCTGATGCGATCCAAGTCAGACGCCGTCGTCGAACCCCTGTCGACGCTTCCCGAGAACCAGCGGCAGCTCGATTTGAGCCATCTTCATACCATCATCCTCGACAAACTCCTTGGTCTGGACGCGGAAAAGGTCCGGGAACAGACCAACATTCGGTACCTCCGCGACGCCGGCGAAGCCGTGGACCAAATCAAGCGCGCCCAAGCCAACATCACGTTTCTTACCAACCCGGTCACGATGGAGCAATTGCGCGAAGTGGCGTTTGCCGGATCCGTGATGCCGCAGAAATCGACCGACTTTTACCCGAAGCTGCTGAGCGGCCTCACCATCTATGCGCTGGAGTAGAACCGCGACAGTGCTGTTTGTGGCTCTGGCGCTGCACGCCGTCGCGCAGCAGGCTCCCTCACCCCAACAGGCACCACCGGCCCCCGGCGCTCGCTTCGTTGTCGTGATCGATGCGGCCCACGGCGGCGACGACACCGGAGCCCACCTCTCGAGCGGGCAACTCGAAAAAGCGGCAAACCTCGCCATCAGCGTCCGTCTCCGCTCATTGCTCACTGCCCGCGGATTCCAGGTGATTACCACACGCGAGAACGATGCGTCGGTGGACTTGAACCATCGTGCCGAAGTTGCCAACCACGCGAATGCCGCTGTCTGCCTCAGCCTTCACGCGACGGAAAGCGGCTCCGGCGTTCATCTCTTCGCCTCTTCCCTTGCGCCTGCGAATCCCACGCGATACATGCCATGGAAAACCGCCCAGGCGGCCTGGGAGACGCGCAGCCTGGCCCTTGCCGGTGCCGTCAATTCCGCGCTCACTCACGCCGGCCTCAACGTCACGCTTGGCCGAATTCCTTTGGCTGGAATCGAAAGCATGGCCTGCCCGGCTCTTGCCGTCGAACTCGGCCCGCAGCGCGACGCCGACAAAAAGGTGACTGCCGAGTCCGATAACCCCGATTATCAGACTCAGGTCGCCAGTGCGCTCGCTGCTGCCATTCTCGAATGGCGATCCGATCCCAATCGCACGGGAGGACGCCAGCCGTGATTCCGCGCTACCAGAAGATCCTTTTCGTGATTCTCCTCATTGCCGCTCTCGGCATGGGATTCAAACTCTGGCAGCTTCGCGATCGCGCCCACAAGCGCCTTCTAACCGGGCAGACGGTCGCTCCAACCGCCGCCCCAGCGGTCGCTCCAGCCGAACAGGCGACCCTCGTCGTGGCCAACGACTTCGACAACTCCCTCGTACCCCAGGTTCACTCGCTGCCGTTACCGGCGGACCCCGGCGCCCGGGCACGCTCCGTTCTTGGCAAACTTCTCGACCTCTACGCTGCACCCGAATCAACCCATGACGTTTCCGGCGGTGCTGTATCCGTCGACCAGGTTTTCCTGTTGCCTGTGCATGGCTCTAAAAACTCCGGCGATCAGCTGGCGGTCGTCAACCTGACGGGGACCTTCGCCGCAAGCCATCCGGCAGGCCTCGAAACGGAATCGCTGACCGTTCTCTCAATCTGCGCGACTCTGCGCGCCAACTTCCCAGCCGTGACCCAGGTTCGTTTCCTCGTGGACGGAGTTGAGCGTCCGACCCTCGCCGGCCATGCCGACCTGACCCGCACCTACCTGACCGGCGACGCCGTACCGGTGGAAGGAGCTCGACCCTGACTGAGACTCATTCAATCCCAACCATCGGCGTATTCGACTCCGGCTTCGGCGGGCTCACCGTCCTTGCCGCACTTATCCGCAGAATGCCTCACGCGCGGTATGTCTTCATCGGCGATACCGCGCGCCTGCCTTACGGCTCCAAGTCACGACGGACGATTGCTCGTTATGCCGCGGAGAGCACGCAGTTCCTCGTCCGCGAGCAGGGTGCCGAATTCCTCGTCATCGCGTGCAACACCGCAAGCGCCCTGGCACTCGATGCAATCCAGGACGCGGTCCCGGTTCCGGTCCTCGGCGTTATCGAACCCGGTGCGGCAGCTGCCCAGGCCGCCTCACAAACCGGAGACGTCCTCGTTGTTGCCACGGACGCCACGGTGCAGAGCCACGCCTATAAAGCTGCCTGCGCCGCCAGGAATCTACGCGCCTATGAGAAGGCCTGCCCGCTTCTCGTTCCTCTCGTCGAAGAAGGTTGGATCAATCACCACGTCACCGACGCAGTGGTTCGCATCTACCTGGGCGAGCTTACGAGCGATGCCGCCGCCGCGGGAATGAGCGCCGATACGCTTGTCCTGGGCTGCACCCACTACCCGCTGCTGCGCACCCTGATCGAACGCGCGGCGCCCCGTGGCATTACCGTAATCGACTCCGCCGAGTCCACTGCCGAGGCTGCCGCTCTTCTTATCAACGGCGGGGCGGCATCCTCGGTTCCGCAAAATGCTGGTCAGCCCACCGAGATCCACTGCTTCGCCACCGACTCTGTCGACAAGTTCGAACGTCTTGGTTCGCGCTTCCTTGGTAGGCCCACCGGGAACGTACAACTTGTCGATTTAGGTGGGTAGAATCCCCTTACCGATTTGTGATCATGAATCGTGTGCATGTGAACTGTTTCCTTACCCGCCGACCCGTGGAGAGCCTCGATGAAATCACGCCTTAGCTTTCTCGCTGCGACAACCGCCTGCGCCGTTCTCGTTTTATCCTGCGCCGGTACCGCGTATTCGCAGACGACATCCGTGCCAACTGCGGAAACCGCACCTGCTATCGATCCCGCGGCTCATGATGCAGCGTTGCGGCTGTTAAAAGCTCTCGAACTGAAGGAGAAGATGGCGGCCGGTGTCGACACCATGGTCGATCAGGGTGTTGCCGCCATGAAAGCGCAGTTTCCCGATATTCGACCGGAATTCACTGAAGAGTGGCGCAAACGGATGAAGTCACGCATCAACCCCGAAGACTTTGTCGCAATCGTCGCGCAGGTGTATGAAAAACATTTTTCCGCAGATGAACTCGGGCAGCTGGCTGACACCGTGACCACCAGGAAAGAAGGGAAGACAGCAGAACTACCGGCGTCGCTGAAGGAGAAGTTCCAGAAGGATGCCGTCGCGATCCAGAGTGAGATCGTCGGCGGGACGACGCAACTTGGTGCGAGAATCGGCGGCGAAGTCGGTCAGGAGATCGGGAAGGAGCATCCCGACTGGACTCCTCCATCTGCTCTCAAGCCTGCTCAACCTGCCAAATGAGCAGTCCAGCGCGGCTGATATTCTAGAGAACGTTTGGGAAACAGCTTCCCCGTTCTGTAGCTGCTACTGGAGGAACTCTTTAAGCATGATCAATCTGGCGGGCAAGACCGCTGTCGTCTTCGGGCTGGCGAATAAGCGCTCCATCGCATGGGGTATTGCCCAGAAACTTTCCGCTGCCGGCGCAACCATGGCCATCTGCTACCAGAACGAGCGCATGCGCGCCGAAGCCGAAGACCTCATTCACGAACTCCCCGGCGCCAGTGGGTTCCAGTGCGACGTCTCCGTAGACAGCGAAATCGCAGCGTTGTTTTCCTCACTCAAGGAGAAGTACGGCAAGCTCGATGTCCTGGTGCATGCAGTTGCATTCGCGCCCGCCGAAGACCTGAGAGGCGAGTTCATCAACACCAGCCGCGAAGGTTTCCGCATCGCCCACGATGTCAGCGTCTACTCGCTCATCGCTGTGAGCCGCGCTGCTGCTCCCCTGATGACGGAAGGCGGCAGCATCATGACCCTCACCTACTTCGCTGCCGAGAAGGTCGTGCCCAACTACAACGTGATGGCGCTGGCAAAAGCTTCGCTTGAATCCTGCGTGCGCTACCTGGCCGCTGGCCTCGGCCCGAAAAACATTCGCGTGAACGCCATCTCCGCCGGGCCGATCAAGACGCTCGCCGCCCGCGGCATCGGAGCCCTGGGCGACATGCTGAAGATGGCCGCCGATCGTGCCCCGCTCAAGCGCAACGTCGACCAGCTCGAAGTGGGCGGCCTCGCTCTCTTCCTCGCCAGCGACCTTTCCAGTGCAGTAACCGGGGAGACCATTTACGTCGACTGCGGCTACAACATCATGGGGTTCTGAGAATCGCGCCGATCTCAATTCGCTGTAGGAACTTTCGCAGCCTCGTCAACCACCACTATCGGAACCTCGGCTTTACGGCTTGCGATTTCCAGTCCGAGCTGGTCTTCAAGCGTCCTCTTCCAGCCTGTGAATGCGTCCGTTCCCGGTTCAGGGCGCTGATCCACGCTGAAGTCATAGGTTCCATCTAGTCCCGTCTTGTCGAGCACGGGAATTAGCGTACCGCCGGCTCGCACAGGCGTGTTTGGATCGCTCGCGGCAGGAATTGAAAACTGGACAGCGAGAAGATCGGCAAACTGGCGCATGTTTCCGCGGAAGTGAAAGCCCGAGCCCGCCGGATTCTCAGCCGCTCCGGCCTTCGCCGGCTGAATCT
>Ga0157375_10005877_pt1 | contig 10685 bp, 10 predicted proteins | sample M35metaG_FD_115311 | JGI IMG/M metagenome (GOLD analysis project Ga0157375, IMG submission 115311) | Miscanthus rhizosphere microbial communities from Kellogg Biological Station, Michigan, USA - M3-5 metaG | ecosystem: Host-associated > Plants > Roots > Rhizosphere > Soil | place: USA: Michigan...
ACGGCCATGCACGCGATCGTGTCGATGCCCTTCTTCTTGATTGCCTCGGCGTTGGAAATGAAACCCGGCAGGTGCTTCGCGGAGCACGTCGGGGTGAAAGCGCCCGGAACGGAGAACAACACGACCTTCTTGCCCTTGAATAGATCGTCGGTAGAGAGCGGCTCGGGGCCGTTCGCTCCGAAACGCGTGAATTGGCCCTTCGGCATCTTGTCGCCTACTTTGATGGTCATGTGCTTCTGCTCCTGGACGGTAAGAAAGAAAAAGGAGAGGGATTGTGGGCGCGCGGCCGCCGTGCGATCAACGCCCGCCGCGTGAGCCTAACGCTCTACGCGGAAAATGAAGCCACATAGCCTGACCGGTCATTGGGTTAACTCATAAAGCTCGTGTGTAGTGTCCTTCGTCCTCGCCGGCCGCCTACGGGGCGTCTCGCCGCTGGGCGCTCCGCCTGGCGCCGTTTGACATGCCATGCCCTTTTCTAGATCATGCCCGTTCCGATGAATCATCAGATTGAGATCACCCCTGCGCGCCGCGCCCTTACGGTAGTACAGAACCGACAAAGGTGCGGGCGCTTGGTTTGACGACGAACGCCGTTTAGAAAGACCCCGCACCCGAAAGGCTGCGGGGTTTTTTTTTGATGCGAGAACGAAACTAGCCCGAAGGAAATAACGGAAACGGAAATGCAGATCTTCGTGGAAGCGGATGCTCAGCCCGCGCTGTTGAGCGGCGAAAAGATCGCGGTGCTCGGCTACGGCAGCCAAGGTCGCGCCCATGCGTTGAACCTGCGCGACTCCGGTTACGACGTCGTCGTCGGCCTGCGCGCCGGCGGAAAGACCTCCGCTACGGCGGAGCGCGACGGGTTGCCGGTCAAGACGCCTGCCGAGGCCGTCAAGGGCGCCGGGCTCGTCGCGTTCCTCGCGCCCGATATGGCGCAGGCGCAGCTCTACAAGGACATCGAGCCGAATCTCAGGAAGGGCGCGACGCTGCTGTTCGCGCACGGCTTCAACATTCACTACAAGCAGATTCAGCCGCGGGCGGATCTCGACGTCGTGCTGATCGCGCCGAAGGGACCCGGCGATCTCGTGCGCCGCCAGTACGAGCAGGGTCGCGGCGTGCCGTGTCTGCTCGCGGTCGCGCAGGACGCGACGGGCAAAGCGCAAGCACGCGCCCTCGCCTATGCGCACGGCATCGGCGGAACACGCGGCGGCGTGTTGAAGACGACGTTCGCCGAGGAGACCGAAACGGACCTGTTCGGCGAGCAGGCCGTGCTCTGCGGCGGCGCTACGGAGCTCGTCGTGAACGGCTTCAAGACGCTCGTCGAGGCGGGTTATCAGCCCGAGGTGGCCTACTTCGAATGCATGCACGAGCTCAAGCTGATCGTCGACCTGCTGCACGAAGGCGGGCTCAAGAAGATGCACCAGTTCGTGAGCGACACCGCAAAGTACGGCGATCTCACGCGCGGCCCTCGGATAATCGACTCGCACGTGCGCGACAGCATGCGCCAGGTCCTGAAGGAAGTTCAGGACGGCACGTTCGCGAAGCAGTGGATCGCCGAGACCAAAGCGGGCCAGGCGAACTACAAGAAGCTGCTGCAGGCCGATCTCGACGAAGGCATCGAGAAAGTCGGCCGCGAGCTGCGCGGCCGAATGAGCTGGCTACAAGAGTGATCAGAAGCTCGCGCGCACGCGAGCCGTTGGAAACCGGATCGGTTTTCGCAGGAGTGGACGAATGCCTCTGAAGACGACGAAGTTCATCTGGCACGAGGGACGGTTGGTGCCTTGGGAACAGGCGACCGTGCACGTGTTGAGCCACGCGCTGCACTACGGCTCGTCCGTATTCGAGGGCATCCGCGTCTATCAAACGCCGAACGGCGCCGTCGGCTTCAGGCTCACGGACCATGTGAAGCGCCTGTTCCACTCCGCGAAGATCTATCGGATGAAGATCCCCTACTCGCGCGAGGCGATCACCGCGGCGTGCCGCGAGGTCGTGCGCGAGAACGGGCTCAAGGGCGCGTACATCCGCCCGATCGCATTCCGCGGTTACGGCGAGCTCGGCGTCGCGGGCAACATCGACCAGCCCGCGAGCGTGTCGATAGCGGCGTGGGAATGGGGCTCTTACCTCGGCGAGGGTGCGCTCGAGCAGGGAGTCGACGTCTGCGTGTCGTCGTGGCAGCGCGTCGCTCCGAACACCGTGCCCGCGCTCGCGAAGGCGGGCGGCAATTATCTTTCGAGCGCGCTCGTGACGCTCGAGGCGCGTCGGCTCGGCTTCGCAGAGGGTCTCGCGCTCAGCGTCGACGGCTACGTGAGCGAGGGCGCGGGCGAGAACCTGTTCCTCGTGCAAAATGGCAAGCTCTACACGCCGCCGGTTGCCGCGTCGATCTTGTCCGGCATCACGCGCGACACGGTCGCACGGCTTGCGGAGTCGCTGGGCCTCCAGGTGCTCGAGCAGAACATCCCGCGCGAGCTCCTCTACATCGCCGACGAGGTGTTCTTGACCGGCACGGCCGCGGAGATTACGCCCGTGCGCTCCGTCGACAAGATCACGATCGGCGAAGGCAAGCGCGGCCCGATCACCGAGCGCTTGCAGAAACTCTTCTTCGGCTTGTTCGACGGCTCGACCGTCGACCGCTGGAATTGGCTGGAGCCGATCGCCGGCGAGCAGAAGTCCGGTCGTATCGATCGGCCCATCGCGGTCTGAAGACCGCCGCCCGAGGTTCAAACGCCAAATGTCCGCGCAATCCCTGTTCGAGAAAGTATGGGCGCAGCACATCGTCGCGCCCGAGACCGACGACACGCCGGCCGTGCTGTACGTCGATCTGCATCTGATTCACGAGGTCACGAGCCCGCAGGCGTTCGACCTCCTCCGCTCGCGCGGCATCAAGGTGCGCCGCCCCGACCGCTGCCTCGCGACGCTCGATCATTCGACGCCGACGGTGCCGATGAAGAGCATCAAGGACCTCGAGATCGTGAGCGAGCCGGCTGCCGCGAAGCAGGTCCGGCAGATGGAGAAGAACTGCAAGGACTTCGGTATCGAGCTGCGCGGATTCGAAAGCCGCGAGCGCGGCATCGTGCACGTGATCGGGCCCGAGCTCGGCGCGTCGCAGCCCGGCATGACGATCGTCTGCGGCGACTCGCACACGAGCACCCACGGCGCCGTCGGCGCGCTCGCGTTCGGCATCGGCACGACGGAGGTCGGCCACGTGCTCGCGACGCAGTGCCTGCTCCAGCGCAAGCCGAAGACGCTCGCGATCAACGTCGACGGCAAGCTCGCGCCCGGGGTCACCGCGAAGGATGTGATCTTGCGCGTGATCGGCGAGATCGGCGTCGGCGGTGGCACGGGCCACGTGATCGAGTACCGCGGCAGCGCGATCCGGGCGATGTCGATGGAAGAGCGGATGACCGTCTGCAACATGTCGATCGAGGCCGGCGCGCGCGCGGGCATGATCGCGCCCGACGACACTACGTATCAGTACCTCGCAGGCCGCCCGCTTGCGCCGCAGGGCGCCGCGTGGGACGCGGCCGTGAAGCGTTGGCGCTCGCTGCCGAGCGACGCGGGCGCGCGTTTCGACCGCGAGATCAACATCGACGTCTCGACGCTCGCGCCGATGGTCACGTTCGGCACGAATCCGGGCATGGTGATGCCGATCGACCACGACGTGCCGCGCGGGGACGACCCGTCGTTCCGCAAGGCGCTAGCGTACATGCAGGTCGAAGCCGGCAAGCCGTTGCTCGGCAAGCCGGTCGACGTCGTCTTCATAGGCTCGTGCACGAACGGCCGGCTCAGCGACCTGCGGATGGCCGCCGGGCTGCTCCGTGGCCGGCACGTCGCGGACCGTGTGCGGCTGCTCGTCGTGCCGGGGTCGCACGAGGTCAAGCGCCAGGCCGAAGCCGAAGGGCTCGATGAGATCGTGCGCGCGGCGGGCGGCGAGTGGCGCGAGCCCGGCTGCTCGATGTGCATCGCGATGAACGGCGACAAGGTCGCGAGCGGCCAACTCTCGGTCAGCACGAGCAATCGTAATTTCGAAGGCCGTCAGGGCAGCGGCGCGCGCACCGTGCTCGCGAGCCCGCTCACGGCCGCGGCAGCCGCAATCAAGGGAGCCATCGCGGATCCGCGCGAGCTCATGGGTTGAACATGGAACCGATCAAGCAAATCCGTTCGAAGACGGTCGTGATGCCGAACGACGACATCGACACCGACCAGATCATCCCGGCGCGCTATCTCACGACCACGACGAAAGACGGGCTCGGCAAGAACCTGTTCAACGACTGGCGCTACGACCGTAACGGCAAGGAGCGCGCCGACTTCGTGCTCACGCGCCCCGAGAACCGCGGCGCGCAGATCCTCGTCGGCGGCCACAACTTCGGCTGCGGCTCGTCGCGCGAGCATGCGCCGTGGGCCCTTCTCGACTTCGGCATCCGCGCCGTCGTGAGCACCGAGATCGCCGATATCTTTCGCAGCAACTCGCTCAAGAACGGCCTCGTGCCGATCGTCGTCGACGACGACACGCACCGCTGGCTGCTCGCGAACCCGGGTGCGGAGGTCACCGTCGACGTCGCGAGCGCGACGCTCGTGCTGCCGGCGCGCCGCGTGCCGTTCCCGATCGACAAGTTCTCGCGCTATTGCCTCATGAACGGCATCGACCAGCTCGGCTTCCTGCTCGAGCAGGACGCGGCGATCAACCGCTACGAGCAGGCGCACCCGTGAATAAGGTCGTCGTGCTCGGCGGGGACGGCGTGGGCCCCGAGGTCACGGCTGCGGCCGTGCGCGTGCTCGAGGCAGCGTCCTCGCAGTTCAAGCTCGGCCTCGAGTTCGAAAACGCGTTGATCGGCGGCGCCGCCTACGACGCGGCCGGCAGCCCTCTGCCGCCCGCGACGGTCGCGGCTTGCAAGGCGTCGACCGCTATCCTTCTCGGCGCGGTCGGAGGCCCGAAATGGGACACGATCGAGGTGTCGAAGCGGCCCGAGCAAGGCTTGCTCGGGATCCGCAAGGCCCTTGGCCTGTTCGCGAACTTGCGGCCCGTCACCGCGGTGCCCGAGCTCGCGGCCGCCTCGCCGCTGAAGCCCGAAAAGCTCCGCGGCGTCGACATCCTCGTGATCCGCGAGCTGACCGGCGGCATCTATTTCGGTAAGCGCAATCGCACGGCGACCGCGGCGTTCGATACGTGCGAGTACACCGCGGGCGAGATCGAGCGCGTCTGCCGCGTCGCGGCGAAGCTCGCGATGGGGCGGCGCAAGAAGATCACGTCGGTCGACAAGGCGAACGTGCTCGACACGTCGCGCCTGTGGCGAGACGTCGCGACGCGCGTGTTTCGCGACGAATTCCCGGAGCTCGAGGTCGAGCACCTGCTGGTCGACGCGGCCGCGATGCACCTGTTGAGCCGCCCGGCCGACTTCGACGTGATGGTCACCGAGAACATGTTCGGCGACATCCTGACCGACGAGGCATCGATGCTCGCGGGGTCGATGGGCCTTCTGCCCTCGGCGTCCCTCGGCGACGGCGGGCCGGGTCTGTACGAGCCCATCCACGGCTCCGCGCCCGACATCGCAGGCCAGGGCGTCGCAAACCCGTGCGGCACGATCATGAGCGCCGCAATGCTGCTCCGTCACAGCTGCGGCGCGCCGGATGCCGCCGCGGCGATCGAGGCCGCGGTCACCGGCGCGATCCGGTCCGGGGCCAGGACTCGCGACATCGCCGGGTCCGGAGCCCGCGATTGGCTCGGCACCACGGCTTTCACGGACGTCGTGCTCAAGAACCTGCGCGCAGCCTAGCCCTGCTCCGCCTCTCGTTATGCCCTTCTCACTTGCATCGGGCCCCGCTTTCGTATTAATGTACTAGCGCGCTATTACATTAGTGCGTTGATTCGTTTTCCCGTCCGGATAGTCGAGGCTGCCAGCCGATGAAGGCTCACCGAGGTTTGACGGCGCGCACCGCCGCGCGCGCCGAGCAAGGTCTTTACCGCGCGATCCTGAGCTTGCGCACGGAAGCCGAGTGCGAGAAGTTCTTCGCGGATCTCTGCACGCCCATGGAGATCGAAGCGCTCGTCGACCGGTGGGCCGTCGTGAAGTACCTCCAGGACGGCCTACCCTATCGAAAGATTCACGAGCTGACCGGCGTCTCGGTCACCACGATCGGCCGAGTCGCGCGATTCCTCACCGGCGGCAACGGCGGCTACCAAGTCGCGCTGAAGCGCCTGAGCCCGCTCTGACGCGGGACGGCGCAGGAGAATGCCCATGCGAGTTTCCACGGAAGCCAGAATCAAGATCGCCGTCCAGAAGTCCGGGCGGCTCACGGATCACTCGCTCGAGCTGCTCGTGCGCTGCGGGCTCAGCTACTCCCGCGGCAAGGACCAGCTGATCTGCTACGGCGAGAACATGCCCGTCGACGTGCTGCTAGTGCGCGACGACGACATCCCCCGGCTCGTGCAGGAAGACATCTGCGACCTCGGCATCGTCGGGCTCAACATCATCGAGGAGCGCAAGCTCGAGATGGTCGAGCAAGGCCGAACGGAGCTGTTCAAAGACCTCTGCCGCCTCGACTTCGGCCAGTGCCGGCTATCGTTCGGCATGCCCGAAGGCGTGCCGTTCGAGGGACCCAAGTCGCTCGACGGCAAGCGGATCGCGACGACGTATCCGCGAATACTCAAGGCCTATCTCGCGCGCCATGGTGTGAGCGCCCAGATCATCTCGTTCTCCGGCGCGGTCGAGATCGCGCCGAGCCTCGGCAAGGCCGATCTGATCTGCGACCTCGTTTCGAGCGGCTCGACGCTGCGAGCGCACCAGCTGTACGAGGCCGAGACGATCCTCGAGAGCCGCGCCTCGCTGATCCAGACGCCCGCCGCGATCCGCGACGAAAAGGCGCAGTGGCTGCAGCGGCTGCTGCAGCGGATCCAGGGCGTGCTGCAGGTCAAGGAGAGCAAGTACATCATGCTCCACGCGCCGCGCTCCGCCCTGAAGGAGATTCGCGCTCTGCTGCCGGGCAGCGAAGCCCCGACGATCATTCCGCTCGAAGGCCGCGACGACAAGGTCGCGCTGCACGCTGTGTGCCGCGAGAACGTGTTCTGGGAGACGCTCGAGCAGCTCAAAGAGGCCGGCGCGAGCTCGATGCTCGTGCTGCCGGTCGAGAAGATGCTCGCGTAGCCGCCATGCGGATCGAAATCTGGCAAGACCTCACGGCCGAGGGCCGGCGCGACGTGCTCGCGCGCCCCGCGCTAGCAAACGACGAGACGCTGGCGGAGCGCGTCGCGGCGATCATCGAGCGCGTGCGTAACGAGGGCGACAGCGCTCTGCTCGAGCTCACGGCCAAGCTCGACCGCGTCGAGCTCGCGTCGCTCGAGGTCGGACAAGCGGAAATCACTGCCGCGGGCGACCAGTTGAGCGAGGTGCAGCGCGCGGCGATTCGCGCAGCCGCGGCGAACATCGAGGCTTTTCACAAGCCGCAGCTCCCCACTCCGCTCGCGGTCGATACGGCCGCTGGCGTGCGCTGCGAGCGTCTCTCGCGCCCGATCGAGAGCGTCGGACTGTACGTGCCGGCCGGGAACGCGCCGCTGCCCTCCACGGCCCTGATGCTCGGCGTGCCGGCTCGGCTCGCGGGCTGCCCTACGCGGATTCTCTGCACCCCTCCCCAGGCGGACGGCCGTGCGGATCCCGCCGTTCTGTACGCGGCGCTCGTGAGCGGCGTACAGCGCGTCTTCAAGCTCGGCGGCGCTCAGGCGATCGCGGCGCTCGCCTACGGCACCGAGACCGTGCCCAAGGTCGACAAGGTCTTCGGTCCCGGCAGCGTCTGGGTGACCGAGGCCAAGGCGCAGGTGGATCGAGATCCGTACGGCGCCGCGCGCGATTACCCGGCTGGCCCGTCCGAGGTGCTCGTGATCGCCGACGCGAGTGCGAATCCCGTGTTCGTGGCCGCCGATCTCCTGTCGCAAGCCGAGCACGGCGCCGATTCGCAGGTGCTGCTGCTCACGACGAGCGCCGAGCTCGCGTCGGCTGTCGCCGCGCAGGTCGCGAGCCAGAAGGCGACGCTGCCGCGCCGCGAGATCGTCGACGGCGCGCTCGCTCACTCGCGCGCGATCGTCGTCACCGACCTCGCCGAGGCGCTCGAGATCTCGAACGCGTACGCGCCGGAGCACCTGATTCTGCAAATCGAGCGGCCGCGCGACTGGCTGTCGCGAGTCCGCGCTGCGGGCTCCGTGTTCCTCGGGCAGTGGACGCCCGAGACCGTCGGCGACTATTGCAGCGGCACGAACCACGTGCTGCCGACTTACGGGTTCGCGCGCCGCTATTCGAGCCTCGGGGTCGGGGATTTTCTGCGCTCGATGACGGTGCAGGAGCTCACGCCCGAGGGCCTGCGCACGATCGGGCCGATCGCGACGACGCTCGCCGAGCTCGAGGGTCTCGACGCGCACGCGCGCGCAGTCACGCGGCGGCTTGCAGCGATCGACTCCGCAAGCGCGGGAGACCGGCGATGAGCGTGCTCGATCTCGCGCGGCCGGAGCTGCGCGCCATACGCCCGTACGTGCCCGGCCAGTGGGAGCCCGGCCTGCTGCGTCTCAACGCGAACGAATCGCCGTGGCGAGCGCCAGGCGACACGACCGAGCGGGGATTGAACGTCTACCCTCCGCCGCGGCCCACGATGCTCACCGCGAAGCTGGCCGCGCATTATGGGATAGACCAAGCGCAGATTCTCGTGACGCGCGGCAGCAGCGAGGCGATCGACGTGCTGATCCGTGGCTTCTGTTCCGCGGGCCGCGACTCGATCCTGATTACGCCGCCGACGTTCGACATGTATCGGCTCTACGCGACGATCCAGAACGCCGCGATAAAGCGCGTGCCGCTGCTCGCGAACAAGGACTTCGCGCTCGACGCCGACGCGGTGCTCACCGCTATCGATTCCACGACCAAGATCGTGTTCCTGTGCTCGCCGAACAACCCGACGGGCCAATCTCTCGCGCGCGCCGACGTCGAGCGTGTCTGCCGCGAGACCGCGGGCCGAACGCTCGTCGTGCTCGACGAGGCGTATCACGAGTTCGCCGAGGCCGAGGATTTCGCCGAGCTGCGGCAGCGCTACGAGCACGTCGTGCTGCTCCGCACGCTGTCGAAGTTCGTCTCGCTCGCGGGCGTGCGCTGCGGTCTCCTGATCGCGGCGCCGCAGATCATCGAGTTCTCGCAGAACGTGCTGCCGCCCTACACGTTCCCGACGCCGTCGATCGAGCACGTAATCCGGGCGCTGTCCACCGATTCGCTGCGCGTGTCGGAAGAACGCGTCGCGCTGCTAAAGCGGGAGCGCGCGCGCTTGTCGACCGCGCTCGCGGAGCTGCCGCAAGTCCGCAAGGTCTATCCGAGCGACGCGAACTTCGTGATGGTGAAGGCGCGCGACGGCGGCGCATTCCGCGACATGGCGCACCGCGGCGGCGTGCTCGTGCGGACGTTCGACGATCCGCTGCTCGCGGATTGCGTGCGGATCACCGTCGGCCGTCCCGCGGACAACGATCTCCTGTTGCGCGTCCTCGCGGGCGCGGAGAGAGGGAGCGATGCGTAAGGTCCTGTTCGTCGACCGCGACGGCACGCTGATCGAAGACGACGCCGGCAAGTCGCCGACCTCGCCCGGCGACGTGCGGCTCATGCGCGGCGTGATCCCCGCGCTGCTGCGCTTCAAGGCCGCGGGCTACGAGCTCGTGATAGTCACGAACCAAGGCGGTCTCGGCACGTCGAGCTACCCTCGCGAGCCGTTCGAGCGCGTCGACGCGTTCGTGCACGGGCTGCTCGCGTCGCAGGGGATCGAGTTCGCCGCGAATTTCATCTGCCCGCATCCCGCCGAGGCCGGTTGTGCGTGCCGCAAGCCTGCCATCGGGCTCGTTCGCGACTACGTGAACGCGGCGCCGCTCGATCGCGAGCGTTCGGCCGTGGTCGGCGACCGCGACACCGACGTGGAGCTCGCGCGCAACCTCGGCGTAGCGGGTTATAAGATCGGCAGCCCGGGCGCCGAGACCTGGGCCGCGGTCGCGCACGCCGTGCTCGACCGGCCGCGCGTGGCCGAAGTCATCCGCCGCACGCGCGAAACCGACATCCGCGTCCGCATCGATCTCGACAGCGAAACCGAACCGCGTGCGAAGACGGGCCTCGGCTTCTTCGACCACATGCTCGAGCAGCTCGGCAAGCACGGCGGCTTCGCGCTCGACGTGCAGTGCACCGGCGACCTGCACATCGACGAGCACCACACCGTCGAGGACGTGGCGCTCGCGCTCGGCGACGCGCTGCGCAAGGCGCTCGGCGACAAGCGCGGCATCCAGCGCTACGGGTTCCTGCTGCCGATGGACGAGGCGGACGTCGAGGTATCGATCGATCTCTCCGGCCGCGCGTACGCGACGTTCGAAGGCAAGTTCAATCGCGATCAGGTCGGCGGACTGCCGACGGAGCTCGTGCCGCACTTCTTCCGCTCGCTCGCAGACACGTTGGGTGCCGCAGTTCAGGTGAGCGTCAAAGGCGAGAACTCGCACCACATGGTCGAGGCCTGCTTCAAGGGCGTCGGCCGCGCGCTGCGCCAGGCGTTCCGTCGCGAAGGTGACGAATTGCCGACGACCAAGGGTGTGCTGTAATGAGCGCCGATACGGTCGTCATCGACAGCGGTGGCGCGAACCTGTCCTCGGTCCTGTTCGCGCTGGAGCGCTTGAATGCGCCCGCGACGGTTACAAC
>Ga0157375_10005879_pt1 | contig 10684 bp, 2 predicted proteins | sample M35metaG_FD_115311 | JGI IMG/M metagenome (GOLD analysis project Ga0157375, IMG submission 115311) | Miscanthus rhizosphere microbial communities from Kellogg Biological Station, Michigan, USA - M3-5 metaG | ecosystem: Host-associated > Plants > Roots > Rhizosphere > Soil | place: USA: Michigan...
GGCGTCAATGCCGGCACGTCCTTGCTGTGGGATTCTGTCAGACCATAATATCGATCGTTGATTACGATGTAACAATCCGTTGGCTCACAGGTGACGCGAACGGGTCCGGCGACTTTAGGTGCTTCAACAACGGGATTCGGAGCAGCCGGCTGAGGCCTGGCCATTGGGATAAACGACAGCAGCTTGTCGGTTGCTCCGAGATCCTTCAGGATCCCAATAATTTCCGGAGTTGCCTCGAACTGTACCTTGTTCTTTGAAACCAGATCTTCAGTCCGTGTCACCCCTAACGAGTAGAGCGACTCAATCACCTGAGAGATGCTCAGCGGTCCCGGTTGCGGAGTGACGGGGGCGGCGCCCCTTGCTTGTCCGCGAGCCTGACTCGCATCAAGCGATCCTACAGCCGCCAATCCCATAAGGATCGCAATGAAGAAGAGCGGAATTCTCCGAATCATATTCCCCCCAAAGAAAAAGCGGACATACGGATGAGTTAATCTAACATATGCAATTGGAGTTGAAACGGAACGAAATCGTATATGCATCGTAGCAATGTTCATCCCCAAAACGGATTATCTAACATTTCCACACTGCTCGTGGTGGTGGGAATCGTTGTGTTGGTCCTGCTTTCCTTTTACGCGGCGATGTGGTGGAGAGGAAGTCCCGGGCTGCTGACTGCAAAAGTCCCGCTGACCATCGAGGTATCCGCGTCTCCGGAAGATTCGGAGATCTTTGTCGACGGCAAGTCGGTGGGAACTCCGAAAGCGCCCCTTGCGTTCCCAGCCGGGAAGCATGAGCTTCTTGTGTCTCGACCCGGATATCGTCCATGGCGACAGTCTTTCGAAGCTTCCGGATCGCTGAAGTTTCCCGTAACGCTTCAGCCAATCCCGATGGATTTGAGAATCCTGCCAGGCCAGGAGAAGGTTGAAGTCTGGCTGGACGATCAGCCGAAGTCGGGCTCACCCGATGCTTCGGGTGCCTGGACATTTTCCGGAGTATCCCAGGGAATGCATTCGGTTCGTATCAAGACTGCCGCCGGCGATTCGACCGTGTCCCTGGACTTTCGAAACGGCAATCCGGCCGCTCCGCTTTTTCCGGAAGCCGGACCAACGATACTCTTCGTCTCCAGTTCGGACGGCAAGATCCGAGCGGAATGCAATTGCAAGGCGGAACTGCAGCTGAGCGATTCTTCTCAACCATTGGAGCCCGGCAGCGCGGCAACATTCACGTTGGCCGAAGGGAAATATCCCGCCGAACTGAAGGGGCTTCCCGCACCCAAGAAGCCTATTGATATTACGGTGGGTCCGGCAGCGGAAACGACGATGGCATTTTTCTGGCCCGTGCCCGTTAATGAGAAGAAGCCTGTTCTGGATATTCAATCCCTGCTCAACAGGTCCGTGGATCTGTTGAGAGATGCCAAATGCGATGCCGCGCAGGCGAATGTTGATCAGGTGTTATCCAAGGCGCCTGGCAACGCCGATGCGCTGGGAATCAGCGGGAGAATTACTCGACTTCGAAGCGTCGGTGGCTGCCTGTAAATCAGGCGTCGGCGAAAGAAAAGGAAAAGAAAAGGGGCCTGAAATGTCATTCCCCATTTTCCAGGAAAATCGGGAATGCCACGTCTGGCCCCTCTTCTTTGAGCGTCACTTCGCCGCAATGATGTTGAAGAAGACTCCTCTGTGGTTGTAGCTGAGATCGGTCAGGTCGTCGGAGAAGTCGGTAAAGTTGTAGCCGGCGCCGACCTTGAGATTCTTTCCGATGTAACGATAGATCGTGGTCAGAGCACCGCGGCGGCTTTGACTGACATTGCGCAGATCGAGCGTTCGAACTTCGGCCATGCTTTCCCAGCCCTTGCGGAACCGCCAGTCGATGCGCAACACCCCCAGCTGAGCGGCGTTGTCAAAGAAGTTCGGCTGCGTACGCTCCAGACTCACCTGTCCCATACGGTACGCGTATTTGCCGCCGACCGACCATTTAGCAGTGACGTCGAAGGTCAGATCGAGCGCCGCGACATGGCTTTTCTGAATGAACTCCGCCGCCGTGTTCTGAATCGTCACCTGATCCGTGGTCGGGACATTATAGAAGTACGTGTACTTGGCCAGGGCGCTCAGCCGGTCGTACTGCACCGGACGGTACGCGTAACCAATCACACCCTCGGTGTATCCGCCTTGATAAAACTCGCCGAGCGAACTGGAACTGACCGAGTGGTTCAGTTTTCCGATGGCGCGCCAGTCCGGCGTCAGCTGGAACTTGAAGTTACTGCGAAACAGCCAGGCCGTCCTTTCGGTGTGCGTTGTATCGAGCTGCTCTGCGTTATCGCGCCGGTATTCGACAGCGCTCGAGAACTGGAGCCGGTCCATGCCATAACCCAGGCGCAGGCCGGCAGCTTTGCGATCGGTAGCGGCGGAGGTTAACGAATCGCGCAACTTACCAAATTCCCCGTTGGCGCCGAGATTCCAGCGTTCCCTCGGGACGAGGTTGACACCGGTGGCGTGCGTCAGGCCCGTCATCGACCCGCCATCCTGGTAACGTTCCTCGACGTAGACGCTGGATGTGTCGGAGAGCCTTCTCTTCATACCCGAGATCATGTTGCCCCGACGGGCTTGAAGTCCGTTGTCGGTCCGTTCGTTTTCCAGCGAGTAGTTCATGTAGAGACTGCTCCCTTCGGAATACAGGAAGCTGGTGCCGATTTTGGCGCCGAGTCCCAGGTCTCCGTTGGAAGCCTCTCCGTCGACGCGGAAGCGTTTCGTCAGGCGATAGGAACCACCTGCACCGACGCGACCGTTGCTCTCACGGCTGCCGGTCGACGCAACCGTTCCCTGCGCAAAACCATAAGCGCGCCACGCCGACCTGGGATCGAACATCACCTGTGCGACGGCATCGGTGCGCTCGCCCTGCTCCTGCGTCAGGGGAACAATCAGCGAACGGTCTTTGCGAAAATCGTTTCGCACTCCGGTGCTGGCGCTCCAGAACTCGGTCAATTTATATGTGACGTCCAGTTCGACCGCGCGCGTCTCGAGCCCCTGCTCTTCGATTCTCTGATCGCCCTTGGCAGAAAGGCTCAGCCGGCTCGTCACAGGCATCTTGAACGCACCGCCGTACTGCTCGGTCGTCTTTACCGTCGCCTGGCCCGGAGCAGAGTAACCGGCATCGAGGTTCTGCTTATAGAACGTGAAGCGGCCGGAGTGGCCTGCGAAGAGATCGGCAAGTGCGACGCTCACATCGGCGCGGTATGCCATGGCAGCCGCGTTGATGAAGGACTGCTCGTCCGGAGCATGAAAGGCGAAGCCACCATCATCGGACCGCTGTGTCGGAGATACCAGACCCTCGCTCCGGCCCGTCTGCACCTTGAACCAGGAATCCGGACGCAGTCGCAATGTCAGGTCTGCCGCACCGAGTTTGCTGGTGGCGTCTCCGTCGTTGGAGTTTGCCGTGAGTCCGAGCCGCACGTGATCGTTAAACCAGTAATTGCCCTGACCGCCAACGGCAAGTTCGTCCAGCTTTTCGAAACCGGGCGTGTATTCGTAACGTGCCACAAGGTAGGCTTCGTTGCCGCTAAGGCCGGAGCTGCGGACCATCAGGTTATCCTCCGCCGTCGACGACAGCGGTTCGGTAAGCATCACTCGTCCCTGAAAGTAGTCGATGTCGTAATCCACGTTGGGTCGCAGGTTGACCACTCCTGTAACAATGCCGGATGCCTTATCGCGCAGCTCGATGCGCACGCGCTCGGAGCCGCTGAGGACGTCCTGATGGTGCAGATAATAGAGCGACCCGCCGGTTCCCCGGAATTCCTCATAGCTGGAGGTCGTACCTGGCTGCGCGGCGAACCCATCCAGAGCGATTCGTCGTTCGCCGAAGCTGGTGGTCGCTTCGGACCCGAAGTGTGCGTTGGCGCCGTACAGGCCTCGATCGACGTGGGCCAGTTCGTTCCCTGTGTATCCGACCGTGAAGTTGCCCCACATTCCGTAATTCTCGCCGCGGCTCGCCTTGACATAGAACTTGCCCAGCGTCGGCGCCATTTCCGTCACGCTACCGTCGTCGCCGAATGTCGGATAGGAGTAATCGGGATCAATACGCCGGAACAACGATTCAGGCGACTTCTGGAGGAAGTTGCTGAACAGATCCTTCAACGGACCTTCGCGGGTATCCGCGCTTGCCGTCAATCGCAGGTGCTGGCGAACTTTGCCGTTCACATAAAAAGCCAGACGGCCGTCGAGCGGAGAATCGTAGGGTTGCGGAGCATTCTCGCCCTGCTGAATCGCCGCCGGCCCGCTGACGCGATTGCCGGACATCGTGATGTCGGCCACGCCGAAGTAGAAAAGATCTCTGCTCTTGAACTCAAGGTCGCGAAGATAGAGCGAGCCGTTGCCCGAAACATCGAGCACCGCGACTTCAACCGTATGCGTGCCATCCGGAAGGATCTGCTCCGCGGCGAAGTTGCCCTGAGGGTCAACGGGAACAAGATGGCCTGCCACCCATACACCGTAGTCCGTCGGTACGCTGTTGCCCTGCACCTTTACCGTGCCGCTTCCGAGAGGAATCTGATGGCGCGTCAGGTCGTTCTGGCCGTAAGCAGCCAGCAACTCGCGCGGTGGGGGTCCATCAGCTGTCAAAAGTTTTGCGGGTGACGGCTCATGATACAGCCAGAGTTGTCGTGCATCCGTTTCGTCGAAATTCCCCTTCGCGTCATAGACGCGCAGCAGGTATTTCAGCTCGCGCGGCGAACCCGCAAGGGTATCCGCCGACGGTTGCCATTCCGCGAGGTCTTCGCCGTTGACCTGGACAATTTCGATCGGATCGGCCTGCAAGGATTGCTGCTGCTCGAAAATCCGGATTTCGGCCCGCTTAATGAAGGCCGAATAATTGTTGTACATCCGGAAACGCACAACCGATGCGACAGGATGCGTATCCACCTCGCTGACCGCCACGGAAACCGGATATGCCGCAACAGCGAGTCGCGGCCGTGACTCGAGATTGTCGAAATGAAACTGCGTGCCAACGCTATCGAGCGCGACGTCGGTGCAACGCTGGATATCGGAAGAACTGCGACCCGGGTCGTCGATCGGCTTGCCATCCACGCTGATGTGCATGACGTTGAGCTCGTAGGCACTCTTTGGAGCAATCTGCTGTGTGAGACGCGTGATGGCCACGCCCTCGTAATTGTCCAGCGACAGCGGTTCGTCATACACCACTTGGACGCGCACAAAGGAGTCTTCGCCCTGGATGAAGCCGACGTTTACGACATCGTCGGATTGGACGTAGCCGCGACCCTCATGCTCGGATCGTGCATTCGAGAGAAGCGGGTCTTTCATGACGATGTTTTCTGCGCGAAGTGCCCGAGAAGCGGAAAGACCAACGTCATCGATGTACACCGATGCCGTGCGGCGGTCGAGGCGCTCATTTTTCGTGTAGCCCACAAACCGCACTCGCGCGTTGGTCCGGCCCGCAACGTCCGTCAAGGCGCGGCGCAGGTTCGCCGCGAGTTCGGCCGGAATAATCGGCTGTCCATCCGCGAGTTTGAGCGACGGGAGGCTGCCCCAGGGCGGATCGTAAACTCGCGTCACGACTTCATCGATATTATCGGGACAGAGTTGCGGCTCCTCCGGCAGTTCGAGCAGTGGATCGTCGTACCAGAATTCCACCTCGATGCGACGATTTAAGGCGCGTCCCTGCGATGTTCCGTTCGAGGCCAGCGGATGAGACGCACCCCGGCCGTCGCTTTCGATCGCCGAACCCGGCAGCGCCAGCTTTTCCTGCATACTCTGCGCGACGCGGTTCGCCATTGCCTTCGATAACGCCAACGCGTCTCCGTAAGTGTCGAGGTCGCGGCCGGTCAGCGGCGCATCGTCGGTATAGCCGATGAAGCGGACCGTCACGCCGTGCCGGTCGCGCATGTTGTCGAGCGCCTCTCGCACCTGCCTGGTGAAGTCTTCTGAAATTGCAATTGTCTCGTTCTCATACCGCTGCGGCACGACAAGATTCCTGACGCGCATCCTTGGCGTTTCGCCATCCTTGTACCGCATCATGCAGACCTCTTCTATCCGGCAAACCTTGATGCGCTTGGTCTCGTCGTTTTGATCCGTTTTGTGCGTCCATTCCCGCAATGTCAGGTCGCTGGACAGATGCCGCTCGACCGGCTGTCCCGGACGAGTCGTACCGACCTGACCGGCGCCGGCGGAAACCGTCAACAGCAGGAATCCGACATACGACAATAAATGGGATAGATGGGGCAGACGGCGTTGCTTACTCATACTGTTCACTTGCTCCCCTGCACACGCATGTCGGGCCGTTTGGGCGGCGCCCCACGTCGCCAGAAGACTTCATGCTCGATGGTCAACACGTAACTGAACTTTGTCGATCCCCACGATTTCGTCAGCTGGCGCTTCACCGCTTCCATGCGGCGTTCGACCAGGGCCGCGTCCTCAATGTCGGCGACGTAGGAAAGTCGCAGCACCGCCGGTTCTTTATGCAATTGCTCGAGAAGCAAGTCGATGCGTGGCCGCCACTGTTCGCGAATTTCAGTCGTGCCCGGTACAAACACCGCATCCGACAGATCGATGCCAACGACGCGGTGAATGGAAGCTCCAAAATTGAGCTGCAGCATCTTGCCGCGCGTGGCGCGCTGGATCTGCAGCTGGTCGGTCGATAAACGGAAGCCGCTCGGGAGCGTCCGGTCATCGAGCTTCAGGGCGAAGTTGCTGCCGCGGTCTTCATTCGGCGTGATCGCACACGTGATGTGGTATCGCCCGTACTGATCCGTTGTCGCCCAAAGCCCTCCGGTGGTGACGACACGGACGCCGGGCAGTCCGATTTCGCTGCCGTCCTGACGCCCATTTCGATTGGCATCGTTGAATACCTTGCCGGTCACATCGGTGCAATCGAAGGTCGGATCGGGCACGATGCGCACCGTTGCGGTTGCTTCACCGGACATCGCGTTGCTGGTCACACCGCTCACCGCCTGCGCCCGGTTTACGAATTCACCCTCGGTGACGCCGCCACCGGCAGCGAGCAGCAATTTCACGGTGTGGATTTGCGTGCCGACGATGACCAGCCCACTCCAGTTGAGCGTTCGTCCCAGGACCGTTGGCTCCGTTTGCACACCGTCAAGAAGTGCAGAACCTCGAACATATGTGAATCCCACAGGCAGCCGATCCACAATGCCCACATCCGTGAGCAACTGGCCGGCGACGTTATTCACTGTGATCACGTAGGGAACCTGTTGTCCGCGGGTCACGTTGAGCAATGGCGTCGTCTTGGTGATCATGATCGAGCCGGCCAGCTGTGGATCCAGCGGGATATGGTTGTTGAAAATCTGGCTCGAGCCTGGCGTCTGGCTACTGTCGAGCATCAGGTGGATGTAGTAATTCGTACCGGCGGTACGAGGCGTTATCGATGCACCTGGCGCGAACTCCGAAGGCTGGACTTCGCAGAACTGTGCGGTGCCCGGAACGGCATCGGCGGAACTGCCCGGGCAGGCTGGCACCGAGAATGCCGCTGTTGAAGCGCTGGACACCGGGGGAATGATTTGCGAAAGACCCGCAACGAAGCTGGTTCCCTGCGGCGGTGCCACTCCGATGAGATAGTTGCCGCCGCTCGGGCATGCCGGGCCACTGAAGTTGAGGTCGAACTTGTAATATCCGTCTGCAAGCGTGATCTGTCCCTGCTGTGCCGCGTCGTCGAAGCAGCTTGCCGGTAATGGAGAACTATTGACGGCATCGAGCAGCGTGAGCGTCGCGCCGGCAATCGGTATGCGCGCCATTGAACTGTAGACCACGCCGTTCGGATGGATCGAAAGGTTCAGTCCCTGCAGGTTTGTGCCGGACGACGCGATAATATCGCTGATCCGTTGCAGTCCATTCGTGAATGGCGAGATGCCGCGGCCCAGCATCGCCGTATTCGCGCCCGCGCCCGGTGCGCGGAATCGCAGCTCGTAGCGAACACCGGTCACGTCGTTCGGATCCACGCCCAGGATACGGTAAACGCCGCTGGCGTCCGTCAATACGGTTTGCCACAGCGCGCCATCGCGGTACAGGTCCACCGACCAGCCCGCCATCCCGCGCTCGCCCGAGTCCCGCACATCGTTGAAGTTGGAGTCGTGCCAGACCAATCCGTTCAGCACGGCGAATCCGGGAACGCTGCCGACGACGATCGAGACACCGGCAACCGCCGTTTGTATGGGATTGTTCCACACAACAACGGCCGTGTTCGGGACCACAGTATTCAACGCAAGGTTGGCATTCAGAGTTGCGCGGAATCGCAGCACGACGACTCCGCCTGGAGCCAGCTGCCCGATGACCGAGGAAAAATCGGCGGTGATGGTCGAACCGGTGAAAGAGACGCCCGATGACGATCCATTCATTGTCGACGATCCGCTGACATAGGCGAGCTGACCGGGTTGAGATGCATCGAGATTGTCGGTGATAACGACATTAACCGCCGGCACCGACGTGATGTTCGTCACTCGAATAACGTATTCCAGCTGTGCTCCGGGAAGTGCGGGTCCGCCGCCCACTACAGTGACCTGGTTGGAAATTGAAAGTTGCTGGCCCACGCCCACCACAACGACAGTCGGCTCGGGACCCGTCGCGGCATTGCCGTCGCCATCGGTCAACAGAGTCGGCGCCTCAGCAGTGGTCACCACAGCCTGATTGCGGATCAGAGTGCCCGCGGGCGTGCCGGCGTTCACGAGCATGTCGTACTGCAGGATCGCCGTGGAGCCGGGCGAGAGCGTACCGGCGCCGGGCCCGGGAAGCGGCGGTGTCAGATTGGATGAACTGATATTGATACCCGCGGCAAGCACCGAGACGCCGCCGTCAGGCTGGCCAACCGGCAGTCCATTGAGCAGTGTGGAGTTTGCCACGTAGGTCAAATTCGCCGGAACGGCATCCTTCAGGAAGGCATTCGTCGCGCTGATCGAGGCGGAATTCTGGACCGTGATTGTATACCGCAGCACGTCGCCGGGATCGACGACACCTGGCGAACCGAGATCATTGAACAGTGCGACTTTCTTCTCCGCATAAAGCAATGGCAGGTTTCCAGCGATGTCGCGTGTTGGATCATTGGCAATAGGCGTGTCCGGATCATCCGAGGGGACGTCGACAAGTCCGCTGCTGACAGCCGTAACGAAGGCCTGGTTCGAAATCACCATACCGTTGACGACATTTGAATTCACGACCACATCGAACACGATGGTTGCAACGTTGGCCGGGTTGCTCGTCGCGTCGGCCGGCATTGAACCTGAAATCGCATTCGCCGGCGAGTTGATCGGCATGCTGTTCACGAGCGGTGAAAGGCCGGCGACATCCGCAACGGCGACGCCGTTCAGGGTGGTGCTTCCCGCGACGTAGGTTGTGTTTGCCGGCACCGCATCACGCATCAGAACGTTGGTGGCGTCGGCATTGCCGACATTCTTCACCGTGATGGTGTAACGCAGCGTGTCGCTCGCAACCAGAGTGTTGGGATCCCCCGTCAGGTCCGTGGAGATCTTCTGTACGCGTAATGAGGGGGCCGCGACGATTGTGACTCGCGTCGGGTCTTCATCGCCGGCGACAGCGGGATCGGCTGTGCCGTTGACGTTCGGGTTATCGCTTACCGCAACGATCGTGTCTGCGCTGTTGCGGGCTGTGGACTGGTTCGTGACGATTGTCCCGTTACCGAGGACCGGCTTCAGCGTGATGTCATATTGAATTTGCGCCGTTCCGTTTAACGGCAAATTCAGATTACGAATATCAATGACGCCCGTGCCTTTGGCGCCGCCCGTACTGTTCGTTCCGCTGATGTCGGCGCCTGCCGGGTACGAGAAGAGCGTTAGCGAGCCGGCCACGAAAGCGGCTTGTGCGTTGAGCGCGTCCGGTTCGTCAAAAATTCTGAAATCGTTGAGCGCCGGATTCGTCGCTCGGAAGCTCAGCGTGTAGCGAAGTGTGTCCCCGGGTGCGGCAGTGACGGCGGGATTTGCACCGGTGGTGAGGTTGACAACAGTCTTGTCGAAGAAATAACCGGAGAGCGCCACCGTCACGGTGTGGGCGTCCTCATGATCCAGAACTCCCGGCGTTCCATTGGTCAACGTTCGCGTCGAGACGATGCGGTTGGTATTGCTGCTATCGCCATTGAACCACTGAACGGCGCCCGCGATATTCGTGAGTGCCACACCATTCTGGGTGTTGGAGTCGAGCTGAGTGCGGTAACGAACGATCAACCGCTCGTTCGGGCCGATCCGTCCCGCGGCGGACAGCACGGTGATATCGAGCTGGCAATTTGGTGCGGCGCTGTAGCTCAGCGAGTATCCGCTTCCCTGGCTGAGCGGGCCTTTGCCCGCGACTGGAGTGACGCCGTCGGCCGCGAAAACCTGTGCACTGAGAATTTCGGGTGTAAGGCTGCACATGCCGCCGGTCGGGCCGTTGGGGAGCACATCGCGAATGCCGGCGTTCCATGCGTCACCGAACCCAATGTTCTGGACGTTGATGGCGAAGTTGCCCCACTGTCCCACATTCATCGTTGCCGGGCCCGATTTGGTGGCGGTGAGCAGGGGGGCTGCGATCGTCATCGGTGGCGTAATTCCCCACTCGCCTGGCAAGGGCTGATAGAACGTACCTTCGATGAGCCGTCCGAATTCCCACTTTGCGGTGTTGATGAATTGGGTTCCTGGCGCGTTTGCCGGCGTGTCGTTGAGTACGACCGTGAGCGCGATGAC
>Ga0157375_10005881_pt1 | contig 10684 bp, 10 predicted proteins | sample M35metaG_FD_115311 | JGI IMG/M metagenome (GOLD analysis project Ga0157375, IMG submission 115311) | Miscanthus rhizosphere microbial communities from Kellogg Biological Station, Michigan, USA - M3-5 metaG | ecosystem: Host-associated > Plants > Roots > Rhizosphere > Soil | place: USA: Michigan...
CAAACTCCTTGCGAGGATACTTGGCTGCCGCTTTCGCACCCACCCGGTAGGCCGGTGCAAAGTGCTCATAGGTAGTGCTCTCTGTCGCGTGCGGTTGGGCGTCATGATTCTCGCGCCAATATTTTTCCTCCGCCGCCAAATCAATCGATTCTTGCGTTGTTTTATCGCTCATAATCTTCGCCTCCTTTTGGAGGATCCCTTTTTTCTTCCTTAATCCTTTAGACAATCGGCGCCACGTTTTGCACAAATCAAAAAGCGCAAAATACCGATCATATGCGAAGTTAGGACATGAAGAATTCGAATGGAGATAATTTTACGGAGCGCGACCCGATGGCTGAGACGGAATTTGGGAGCCAAACGAGCGAACAGGACAGCCGCTTCCAAGAAGGTGCACGCAAGATTTCCCAGGCAGCTTCTGAGACATGGGACCAGACTCGCCAAAGAGCGGGAGTCGTGCGCGAACGGACCGAGGTTTTCCTGCGCGAAAATCCGGTTCCGACGGTTTTGGGTGCATTAGTGCTGGGCTTGGCAATCGGACTGGCGATTCGCTACTCGTCGCGTCCCGAAGAGCCCACTTTGTCGGTGAAACGGGCTCTGCGTGAGGTGGATTGGAGTACGATGATGCCTGCTTTTCTCCCCTCGGTTATGCGCAATGTAAAGAAGGGTTACGAAGGTTCTGCGGAAGCGGTCAAAAGCGGACTCGATCGGGTGAAAGAGGTTGATGTAGACGAGTACGTTAGGCCGCTGCGCAAGCGTTGGAAGAGCTGGATGTGCTAGCTCAGTTTGGAATTAGAGAACAACCTCGCTGAGTAGTCTGCCGTCGCGCGGCCCGCGCGTGTTCCGGTTGAGAAGCAACCTTGCAGGAGGTAGCCGCCGGTCGGCGCTTCCCAATCGATCATTTCGCCGGCCAGGAAAACTCCCGGCATTTTGATCAGCATCAGGTTGTCGTCCAATTCTCGCCAGAGGACCCCGCCGGCGGTTGAAATTGCCTCCGCGATCGGTCGCGGACTATTCAAGGTCAGGGGGAAGTCTTTCACCCGGACAATTGCGGTCTCCAAGTTCGCGCAATCTTTTGGAAAATAGCTTTGTAACAACGCGATCGCGCCGGGACTCAATTTCCAGGCACGAAGCCACTCCGCTTCGCGCAATGCGGCGGCGCGGGCACGCAGCGTTTCCGCCGTCACCTGTGGTTTGAAGTCAATTCGCAACTCGGGTTTCGCCATTTGGCGCAAGACGGGTCCGAGTCGATAAATTGCGCCGCCTTCCAGACCGTCGCGGGTGATTAACAGTTCGCCTGAAACCGTTTCGTCGGCGGCACGGACATTCAGGTTCTTAAGGGGCAACCCTTCCGCCCGCTCCAAAACGGCGGACGGCCACACTACATTCCAGCCGCAGTTGGCCGCAACGAACGGGGTCAATTCCACGCCGTGCGGAATCAGCAGCCGTGGCCAGTTTCCGTCAGATCCGGTCTCCGGCCAGGAAGAGCCGCCGAGCGCCAGCACCACCGCGCCGGCGGTGATTGTTTCGCTCTCATCCAAATCGAGTTGCCAGGCGTTGCCCCTTTTCGTTAGGCCACGCAATCGCGCACCGGTATGAAATTCCACCCCAATTCTGCGCAAACGACGAATCCAGGCACGCAGCAACGCGGCCGCCTTCTGGCCGCGAGGGAAAACGCGGCCGCTCGTCCCAACGTACGTTTCCACCTCCAACTTGCTCGCCCACGCACGAAGTTCGTCCGGACCAAATTCATTCAGCAGATCGCGCCATCGCTTGGGTTCGGCTCGATAGCGGGCGGGGAAATTCTCTACTGGCTCACTGTGAGTCAGGTTCAAACCCCCTCGCCCGGCGATGAGAAACTTCCTTCCGGCCGAGCGTTGCGCCTCGCAGATTTGGACCCGGGCGCCGGCAGTCGCAGCGACTTCCGCGGCCCGCAAGCCGGCTGGTCCTGCACCAACAATGACGACAGCGTTTTCCGAGTCGATCAACTTGTTAGGGCTGCACTTCAAAACTGAAGCTGCCTTTGCTGACGTGGAGATCCTGCGCCACCGCACTCCACGTGACCTTGTAAGTCCCCGGCACAATTTCCGGAATCAGGGACAAACGAACAAGGTTCGGATTTTTCTCGTCAGCTGCGAGATTGCGCTGATCGACCTGCTTTCCCTCTGCATTATGGACTTCGATCGTGCTTAGCTTCGTCTTAATCGGTTCGGTAAACCACATTCGAACTTCATACGGCGCCTGTTTCAGAACCGACCGATCCTTCGGTTCGGAATGATCCAGATTGGAATGAGCCCAGGCAGGCGCAGCGATTACCAACAGACTAACGAAGAGTAAACGCGACATGTTCATTGACCGGACAAGACGATTGGTCCTTCCGCTTTGGTGGCACCGCCCTTGCGTTCCAGGCTGACTATGAAACTTTGGGCCGCGCGCACAGGTGCATGAGGATGAAACTGAACACTCAGGCTGCCGTCATTCGCCAAGTGGAAGACGCCGCCGTCGACGGGGTCCTTATATCTGGGATCCACCAACCAGAGCTGATAATCATGATCGTTCGCGTTGCGCGGGAGCTGCGCGACCTTCAAAATTCCGCTCTGCTTTTTTTCGTCCCAGACAACAACCGCATTCGCACTCGGTGCATCGGCGAGTTTTGAGTTAAGCGAGGCGATCTGGACCCGAGCCAGGACTTCGCGCTCTTTGAGGCGGGTAATCCGTCCGCGCAAACCCTTGTTGTCCGCCACGAGATAAGCGCAGGCGAGAGCGAGACACGCGGCAATGCCCCAGGGAATCAAGGTCGAGCGCGGAAATGCCCCTATCTTGTGTTGCTGACCGACCTGATTGAGAACGCGTTCGCGCAATGCAGCGGGAAGAGCGCAAGGTCGCGCTGAATGCGCGAACATGGCGGCGGTTTCGTCCATTTTATCGACAAACCCACGAAGGTCGTCGTCGAATTCCATCCGCCCTTCAAAGGCAGCGGCCTCCGCGTTTTCGAGGAGTCCGAAAACGTAGAGTGAAGCCTGTTCCTCGAGTTCTTGGTTTATGGCGCAACTCCTTTCAGCTCTTCTCGCAGCGCCAGCAGACCACGCCGAATGCGCGTTTTCACCGTTCCCAAAGGCGTCCCGAGCTTTTCTGCGATCTGCGTCTGCGTCAGCCCGGCAAAAAACGCCAGGTCAATCGCCTCGCGTTGCCCGTCCTGCAATTTTTCCATCGCGGCGCAGACGCGTTCGCGCTCGCTTTTACGTCCTGGCGCGTTGTCGACACGCTCCTCCGCAGCGATCCCGTTGGGGTTACCCGTCTTTTCAGCCACTGCTTCGGCCGGACGAGTTTGGCGCTGCCGCAAGCGAAGCCGATCAATCGCTTTGTGCCGTGAAATCATCACTGCCCAGGTGAAGAGGCTGCTCCGGCCCGGATCATATGTACTCGCGCGTTTCCACATCTGAACAAATGCTTCCTGAAGGACATCTTCCGACTCCTTTTGATCATGCAGCACAGCGTAGATCATCGAAAAAAGGCCACACGCAAACCGATCGTAGAAAGCCTCGAAACCCCGCCGATCGCCAGCTTGGATTCGCCGCGCTAACTCAGCTTCGGCTTCGTTCGGCAGCCGCGCTCCCTGCCCTGAGCCATTTCCGGGTACAGAGAGGCTTGATGAAGAATCGAAGGATTGCATCGCCAGTCCGATGAACCTGAAGGAGAAATTCGCCCCAGGCAAGAACCGGCCAGATAACCCGGGGGGCCGGATGAAAATCAATTTTTGTCTCTCGAAAGAGTGACCGCTGTTGACAATTACGACGCGTTGCGGTTCAATCGAATCAGGTTTGCCTCCTCGATCGACCTCCTTTCGAGGCTTCCCGGGTTCCGCTTTCCGCGCAACACAGGTCTGCCCGGCAAACGTCCTTTTTTACCCCATTCCATGGCGGGACACAGTAAATGGTCAAAGGTTAAGCGCATCAAAGGTGCGCTCGACGTCAAACGCGGTACGCTCTTTAGCAAATTTTCCAAGGAGATCAGTGTCGCGGCACGAATAGGCGGCGGCGACCCGGCAGGCAATGCCCGCTTGCGCAGTGTGATCGAAATGGCGCGAGCGCAGAGCATGCCCAATGACAACATTCAGCGAGCGATCAAGCGCGGCACGGGCGAGGGCGTCGATGCACAGCAGTTCGAGGAGATTGTTTACGAAGGCTACGGCCCGGGTGGGGTGGCCGTGATTGTGGAAACGACGACCGACAACAAGAATCGCACCGCCGCAGAGATCCGGCGCATCTTCACCAAGAACAACGGCAACCTCGCGACGAGCGGTAGCGTTTCCTACATGTTTCACAAAAAAGGCCAGATTACTGTCCCGCGAGATACGATCGAAGAAGAGCGCCTGTTCGAATTAGCGCTGGAATCCGGCGCAGAAGAGTTGACAACGGAGGAAGAACAGTATGTTATCCTTACTTCCCACGATCAGCTCTACGCCGTAGCTGAGGCGCTCAAACAGGAGAGTGTCACAATCGATGGGCAAAAGTTTACTTTCATACCCGATACGACTGTCCAGGTCGTCGACGAGGCAACTGCGCTTCAGGTCTTGCGCCTCTGCGATAGCCTCGATGACGACGATGACGTTCAGAACGTCTATTCCAACCTAGATATCCCTGAGGAGCTGCTGACGAAGTTGCCAGCCTGAAAACTGCGAGCCAACACAAATTCCGCCCGTGTCGACTCCACCAAAGACGGTTTCAATTATGAGCGAAGAAATGGAAAAACAGCCTGTCCCGGCAACCAATGCCCCGTTCCGGAGGCGCCGTCCGTCGCGCCGACGTGGGGGACGTCGCAACGATTCGGAACGGCCGGCCGGTTCCTTCAACGATGCGAACGGCGATGCGGCAGGGATGAATGGCCCCGAGATTCTCGAAGACGGCACCTCTGTTCAGGTGGAACAACGACAGAGTGACCGCCGTTCTGTCGAGACTGCGAATTGGGGCAGCGAAAACCGGACTTCGGAAGAACAACGCGATCGTTCCGAAGGCGGGAGCCAGAATGGCGAGCAACCGCCCCGCGAACCAGAGTTTGGCGAAGGCATCATCGAGATTTCCGGGAAAGGTTTCGGCTTCTTGCGGGACGCGAAGCGCAATTTCATTCAGACACCGCAGGATATTTTCGTCACCCCCGAAATCGTCCGGCGTTTTCAGCTGCGCGACGGCATGTGGATTTATGGTGAGACCCGTCGTGGCAATCGCGGCCCGCAGCTGATCCGGCTTCTCAAGATTAACGACGAAGAGCCGACCAAGTATCAGGACCTGCGACCGTTTGAAGAACTGACTACGATTAATCCGAACCAGCGTATCAAGCTGGAGACGGTTCCTGATCGCTACACGACGCGGATCATGGATTTGATGACGCCGCTCGGGAAGGGACAGCGCGGTTTGATCGTGGCGCCGCCTCGCACCGGCAAGACAACTCTTCTGCATCACATCGCAGACGCGGTCGTGAAAAACCATCCGGAGATGAAACTCATCATTCTCCTGGTCGACGAGCGTCCGGAGGAAGTGACGGATTTCCGCCGTTCTTGTCCGACGGCCGACCTGATGGCCAGCTCGAATGATAGCGATATCAAGAGTCACACCCGCATCGCGCAGCTGGCGGTGGAACGCGCCAAACGCCTCGTCGAAGCGGGCAAGGATGTCTTCATTTTGCTCGATTCGATCACCCGCACGGCCCGCGCTTTCAACAACGCGACCGGTGGTGGCGGGCGCACTATGAGCGGCGGCATCGACGCTCGCGCCATGGAAATTCCGAGAAAACTTTTCGCGGCCGCGCGGAACACCGAAGAAGCAGGCAGCCTGACAATCGTCGCCACGGCGCTGATCGAGACCGGCAGCCGAATGGACGAGCTGATTTTCCAGGAGTTCAAGGGCACCGGCAACATGGAGCTCGTACTCGATCGCAAGATCAGTGACCTGCGCATCTATCCCGCGGTCGATATTTTCCTCTCCGGCACCCGTCGGGAGGAATTGCTCCTCGAGGCTTGGGAGCTCGAAAAAATCAATCTCATCCGGCGCGGCTTGGCCGGCCATAAACCGGACGAAGCCATCCAGCGCCTGCTCATGTTCGTGAAGAAATTTCCGACCAATAAGCAGATGCTGAAGGAGATTCCGGGTTAAGCGCGGTTGCGGTAGCGCGAGCTTCCAGCTTGCGCATTTCTGCACCCGAGACTCTCGCAAGCTGGAAGCTTGCGCTACCATTCATTGTCGTGAAGACGCGCCCCGACGTTCAGGAAGTTGAGTGGGAGGTCCTCCCGCCGGAATCAAAAGAGCGGCGCTCCGAGCTCGAGCCGCTCTTCCGCTGGCTCGCGCTCATCATGGATAACTTCCTTCGTCTCCCAGGGACGAATTTCCGCTTCGGCCTCGATCCTTTGCTGGGACTCATTCCCGGCCTCGGCGACACCGGGTCGGCGGTGATTTCGGCCATGGCGTTGCTGGCCGCCGCGCGCCGCGGTCTTCCAAAAATTCTTCTCGCCCGAATGTCCCTCAACATTCTCATCAACGAAGCGATTGGGATCATCCCAATCGTCGGGGACGCCTTCTCTTTCTGGTTTAAATCCAATGCGCGCAATTACGCGCTTCTTCAGCAGCACACGTCGGCTCCACGCCGCTCCACGACTAGCGACTGGATTTTTGTCGCGGCCGTGATTGGAGTTCTCTTTGTCATACTTCTCGTTAGTCTGGCATTGAGCTTTTGGTTGCTTTCCCAATTAGCGGCGTTGTTCACACGTCGATAATCGAAGAAAGAATCACTCCGCCAGGTAACGCTGCCGCAGCGAGTGAATGACCTCACGGGCGCGGCTGTAGGGCGCGCGAAAATCATCGATCGTTTTGAACCGCATCCGTCGCGCAAACTGATCCTCCTCTTCCCTGCTCGTCGGCAAAGTCGAGACGCTGCGATTTTGCCAACGGCGCAGCACCGATTCGCAAACCCGCAAAAAATAATAAGCTTTTTGCAGACTGCGCGCGTCCTCGTGCGCGAAAATCTTTCGCGTGGCCAGCTTCTCGATCGCGGAGGAAAAATTCGGTTCCCAGACGCGATGCTGCATTTGCAGCGCCTGGACAAGGAACTCCGCCTCGATCATGCCGCCGATGCCGGTTTTGAAGTCAAAAAAATCGTTGCCGCACCCGCGTTCGTTCGCGATCCGGACGAGCATGTCTTCGATCTGCCTGACGAGATCGCGTCGCGTTCCCGCCTCGCGCCAGAGCTCCTTGGCGAGCGCTTCAAATTCAAAGCCCAACGACCCGGTGACAGCGCGCGCGCGGGTGAGTGCTTGCAACTCCCAAAACTGCGCCCGCGTTTCGTAGTAGTTTCGCAGGGTTTCGAGCGAACAAACGAGCGGCCCCTTTTCACCGTCCGGCCGGAGGCGCGCGTCGAGTGGTGTGAAGGTGCCTTCCGCGCTCGGTTGCGCCAGCGCGCCGGTCAGGAGTTGAGCGGATCGCTGATCTTCTCCCACGAAAAGGACATCCAGATCGGCCCCATAACCAATCTCGCGTCCGCCAAATTTACCCATCGCCACGATCGTGAGCGACTGGATCGGATTTAAGAGACGATCGACAAAAACGAGGCACGCTTCCGCCACGTCATTTTGCTCGGCCAACAAACGCGGCAACGGGGCCAGCTCGAGCACGTCGCGCAGCAAAATGCGCAGCAGTTCGCGCTTCCGGTAAATTCGCACCGGATCCAAATCCGCCGCGGTCGCGCCTAACGATTCGAGCCGCTCGAGATGCTGGCTGACATTGAAGGTCCGATCGAGGAGCCCGCTGCGGGTCAATTCCTCGAGCAGCTGTGGGCGGCGAATTAACCATCCGCCAGCCACTTCGCTCGTATCGAGTGTTCGCACGAGCAGGTCGAGCAAACGCGGATTTGCCGCCAGCAGTTCGAAAAGCAGGCTGCGCAACCCGTACGCTTCCACGAAACGAACAAATTGTGTCAGCGTATTATCGGGATCGGCTGTCCCCGCCAGGGCTTTGAGGAGGAGCGGTCGCAGCTTCCGAAAAATCTGCCGTGTGCGCGGTGCGACATGAAACCCGGCCGCACTCTCGCCGAGTTGCGCGACGGTTTTGGTCGCCTGGGCCTTGTCTCGGAAGTTTCGAAAATCCAACACGCCAGCCTCTTGGCCGGGCGCAGGGCCGCTCACGACCCGCTTAAAGATTGTGCGCACCGCGCCCATCTGTTTGCGCAGTTCGACCAGCAACCCGGCCCCATCGGCGAAGCCAAGACTTCGGGCGAGCACCTCGAGGGCTTCGCCCTCTTCGGGCACGGTGTGCGTTTGCTGTTCGGCTTCAATTTGGAGCCGATGTTCGACCCGCCGCAGAAAGCAATACGCCGCCTCGAGCCGATGCGCGTCCTCGTTAGGCAAAAGCTCGAGTTCAGCCAACCCACGGATGGTCCGCAGCGTCCCCGGTTCCTGCAAAAAAGGGTGTCGAGCCGCATGCAGCAACTGGAGCGCCTGGACGACGAATTCGATTTCCCGGATACCTCCCGCACCAAGCTTGACGTTTCGTTCTCGCTCTTCGTGCCCAACAATATCGCGCTCGATCCGGGCCTTGATTGACGCGACGTCGTCGAGCAAATCCGGAGTCGGGCTCTTCGGAAAAATAAATGGCTGCAACTGGCGCAGAAAGTCATAGGCCAGCTCGCGATCGCCGCAGATCCAGCGGGCTTTGATCAGCGCCAGCCGCTCCCAGATTTCGCCAAACCCGGCGTAATAATTCTCCATGCTTTCGAGCGACCGGACGAGCGGCCCCGCACTTCCTTCCGGCCGGAGGCGCAGATCCACCCGGAAAAGCGATCCAGCCGGGTCCGATGTGGCAAATGTCTCGATGATCTTGTTCCCAAGGCGGGTGAACCACTCATGGTAACTGAATTGCGCGGTCAACTGCCCCTCGTCGCTGTAAACAAAAATGAGATCGACGTCGGAACTATGGTTCAATTCCCGCCCGCCTAATTTTCCAACGCCGATGATCGCAAACTTGCTCGTCGGCGAACCCCACCGCTGCCGTAATTCGCGATCCCAATGTTCGTAAACCTTCGTTAGGCAAATATCGGCCAACTGCGACAATTCAATGATCGTCTCGTCCAGGGTGGCGGCGTCGGCCACTTCGCGCAACGCGATTCGCACCATCTCGCGACCTTTCCAGAGACGCAGAATGCGAAAATTTTCGGCCGCAATTGATTCTTTCCCGGCGAGATTGTGCAGGCCGGTCAGCATCCGGCCGTAGCCGCGACGGTCGGCACAAATTTCCGGACGTGCCAGCCAGAGAAGGATTTCCGGCTGCTGAACGAGCCGCGCCCCGCAGATGCTGGAGACGCTCAGGAGATGAAAGAGCGCCTCCGCGCCTAACGGAAAGTTGGAAATCGTTTCCGCAAATGGCGGAGCGTCATCCGGCCAGTTGTCTTCGATCGCCTTCAGCGTCCGCTCCACCTGAGCCGGACGGATGCTCCGGGAAACCTCGCCTAACGAATCCGCAACCGCCACGCTATTGTGGTGGTTTCGCCATCTTCTCGCGCACTTCCGCCAAAGTACGCCGCTCGCTCCGGGTCAGACTCTCGATCCCCGTCTGCGAAATTTTTTCCAGTAACGGATCGATCTCTTCCGTGATGAATTCGTCGAGCGACATGCGCTGGCGACGCTCACTTTCAATCCGTCGACGACGGAGCGCCCGCTGCAGAAACGATGGTCGCCCAAAACCGAGGAGGTGTGCATAAAGCCAGCCGGCCGCGCCGCCACCAAGTATGGCGCTGTGACTAACAACCCCGCGGCGATCAACAATCAACAACACCGCGCCGATCAGGCAAAGCGCGTAACCGAGATACTTCAGTTTCAGTTTGAATGGGAGACTGACGGAGAGCGAGTCAGTCACTTCCAGCTCCGGCAGAATAATCGCGAGCGCGACGACCATGGCCGCGACCCCGCCCGAACCTGCCATCAGCACGGTCGTAGCCGGCATCGAGAAAAGATGCCCAAGTTCACCGCCGACGGCACCGCAAATGTAAAGGTAAAGAAAGTGCCTCGGACCGAGAATCGCGTCGATGTCGCGTCCGATGATATAAAGAACGATCATGTTACCCGCGAACTGAAAGACGCCAGCGTGCAGGAACATTGCCGTCAAAAACTGCCAGGCGTAGGCGCCGTCGATGCCGCAGTAACTCAGCCCAAGATATTGAGGAACTAAGGCTGGCTGGTAGGCCTGGAGGACCAATTGAACGACGAAAATCGCGAAATTAAGTCCGATCAGCGAGAGCAGAACGACACGCTGCCGGGACTTCCAGCTCGGTGCATACGAGGAAGCTTTCCGACCGGACAGGCGCATAATTCGAAATTATTACAAACGCCCGAAATTGTCATTGGGAATCAAAGCTGCCCCAGCTCAAATCCGCGGCTTGCGGAGCTTGTTTGTCATCCGAGCCGCCGAATTACCTAACTCGGGGCCAACACCTTCAACCTGCGCGGTTCCAATTGAAATTCGACCGGACAATTGCCAACTAACTCGCCGTCCAACTCGACCGGCACTTCTTCCATGCTGCCGACGCGCAGGCGCCGCGTCTGGAAATACTCCACTTCCCGCGTTGTGATGTCGCTCGTGAAGAAAACATTCTGCAGGTACTTCATCACATCCAGGTAGCCGAGTCGCTTGAAGACCAGAACGTCGAG
>Ga0157375_10005883_pt1 | contig 10682 bp, 9 predicted proteins | sample M35metaG_FD_115311 | JGI IMG/M metagenome (GOLD analysis project Ga0157375, IMG submission 115311) | Miscanthus rhizosphere microbial communities from Kellogg Biological Station, Michigan, USA - M3-5 metaG | ecosystem: Host-associated > Plants > Roots > Rhizosphere > Soil | place: USA: Michigan...
ATATCAGTGTAAACTCCACCCGCTCCGATCTGGAGGTAGGGAAGGACGCGCGCGTGTGGCTTGACGAAATTGTAGCGGATGAAAAGTGTCAACCCCGCGGTGACATTTCCCGGCCCTTGAAAGATCGGCCCGGCATAGGCTTCACCAAGGAGCTCGAAATTGCCCGCCAGGAAGCTCGACCCGTGCGGATTGCTCAGCATGTAACCAAGGCGCAGGCTATCGACCGCCAAATCTATCGAAGGCCGGCTATTGCCGCCGCGATCAAAGAAGAAAAAAGCTCCGGCAACGTTTTGAAATTCTTTCGACCCCTTGCTGAAATTACTGTCGAAATCGTTGTGAGTGACGGTCGCGACTGGTTGTTCCACGCCCCCGCGAGCGCTGGCACAGGCAAAAAGCGCGAAAGCGCACAAAACAAAACCTTTGTTCATCTGCGCGGGATCAAACCCGAGGCGCAAGAGCTTGTCAACCGCGCTCGCCCTTGGAGCCGGAGGCGTTGACCCCCGGCCGGTCTGACACATGGCAGGCCGCCGCCCGCCCGGGTCACCGCCCCTCGATTACAACTGGCGCACATAATCGGCCACCGCCTCGTGCCAATCGCGCGGGGCGCGCCCGGTCAGCCGCTCGTACTTCTCCGTCCCGAGCACGGTGTAAACCGGCCGGTGCGCGACGAAGTTTTTCATCTCCCCTAACGAAAGCGCGTTGACCGTGGTGGCGCGCATCGGCAGCCCGATTTGGTGGCAGCAGTCCAGCGCCCATTGCGCGTATTCGCGCCAACTGCACTCTCCGCGATTGGCGAGATGGAGGATGCCGCTGATTTCGGCAGAGTCGAGCAAGGGCCGCAGCAGCGCCGCCAGATCAAGCGTGTAGGTGGGCGTGGAAAATTTATCCGCGACGGCCGAAACCTGGTCTTCGGTGCGCGCTTTCCCCAGAATGGCATCGACGAAACTCGGCCGATCCGGCCCGAAAACCCAGGAGACGCGCACCACCAGCGCCTCTCCATGCGTTTCCAAAACGCGCAATTCACCGGCCCGCTTCGACTCACCGTAAACGCTGATGGGCAGCACCGGATCGTCCTCAGTGTAAGGGCGGCGGGCTTCGCCATCAAAGACATAATCGGTGCTGATGTGGACGAACCGCGCTTTTTTGCCGGCGCAGATTTCGGCCAGGACTTGTGGCGCCGCGGCATTCAAGCGGAGCGCTTCATCGCGGTGGCCTTCGCAATAATCGACATTCGTTAGGGCAGCCGTGTTAATAAGCGTCGTGAAGGACAACGGGGCGAGGGTCGCGCGCAGGTCGTCGAGCCGGGCGAGGTCGAGATCGGCGTGCTTGAAAGCAATGACCTCAGCCTCCGTGCCATAAGCGCGAGCCAGCGCCGCCCCCAGGCGCCCCCCTGCTCCCACGATGGCAATTCTCGGCTTGGCCTTCACATCATTTCTGGCCGCACCTTAATGAGACAACGAGGCGAGCGAAACTGTGATGGTCTTGAATTCCGGCTCATCACGCAGAGGCGCCCAGAGCGGGTCAAGGAGCAGGAGGCCATAGCTGAGATAACAGGGATGGCTGGCCACCTCGTTCAACTCCTGCAGCGCAGTTGTCTTCTTCCCGGTCCAGGCATGAATCGCGGCGAGGTTCTGTAGAAGAAGAGGGCCGACGATTGCATCTCTGCTGCTCGGCATTAACTCGACCGCCCGACTTCCTTCCAAGACGGCATTTTCTTTGTCGCCGAGAGCCGCGTCGAGCATTCCCAGGACCGACAATGCCTCGGCCGAATCGGGCTTGCTCGCGACGATGTTCGCGACTTCAGCCCTGGCGGCGGCAAAGGAATTTCGCGCTCCCTCGAAATCGTTTCGCTGGCGTGCGATCAGGCCTTCCCACCAGGTCCTGGGATAAGGCAGACCTTCCTCATGCCCGCCATGCTCCGTCATGACCGCGAGGGCACGGCTGGCGCTATCCGTATCGTCCTCAAACCTGGCAAGCGACAACCATTCGCTGGCGATCACCGGCCCAACGCTTGGATTGGTCGCCAGGATCTTTTCGATGGCTTGATGCAGCGGCGCGGTGTTCGCCTCGGCATCCAGATCGATGACAGCCCGCTGCACCTGGAGCGCCGGATCGTCAGGCGCAATCGCCAGCGCCCGGTCAAGGATCATCCGCATATCGGGATAGCGATGAAGCAGATTATAACTGAGGGCCAGTTGCTTTAGGAAGACGAGGTTGCGTGGATCGAGCTCCACAGCTCGGCGCAGGTATTCGGTCGAAATATCCCAGCGGCCTTGCCGACGATCGATATAGCCGTTCATCGCGATCGGGAAGGGATCGTTAGGCAATTTACGTTCCGCCAGCGCCAGCTCGGCCCGCGCCCGTTCGTAGTCGCGATAACCAAAATAATAATGCCCCGCCGTCGCCAAATGCGTTTCTCCGAAATCGGGTCGCAGGCGGATCGCCGCATCCACCGCTGCCTGCGCCAGCGCGAGCCGCTCCGCGGTCGCGTCCAGGCCGTAGAAAAAGATTTGATCGTGCGCGCTGGCCAACTGGCAAAAGGCGAGGAAGAAAGAAGGATCACGCGTTGTCGCATCGTTGAGAAGGGCCGCGGCTTCCCGCAGGTCCTCGATCGAACTCGATTCAAAAGCGACGCGGGCGATCATTCCTTTGGCCCGCACATAAAGTTCGTAGGCGGCCAGGTCGGTCGTCGGTCGCACTTCGATTTCCGCTTTCTCCTCCGGCGTAAATTTCGCCTCCAACTGGGACACAATGCGCTCGGCGATTTCGGTTTGAATCGCAAAAACATCCGCCAGGCCGCGGTCATAAGTATCCGCCCAAAGCTGCGAACCGGTGAATCCATTGATGAGTTCCGCCGTCACTCGCACGCGGCTGCCGGAGCGCTGCACCCGGCCCTCGAGGAAATACTTCACACCAAGAGCATCCGAAATCTTTTTCAGGTCGAGGTCGGCGTGCGCCCCATATTTCATGACGGAAGTGCGACCGATTACCTTGAGGTCAGCGACCTTCGCGAGGTGGCTCAGGATTTCGCCCTGCACCCCGTCGGCAAAGAAAGCGTTCTGTTTGTCGTCACTCAGGTTATCAAAGGGAAGCACCGCGATGCTTTTTTCCGGGATGACCAGGGCGACTGGAGCGAGCGTCTCGCTCGGGGGGACCCGACCGCTCATTAATTTCGGTCGATAAAGCCGGAACCCAAGCAGGCCGCCAGCGAGCACCGCCAGCACAACAGTAACGGCCACAATTTTCCGCCCGGTCCGTGACCTGATTGATTCGTGGGGGACAACTTCTTCGGTCCGTTTGATCCCTTCCGGTGTCAGCTCGAAGGCCCAGGCGAAAACCACTGCGACTGGGAAACCCAGGAGGAGGATGAGCACGACGAGCCGGACGGCCCAGCTGGGAATCTCGAAAAAGGGAAAGATCTGAGTCGCGATCTGGATCAGGAGCCAGGAGACGACGGCATAAGCGACCGCGACCTTATAAACATTGCGCCGCTGCAGTTCGGCCAGGAATTTGCGCGCGTTCAAATCTGCTCCTTCACTTCCGTTCCGCTCGTGACGATTTGGGGGATCTCGGGCTCCAGACTTTGCTCCTTCGGGGACATTGGTGCCTTCAGCAAGCCAGCGCTCTAGGTTCGCTACGGGCCCGATCAATGTCGAGCGATTTGCAGCGCCTCACTCTTCAATCTGAAGCGCGCGAGCATACCGGCCGGAACGCACCGACTTCAGGGCGCCCGGTAGCAACCGAACCAATCGCCTTCTGTCCGGGCTCAGCCGGTCCAAACGCCGCCAGATTCAGAACGAGCATGATGAGAGCGAAAAGATACATGCCCATCATCAAACCAATCGCGATGTGCATCGCACAAATGCCGAACAAGACCGTCCGCCGCGACCACTTTGGCCAGATCAGAAAGGCATAACTGATCTCAATCAGACAGACCAAGATTCCCAGAGAAGGCAGGAGCGCGCTTCCTGCCGCGACCCAGTTCGTAGGCAGGACGTTAAAAGGTGGCTCAGTCAGCGCGCGCCAAAGATTTGAGCCATCCCACCAGCCCGCGCCGAGACTCTTGGTTAGGCCGCCAAAGAAGTAGATGAAGCAGAGGTGAATCTGGAGGACGCGCCGGTGCAGCCCTGACATGCGGGGGTCGATGCCGCGGGCGGGTCTCCTCCATCGCTCCAGTGACCGTCGGTCAGGCAACGGCGCGATCATGAGATAAAAGAGTCCGATGGTAATGAGGTTATCGGCTCCGTACGACAAAAGACCCCCGCTCTTCGCCGACGAGAGCTGCAGAAGCCAGGCCACGATCGCGGCCGGCCGTGAAAAGAGACCAGCGAGCAAGAGAAGGCCAGCCGCAAAAAGCAGACTCCAGGCGAGAGACAATGCGAAGCCTTCACTCCCGCCCACCTGCCGGCAGAGAAACACCAGCCAGCCCAGACGAGGAATCAACGGACTCTGAGTCGAAAGAAGCACCTCAAAAAGCTGGCGGCTGACAAGGCCCTTGTCGCTTCCACCGAAAAGGTAGCTCCAATCCGAACGAAGCGGCCAGGTGTAAAGAACGATGACTAACCCAAGACCCACACGCAACCATGTCAGCCAGCTATCGGACTCAGCCGGCAAAAAAAATTCCCGCACTCGCTCCCGGACCTTCATGGAGCAAGCTGCCGCGCTTTGGATGCGCCGCGTCGAAAGTCGTAAACATAGAGACAGTCGAAAGTGCGTTCCCGCCGGCCGGCGCGGTATTGCGCGGCGGTCGGCGGCGTGACCGACCCAAGGAACGCCCGAATTGCGGTCGCATCCGGGTGCTGTTGCCAGGTGGAGCGCGCGAGACGCTTAATTAGTTCCTCCCGCCAGGAACCGGAATTCGACCGCGCGATCTGTTCGATTAGACTGGTTAGGCGAAGTTGCGCTTCCACTCCGCCCACGGCGGGAGTCTGGTAATCCACCCGATCGTCTGGATAATGACACTCAAAGACGAGAGCGTGCGTCGTGGGAACGTTGGGCGCAAAATATCCGTAACCGACTTCGATGCCGGTGGCGTTGCTGTACGTAGCTATCGCCTCGCGCCACAGATTGCGCGCTCCCGCGTCACCGCCAAGGATCGCGTCGGGAAGTTTATCGAGCGCCCGCCATCCCGGGGCGAAGGTATCGCCGGCGACCGTCAAACGTTGCTCGAGAAGCCACAGGGTTTCGTGCAGGCAAACCAGCCCGACCAAGGCGAAATGCAAAACGACCCAGGCGAGCAGAAAGTAATACCGGCGTGGCATCGGCAAGGAGCACGAGAACAAGCGGTCCCGGCGCTCACTTCCTTTTGCGTCTCCCCCGCCTCGCCTGTCAAGAGCGCAATGCGCCTCTTGCCCTCCCAAAACAAACCAGCCGCCGCTTCCCTTAATCCCATGGTCGTTAGGGTTGACATCTGGCCCGGGAATAGCTGACGTTTGCGAACTATGCGTGCGATCTGGAAGGGAAGCATCAACTTCGGTCTCGTCTACATCCCGGTCTCGGTCTATCCCGCGACCAAGGAGGAGAAAATCAGTTTCCGACAACTGCGGGCCAGCGATCTGAGCCCGATTCGCTACAAGAAAGTCGCCGAAGCCGACCAGAAAGAGGTGCCGGCCGATCAAATCGTCAAAGGCTTCGAATACGAAAAAGGAAAATGGATCACTTTGCGGGACGAGGATTTCGAGAAGGTGCAGATCGAATCGACGCACTCGGTCGAGATCACCGACTTCGTCGAGCAGTCCCAGATCAATCCAAAGTTCTTCTACAAACCGTATTTTCTCGAGCCGCAGAAAGGCGGAGAAAAAGCCTACGCCCTTCTCCATAAGGCGCTCACCACCTCGGGACGGTTGGGAGTGGCCAAGGTCGCCATCCAGAAACGCGAGTATCTCGCTGCAGTCAAACCGGACGGACTCTTTCTCATCCTGGAGCTGATGCACTTTGCCCAGGAAGTGCTCGAACCGTCTGCGCTCAATAGCGGCACGGATAAAGCGGTCTCGCCCCAGGAACTCAAAATGGCGACGGCCCTGATCGATGCCATGACGTCGGAATGGGATCCGACCAAGTACAAGGACCAGTATCAGACCGCGCTCATGCAGTTGATTGAGGAAAAGGCGCAGAAACGCGCCCCATCGGTTAAACCCGCCGCGCCCCGGGCTCAGCCTAACGTGATTGACATGGTCGCCGTCCTTCAGGAAAGCCTGCAGCGCGCGGGACAGAAGAAACAAACGTCGAGCGCGCGTTCGGCGGCAACGCGTTCAACCGCTGCGTTGGTCAAGCGAAAAAGGCGATCCGTCGCCGCCTGAAGCAACAAGCTTGCGCCCGTCTCGTGCCGCGAGAAGAATCGATGGGCGGATCCTAAAGTTGTTAAGCGGCTTTACAGGCGCGGGGTGTAGCCAGTGTCTGGTGATAAGTCATGAAAGGAACAATTACGCCACGCACCAACTCTACTTTCACGGTGTCTCGGTTTGGCCAACGCCTTATTTCTCGAAGGCAGACGGGGATCGGGTTTCTGTCATGATCGTAATCTTACGGTCATAAACCTTCAGCCGCTCGATTTCGGGTCGCGGTTGCTCGTTTACCCTCGCATCGCGGCCCGCCGGGCGGGCAGCGCCAAAGGCGAGAATGACCGCCTGCCCTGACCACGCCAGACGCGAAAGCTTCTGGCCAACGCAAGAAACTATATCATAGTTTTGGCCAGCAAATATGGGATCTGAGCATTGCGATCCAATGCCAACGGCCTCCCCTCATCCATTCATACTTACAACCCGCCCATGCACATCCTGATTGTCGAAGACGAGGAAAAGATCGCCGCTTTTCTGCGGCGAGGTTTAATGGAAAACGGCTTCGTCGTCGACGTGGCGGAAAACGGAGAGCAGGGACTGGAATACGCGCTCGCGCGAAAATTGGATCTGATCATTCTCGATGTTGTCCTGCCGAAGCGCGACGGCTGGTCGCTGCTCGGGGAACTGCGTGGCGCCGGCAATCATACCCCGGTCCTCTTCCTCACCGCCCGCGACAATGTTTCGGACCGGGTAAAGGGCTTTGACCTGGGCGCTGATGACTACCTCATCAAGCCCTTCCATTTCTCTGAACTTCTGGCGCGCGTGCGCTCACTCATGCGTCGCTCGCCCGAACGACGCGAGGAAGTTATCACCGTGGGAGATCTGGAGATCGATCCTCGCCGCCACAAAGTGACCCGGTCTGGGACCATTCTGAATCTCACCCCCAAGGAATTCTCCCTCCTCCTCTTTCTAGCTTCTTCCGCTGGCGACATCGTTTCGCGGACTGAGATCGTGGAGCAGGTTTGGGACATTAACTTTGATACCGGCACCAACGTTGTCGATGTCATGATGCGCCGCCTCCGGTCAAAAATGGACGACCCCTTCGACAAGAAGATGATTCAGACCATTCGCGGCGTCGGCTATGTCCTTAAAGCCGACTGAGTCTGCTCCGTTGACCGGACCGGCGGTGGAGTCCCGCACCTGGTCCATAACGATTCGACTGGTCCTTTTCTTCACGGTTGCGGCGGCGGGGTTGCTCCTCTTTGCCATGGCAGCTTCTTTTTGGATCGTAATCCAGCATGTGGATCACGATAACGACCGCTATCTCACGGATAAGCTCGCCGCGATTCGAGCCGATATGGCCGCGGATTCCGGACCCCAATCTCTGAACAGGGAACTGAGTATCATCCGGGCAGCCGATAAGGCCTATGCGGTTCGGGTCCTGGATGCGACCGGCAACGTGGTCGCGGAGAGCCCCAAAATGCGGGGAGTGTTGCCGATCGAGATTTTTCCCAAGGCGTTCTCCATGCCCGGACAACGCCCTACAACCGAAATCTATCACGCTCGCAATCACAAGACCTTCGCGCTCGTGACCGCCTTCGCCGATCTCGGCAGCCAGCGTCTGCTCCTGCAACTCGCCCAGGAGCGCACCCATGACCAGCGATTCGCCGCTCGTTATGCCGGCCTCCTCACGGTCATGCTCGCCTGCGCCGTCGTTACCTGTGCCGGAGTGGCCGTCCTCGTGACCCGCCGCAGCTTGCGCCCCTTGAAGCGGCTGGCCGAATCGATCGAGCGGATCGGCGCGACGCATCTCGACGAGCGCGTGCCCACGAGCGGGTGGCCGGACGAACTCCAACCTCTCGCGACTGGCTTTAACAAGATGCTCGCCCGCCTCGAGGATTCTTTCACGCGCCTCTCGCAATTTTCTGCCGACCTCGCCCACGAGCTGCGAACCCCAATCGCCATCCTGCGCGGCGAAGCGGAAGGCGCCCTGACCAAGCCGCGCAGCTCCGAACAATATCAGGAAGTGATCGAATCGAGCCTGGAAGAAATGCAGCGCCTCTCCGCCATGATCGACAACCTGCTTTTCCTGGCGCGGGCAGAGACGATTGGCTCACTGCGCCCGGATTCTTTTGATGGCCGCGCAGCGATTGAAAACGTTTGCGAATTTTATGAAGCGCTCGCGCAAGAGCAGGGCGTCGAGCTGAACAGCGAGGGCGACGGTCAGGTTTTTGCCGAGGCAGTCTTGTTTCGCCGCGCCTTGATCAATCTGATCACCAATGCGCTTCGCTTCACGCCCTCAGGGGGCCGCGTCACCGTTTCCCTGCAACATCGCAATGGGGCAAGTGAAGTCGCGGTCTCTGACACCGGTTGTGGGATCCCGTTGCAGCATGTGCCGAACGTCTTCGATCGTTTTTTCCGCGGCGACGCCCCGCGCAGTGCGCAGGGCACCGGGCTTGGCCTGTCAATAGTGAAATCGATCATGCAGATGCACGGGGGCAGCGTCGGGATCGAGAGCAACGTCGGTCAGGGGACACTCGTGACTTTGACTTTCCCCGACCCCAAGCCGGCTTCCGATTCGGAGCTAAAACCTTCTTGATTTATCGGAAATGGAAAATCCGCGCCGAGCGTGCATATTGGCTGCTCTCTCCTCCTGGTGATGAAATTCAAGGCCCTCTGCATTTCCCTGTTTCTCCTCTCCGCCAAACCGTTTTTCGGCTATGTGCTGGAAGGACAATCCTGGACGCCTGACCGCACCGTTGTGCTGCAGTTATCGCTGGGTGGTCCCGTGACCTTGAGCGACGGATCGACTTCATTCAATCAGGTTGCCCTTGCCGCGCTCAATATCTGGAACCAGTACCTGGCCCATCTCTCGCTTGCGGGAATTGTGGCTTCACCCGTCCAACCCGTCAGCGGGGACGACGAAATGTCGGTCTTTTTCTCCGACACCGTTTTCGGCGATACCTTCGGCAAGGGCGTCCTCGCCATCACTCTCCTGAATTTTCGCGATACCGTTTTCGAAGAGAGCGACACGATCTTTAACAATACATTCACATGGGATTCTTACCGTGGACCGCTCAACGATGTCGGTCCGGATTTTCGTCGCGTCGCCCTGCATGAGTTCGGGCATACCCTCGGGCTGGATCATCCCGATGATGCCGGCCAAACGGTCCCCGCGATTATGAACTCGCTAATTAGCGATATCGACAACCTTCAGCCGGACGACATCGCGGGCGTGCAGGCCCTCTACACGAACGGTCCGGCCTACCAATCGTCCGTCAACAACCCGGTGCTGCTCAACCTTTCCACCCGCGCGTTCGTCAGCACGGGCGATAGTGTATTGATTGGCGGCTTTATCGTGCAGGGCACTCAACCCGCGACCGTCATTCTGCGCGCTATCGGCCTTTCCCTCAGCGCCCAGGGCATCGCCGGCGCGCTCAATGACCCGATGATCACGGTTTACGATTCGAATCAACGCCAGATCGCAACGAACGACGATTGGGCTTTCACCGGCGCCACCGCCGAGACCATTGCCAGCTATCATCTCGATCCGCCGAACAGCCGTGAATCCGCCGTTTACCTCACTCTGCAACCGGGCGCCTATACCGCCATCGTGGAAAGCTTCCATGACTCCCAGACCCCGCCAAGCAATGGCGTCGGCTTATTCGAACTCTACGATTTGCAGACCACCGGCGGCCGCGCCGGCAACATCTCCACCCGGGGCGAAATCCTGGGCGGCGACAATGTTCTCATTGGCGGTTTCATCATTGGCGGCACGGAAACCAAAACAATCATCGCCCGCGCCATCGGGCCGTCGTTAGGCGCAGCCGGGGTGGCCAATCCCTTGGCCGATCCCACCCTCGAGCTCCGGGACAGCAACGGCGTCCTCATCCAATCCAACGACGATTGGCAGGCGGGGCCCGACCATCAAGCCATCTCCGACGCCGGTCTCGCGCCGACCAATGCGAAGGAATCGGCCCTTCTCGCCACGCTCAGCCCCGCCCCTTACACCGCGATCATGAGCGGGGTCAACGGCGCAACCGGCATCGGCCTGGTGGAAATCTACGACACCAGCCCGGCGCCCCAGTGATTACTCTTTTCTGCCGGTAATGAAGTCTAAGGCGCTCTGCATTTCCCTGCTCCTCCTTTCCATCGGCCCGCTTTTTGGCTACGCGCTTGAAGGCGAATCCTTGACTCTCGATCGCACCGTTGTCATGCAACTGTCGTTTGGGAAGCCGGGAATATTGCAGGACGGTTCGCCTTCGTTCACTCAGGTAGCCCTCGGATCATCCCGACGAGGCTGGGCAGACGGTGGCCGCGATCATGAACTCAAAGGTCAGTGACATCGACACCGTGCAGGCGGACGACATCGCCGGCGTCCAGTCCCTTTATAACGATGGCCCG
>Ga0157375_10005884_pt1 | contig 10682 bp, 11 predicted proteins | sample M35metaG_FD_115311 | JGI IMG/M metagenome (GOLD analysis project Ga0157375, IMG submission 115311) | Miscanthus rhizosphere microbial communities from Kellogg Biological Station, Michigan, USA - M3-5 metaG | ecosystem: Host-associated > Plants > Roots > Rhizosphere > Soil | place: USA: Michigan...
GCCCGGGCAGGAGGTCGTGCGCCCGGTCGACGATCCGGTCAAGCGCGAGGGCGGCCTCGCGATCCTCCGCGGGAACCTCGCTCCGGACGGGGCCGTGGTCAAGCTCGCCGGGACCGAGCGCCGCGGACAGAGCGGCCCGGCCCGGGTGTTCGAGTGCGAGGAGGATTGCTTCGCGGCGGTCAAGGCGCAGGAGATCGAGCCCGGCGACGTGATCGTGATCCGCAACGAGGGTCCGGCGGGAGGCCCGGGCATGCGCGAGATGCTTCAGGTCACCGCCGCGATCGTCGGCGAGGGACTGGGGGAGAGCGTCGCGATGGTCACCGACGGGCGCTTCTCGGGCGCCACCCGTGGCCTGATGATCGGCCACGTCTCTCCCGAGGCGGCAAAAGGCGGCCCGATCGCCGCGATCCAGGAGGGCGACCAGGTCACGGTGGACATCACCGGTCGCCGCCTCGACGTCGCCCTCTCCGACGAGGAGATCGCCAGGCGAGTGGCCGACTACGAGTCTCCGCCGTCTCCGTTCGGCAGGGGTGTGATGGGCAAGTACGCAGCTACGGTGTCATCGGCATCGCAAGGCGCCGTCACCGCTTAGCTCTCCCTAAGCAGCAAGGAAGTCGTCCAGGAGCGCGTTGAAGCGGGCCGGCCGCTCCATCTGCGGTACGTGGCCCGTGTCCTCGAAGACCTCCAGGCGGGAACGGGGGATGCGCCGGTTGTAGCTGAGGGCCGCCGCCGAGGGAATCACCCAATCCTCCGTGCCCCAGACGATCATCGTTGGAATCTCGATCTCTTCCAGGCGGTCCCGGGCGTCGTATTCGAGCACCGCGTCGAGCGCATCGGCGAAACCCGGGCAGGGCAGCCCCGAGGCCATCTGCTCCCAGAGCAGCTCCTTGCCCAGTCGGCCCGGATAGCGGATGGCAAAGCGGAACATCGCGTAGCGGGAGCGCGGGTGGCTGACGACGAAGCGCGCGGCGGCGCCGAAGGGACGGCCGAAGGTGTTCCACGCGTGCGAGGTCGCCACCCCGCGCTGGTGTGGCAGCCAGGTGTTGATGAACCCCGCGGCGGAGACCAGGACCAGACGATCGAAGCGACCGGGCGCTGAAAGCACCGCCTCCGCAGCGACCAGCCCGCCCATCGAGTTGCCGACCAGGGTGGCGCCACCGCCGATCCCGAGCTTCTCGCAGAAATCTTGCAGAAGCCGGCCGTAGGCGGGCATGTCGATCGGCCAGGAGGGCATCGGGCTGGCGCCGAAGCCGGGCAGGTCGAGAGCGATCGCGCGATGGTTGCGGCCGAGGTGGGGGAGGTTTTCGAGCCAGTTCTGCCAGGAGCCCGAGATGCCGTGGACGAAGACGATCGGGTCGCCCTCGCCGATCTCGGCGTAGTTGACCTCGCCGCCCGGCAGCTGCACCCGGTGCAGGTGCGGCCGCCAGTCGAGCTTCAGCCAGTCCGGATCCGGATTGCCGTAGTCGTCACGCATAGCCCATACGTTCGAGTATGGGTATTTCGCGTATCTGCGGCGGCTGCAGGTGGTCCCAGAGGATTCCGCGCGGGCGCTCGTACTGGCGCTCGACCTCGATCACGGCGCGCGGCGTGGCGATCACGTCGACCGGCAGGTCGTGCGAGGTCATCATCAAGTGGCTGCGCACGACCTGGGTCGGGTGCGCGGTCGTCGCCACGGTGGTGTGGCTGTCGATCTTGCCGGCGTCGATCAGGATGCCGTACTCGAGGTCGGAGTAGCCCCCGCCCTTGCCGACCCGGGCGCCGCTGAGGTTGACCGCGACCGAGCCGCAGAGCACGAAGTCGATCTCGGGCAGCTCGTCGAGGGCGATCACGCGGCCGTGTTTGAGTGCGCCCTTGATCGTCGCCGCCTCTTTCACCGCCCGTTTGGAGAGCTTCTTCGGGTCGAGCACGCGAAAGGGATGCGGGTCGCGCAGGCGCGGCACCGCCATGATCACCACCTTGCCCTCCTCGAGGGCGATGCGCCGGGCGTAGGTCTGGGGCGAGTCGGGGTTGGCCTTGATCACCCGGGCGCGCTTCCAGAGCCGCTGTCCAGCGAGCTTCTCAGCCGCCATCTTCGCCCCGGCAAAGTTCGGGATCCGCCCCTCGGCGCCGGGGAAGCGGGACACGCCGGCGCGGTCCATCGCCTTCCAAACCTCCTTGCGGACATCGTCCTTGGAGCGCACGCGGAGAAAGATATCCGCCCGGCCCGTCACCCTGCAAAATTCATATTTGCAGGGAAGGACACCGATTTAGCCGAATGATCCGTATGCCTAAACTCTTCGCAAGTCAGTTTGCGGTTATGCCGATGATGTGTTCTGGGAAAAGGTGATGGGGCGCAAGACTCAAATCGCGATCGTCGCCTTCGTGGCGCTGCTCCTCCTCGGAGGGGCGGTTGGCTATGCCTACGACAGCTCCGAGAAGGACAAGATCGCCGACGGCGTCAGCGTCGGCGGCGTCGACGTCGGGGGCATGGACGAAGCCGAAGCCAAGCGGGCGGTCGCCCATCAGCTGCTCGGCCCGCTGCGGCACTCCCTGCGCGTCGGTTACGACGGTGAGAGCTGGACGCTTCCGGGTAAGAGCCTCGAGGTCCACGCCGAACTCGACGCGGCGATCGAAAAAGCGGTTGCCGACAGCCGCGACGGTGGGTTCCCCGGGCGCCTGGTTCGCTACGTGACCGGCGGCAGCCTCGACAAGCAGATCGGCGCCGACGTCACCTACTCCGAGCCCGCGATCAATCGCTTCGTTCGCAAGGTCGCCGGCGAAGTGAACCGTGAGGCCCAGGACGCGACGGTCGAACCGAGCGCCGACTCGCTCGAAGTCGTCGCCGCCAAGAACGGGCGCAAGCTGCGCGACAACCTGCTCACCCGCGAGCTGAAGGGCGCGGTGCTGAACGCCGGCGCCGACCACACGATTGCCGCCCGCACCCACTACACCAAGCCGGATGTGACCACGGAGGAAGTGGCCGCCGCCTATCCCTCCTACCTCACGCTCGACCGCGGCACGTTCACCCTGCGGCTGTGGAAGAACCTGAAGCTGGCCAAGACCTACACGGTCGCGGTCGGGCAGGAAGGCCTGGAAACCCCCGAAGGCCTCTACGCGATTCAGGAAAAGGAAGAAAACCCGACCTGGCACGTGCCCGAATCCGACTGGGCCGGGAGCCTCGCCGGTCAGGACATCCCACCGGGCCCCTCGAACCCGATCAAGGCTCGCTGGATGGCGATCTTCGAAGGCGCCGGTATCCACGGCACCGAAGAGACCGAATCGCTTGGCTCGGCAGCCTCGCACGGCTGCGTGCGGATGTCGATCCCGGACGTAGAAGAACTCTACGACCAGGTCGAAGTGGGCACCCCCATTTTCATCGGCTAGAGGCTCGCGTCGCCGCGTGGCGAATTCACCTGCATGACCTGGGCGGAGTGTCTGACTGCATACGACCGCGATCTGAGCGGACGCGGCGCGGCCGAGCGCACCCGACGGGCTTATTCAGTCGATCTCGGCCAGTTCGTCGAGTGGGCCGGGGATCGCAATCCCGGCGACCTTCGCCACCGCGACGTGCGGCGTTATGCCGCCGGGCTTTCTTCTGGCGGCGCTGCTCCCGCGACGGTCGCTCGCAAGCTGGCGGCGATCCGTGGGCTCTTCGACTTCCTCGTCCGCACCGAGCGGGTCAGCCAGAACCCCGCCGACCTGGTCTCCAGCCCGAAGCGAGAGGAAAAGCTGCCGCAGGTGCTCAGCGCTGAGCAGATGCGCTCGCTGCTGGAGGGGATTCCGGCGCGTACGCCCCTGGAGCTGCGCGACCGGGCGATGCTGGAGCTCGCCTACTCCTGCGGCCTGCGCTGCGAGGAGATCGTCAACCTCGACCTCGTCGCACTCGATTTCGAAAACGAGCTGGTCAGGGTTCTTGGCAAGGGATCGAAGGAACGCCTTCTGCCCGTCGGGGAGCCGGCGCGGAAAGCGCTGGAGCGCTACTGCGCGCGCGGGCGCCACGCCCTCGCGGCCGACCCGCGCGAGCCGGCTCTCTTCCTCTCCAAGAGCGGCCGCCGGCTCTCCAACTCCGACGTCACCCGCCGCCTCGGCCTCTGGGTTCGCGAGGCGGCGCTGGCAGCCGGTGTCTCTCCTCACTCGCTGCGCCACAGCTTCGCCACCCACCTGCTCGAGGGCGGGGCGGACCTGCGGGTGATCCAGGAGCTGCTCGGCCACGCATCGATCTCGACCACGCAGGTCTACACTCGCGTCGATGCGGCTCGCCTGCGCGATGCGTACGCTGCCACCCATCCGCGCGCATGAGCCGCAATAACTTGTCAGCGACCATAGAATCGGGCCAACGGGCATGGAAACCGGCGTAAAAGAGGTTGAGCTGCGCGATCTGTGGCGCCGCTACAAGGAGGACGGCGACGCGAGCGCGCGCGAGCGGCTGGTCGTCGCCTACTCGCCGATGGTCAAGTTCGTCGCCGGACGCCTCGGCGCGGGTTTGCCTTCTCACGTCGACGATGCCGACCTGATCTCCTACGGCCTGATGGGCCTGATCGGCGCGATCGAGCGCTTCGAGCCCGAGCGCGGGATCAAATTCGAGACCTTTGCGATGACCCGCATCCGCGGCGCGATCATCGACGAGCTGCGCTCGCTGGACTGGGTGCCGCGCTCGGTCCGCTCCCGCGCCCGCGAGATCGAGGCGGCGCAGGCGGCGCTCGAGCACCAGCTGCAACGGGCGCCGAGCGAGACCGAGCTGGCCGAGAAACTCGGCATCAGCGAGGACGAACTGCAGACCTCGCTGCTGGAGATCGCCAACTCGTCGGTCTATGCCCTGGATGAGCTCTGGACCGTCTCCGACTCCTCCGGCGATCAGGTCTCCCTGCTCGACACGATCTCCGACCCGCGTGCCGCCGATCCGCAGGAGTCGCTCGCCAGCAGCGAGGTCAAGGATCGCCTCACCGAGGCGATCGCCTCCCTGCCCGAGCGCGAGCAGCTCGTCGTCGCGCTCTACTACTACGAGAACCTCACCCTGCGTGAGATCGGCGAGGTTCTCGGCGTCACCGAGTCGCGCGTCTCGCAGCTGCACACCAAGGCAGTGATGCGGCTCAAGTCCGGCCTCCAAACCGCCGCTTAAAACCCGTAATTCACCCCGTTTGAGATACGCCCCGCTGGGTGTAACTTCAATTGCGTGCCGCATAGGGCCGCAGACCGGATTCGCAATGTCGCCCTGGTAGGGCACCGGGGCTGTGGCAAGACGAGCCTGCACGAGGCGATGCTGTTCGAGGCCGGCGCGGTCGCGCGGCTGGGCAGCGTCGGCGGGGGGACGACGGTCTCCGATCACGAGCCCGACGAGCAGGAGCGGGAGATGTCGATCAACGCAGCCGTCGCCTGCTTCGAGCACGGCGGCCGCGAGATCAACCTGATCGATACCCCGGGCGAGCCCAGCTTCGTCGCCGACGCGATCGCCGCGCTGCGCGTCGCCGACGCCGCGGTCGTAGTCGTCAACGGGGTGACGGGCGTCGAGGTCCACACCGAGCGGCTCTGGCAGCGTGCCGACGCCGGGGGGCTGGCGAGGCTGATCTTCGTCAACATGCTCGACCGCGAGCGTGCCGACTTCTTCCGCGCCCTCGACTCGCTCAAGGCCGCCTTCGGCCCGCACGTCGTCGCCACCGAGATCCCGATCGGCGCCGAGCAGGGGGTCCGCGGCGTGATCGACCTGATCGATCAGAAGGCGTTCGTCTACGAGGGCGCCGGCCCGGGCGCGGCCGAGGAGGTGGAGATCCCCGGGGATCGGCGCGCCCAGGCCGAGGAGTATCGGGAGAAGCTGATGGACGAGGTGGCGGAGAACTCCGACCAGCTGATGGAGCGCTACCTCGAGGGCGAGGAGATCGACCACGACGAGATCGTGGGGGTGCTGAAGCAGGGGGTGACGGCCGGTCGCATCTTCCCTGTCACCTGCGGGGTGGCGACATGCAACCTCGGCACCGGCCGCCTGCTCGAGGCGCTGGTCGAGGACCTGCCCTCGCCGGCAATGCGCGGTCCGGTGGCGGCGACCGGCGCCGGCGGTGAGCCGATCGAGATCGAGCCCGACGAGGACGGGTCGCTGGTCGCCTACGTCTTCAAGACCCTCGCCGACCCCTACGCCGGCCGGATCAACCTCTTCCGCGTCTATCGCGGCACCCTCGGCTCGGACTCCCACGCGGTCAACGTCACCCGCGGCCAGAAGGAGCGGATCGGCCAGCTCGGTCAGCCGCTCGGCGCCCAGCTCAAGCCGGCGGCCGAGCTGGGCGCGGGGGACATCGGCGCGGTCGCCAAGTTGAAGGAGACCCGCGCCGGCGACGTGCTCTGCGCCGGTCAGGAGGAGATCGCCTTCGCCGCGCTCGACCTGCCCAACCCGGTGATGGCGTTCGCCTACGAGCCGAAGTCGAAGGGGGACGAGGAGAAGGCGGCGGCCGCGGTGCGGCGCCTCACCGAGGAGGACCCGACCCTCGACGTGCACCGCGATGCCCAGACCGGCGAGCAGATCATCGCTGGCCTGACCCAGATCCACGTCGAGGTGATCGTCGCCCGGATGAAGCGTCGCTTCGGGGTCGAGATCGAGCTGCACCCGCCGCGGGTCCCCTACCGGGAGTCGATCCGCCAGGCCGCCGGCGCTCACGCCCGCTACAAGAAGCAGTCGGGCGGCCGCGGTCAGTTCGCCGACTGCCAGATCGAGATCGAGCCGGCCGAGGACGGCATCGGGCTCGATTTCGTCAACAGGATCAAGGGCGCCTCGATCCCGGGCGGCTTCATCCCGGCGGTGGAGAAGGGAGTGGAAGAAGCTATGGCGCACGGCACCGTCGCCGGCTACCCGGTCAAGGGAGTGCGCGTGCGGCTCGTCGACGGCAAGCACCACGATGTCGACTCCTCCGAGATGGCCTTCAAGATCGCCGGCGCGATGGCCTTCAAGGAGGCGATGGAAGGCGCGGACCCGGTATTGCTGGAGCCAATCGTGCGGCTCCTCGTCAGCTGTCCCGTGGACGTCGTCGGCGATGTGATCGGCGATCTCAGCTCGCGCCGCGGTCATCCCCTGGGGATGGAGCCAAAGGGCTCGGTGACGGAGGTCAGGGCCGAGGTGCCGATGGCCGAGGTGCTCGACTACGCCCCCGACCTGCGCTCGATCAGCGGCGGTCGGGCCGACTTCGAGCTCGAGTTCGATCATTACGAAGAGGTGCCTGCGCACCTGACGGAGAAGGTTCTCGGAGGGTGACGCACCGGTTCGACTAATTTCCAGATGTGAGCGCCGACGACAAATGTGGGGTCTGCGGGCGAACGATCCTGGCGGGGGAGCGAACGCGAACCTACATGAGCCCGAAGCAGGGGCCGCGAATGGTCTGCGAGCTCTGCCGCGAGCGCGCCGAGCGACTCGGCTGGGTGGACCCGACGGCGCCCGGGGCCAACGTCGGCAAGCGCGAACCGGAGGCGCGCGAGGCACCCCACAGCAGGCTGGAGCGCGCGATCACCCGCTTCAACGCGAGCGAGGCGGCTCGCACCGTCGCGGGGCTGATGCGAAGCCTGGGACGGCCCTGGGTATCGGTCGGCGCCGCTGCCGGCTCGCCGAGCGAGGTGCGGATCACGGTCGCCTGGGAGCTTTCCTGGTACCAGTGGGGCATCGACCTCGGCGACGAGCTGCGCCCGGCTTTCCAGATCGACAAGGGCAACGAGGTCGAGCAGCTCGACCGCTCGGCCCGCCAGTGGAACGCGAGCGCGGTCGAGGGCGGGCAGCTCGTGCTCGGCGCTCCGGCCGGGGGGCGCGAGCGCGATGGAGAGCCGGTTGGCTGAGATGCCCGAGAAACTGGTCGTCAACGTCGACGGCGGCGCCCGCGGCAATCCCGGGCCGGCGGCGATCGCCGCCGTCGTGCAGGCTCCGGGCGGCGAGGTGCTGGCGGAGCGTGGCGAGCGGATCGGCCGTGCGACCAACAACGTCGCCGAGTACAAGGCGCTGCTGCTCGGGATCGAGCTGGCGGCGGCGCTGGGCACGCCCGACCTGGAATTGGTCGGCGACTCCGAGCTGATCGTCAAGCAGGTCAAGGGCGAGTACAAGGTCAAGGACGCGACCATGCGCGAACTTCACGCCGAGGTGAAGCGGGCCCTGGGCGATTTCGAGCGCTGGTCGATCCGCCATGTCCGCCGCGAGCACAACGCCGAGGCCGATCGCCTCGTCAACGAGGCACTCGATGGCTGAGGGTCCCGGGTCGATCGACCCCGGCGTCGACATCGGCCACGTCCACCTCAAGGTCGCCGAGATCGAGCGCTCGCTCGACTTCTATTGCGGCGTCCTCGGCTTCGAGCTGCAGCAGCGCTACGGCGACGAGGCGGCCTTCGTCTCGGCCGGCGGCTACCACCACCACATCGGCCTCAACACCTGGCAGTCGAAGGGCGGCTCACCGCCGCCGCCGGGCACAACCGGCCTCTTCCACTTCGCGATTCGCTATCCGAGCCGAGCTGCCCTTGCCGATGCGCTGCGTCGCCTGATCCAAGCCAAGGTCGGCATCGGCGGCGCCTCCGACCACGGCGTCAGCGAGGCCCTCTACCTCGAGGATCCCGACGGCAACGGGATCGAGCTCTACTGGGACCGCCCGAAGGAGCAGTGGCCCGAGCCGCAGCCGGGCCAGAGGGTCGAGATGTACACGCGCCCGCTCGACCTCGAGAGCCTGCTCGCCGAGCCTGAGCTCTGAGAGCAGAGACGGACTAGAGCACCTGGATGGACGGTCGCCTGGCCCGAACGCCCGTGCCATAGCGGCAGAGGGAGGGACCACCGAGGCTGCGGGCGCTGTGAGAAACGAAACGAGGACTGCGAACTTGGGTCATTGTTGAGCCTCTAGTTGTCTCGTTAAGCCAGACGACCGTCCTCCAAGCTGCGACAACTCTACCAAATAGTGAGTAGGCCCTCCAAAGCCCTCGGCATAAGGTTAGAATCCGCCATCGTGCGGCTGTAGCTCAGCTGGCTAGAGCGTCTGCTTGCCATGCAGAAGGTCGTGGGTTCGAATCCCATCAGCCGCTTCACATCGAATCCTCTGCACTTCGGCAGGTTGGCCCTCCCGGGGGTCATCACCGCTCGGCCCATGCGATCAGCGCCGCGCAGGCCTCGAGTGCTTCGAGGTGCGGGGTTTCGTCTTCGGTGACGCCGGCGAGGATCTCGACCTCCGCGCCCTCGAAGAGGCTGCCGATCAGCGTGGCAAGGGCGCGCGGGGGCATCGGCAGCTCGCCGCCGCGCTCGGCCTGGAGGCGCTCTAGGCGTGCCTCGATCAGTTCGCGCCAGCGGCGTTGGGTGGCGCGCCAACGCTCGGCGAGCTCGGGGTCGGCAAGTCCGGCAGCCCACAGCTCCCAGAGGATCCGCACGTAGCCGGAGTCGACGTCCTTGCGCAGGTAATCGCAGGCGCTGCGCCACTGCTCGGCGAACGACCGGCCGTCGCTGAACATCGCCTGTTGGCGTTGCAGGAGGCGCTCGGTGAGGTCTTCGAGAACGGCGAGCAGCAAGCTGCGCTTGGAGCCGAAGTGGTAGTGGACCAGTGAGAGTCGCGCCCCGGCGCGCTCGGCGACGGCGCGGGTCGAGGTCGCCGCATAGCCCTCCTCGCGCAGCAGGTCGGCGGCGGCGGCGAGCAGCAGCGCGCGCGTCGACTGACCCTGCGCGACTCGGAGGTCCCCACTCGGCGCCGGTGTCGCACGCACTTCGGGGTCGGCGGTTGACATCGGGTCGCAGTATACGATAGAAGTTAGTTGGTCGTCCGACCAATCACCTGAGACAAGTGCACCTTCGACAGATCGCCGAGCAGGAGAGCAAATGACCATCGCCGAGCAGGTCACAAACGAGCAGGCCGATACGGACGAGCAGACCCGAGCGCTGTATCCGGACGATCAGGGTTACATCGAGCGCGACGGCGTGCGCGTCTTCTACGAGGTCTACGGCAGCGGCGAGCCGACGATCCTGTTCTGCCCGACCTGGACGCTGGTGCACTCGCGGGTGTGGAAGATGCAGATCCCCTATCTCGCCCGCCACCACCGCGTGGTCGTCTTCGACCCGCGCGGCAACGGCAAGAGCGACCGGCCGCCTGACGTCGAGGCATATGCCGAGTCGGAGTTCGCCCGCGACGCGCTCGACGTCCTCGACGCGACCGGCACCGAGCAGGCGGTCGTCGTCGGCCTCTCCCGCGGCACCCAGCGCGCCCTCCTGCTCGCCGCCGAGCACCCCGAGCGGGTTCTCGGGGCGGTGCTGATCGGCCCTTGGTTCCCCGCCAGCCGTTCGCTTGGCGGCGTGCGCTACCGGGTCATGCTCCATCCATGGGCGCGGTCGATGTTCACGCGCAGGCCGATCCTGGCGCGGAGCTGGGCGAAGGTCAACGCGGTGCACTTTCGCCGCGACTTCCGCGACTTCGTCGAGTGGTTCGCGGCCATGTGTACCAGCGAGGCCCACTCGACCAAGGGATTCGACGACGTCGTCGAATGGGGGCTCGAGACCGATCCGGACACGCTGGCCATGACCGTGATCGCCGACGCCGCCGCGCCGGTCACCCGCCGCGACCAGTTGGCACTCGCCCGCCGCCTCCAGTGCCCCGTGCTGGTGATCAGCGGAACGAAGGACAAGGTGACGAGCCACGCCGACGCCAGGGCGCTGGCGGCGGCCACGAACGGAAAGCTGGTGGCGATCGAGGGCGGCGATCATCTCCCCGAGGGGCGGC
>Ga0157375_10005887_pt1 | contig 10680 bp, 10 predicted proteins | sample M35metaG_FD_115311 | JGI IMG/M metagenome (GOLD analysis project Ga0157375, IMG submission 115311) | Miscanthus rhizosphere microbial communities from Kellogg Biological Station, Michigan, USA - M3-5 metaG | ecosystem: Host-associated > Plants > Roots > Rhizosphere > Soil | place: USA: Michigan...
ACCCGTGCTGCGCAGCATGGAGCTCGGGCCTCGGGACCGGCTCTCGCAGGCCTTCGTCCACGAGGTCGAGAAGGGCCGGGTCACGGACACGCCATACGGCCCCGTCGTCCACCTGGACCTGCGGCACCTCGGCGCGAAGCTCATCGACAGCAAGCTCCCGTTCGTGCGTGAGCTGTGCCTGAAGTACGAGAACATCGACCCGGTCAAGGAACTCGTCCCGGTCCGGCCCGTGGTGCATTACATGATGGGTGGGGTCCATACCGACCTCAACGGGGCAACACCCCTTGAGGGCCTGTATGCCGCGGGCGAGGTCGCGTGCGTGAGCATCAACGGAGCCAACCGGCTGGGGTCCAACTCGTTGCCCGAATGCCTGGTCTTCGGGGCCCGCGCCGGCCGTGCGGCGGCCGGGTACGCCCGTGCGGCACCGGAACCGGGTTCCGCGGCACAGGCACAGGCCAGTGACGAGCAACGGCGGCTCGGGCACGATCTGCTCGACAAGACCGATGGCCGGGAGCCGATCTCGGGACTCCGTCACGAGATGCAGCAGGTGATGGAGGACAGCGCCGGGATCTACCGGACTGGTGACTCGCTGGCCGAAGGCGCCGGCACGCTGCGGGACCTGCAGGAACGGTTCCGCTCCGTCGCCGTCGACGACCATAGCCGCGCGTTCAACACGCAGATGGTCGCCGCGCTTGAGCTTTCCAACATGCTCGACGTCGCCGAGGGCATCATCGGGTCCGCCCTGACGCGCGAGGAGTCCCGCGGGGCACACCAGCGCACGGACTTTCCCGCCCGTGACGACGACCGCTTCCTTGCCCACTCATTGATCTACCGCGGGGCCGACGGCGCGCACCGGGTCGAGTACCTCCCGGTCGCGCTGACCAGATGGCCACCAGGGGAAAGGGTCTACGGGAGGTAACTGCCCATGGCTGACACCATCACCTTGCAGGTCACTCGTTACCGGCCGGAACAAGACGCCGAACCGACGGTGCAGGAGTACGACGTGCCGCTGCGCAAGGACTGGGCGGTGCTCGACGGACTGAACCACATCAGGGACCACCAGGACGGCACCCTCGCCTACCGCTGGTCGTGCCGGATGGGGATCTGCGGCAGCTGCGGCATGACGGTCAACGGTGAGCCCCGTCTGACGTGTGCCACCTTCCTGACCGACTACGCCCCCGGGCCGGTGCGCGTCGAACCGCTGGCCGGCTTCCCTGTGATCCGCGACCTGATCATCGACATCGGTGACTTCATGCGCAAGCTGCCCACGATCAAACCGTGGATCGTCCGCGACGACGACAAGCCCCTCTCCGAGGGCGAGTACCTGCAGACCCCCGACCAGATGGACGACTACAAGAAGTTCAGCATGTGCATCAACTGCATGCTCTGCTACTCAGCGTGCCCGGTCTACGCGATCGACCCCGACTTCATCGGGCCAGCTGCGATAGCCCTTGCGCAGCGCTACAACCTCGACTCCCGGGACGAAGGCGCCGAGGTCCGCCTCGACCGGCTCATCCATCCCGACGGGATCTGGGGCTGCACCTTCGTCGGCGAGTGCACGCGCGCCTGTCCCAAGGGCGTTGACCCGGCCGGGGCCATTCAGCGCTACAAGCTCACGGCGGCCGTGCAGTCGCTCAAGACCTTCCTGCTCCCACGGGGGGCCCGATGAACAACCCACCCGGCGACGCGGCATACGAACCGCGGTTGTACCGCGCACCGGTCAGCATTTTGTGGTGGCTGCGGCGCCGCTCTTACTTCTTCTTCGTCCTGCGCGAGCTCAGCAGCGTGTTCGTCGCGTGGTCCGTGGTATTCCTGCTGCTCCTCATCCGCGCGGTCGGTCGCGGCGGGGGGCAGTATCGGGACTTCCTCGACTGGTCCGCCACTGCCTGGGTCATCATCCTCAACCTCGTCACCCTTGGGTTCCTCGTGCTCCACGCGATCACCTGGTTCAACCTGACACCCGCGGCGATGGTGTTGCGGCTGCGCGGCCAGCGTGTCCCGCCGGCGGCGATCGCCGGGTCCGCCTACCTGGCATGGGTTGTCGTGTCGGCGTTCGTCGTCTGGATCGTCATGAGGCGCTAGATGGGCAGGCGGACCATGGAGCCGTTCCTCTGGCTGCTGTTCAGCGCCGGTGGGGTGCTGTCGGCACTGCTTCTCCCCGTCCTGGTCTTCCTGTTCGGCGTCGCGATGCCGATCGGCTGGATCGCAGCTCCCGGCCTCGACCATCTGCGAGGGCTTATAGACAACCCGTTGACGTCGCTCGTGGTCCTCGCACTCAGCGTGCTGTCCCTGTTCCACTGGGCTCAGCGCTTCCGGTACACCCTGATCGACGGACTCAAGCTCAAGGACCACCACCGGCTGATCAACGTCTCCTGCTACACCGTGACCCTCGTCGGATCCGTAGCTGCCGCCGTCGTGCTCTGGCAGGTGCGTTGACACGATCCGCTCGGCCGATGGCCGACAACATTCCGGACCGGCCAAGTCCATACCAGTGTCGGGTGTGCGATGTCACCTGACTGTCGGAGTCGTCGTTGTCATGTGCGTCACGCGCGCAGGATGAGTCCGTCTCGATAGGGGGCGGACTCGATCAACCGATGGGTCTGAAGCCCTACGCGTCGTCCGGGTTGAGCCAGCGGAAGGCCACCCCTGCCACGGCACCGCCGGCCAGGCAGCCGACCAGATACAGCCAGATGTTTGCCCATGCGATGAGCCCCATGATCGACGCGCCGAACGCGACGGCAGGATTGAACGCCCCACCGCTGACGCCGCCAACGGCGACCGCTCCGGCGAGGACCGTGAAGCCGATGGCAAGGCCATAGAAGGAGTTGTTCGGGTGGTCCTTGCTGGTTGCCACGTTGAGCACGACGAAGGCCAACACAAAGGTGAAGATGAACTCCGCGACGAGCGCCGCAAAGAGTGCACGACCGGTCAGTGCCGACGGGTGTTGCTCAGGTGGGTTGATGACGAACAGCGCGAGGCCGCTGGCAACAGCTGCGCCCAGAAACTGCGCAATCCAGTAGGGCAGGAGGTCAGCGGCTGCGAGGCGTCCTCGGACGAGTGCGGCGAGGCTGACAGCGGGGTTGTAGTGCCCGCCTGAGATGTGCCCGCCTGCGTAGACGGCGGCCATCAAGGCGGCCCCGATGGCGATCGGGGCCAGTGCCTGCTTGCTCAGCACGGAGCATCCGATCGTGAAGACCAAGATAAGAGTGCCGATGAACTCGGTGACGTATTTGCGCATCTGCTCACCACCTTCCGACTCGACCGCAATTCGCGGCGCTGCCCTGAGTTTTCTGTTGCAGCATACTGAGGAAGTTTCCCGGATGAGTAGATGCGACGCCCTCTCTTCTGCAGATATGCGTCGCCACCAAAGCTCTTCCGGCACGCCGGGCAGACCCCCAGCAGACAGACTTCGCCCGTTGGGCAGTCCAACGTCAGCCCTGACGTCGTGGCGGATGCAGTCGGCGACGACCAGGATGCACTGTCAGGGGAATGGGCACGGTGTCATCACGAAGCACTTGGTGATGGATTAGCGGTGCCCGCTGATGACCCCGCAGGGGCAACCGCCTCTGTGTCCCATGGTGACGTTGGTGCTCCGCGTCATGTCGAGGTCGCCTCCGGCCAGAAGTGGCAGCGGACCAGGTGCTCGTCGCCGACCGGGCTGTCCGCTGGAGACAAGGTGTGGCACAGGTCGCGGTCCCGCCCGATCGGGCACCGGGGGTGGAAGCGGCAGCCGGCCGGTGGGTCGATCGGGCTCGACGGCTCGCCCTCGAGCTGGGCTGCGGTCTGCTCGGCGCAGGCTTCCTCCGCCAGGGCGGCGGCGATGAGGGCCTTGGTGTAGGGATGTGCGGGCCGCAGGAACAGGTCGTCGCGAGTGGCGACCTCGACGATCTCACCCAGGTACATGACTGCCACGCGGTCGCAGAGATAGCGCACCACGCGCAGGTCGTGGGAGATGAGGAAGAGGGTGAGCCCGAGCTCGTCCTTGAGCTCCACCAGGAGGTTGAGGATCTGGGCTCGGATCGAGGCGTCCAGGGAGGAGGTCGGCTCGTCGCAGACCAGGAACTGCGGCTCGAGCAAGAGCGCGCGCGCGATCACCACCCGCTGGAGCTGACCGCCGGAGCACTCGTGCGGGCGTCGCTCCAGGATGGTCTCGTCGAGACCCACCCGCTCGAGCATGGCAAGCATGCGGTCCCGCCGGTCCTGCTTGTTCTTGACGCCATGGTGCACGAGCGGTGCCCCGAGGCTGGTCCGTAGCCGCATCCGTGGGTCCAGGGCGCCGTACGGGTCCTGGAAGACCAGCTGCATTGAGCGGCGCAGCGCCTTGAGCTCCTTGCCCTGCGCGTGGGAGACATCGCGGCCGTCGAAGACGACCCGACCGGAGTCGATCTGGACAGCGCGAAGGATGGCGCGCGCCAGCGTGCTCTTCCCGCAGCCAGACTCGCCGACGAGACCGAGGACCTCGCCCCTGCGCACCGTGAGGGAGACACCGTCGACCGAGTGCACCCGTTTCCCGCGCCCCAGCTGGAAGTGCTTGACCAGGTCCTCGACCACCACGAGCTGCTCCGGCTCGGTCCTGTCCAATGGCATGGAGACGGGGCCGGGAGTCACGGCACCTCCGGGTACCCGCGCGATGCATAGCACCGGCTGTGGTGGTGGTCATGGTCGCCGCAGGCGTGAAGCGTCGGCTCCGCGCTGCCGCAGGTCTCGGTGATGCCCAGCTCTCGAGCCGTGTCGCACCGCGGGCGGAACCGACAGCCCCGGTCGATGGCCCGCGCCTGGGTGGCGCTGCCGGGTATCGCGAACAGCTTGCCGCGCTCGGACTCCAGCAGCGAGGCCCGCAGCAGCGCTTGGGTGTAAGGGTGCTGCGGATCGGTGAAGATCTCGGTGGTCACGCCGTCCTCCACGATCCTTCCGGCGTACATGACCGCCGTTCGGTCCGCCATCGAGGACACGATGCCGAGGTCGTGGGTGATGAGCAGGATCGACAGCCCGAGCTCGTCGCGCTTTCGCTGGAGCAGCTTGAGGATCTGGGCCTGGACCGTCACGTCCAGGGCAGTGGTGGGTTCGTCGGCCACCAGGAGGGCTGGGTCCGCGCTCAACGCCGCCGCGATCATCACCCGCTGGGCCATGCCTCCGGAGAGCCGGTAGGGGTAGGAGCTTGCCCTGCGCTGCGGCTCGGGGTTGCCCACGTCCCGCAGCAGCTCGACGGCCCGCGTCTTCGCGTCTCTCCGCGACACCCCGCGATGTCTGCGCAGCGACTCGGAGACCTGGGTTCCGACCTTGGCGGTGGGGTCCAGCATCGCCTTGGGCTGCTGGAACAGCATCGCCACCTTGTTGCCGCGGATCTGGTCTCGTCGAGTGGAGGACATGGTGAACAGATCCTCGCCGTCGAGGGTGGCGGTGCCGCCGGTGATCTCGGCCTCCGGCGGCAGCAGACCCATCACCGCCAAGGCGGTCATGGTCTTGCCCGACCCGGACTCGCCGACCAGCGCCACGATCTCGCCTCGGCGGATCGTCAGCTCTATCCCGTCGATCGCCGGGCCGCCCTCGACGTGCGGGAAGTCGACCCGGAGGCCACGGATCTCCAGCAGTGGTGTGTCCGACGGCGGGGAGCAAGCGGGCTGTGTCGCCGACTCTCGGTGGCGGATCACGGGCCGGCTCCCTTCAGGGGCGCCTCGGCCGATGCGGGTTCCGCGTGTCCGGCATCTGGTCGCCGGCGGGGCAGCTTGCGGTTCTCCAGTCCCTGACCGATCAGGGTGACACTCAGGGCGGTGACGAAGATCGCCAGACCGGGCAGCACCCCGAGCCACGGCAGGCGCTCCATGTACGGCTGGGCGTCGAGCAGCATCGCACCCCAGTCCGAGTCGGGCGGCTGGACACCGAGACCCAGGTAGGACAGCGCCCCGACGGTGATCAGCTTGTGGCCAAAACGCAGGAAGCTCATGGCGAGCACCGGCCGCAGGGCGTTGGGGACGATGTGGCGGAAGACGATGAACCACCTGGGGCAGCCGAGCACCTCGGCCGCCTCGATGTACTCCTTGGACTTGATCTCCAGCGCCAGGCCTCGCATCAGGCGGGCGAACGGCGTCCACCCGGTGATCGTGAGGGCGGCGACCAGCGTGCCATAGCCCGTGCCGAAGATCGCGATGAGGAACAGCGCCACGACCACGTCCGGGAAGCAGGTCAGCACGTCGACACCGCGCATCAACAGCTCGTCGAGGATGCCGCCACGCCCGGCCGCCAGGGCACCGAGCACGATGCCGATGACAGCGCACAGCACGAGGGTGGCGGCCGCTATCGTCACGGAGAACCGGCCGCCGTACATCAGCCGGGACAGCACGTCTCGCCCCAGATGGTCCGTTCCCGCCCAGTGGTCGCCGCTCGGCCCGGCCAGCCGCTGGGACAGCTCCTGGAAGGCGGGGTCGTGCGGGGCGATCCACGGCGTCAGCAGGAGGATCACCACAACGGCGGCGAGGGCGCCAGCTCCGACTGCCAGGGTCCAGGGAGGGCTGCGGAACCCACCCCGCACGGAGTCGAACAGACCGGCGCGGGGGCTGGCCCTTGCTGTCGGACTGTCGGCGGGCGCGGCGGGCGCGGCGGGCGTGGCGACCTCGGCTGCCTGGGCACGGGGGTGCTCGGCGGTGACCGGCCTGGGCCTACGCCGAGGCATGGGAGACCCTCATCGCCGGGTTGAGCACGCCGTACAGGAGGTCCGTCGCCGTGTTGATGGCGACGGCCAGCGCGAGGATGCAGATGATCGCACCCTGGATCACCGGCACGTCGTTGTTGACGACGGCGGTGTAGAGCAGCCGACCCATCCCCGGGATCGAGAAGATCACCTCGATCACCACCGCCCCGCCGAGCAGGCCGGCGAACCAGAACGAGAACAGGGTCATCACCGGCAGCATGCTGTTGCGGACCCCGTGCCGCAGCAGAGTGCGCGCAAAGCTGAGGCCGCGGGCGCGGGCAGCGATGACGTAGCGGGCGCCCAGGACGTCGATCATCGCGGCCCTCATCACCTGGGTGAAATAGCCCATCGGACGCAACGCGAGCACGAGGGCGGGCAGCACGACGTACGCCGGTCCGGACCAGCCACCGGAAGGAAGCCATCCGAGCTGTCGGGCAAACAAGAGGACCGCCACCGGTCCCACCCAGTACTCGGGCGCCGAGACCGCGCTCTGCGCCACGAAGGTGATGGCGCTGTCGACCTTGCCGCCCCGGTTGGTCGCGGCGAGCGTGCCCAGCGGCATGGCTGCCAGGAAGGCGACGGTCAGCGCGATGACGGCCAGGGTCACCGACACCCACAGGGCGCTGCCAACCAGGTCGATCACCGGCAGCCGGCTGGTGAAGGAGTAGCCCAGGTCGCCGGTCAGCACGTTGCCCAGCCAGTCGAGATACTGCGCGTACATCGGCCGGTCCAGCCCAAGCTCGGCGCTGAGCGCCTTCACCGCCTCATCGCCGAGGGCCGGGTTGCTGGTCCGTGCCCTCAGGATGGTGCGGGCCGCGTCCCCCTCGCCGAGGTAGGGGATCAGGAAGGCGAGCACCGAGACGATGACGAGAGTCATTGCGAGCACTCCTGTGCGGCGGAGCAGGAACGTCCACATCAGGGGAGGTGTCGAGCCAGTGTGAGACGAACGTCACGACGGCATCCTTGCGTCTGGTCGGGGCAGGGATCGTCCGAGATCATCGAGATCACAGCCCGAGCAGCGGGGGGAGACCCCCGAGGTCGGTGACCTCGTGGTAGCCGTAGTACGGGGTGCTCGGCTCGTACCCACGGTTGACGTAGACCTTGTTGGTGATGCGCAGGTCGTGGGCCGGCATCAGGTCGTACCGCAGGCTCGACGACACGTGCAGAACGTCCGCTGGCGAACACCCAAGCTGGTCGAGCATGTACTCGAACGCCTTCAGCCGGGGTTTGTAGGCCTGGGCCTGCTCGGCCGTGAAGACGGCGTGGAACGGGGCACCGAGCTTCTCCACGTTGCTGGCGATCTGGTCGTCCGCGGCGTTGGACAGGATGACCAGCGGAAAGCGGGACGCGAGCTTGACCAGCGCCTCCGGCACGTCCGGGTGCGGTCCCCAGGTCGGGACGGCGTCGACCATGACCTGGCCGTCGCTGTCGCGGTAGTCCACCCCCCACCGTGCGGCAGTGCGGCCAAGGCTGTCCTTGATGACCTGGCGGTACGGCTTGTAGGCGCCCAGCACCTCGTCGATGCGGTATCCCGCGAAGTCCTTGACGAAGTCCTCCATCTGCCCGATGGGGATGCGGTCGGAGAACAGCTCTCGAGTCAGGGCGGACATCCCGAAGGCGGTCAGCGTCCCGTAGAGGTCGAAGGTGACGTACCTGGGCTGGAAGTCGATCATCGAGGTTCTCTCCCGATCCGTCAGCTGCTCGCGATGGCAAGGTCGGCGGTGAGGATGTAGTAGGCCAGGGGGTGCATCACAAAGTTCTGCACGCCCGCCGCCGTTGCCACGGTGCTGGTCTCGTGGACCAGGAACGTCGCCACCGCCTCGTCCTGCAGCTTCTGGGCGACCTTCCCGTAGAGGTTGTGGCGGGCCGCCTTGTCGGCGGTTCTGCCTGCCTGCTTGATCAGCTGGTCGGTCGCCTTGTCGCAGTAGTGCGAGAGGTTGTATCCGCCGTCGCAGGTGAAGTCCGACGCCAGGTAGCCCGCCGGCTCGGCGATGTCGACCAGGTAGCCGCGCGAGAGCAGGGCCGCGTCGAACTTGCCGGCCAGCAGGTCGGGTTCGACGGAGGCGTAGTCCCCACCCCGGATCTTCACCTTCACCCCGATCTTGGCGAGCTGGTCCTGGATGACTGCGGCGAGGTCGCCGAACTCTGGGCGGTCGTTGTAGGCGATGAGCTCGAAGCCGAGGTCAGCCGGGTCGACCCCCGCTTCCTGCAGGAGTCGCGTGGCCTTGGCCGGGTCAGCAGCGACAGGCCGGGCGCCCGATGGGGTCCACGGCTTCTCGGGTGCGAACGGGCCCACGGCGGGTTTGGCCGATCCCTCGTACACGCCGGTGGCGATCGAGCTGAGGTCGAGTGCGTACTGCATGGCCTTGCGGACCTTGGGGTCGTTGAAGGGGGCGCGGGAGTTGTTGAGGATCATCGCCGTCGTCCTCGGCAGCTCCCGGCTGAGCACCTTGAGTTTGCTGTCGCCCGAAAGAGTGCTCCGCGAGGCCGCGGGGATGCCGGCTGCGATCTGCACCTCGCCGGTCTGGACCTGGGTCGCGCGCGCCGCGCCGTCGGGGATGAACCGCACCTCGGCCTCCGCGAGGACGACCTTGCCACCCCAGTAGCTGTCGTTGCGCTTCAGCTGGATTGACTGCGAGGGCACCTCCTTGGTCACCTGGAACGGACCGGTGCAGGTGCCCAGGATGTCGATCTTGGCACCGGCGTAGGCCTTCGGCGCCAGGATCCCGGTGTTGGGGCTGGCCATCCGCAGCGGCATCAGGACGTCGGGAGCGGGGGTGGTGATGCGCACCGTCGACGCGTCGATCGCCTTCACGCCGCTGACGACCTTGGGGTTGAAGGCCCGGGCCGGCGCCGTGACGGCGAGCACCTTCTGGAGCGCACCGACGACCGCTTCCGCGTCCATCTTGGTGCCGTCCTGGAACGTCACCCCGGAGCGCAGTGTGAAGTCCCAGACCGTGGGTTCGGTGTTCACCCACGACGTGGCCAGCCCCGGCTCGAGGGCGTTGTCGTTCGAGTACCGCACCAGCGGCTCGAGACAGCCGGCGTGGGAGAGGACGATGGCATCGTCGGTCTCCAACGCCCAAGCCGCCCTTGGCCCGAGCTGCTCGGCGTACACGATCTTTCCACCGGCCGCAGCGCTCTTGTCGCCGCTGACACCGCTGGCGCCGCAGGCTGCCGCGCCGGCGACCATTGCGACGGTCAGGGTCACGCTGGCCAGGCGCGCCGGCAGCGAGGTCCTCATCGGAGCTCCACCGGTGCGGTTGACGAGCAAGCTGGTGTTGACGAGCAAGCGGATAGAGACACGGAGACCTTTGTCGTGGTCGCGGTCTTGGATTCGGCGCGCGCGGGAGCGCGAGAGGACGCATACATGAGGGTGCCTTTCAGTGGTGCGCAAGAACGCACGCGGATGGACCAGACGGTCCATGGGAGGGAAGAAGAGGTCAGGCGGCGAGCGCGAGCACGTGCGCGGGCGGTCCTCGACTTGAAAGGCACTGCAAAACAACAAGATCGGTCAGTATGCGCGGACGCTGCCATCGTGCGAGGCGCTCACCGCGGCTCGCGGCCCGGACCACGGCAACCGCGCCCGGGATCAACCCGGCCAGGCGCCAGGGCGACAACACGCCGATCCCCGAGCCGACACGAGAGAGAGCGAGGCAGGAGTAGGTGTCCAACGCCGAGTCGCTGGCCGCGATGCCCACACCGATCAGCAGCGCGGCAACGGTGTGCGCCAACGCCATCGACAACCCCATCGACGACACCCCGCCCTGGCCCATGCGGGAGTGATCGACGGGCGAGGTCAGCAGCACCGTGAAGATCGCGTGGAGGACGACCTGGCCGGCTCCCAGCGCCAGCAGGGAACGGCCCAAGGTCCATCGTCGACCACTGAGGGCCGCCAGGACCAGTGTCAGCAGCACGGTGGTCATCAGCAGACCCAGCACGGCAACCACGGACATCCCGTGCATACCGGAGCCGGCGCCGATCAGGTGAGT
>Ga0157375_10005889_pt1 | contig 10679 bp, 9 predicted proteins | sample M35metaG_FD_115311 | JGI IMG/M metagenome (GOLD analysis project Ga0157375, IMG submission 115311) | Miscanthus rhizosphere microbial communities from Kellogg Biological Station, Michigan, USA - M3-5 metaG | ecosystem: Host-associated > Plants > Roots > Rhizosphere > Soil | place: USA: Michigan...
GGCGAACCCACCCATCACTGGTAGGCTTGCCTTTTTTCAATTGGGGCGGTAGCGGAAATGGCATGAATGTGATGACACGAAGCTGGCAAATCCGCCTGGAAGCTGCCGCAGATGCCGCCCGCGTCGAGGCGCTGAATGCGGAGAGTTTCGGTCCCGGCCGCTTCGCCAAATCCGCCTATCGCTTGCGCGAAGGCGTGGAGCCGATCGCGTCTTTGTCTTTTGTCGCCGTCGAGAAGGAGATTTTGCGTGGTTCGGTGCGGTTTTGGCCGATCACGGTGGGCGGGCATCAGGAATTGCTGCTGGGACCGCTCGCGGTGCAAAGCGACCAGCGCGGGCGCGGCATCGGCATCGCCTTGATGCAGGCAGGCATCGAAGCGGCCCAGAAAGGTCCCTGGCGCGGCATTCTGCTGGTGGGCGATGAACCCTATTACACCAAGGTCGGATTTTCGCGTCTGCCGCCGGGGCGGGTGAAATTCCCGGGGCCGGTGGACCAGAACCGCATTCTGGGCCTGTCGCTGAAATCAGGCGAGTTGCTCAATCTGGCGGGCCAAGTGCGCCGGGCGGGGATTGATGCGCCGGTGTGCGCCTCGGGCGCCGGCACTGCCTGACCGCACCGCAAGCTTCTCAGCAAGCACCTCTGTTTACACGAGGCCCGGCTTGGCGGATTGTTGCGCGGGGAAAAACAGAGGGTGGGAACATGGAAAGGCGCCAGTTTCTTACGTCAACTCTAGGGGCGGCCCTAGGGTCTACAGTGGGTGCATCACTCTTGCCGGCCAATGCCGCTGAAGGCGGCGGAGAATATTACCTGCTTCGCCGCTATCAATTTTCCAGCGCGCAAGCGAGAAGCTCCGCGGACTATTTCAGCAATGCGCTGATCCCGGCGCTCAACCGGATGAAAATAGCGCCGGTCGGCGTGTTCAACGCAACCATCGGCATGACCAGCCCCAATCCTTATCTGCTGATGCCCTGCGCCTCGCTGGATACCTTGGCAAAACTGGACGAAAAGCTTGCGGCGGATGCCGACTATCAGAACGCAGCCAAGCCGTTTGTCAGCGGCAGCGGCATACAGCCTTCCGTCATGCGCATGGACAGTTCCTTGCTGCAGGCCTTTCCCAAATATCCCAAGCTGACCCTGCCGCAAGCTGCGATCGCCAAGAAAACGCGCATCTATGAAATCCGCACCTATGAGAGCCCGAGCGACCAGCTTCACCAGCTCAAGATGGAGCAGATGCAGGCGGGCGAGGCCGGGATTTTCCAGAGCGTGGGCGCCTGGACGGTGTTTTTTGCCGATACGCTGGTCGGCTCGCGCCTGCCCAAGCTCACCTACATGCTGGGCTATGAGGATCTGGCGGCGCGGGACAAGGTTTGGACCGCCTTTGCCGCCGCTCCGGCCTGGAAAGAGCTGAACGGCCGGCCGCGTTACACCGCCGATACCCTGGTCTCGAACATCACCAACGAGATTTTGACACCGACGCCTTATTCACAAATCTGATAAAGTGCGGAAAAGGAGTCGATGCCATGCGCCTTGCTGCCTTGATCCCCATACTCGCGACCCTGTTGCTGGCCCCTCTGACCGCAAGCGCGGCGCCCGGCGACGCTTTGACCATTCCTGCCGCTGTGCAGATTCAGCCGGCGGAGCTTGTGGCGATGTTGAAGGCCGGCGACACGCCTCCCATCCTGCAGGTCGGTTTCAGCGTGATGTACCAGCAGGCTCACATCCCCAATTCCCAATATGCCGGGCCGGGGAACAAAGATGACGGCCTGCTCAACCTGAAAAGTCATGTCGACGCGCTGCCCCGCGACAAGCTGGTGGTGATCTATTGCGGCTGCTGTCCCTGGGAGAAATGTCCCAATATCGCCGCCGCCTACAAGCAACTGACCGGGATGGGCTTCACCAAGGTCAAGGTGCTTTATCTCGCCAGCAGTTTCGGCGCCGACTGGGTGGATAAGGGTTATCCGGTCACGCGGGGCGGCTGATGTCACGCGTCTTGATGCTGGCGTTGCTGCTGGCGCTGGCGGCCAACGCGTCCGCCCAAACCCCCGTCAAATTGAAGCCGGGAGACGTGGCGCCCCAGTTTACCCGTAGCGATCTTCAAGGCCATCCCTTCGATCTGAGGCGCGGCAAAGTCGTGCTGATTGATTTCTGGGCGAGTTGGTGCGCGCCCTGCATCCTGGCGATTCCGCATCTCAGCCAATTGCAGGAAAAATATGGGGCACGCGGCTTTCAGGTGGTTGGCGTTTCGATGGACGATTCCGCGGACACCACGAAAGAGACGATGCGGAAAATACGCTTCAATTATCCCGTGATCCTGGGTGATGCGAAGTTGGGCAATCTGTATGGCGGCGTGCTGGGCCTGCCGCTGCAGTTTCTGGTCGGTGCGGATGGAAAGATATTGGCCATTCGCAGCGGTGAGTTTCCACTCACGGCGCTGGACAAGGAGATTGCCGCCGCGCTGAAGAAGCCTGACTGAGGGCTAGTGGTTGTAACCTTGAAGCCGCGGCGTGCCGTGCTTCCAGTCCGGCAGCCGGCATACTCATTACTAGCCATCGGCATCTTGACCTTGGGCAGGCTCTCTTTGTCGAGAACTTGATCCTCCGGGATCACCTTGTTCACAAAGAGCAGATAGGCGGTCAATGAATAGACCTCATCGGCAGTGAGGGTCCCCTCTTTCCCCAGAGGCATGCCGCGATGGATATAGTCCCACACGATGGTGGCATATGGCGCGGTCAGCGGCAGGATCATCCAACCGGATTTGCCTCTTCCCCGTTCCCAGACGGGGAGGTCTTGGCCTTTGTTCGATTGTAGCTCGGGCGCCATCGCCCCTGCGCCCGCCTTGCCGTGACAGCCGGCGCAACCCTTTGCCTGAAAGAGTACTGCCCCCTCTTTGGCGGTGCCGTGGCCCACAGGGAGTTCTTCTCCCGTAGGACCGATCGAGATATCCATGGCGCGGATTTCATCTTGGCTTGGCGTGCGTCCAATGCCGTATGACTCTGCCCAGGCGGGGCTCGCCAGGAGCAGCAGGGCCGCGGCGAACTTAAGCGAGCCCATTGGTCACACTGCCGTCTTTGTTGATCCGCCAGGGCATCACGCTGTTGTCCAACCCCGGCACCCGGTAAGAGCGATCAAAAGGCACGTTGAAGTATTTGGCGACCTGCTCTCGCGTCGGCTGCACCTGTCCGATCTCGTCGGTGCAGCGGGACAGAATCTCGGTTTCGTTGCCATCCCACTTCCACGCATAGCCGAACCTGGTATGGGCCATGCGTTGCGGCGTCCCCTTGATCTCGGCGCGGTTCCACTTCTTCCCGCCATCGGTGGATACTTCCACGCTGCGAATGGCGCCGCCGCCGGACCAGGCCAATCCGCTGATCTCGTAAAATCCGGGGCCCGGCAGATGTTGTTCGCCCGACGGTCTGGTGATGACCGACTTGGGTCCGATCTGGAAGGCGAGCGCGGCTTCCGTCGCGGTCTTTTCGAGATGTCCGTAGTCGTTATAGTTCATGTAATAGCGGTCGACAGTCTTGATGCGGTGCAGCCACTTGGTGTGGAAGATCCCTTCATAGCCGGGGACCATCAGGCGCAGCGGAAAACCGTTTTGCGGCCGCACCGCCTCGCCGTTCATGCCATAGGCGACCATGCAGTCGTCCATCGCCTTGGCGATGGGCATGCTGGAGGCGCCCTTCACTTCCTCGGCGCCTTCGGCGACGAACCATGTCGCGCTGCTTTTCAGGCCGCATTCCTTGAGCAGGGTGGAAAGCAGCACGCCGGTCCACTCGGCGCAGCTGGTCATGCCGTGCGATTCCTGCACATTCTTGTGCCGCGCACCGTGCCGGTTGCCCGCGCACTCGATGAAATGCAGGCGGGTGACGGACGGAAAGCGCTTCAAATCGTCCATGGTGAAAGTCAGGGGCCGGTCCACCAGCCCGTGAATCATCAGCGTGTGCTTATCGGGATCGATGTCCGGAACAAAGGCGCCGCGGGTGGTCGCAAAATAATGGAGCGACGAGGGCGTGACCACGCCAACGGAATCCTGCAGCGGCGCGGCCACATGAAACGTCTTGCCGAACATGTCGGGCGAGGGCCTGCCGCCCATGGGGTGCGACATGCGCATCGAGGTCACGAAATGGGAACGCTGACCGTATTCGACCAACTCCTTGCTGCCCTTGATCATCGGTGTGCCGGGCGGCACCGGGCCCCCCATCATCTTGTCGTGGTCGGGTGTGCCGAATGGCGATAATTGGGCCGATGCTGCAGTGGGGCCAAGCGCCGCCAGCCCGCCGGCCGCCGCGGCGCTGCTCTTTAAGAGATCTCTGCGGCTGGTTTTCTTTGAATCCATCAGTCTTTCCCCTCGGAAGCATGGCACGACAAGGAAATCACGCTGGCGAAAGCATACCCTTTGATACTCCGGCCCCCAACAGCCGATTTGCACCGATATGGGTATGTGCGCGGGGGCCGGGCAACGCCGGCAAGGGATTGTTACGCCTAGAGATTTCACGCGTCAGGCTAGCGCCCTTCGAGTCTCCAGGCTAACAACAGCATGCCCACGATCAGCAGCAACGCCAGCCATTGCGGCATCAGCTTTTCCTGCTCCAGGGCGGTGACGCGATAGGCGCCGTTGCTGCGCAGCCCGATCCAGTTGGAGCCGCTGGCGGTATCGCCGGTCCCAACCCGGCGTATCTCGGGAATGCCGTCTTCCAGCCAATGCACGCTGCCGCTACTGGCCTCCGCGTCCGGCTTGAGCACTTCATCGGTGGCGCGCATGTCGGCCACTTCCTTGGGATTCAGCGGCCCTGCCGCCGTCACGGTGGAAAGAATGCCGTCGGTGGCGCGATACAGGCCCAGCTCTCCCGCCTTGGTGTCGGCACGCCAGATGCCCGGCTCGGCCTTGGTGAGCGGCAGATTCACGACCTTGCCTGACGGCATGGTGAGATTCACCGGCGGAGTCTGCGCCGCCATGGTGCGGCGGGTGATGCGGATATTGCCGCCGATGATCTGGGCGGAGAGAGCTTCCGCTTCCAGCTCCGGCTCCTTCATCAGCCAATGCGCCAGGCGGCGCAGCAATTCCGCCTGCGGACCGCCGCCTTCAAAACCGCGCGCCCATAGCCAGGTCTGGTCGGACATCAATTCCGCCACCCGGCCCTTGCCCACCCGGTCCAACACCAAAAGCGGTTTTCCCCCATTGCCCGCCATCACCGTCTGGCCCGCGACTTTGTTGGCGCCAAGAATGCGGAACCAGCGGCCCCAGGTGGGTGGTGTCTTATCCTGATTATGGCCCGGCAATTCGCGGGTCACCGGATGGGCCATGCCGTCTTCGGTCAAAACCGGCTTGAAGGGTTCGGTGAAAACCTGGCCCGTGGGCTGGACCGGCAGAACCTGGCTCAGCGGCGTGCGGTAGACGCTTTCCGGGCCGGCGAATTCGGGACCTGAGGAAATCAACAGCGCGCCGCCATCCTGCACATAATTGGCGAGATTCTGGAAATAGGGCATGGGCAGCACGCCGCGCTCCCGGTAGCGGTCGAACACCACCAGGTCGAAGGAGCCGAGCTTTTCCTGGAACAGTTCGCGCGCCGGAAAGGCGATCAGCGACAATTCGTTGATGGGCGTGGTGTCTTGCTTATCCGGCGGGCGAAGAATGGTGAAGTGGATCAGATCGACGGAAGGATCGGCTTTCAAAAGATTGCGCCACACCCGTTCGCCGGCATGGGGCTCGCCCGACACCAACAGAACTCGCAAGCGATCGCGCACGCCGGACACCGTCACCACGGCATGATTGTTTTGTTGGGTGAGTTCGGCGGGTCCCGGCCCGGCCGACAATTCGATCAGATTTTCGCCTTCATGGCTGACCGGCAGGCGCAGGTCGGTATCTTTCCCTACCGGCACCAGGCGGGTGCCAAACGGCTTGCCGTCGATGCGGATCTCCAGCGCGGCGCTGGTTTCGCCGCTGCCGCCCAGATCGTCAACCCGCAAGCGCAAGTTGGCGCTTTGCCCGACAATGGCGAAACGCGCCGCATTCAACACCGTCAGCTTGCGGTCGCGCTCGCCGCGCGCGCCCGCCACCAGCACTTGCAGCGGCGCATGCAAATTCAGCGCTTCCGGCGAGGGCGCATCATGCACTTCGCCATCGGTGATCAGAATGGCGCCCGCCACGCGGCCTTCCGGCACATCCGCCAGCGCCGCGTTAAGCGCCGCGAATGCCTGGGTGCCGTTATTCTCGCCGGTCGAGGTGGTGGTGACGCTGGTTTCGCGCACAATCAAGCCGGGCTGCTGAGCCAGAAGCCGGGCAATTTGTGCCCGTGCCGCTTCCGCTTGGGCGGCGCGCTTGCCCAGGCTCATGCTTTGCGAGCGGTCGGTGACGATCACCGCCACATCGGACAAGGGCGCGTGTTTTTCCTTGACCAGCAAAGGTCCGGCCAGGGCGAACAGCAACACGGCAAAGGCCAGGCCGCGCGCCCAGGCGCCTTTGGCCCGGGCGATAAAACCGTACAGGGTGATCAGCACCGCGAGCGCGATCATCACCGTCAGGACGGAAAGCGGAATGACGGGCGCGAAAGCAAGACGTGTCATCGTCCGGTGCCTAGCCGTTGCAACAAGGCAGGCGCATGCACCACATCGGTCTTGTAGTTGCCGGTGAGTGCATACATCACCAGATTGACACCGAAGCGGAAGGCCATCTCGCGCTGCACTTCACCGCCCGGTGAAGGTGCGAACATGAAACGGCCACTGGCATCCACCGCCCAGGCCGCGGCCCAGTCATTGCCGCCGATCACCACCGGCGACACGCCGTCGCCGCCACGCGCCGGGGCCGCGCCATTTTTGGGCGGGGGCGGCAAGGCTTCCACCCAAAGCTGGCCGCCGATCCAGCGGCCGGGAAAATCGCGCAGGATGTAAAAAGTTTTGGTCAAGACATGATCGGCGGGCACCTGTTCCAGAGGCGGCAAATCCAATCCCGCCGTCATCCGCCGCAAGGTCTGTTGTCCGGGCGAGACATCGCCGCGCACCGCGCCCACTGTAAGGTCGCGGGTGTCGAACAGGATGGTGCCGCCATTGCGCATATAATCGCCGATGCGCGCCAATGCTTTTGGCGACAGGCTTTTCTCGCGCGGGTCCATCGGCCAATAGAGCAGCGGATAGAGCGAAAGATCGTCCTGCTCCGGATCCAGGCCTATCGGCTCCATCGGCTCATAAGAGGTGCGGGCCTTGAGCATGAAGCCTAGGCCGGTGAGGCCCGCCTGGCTGACGGAATCCACATCGGCGAGCCCCGTCTTCACATAGGCCAGCCGCGTGTCCAGGGCCGCCTTCATGCTGGTGGCGTCATCGGCGCGGGCTTGTGGCGGTGAAAAATTCAAAACCAGAAAGAGCGCCGACGCGGCAAGCGGCCAGCGCAGCCGTCCCGGGGTAAAGCCGCGCAGCCACAGCGACACCAATGCATCCAGCAACAGCAGCAGCATGGCAGCCGCCAGCAAATAGGGCTCCAAGGCGCGGGCGTGGGCATTGCCGTAATTCTGCATGCCGCTGACGGACAAAGGCGTCAGCCGGTCGTCAGCCCGCACCACATTGAGGGCGCTTTCCACTTCGTGGGCGCCATAGAGGCCGGGCGGATGTTGCGGCGATACCCGAACCTGGCTGAACGCTTTGGCGGAAATCGGTGTCACATCCGGCGTCGGAGACGCAGACCGGCCGAAGCCGTCCAACAGCGACACCGGCGGCAGGCTGGTCAGTCCGGCCAGATCGCGCACCGGCGTTCCCGCCGACATGGCCAGCAGCCGTTTCAGCATTTCCACATAAAGCCCCGACATGGGCAGCGACGACCAGCCCGGGCTGGCGGAGACGTGGAACAGCACAATCCAGCCCGACCCCGACGCCTGTGCGGTGATCAACGGCGTGCCATCGGCCAGCCGCGCCCAAACCCGGCCCGCCAGTTCGGCAGACGGCTCGGCCAGAACTTGGCGTGTCACCGTCACTTCCGAAGGGACTTCCAGTCCGTTGAAGGGGCTTGAGGCATCAAAAGGCGCCAAGCGCTGCGGCGCCTGCCAGGCCATGGCGCTGCCCAGATAGCGCCCACCGGCGCGCAGCTTCACCGGCACCAGCTCGTCCGAGCCCGCGGTCATGCGATCCCCGGCAAAGCGGATCAGTACACCGCCGTGACTGAGAAAGTCCTTGACCCGCCCCAGATTGGCGGCGGGAATTTTCGCCACATCGGCCAGCACCAGAACCGACACGTTCTTGTCCAGCAGTTGGCCGATATTGCCCTTGGCGATTTCCGCATAAGGCGACAGGGCCCGGTCCAGATAATAGACATCGGAGAGCAACGGCTGGCCTTCGCCGGTGGCGGTTTCCGAAACAATGCCGGCGCTGCGCTGGGCGGCGCCGCGGTCCAGCAGTTGCACCGCCCCCGCGCTGTCTTCTCCGGCGATAGCGAGCCGGGTGGTGGCATTGCGCACTTCCATGGGCAAGGCGATATGGCCGCTGGCGCGTGTCTCGCCCCGTTTGAAATGAAGCCGGGTCGCGGCCAAAGTTTCGCCATGGGTGCCGATGGCGCTGGTTTCGACTTCCAGGGGCGCGCCAGCGCGGGCGCGGATCGCGGCGAGGGCAAAACCGCTGGCGTCACGGACCACCGGCAACAGTCCCAGCGGCAGATGCGCGGGTTCAAACACATTGGCGCTGCCGTAGCGTTTCATGGCATCGCGCAAAGTCTTGCTGTTGCCGTCCTCGATGCCGTCGGTCAGCCAATAGAGCGATGGCGCGGCGGCGAAACTGAAACGCCCCAGCGCCTTTGCGGCGGCGGCGCGATCGCCCGGCCAAGGCATGGGCTTCAACTCGCGCGCCAGGCGCGCCGCTTCGCCTTCATTCAACAATCCCGTGGGTACGCTGCCCGCGGTTGGGATGATCGCGACGGCGCGTCCCTGCGCGCTGTGCAGCAGGTCGGCGATGAAGTCCTGGCGCGCTTCCCAATCCCGCGCCGCGGTCCAGCCATTGTCCACCACCAGCACCAAGGGGCCTTGGGTGATGAGCTTGGGGCTTTGGCCCAACAGCGGATCTGCCAGGGCCAGGATCAACAATGCCGCCGCCAACAGGCGCAGCAGCAACAGCCACCAGGGAGTCGCGGCGGGCGTTTGCTCCTCGTCTTCCAATCCGCGCAGCAGCTTCAAAGGCGGAAAGGGCGTGCGGCGGGGCAAGGGCGGCGTCACGCGCAACAGCCACCACAGCACCGGCAAGGCAAGCAGCGCCGTCAGGACAAGAGGCGCGCCGAAGCTTATGGGAAAACCGAACATGTGATTCAGACACCGCCGATGGCGGCATGCAGGGCTATCAGCGAGGCCTGCGGCGTATGGTCGGTGCGATGCGCGGTGCAGGTCCAGCCCAAACGTGACGCGGCTTGGGCGATGCGTTCGCCATGGGCGGTGAAGCGGGCACGGTAGGAGTTGCGAATGCGCTCGGCGCGGCCGAAGATTTCCTCGCTTTGCCCATCGGGGGCTTCAAAGCGGGTGCGGCCGGAATAGGGAAAATCCTCTTCCGCCGGATCGATGATGCGCACCAGATGGCCTTCCACGCCTTGGTGCGACAGTTTCTTCATCCTGTCGAAAACGTCTTCTTCCAGAAAATCGCTGAACCACACCAGCTGATTGCCGCGCGCGTATGGCACTTGCGGCGGCAGCACGGCTTGGGGCTTTCCGAACATGGCGCGGCCTATGCGGGTCAGCGCCAAGCGCGAGGCGGCAGGCGCCCCTTCCATGCCGGTAAAACCCACCCGCTCGCCACCCCGCACCAACAGCGAGGCCAGCGCCAGCAGCAACAAATCGGCGCGGGCGCGTTTGCTGACCGAGCCGGATTTGAAACCCATATTGGGTGAGGCATCACGCCAAAACCACACGGTCTGGGCGGCTTCCCATTCCCGTTCGCGCACAAAGATATGTTGCGACTTGGCGGATTGCCGCCAGTCGATGGCGGACGAGGAATCGGGACTGGCGTAGCGGCGGAATTGCCAGAAGCTTTCGCCGATACCGGCGCGGCGGCGGCCATGCACGCCCAAGCTTACCGATGCGGCGAGATGATCGGCCTGCACCATCAGAGGCGGCAGTCCCGCGGACAGGCCGTCGGCTTCATGTTGAAGCGCGGAGAACTGGCTCAAAACGGCCTCATATCAAAAGAGACACTTGTCAAAAGAGACTTTGGCAGAGCCGTTCGATCACACTTGCGGTTGTCGCGCCCTCGGCGCGGGCGGCGAAATTCAGCGCCATGCGATGGCGCAGCACGGGGCCGGCCAGCGCCACCACATCGTCGGTCGACGGCGCAAAGCGGCCATCCAGCAGGGCGCGGGCGCGCACCGCCAGCATCAAAGCCTGGCTGGCGCGAGGGCCGGGCCCCCAGGCGATCTGGCCTTCTGTGTCATGCTCGCTGTCGGGCCGGGCGGCGCGCACCAGGGACAGGATCGATTCCATCACCTGTTCGCCCACCGGAATGCGGCGCACCAGATTTTGGGCTTCCGACAGATCATCGGGCCCGCATACCCGCACCGCGCTTTTCTCGTCGCCCATGGTGGTGGCCAGCAGCATGCGGCGCTCCGCCTCGCGGTCGGGATAGCCGACATCGATCTGCAACAGGAAGCGGTCCAGCTGGGCTTCGGGCAAAGGATAGGTGCCTTCCTGCTCCAGCGGGTTCTGGGTGGCCAAGACATGAAACA
>Ga0157375_10005890_pt1 | contig 10679 bp, 7 predicted proteins | sample M35metaG_FD_115311 | JGI IMG/M metagenome (GOLD analysis project Ga0157375, IMG submission 115311) | Miscanthus rhizosphere microbial communities from Kellogg Biological Station, Michigan, USA - M3-5 metaG | ecosystem: Host-associated > Plants > Roots > Rhizosphere > Soil | place: USA: Michigan...
CTTGATAGCTAGCGAGTGCCGCCGCCGGGTCGCCACATAATTCCTGTGCCTTACCCGCTTCCAGCAACATGAGCGCCTCGTTAGCCCGGTCGCCACGCGCGACAAAAATCAGTCGTGCTTTTTCAAACTTCTGGAGCGCTGCGAGCGTGCTGGCCTGCGACCATTCCGATGCCAGTTTGCGTGCTTGCTCAACTAAGGTTTCGGGTTGGAGCTTTTGTTCTGGTCGCGATGGGCGTTTGGTTTGGGCATGGCAGAGCGCTAAGCCAAGAGCGCAAATCGCAAACAACAGGAGGGGGCGTGTCGGGGCGTAATTCACAAGCGTCTGCCCATTGTATGCCAGCCGGATAAATAAGGCAGCAAAAACCCGAGGCTGCAACGCAACCTCGGGTAATTGACTGAAGACCGTCAAGCCTTATGGCTTATAACCGCAATTGCGCGGCGCCAATCTCTGATCGGGTGAGATTGTGGCATTCACTTTCGGTGCTGAGGGCAACATCCAGATTGGTAACTGCGGTCTTTTGATCGGATCGCCAAGGCTGGTTTTGATCACATCGCCCAGGCTCGTCTTCAAACCGTTGCCAATTTGATTGCCATTCTCAATTACCGCGACACCGGTTGCAGTAAGCGCAGCGGTCCCAATCGCAACCGCCGCAGCAGCATTACCGCCTTTGACAACACCCGCCCGCTGCACCATAGGCACCACCTCAAGCTGCACGTCCGGTATCACATTCGGCCATTCGTGCTCAGTTTCCTTGACTATTGGCGGCGTGCTTTCAAACAACGCGGTTCTTCCGTCCGGGCTGTGTAAGAAGACATTAAGAAACTCGTGCCATCTGGTTTGCTTGCAAAATTCCAACTCGGCATAACACGGAGGGACCTGACCCGTGCACGGGAAGTACACCGACACACCAAACGAGCATTTGAGCGGATAGCCATACGTTCCATGATCGATCACCAGTCCGCCCGGTGAACCGTTGTTGTTGCTGTTTGCGCTGTGCAATGCGTTCATCACGTCTTCACACGCTTTGCTCACCGCAGCGTTCTTACAGTTGAGAGTAAGCAAGCGACAATAGTCAAACAGATCTACATAGTCGCGCAGGTAAAATGATTGCACCTGGCTGCGCGCAACCATCGCCGCCCATCTCGTCTCCGGATCTTTGAACTCCACCAACAGCATACCAACCAGGCGGTCCAGTGCGGTGGTGAAATTCTTCAGCGAGGCGCCGTTGTCCTGACCTAACCGGCAGATCGATTGCGTGACAAACTTCCGCTTTTGTCCAAAATCAAAAATGAACTTCCAGACAATGACACGCGCGAAATCTTCCGCGCTGATTCGATCGGCGTTGGCGACGAGTACCTTCAGAATGCTGTCGTAGGGCCAACTCTCGTCGGGCACCGTATCTTCACAGGCGATCAAATAATCAACGCTCTCGCGAACCTGGCAGCAGATCTCCGCCATAGCCATCAAGCACGCGTCCAGCCCGAGAATGTCGATGTTTCTGCCGTGAAGAATTTTCTTTGCATCCGCGAGTGCCGCGCTCAGATCGCTATTGGTGAGAAAACCGGTTTCACCGTTAAGCAACGTGACTGGCAGCGAAAGCGCCGTTCTCGCCGTTTCCGGAACGGTGGTCGACGAAAGCTGTCCGATCTGTTCCGCGAGTGATTTGCGAGGATTGCCCGCGCCCGGTACAAAGCATGGGTCTGGATTATCAGCCTGCCATCCTTGTCCGTGTCCCCAAAGTATGAGGGCATAATGTTCGGCATCGGATCGATCGGCGCACCATTGGACAAAGTCGACCAGGTCTTTCCTGGCGTTGACGTTTTGCAGAAAGTGTTCGCCTTCTTTTGGATCGATGGTAGGGATGAGATCCTCCTGGAGGTAAGTATCTTTTTGTAAATGATAGCGACGAATCGGACGCGACCCGCCTGGATTGATTTGGGCCAACAGATCGACTTCACTGGAAGAACCAGCGGCTTTCATCTGTTCGAGATCCGCGAGAGCAGCAGGCTCGAGGTCGACGTCGGCGGCAAAGTAAACCATTACGCACCATTTTTTCTTGTCGAGATTTGCGGACATAAACACCTCCTTCTGTGTGTCTGGGCAGAGAACCGAGATCAAAATTTATTCACTTAAACAGAGACCATGATGGCAGCACGTTTCATCAGCGTGTGTGGATAGAGGCTAAAACGTTTCACGAAGCAGGAGTGGAGACGAATCGAGAGGACCTCTGCGCGAGAAAGATAATTCAACTTAGGGATGTCGCACGGCTTTGCCTCAAGTGCCAAACGGCGCGAGATATAACAGCCAGGGGCAAGCGCGAAGCGGCCGTTGGCGCTCTGTTTCGACTTTTGAGTAAAGCAATTGTGAGGTCTAACGAGATTTGATTCGGAAGAAGTAGTCTTCGAAGGTGTCTGTTTGTCCAGTGGCGGTGATGCCGTCGACGTGAACGGTATAGCTACCGGCTCGCAGGAGTGAAGCGTCGAGATTGATCCTGATGTACTTTCGGCCTCGTTGCGAAATGGGCCTTAACCTGGTTTTCGTAATTAATGGTCCTTTAGAGTCGATGTTTTTTACCGAAGCGTTGTAAAGAGGATAGTCGTCACCTCCGTGCGTCACGTTCAAATTGAGACCAACTTGAGGCACTCCATGCGGGATCGTGACATCTGGGATGTCATTACCCCCACTGCCACGACTGCCACTACCCGGACTCAGGAAAATGGGAAACGTGACGGCCGGAACTGAGCGCTGTTGCTCTTCTGCCAGCAACTCCCGGTACTTTGCCGCCAGCTCCGCTTGCTCCTCTTTTTCCTTCTGAGTTTTGTCGAGCTTTGCTTCGAGCTCACTCAACCTCACTTTTTGCGCTTCCATCTCCCGGCGCAGATTTTCTCGTTGTTGCTGCTCCTGGGCCAACTGTTGCGACTCCGTACGGAGTTTCATCCAAACGAAAATAAACGCCGGCGTGAGCAACAGTAGGATCAGCGACATGGTAAACGCCGGGCGAAACGCGGAGGTCTTACCGGGCTCAAATAATCGTTGCCACCACCCGACAGGTGCAGGTGCAGGTTGAGGAACCTGGGCAGTTCGTTTAGCGATGAGTCGCGCAACTTCCACGCGTTCAGATATTCCCGGCGAGCCAAGCAGCTTCTCGAACCGGCGCGCGTCCTCCGCCGACAGTTCCTTCCGCACGTATCTGTCGATCAATTCGTCTTCGGCAATCTCGAGTTGCTCAAACTCTGCATCGTCAAGGAAATACTGCTCTTCAAGACGCGTCTTTTCCTCCTTAGACAGGTCTCCCAAGAGGTAACGCATAGCAATTTCCTGACGATCTATTTCCTGAGACAATTGCCCCCTCCCCTATTGAGTGGCGTCAACGTACTATCTGTTTCGCACCGCCGTTCTTTTCAGGCACTCAGCAATGCAATCTTCCAACGTCCTCTTTAATCGATGTACGCGAATTCTCAAGGCATTTAAGGGAATTTTTAATTTCCGCGCCAACTGACGCCGGTGGTCGATTTTTGCGCGGCCTTCACCCTCATAGTAGCCCAAAATGAGGTTTCGGCCCTCGCTTCCGAGTCCCTCCAGGCAACGATCGAAGCAGATCTCGCGGATATCAGGATCGACGATTTCCGGCGGCTTTTGCCGCAGCCACTCCGGCGGCGCATCGTCCAGGCCAATTTGTGGTCGCTCCTGTTCCTCCCTGAGAACCTCCTGAAAGATGTGGCGCGCTACGGCGAAAATGTAAGCCATTAACTTATCGACCTTCTGACCTTCGTCAATCCTGCGCGCAACTCGATCCATTGTCTCATCCGCACACGCTTCAGCGGCTGCGACGGAGCGCCACTCGAAATAGCGAATCACCTTCCGGCGCGCCAGCTCGTATTGAATGCCGGCCTCATCTCGATTAGCTGAGAACCGGTCGAGTAGTTTGTCCAGGGCGACCATGTTGAGGGACCACTTTGTCTTTTGTGCTTTAGTCTTATCAGTAGATGCGCCACTCGCGTTCTGGAGCTCTGTTGAATCAGGAGGCTCGGATGGGCTATCAGAGGAATTCAACAGGAAAGGACCCCGGCCGCAGTTTGGGAGCGAACTTGGAGAGTCATTATATGCGAGAACCTGGAGTTTGGCTTGGTGAAATCACCTCCATTCGCCTTGCAATACAAACCCGGCCCAGTAATACGGCGAGCTCCATCGCTTCTCTTTGGAAAGAGAAATCTGGGCATCGCGCAACGCCGCTGCAGGCCGCTTCTTATTGATGAACATCTCTCTATAAAACAGTCCCATCAGCTCCGCAGTCGCAGCATCGTCAACCTTCCATAAGGTGGCTACGACGCGCGCCGCGCCGGCATACATAAAACCTCGCGTGAGCGCCATCAGTCCCTCGCCTTTTATTTGCTTGCCGCTGCCGGTCTGACAGGCACTGAGCACGACCAGCTCCGCCGGGAGATTAAGGCTATAGATTTCGTAAAGGCGAAGATATCCATCCTGCGGTCGTCCCTTTTCGTCAAAGCGGGATAATACGATGCCCGACAATTCCGGATGCTCGAGGTCCATGATGCCGTGCGTGGCAAAGTGGACATTCTGATACTGGCCCAGCTTACCACTCATTACGATCTCGCGGCTCGCGTCAAAGCCGATTGCCGGAAACGCTTCGCCGACTACTTTGAAGATCTCCGCTGCTTCCTCGCTTGACTTGTACAGCCGGTGTAGCGCGTTTGGATCCAGGCCAACATCTCTCAAGGCGCTTTGAAAGTTGGTATCACCTTTCGCACCGGACGATGATTGCCCGGCTAGAGGTTGAATTGTGGCAAGCTGCTTCGGTTTTACCTTTTTCGCTGAGCTAACACGTTCATCATCACTGTCGAATACAGGATCAGCAACCACTGCCACACCGCGGGGCGCGGGTTTGCGATTGGCAAGTTCTCGGCGTTGCAATGCGAGCACTGACGCGGAAGGAAGTGTCACGATCTCGTGATTCTCAATCAGGCTCACCCCAGAATTGTTTGGATCCGGCAAAACAGCAAAAGGAACTAACTGCAAATTGCCGTCGGCGACGATCACGAGACGTTTGTGGTCCAACTGTTGGGCCACAGCATCCAGCACCATGCGCCGGAGTTCGGCAGCCGCTGCTGCGTACTCCTTTTCTACGTTTCCGAGTCGTGTCTTGCGTTGTGATACGGTTTCGTCACCCTCATAACGCTGCTGCGCATTCAAAGCAGTCAAGAGGCGAGCAGCGGCATCTTCGATCTGCTGGCGCGGCGGCAACTCGTAACCCTGGACGCCCTGGGTTGTCACGGTCCAGGCGTAACTGCGTTTCTCGCCCAGCGCCAACTCAAGCATGATCGTGTCTGGATCGAGTTGTTGTTGAATCTCGACGACGGTTGCGGGCTGCGGTCTGGTCAACTCGGCAAGGCGCGGGTTCTCGGCCCTGATCTGTGAATCGATATCGGCGAGCTTTTCCGTCAGCTTGTCGATCTCGTTATCAAGCGCAAGCAACTTGTTGGAGGCGTTGTTATTACCTCCCAACAATTCCGTTCGTTGTTTCGCTCGAACTCCCAGCAGGTTGACGAGATCTTCCCGTCGTTTGAAGAGCTCCGCAACTTTTTTATTTGTGGCCTCGTTTGCTTTTGCCTGTCTTGATACCGTGTCTTGCAATGCGTCGAGCAACGCGCGAGCGCGCGCTTTCTCATTCGATTGGAGAGCGGCGGCGATAGCGCGGCTGTCAGACCTGAGCTTGCCGAGCTGCATCTGGAGATCGATGTCCAACTCGTAGTAGCGTTTCTTATCGGCGAGATAGGAAACACGAAACTGCTCGTTCGCGATTCTTGTTCGTAACGACTCGACCTGCTTTATCGCCGCCTCAGAATATTTAATGGCAGCATCGAGATTCCCCGCCTCTCTTTCAGCTTCGGCCATGTGGTAAAGCGTCAACGCTTCGCCGTCCGGATCCTTAATCTGTTTCCAAAGATCCAATGCTTGCTGGTGAGCGGCAGCGGCGTCGGCCCGATTACCGACGAGAGTATGATTCGTGCCGAGCTGGTCTAACAGGATCGCCAGCGAGCGTTTGTCCCCTATCTTTTGCATTGCAGGGAGAGCAGCCTGATATTTTTCGAGAGCAACTTTGGGCTCGCGACGGGCGATGTATGCCATGCCCATGTAAGTGAGCACAGTCGCGACTCCCTTGTCGTTCTTCATTTCCCTCTGAATTTGCAGCGCCTTTTCGAGATGAGTGAGCGCGGCTGGTATTTCACCGAGAAGGTAATAAGCGTAACCGGCATGCGTCAGCGACTCTGCCAGAGTTGGTGGCTCGCCCAACGCCTCGCTGATACTCAACGACTTCTTGAATTCCACCAACGCCTCTGCAGGTTTGCCGAGCGAGTTGTAAGTCTCGCCGACATTTATGAGCACCAGCGCCGCGGACCGGCAAGCCGAACGATTTTCAGTCGAAGGGGGTGTATTGCAAACTGTAGCAGCCGGCGCTCCGAGGACCCGCTCGTAAACACTCAACACATTCAAGTAGGCTGCCTTGGCTGATTCCCACTGTGATAAATCGTCGTTGACAAGAGCGGTGTTCGTGGCGATTCCGGCCTCGAGTAAGGGATACTCCAAGGTGCTAGCGGCTTTGCCGGCATCGTCAAACGCCTGTAGCGCTTTCCCAAATTCACCTACGGTACGATAAGCGTCTCCCAGCATGTTGAGTGCAAGCGCTTCGCCGAGACGATCCTCGATATGCCGGAGCTCGAGTACCTTCGGCAGAACTTCGATGGCCTCACGTGTTCGGCCAAGGTTCATCAGCGCGAAGGCCTGGTAATACATTGCCTCAGCCTGGCCGCGCCGATCACCGATCTGTTCAAACAAGCGGGCGGCTTCGACATAGAACGGTATGGCAGTGTCGGGACGGAGGGGCCGGTACAAGTGGCCCAAGCTGACATTCGCGTATGCCTCGCCTCGAGTGTAGCGGCTCTGTTTCCAGAGGGTCAGTGCGTTGTTGTAGTTTTCTTCAGCAAGTTTGATCTTTTGATCTGCGAGCTTTGGGTCGCGAGTGTTTCGATAAGCACTGCCGAGCAACAGGAAGATCTGCGCCTGCATATCGACATCAGGTGCGTTGCGCGCCTGCACCAACGCCTGCTGGTATTTCTCGACTTGATCTGAAAGTGAATTAGAGCTGCGTGCAGCGAGGATGAGATTCTGTGCTTGGATCCGAGTCTCTTCAGTCGAACTCGCTGCGGGTATTGTCTTGAGCAGTACCTGATAGCTGCCGGAAATGTTTTGCGTGACTGGAGTGGTTACCTGGAGTTTGTACGACTGTGACTTTTCGAGCTTCAGCAAAACTGAAACCGGACCGGGGGAAGTGACCTGAACCGGACCCGGCAGCAGCGGCTTGTCAGATGAATCGTAGACTGCGACTCGGAGATCTATCCCCTGCCATTCAAAAATCAGTTCCGCACATTGATTGTCGCCCATCTCAAAAGTGAAGTTCCTCACTTCACCTTTTTTGATGGTTTCGTTAAGGGCGGTGCCGGCCCGCAGCGTTGTGATGGTTTGTGAATGCGCGACTACGCCTCCCGCCAGTGAGAGCAGGACTGTGAGCAATACAGACGGGAGACGTTGACGCAGCATTTGTTAGATCTCGTGAGAATGACATTCGTAAACTGAACAGTGACAGAAGCTTAGGTACCAGTCTTAACCCCTACCCACACCTCATCGCCGTCAGCTTCTTTGTCCTTTTCACGTTTGACATGTGGCTTCGGGGATCGTTTGCCAACCACAACTATGATCCCATCACCATTGCACGAGAAAATGTCGCCATCGTATTTAAAGCCCGCGCGCTCAAGGTGAAGCTTTTTCTCGTTTTCTTTACACTTGCCATTTTGTATGTTTTCCTCATTACCCTGAGATCTGTACTTTCCTGTCACATTCCCCTGCCCATCAACATCCGTGACAATGAAAAGTCCATCGTCTGTGTTCGAACTGAAAGGCAGTTTGGATTCCATAACCATCAGGTCACATTTGGCCATTATTTTTCTCCTTTCGAAAGCGGCAATTGGTTGAATAACTCTGTGCGGAATTTTCCCAACGTGACGAACAAACGCTCCTGAAGCTCTTGCCATAACGATTGTGGGATAACAATCCGCGTGGGGTCTGTAACTTGATTGCTCTCCAGGAAGTTATCGCAAATTCGCAGCACGACTCCGAGAGGTAATTCCGGCTTCATAATTTGAGAGAACAGCGAGCCGTTCTCATCGCCCAGCATCACTACGGACAAGAGATCATCGATCGGATCTCGTGCTTCAAAGGGAAAGTCCCCTATGAGCCATCGCAGCCTTCCCAGACCAATAGTTCGCCTCAGAACTTCACGCGCGGCACTCCCCACTTTCAGCTCGGTGTGGTTCCAAACCTGCCGAACCGCCATGTGCCGCGTAAGACTCAGCACGATCTGAGACTTAATCGTGTCGCGAATAGTCTTCGGCGCCAGCCACAATGCCAGGTTGCCGAAGTAGTGAGCGATTTGGTCAAGATCCGAATCGGGTTCAGGTAGTGGTGAGTTAGAAACACGGCGCGGAATATCGAACAAGTTGTAGTCCATGTAATGATGGAAAGAAGAGTCCACCACCATGCGGCTAAGGTCCGCCGCATCACCATCGAAAGCCACTACAAGATTGGAAATCCTGTTCTCGTCCGGGAAGCGTTTATCTCTCCCTATCGCCGCTACTACGGGATCGGGCCAGTTTGCGGGCCAGTCTTGCTGCCGTTTTTCGCGCCACTTCTTATGCACTTCTTCGGCGCCCAGAACTTTTCCCTCATGTGTGTGGTCAGGCAACTTGGTTATTGGACGCAGAGCACCGCTGGAGTCAACGTAAGTAAAAAGACGATGTTGTAAACAGTTTATTTTCGGGAGAATGATGTTTTGCGCTAATTCATCTGTTTCCCGCGTCGAGCTATCAAGCTTGCAAGGGTCCGGACCCTCTTGTGTATTAAAGTTGTCTCGTTTCTCGAATTCACCTTCATTGCAGTTTGTAGGAGGGCCCTCCCAATCACGGAACAAACCAGCAATCGGAATGTTCTCACCCAGTGCTCGGCCCAAACTTGAATACTTCTCATGACCACCATCCTCGCATTTAGCTTCAACTTCAGATTGGGAATGGTCACCGGTTAAGAAAATTCCAACCCTATGCTCTGCACCGATGAATTCTTCCAATAGCTTAATCTCTGATTGTTTTAAATTATTATCTGGCTCCTTCGGCGGCTTATCATTCATGCGGTGGCCAAATACCCACAACTCGTCGGCCCATGTTAATAGCTCTTTCGTGATCAGCGTGGATGGATTCGTGGAGTGCCGGCTGACAAAACAAAACTTCACCTCAACATACTGCTTTGTCTTGTCTGTGATAAAGGCTACAAGCTTTGTAAGACCACCCTTGGGCTCTAGCGGATTTTGGGTAAACCACTCGGCAAAGTCTGTATAGACAACAATATTGAGCGTCGGCAACATGCGGATACTCCTATGCGCTACGAAGCAATCAGTCCTGAGTTAGAGAGGGTATATTGACGCCGATGGGCAGATCCCGGGCGGCGGCCTATCTATATGCCTAACCCTCAGGTTCGTCAAGACGATTCCGAGCTTTTATTGTTCCCCGCATATTTGGTGAAGAAAAGCGCCGAAGTATTTCGCCGATCTCGGGTTTTACTTCCTGCGACAGATTGCACATTCCGGCGAAATCCGATCCCTGAAGGATCACTGAATTCGGCGAGCGAGGGGGTTGTGATGAGACGCTGCGTAAAACCAGTATGCCAGGCAATCTTAATCCTTGTCATAGCACCGTGCGTCACCGCTCAAACAGCAGAGGATGGAAGATGGATTATCGCTGCGTACCTAGGCGGCGCGCATACAAGCCCCTCTGACCTGACGATCTCACAGCCCATGTTTGGAACTAACATCACTTTCGAACGCGTGCGCTTTCGCTCCAGGTCGTTCGACCGGCCGTTGTATTACGGATTTCGCGCCGGCTATTTCCTAAAGCGCATGCCGTTCCTCGGATTCGAGGCGGAGTTCACTCATTTGAAAGTGTTCTCCGATCCGCAACAACAACTTCGAGTGAGTGGTGAGCGTCGTTATAGCCCGATCAGTGGTGAACTACGTCTCGGCGAGATCGTCCAGCAATACTCCATTTCGCATGGCGTCAATCTACTGCTCTTTAATGTCGCCGCTCGCCACCGGGTGATGCGCAGTGTGGATACGCCGGACGGGCGGTTGATCATGATAGTGCGAGCGGGCTTCGGCCCGACCCTGCCTCACACCGAGAGCAGCATCGAGGGAGCGACGCAGGAACAATATGAGATCGGACGCGCAGCCTGGCAGGCTGCCGGCGGCGCGGAGTTCAAACTGCGAAGCCGGCTTTATGCGTTTGGCGAATACAAGTTCACTCGCAGCAACCAGCGAGGCAAAGTATCCGCGGGCAATGCGGAAACCTTATTACGCACACATCACGGAGTATTCGGCCTCAGCTATCACTTCTAACAATTCGCTATAGGCCTAAAGCTGCTCTCGTTCGAGCACCAACTATGCCGTCGGGAGTCAAACCATGTCTCGCCTGGAAACTGATCACTGCTGCGTGAGTGCTGGCGCCAAAGATACCGTCCGTCACCAGGCTTTCGCCCTGGGCGTTCAGCGCCTCCTGCA
>Ga0157375_10005891_pt1 | contig 10679 bp, 10 predicted proteins | sample M35metaG_FD_115311 | JGI IMG/M metagenome (GOLD analysis project Ga0157375, IMG submission 115311) | Miscanthus rhizosphere microbial communities from Kellogg Biological Station, Michigan, USA - M3-5 metaG | ecosystem: Host-associated > Plants > Roots > Rhizosphere > Soil | place: USA: Michigan...
CCTGGTTTCCATGAACGCCTCCTTGGTGCAAGGAAACGGGATTCATGTTGACCGAGACCGAGAGGCGCTTTGCGACCCCAAGCGCACATCGGCCAGGTCGGACGGAAGCACCGCGAAGGGGCGTCAGTAGGATAAGTCGGTTGTGGATGATCTACGTTGTGCTGAAGTCCCGCGCTATGAGCGGCAAGGCGCTCGTGGTGTCTGTCTCTGGCGGAATCATTGCGCACATCCTGCTCGCCGGTGTGTACGGTGGGCAGAAGGCTGGCGTACACGGAGCGACGGGTGTGCTGGTCCTCGATCTCCTGGTCATCGCAACGCCTATTTTGGTCGGGTGGGTCGGGAGGAAGTTCTTGGGGACGTTTGCGGTGAAGGGAATGGTCACCGCGTAGCGTGAGCAACAGCCTCGCGCTGATCGGCCGGATCTGAAAGACGTGTGAGCAAGTCGCTGGTCGGGAGGCCGCATGCGGCGTGCATTGCCGCGCCGATTGGCATCGTCTCACAGTAGTGTCGGCATCGACGTGCTCGTCGTTTGTCGAAGCCCGGTTTCCTCAGATGCACTTACCGCGCACTTACGCCGAACCCGTGCAGGGTGACTTTTTTGGGTAAGTGCTCGCTTTTGTGGTCGGGGTGAGAGGATTTGAACCTCCGGCCTCTACGTCCCGAACGTAGCGCTCTACCAGGCTAAGCTACACCCCGTGTGCGGTCGTCACGCCATCCAAGTGCAGGCGCGGCGTCAGAAAAAGGCAGTGTCGACGGCGCTCGGGATTCAGAACGTACGCTGCGCCGCGAAGGTCGCCAATTGTAGCAGACTGCTTCCGGCTGCCGAGGGCGGCAGCAGAGTGATCGCTCGCCTCGCTGCATCGCTTTCGGCTTGCGCGCGTGACCTCGCATACGCCAACGCGCCCGTTCGATGCAGTGCCGCCAGGACCGGCGCGAAATCGGTGAGACCACCGCCTGCGACGGCATGTCGAATGGTCGCGGCTTCCTGCGGCGTCCCCACCGCCATGGCACGAATCAGCGGCAGCGTCATCTTCCCTTCGGCAAGATCGTCGCCCAGGTTCTTGCCGATCTCCGCCGCTTCGCCCGAGTAGTCGAGCACATCGTCCATGATCTGGAACGCGGTGCCGAGGTGCATGCCGTAGCGCGCAAGCGCGTCTTCGCATTCCGCTGACGCGCCGCCCAGCACGCCTCCCAGTCGACCTGCGGCCTCGAACAGCTTCGCCGTCTTGCGCTCGATGACCGCGAAATACGCCGCCTCGTCGAGCGCGACATCTCCCGCGTGCATCAACTGGAGTACTTCGCCCTCGGCGATGAGGTTGGTTGCGTCCGCGATGATCGACAGTACCCGCATCCGGTCTATGCTGACCATCAGCTGGAACGTACGGGAGTACAGGAAGTCGCCGACCAGCACGGAGGCGGGATTGCCGAATTGGGCATTCGCCGTCGCATGACCGCGTCGCAGCTGCGACTCGTCGACGACATCGTCGTGCAGCAGCGTGGCTGTATGGATCATCTCGATCGCTGCGGCGAGCGTGTGATGATCGCGCCCGGTGTATCCGCAGGCACTTGCCGCAAGCAGCAGCAGCGCCGGTCTAAGCCGCTTGCCGCCGCCGCCGATGATGTAGTCGGCGACTTGTCGAATGAGCACGACGTCGGAATTGAGACTCTCGCGCAGGACGCGATCGACCGCGGCCATGTCGTCCGCGATCACGGGATTCAGGAAGTCGAGCGTCACGAACGGGCGGCCGAAGCAGGAGTCCGCAGGGAACCATGGTGCAGAACGGGGCGCGAAATGCAAAGCATTCGCGTCGGCGACAAGCGGGTCCATTCTACCGAAGTCGACGTTGCGCTCATCCGTGCGTGCTCCGTGACCGGAAATGCGCACCGCGCCGCTTGCGAGTCTTTCGAGAAACACGTTATAATCCAAGGCTTTCCGCGGATGTCGCGCGCTGTGTGCGTGCAGGCTGCGGCGCGGCGACTCCCTACTCGCGGCAAACAGTCGGGCCGAACATTCCAGCCCGCACAACAGGAGTACCACTCATGTACGCGGTCGTAAAAACCGGCGGCAAGCAGTACAAGGTTGCCCCCGGCGAAAAACTCAAGGTAGAACAGATTCCGGCGGACGTGGGCGCAGAAGTCGTTCTGGATCAGGTGCTGATGGTGGGCGAGGGCGAGAACGTTCGTCTTGGTCAACCGATGGTTGCGGGCGCAACCGTCACGGCGACCGTCGTCGCGCACGGCCGCGGCGAAAAGGTCCGGATCTTCAAGATGCGCCGACGCAAGCATTATCAGAAGCATCAGGGGCATCGGCAGAATTTCACCGAGCTTCAGATCAATGCGATCGTCGGCTGAGGAGGTTTGACTCATGGCACACAAGAAAGCAGGCGGCAGTTCACGCAACGGACGTGACTCCGAGTCGAAGCGGCTGGGCGTGAAGGTCTACGGCGGTGAGGCGATCCGTGCGGGCGGCATCATCGTGCGTCAGCGCGGCACGCGCATCCATCCGGGCGTCAATGTAGGGGTCGGCAAGGACCATACGCTGTACGCACTCGTCGATGGACGGGTGACATTCCGCGTCAAGGGCGAGCTACAGCACAAATACGCGAACGTCGAGCCGGTGGCGCAGCCCGCGTAGCGTTCCGAAAGTTCCTTGAAGTAAGCCCCGCGCGGCAAGCGGGGCTTTTGTTTATGGATCGACGAGCGCTTGGCGTCCCGCCCCGCGCTGATGAAGCGCCGAAAGTGGCCCGATGATCGCTGGCGAGGCCGATGGATTGGCGCCGCCCGATGATCGCAGGCGAGGCCGATGGATTGCCGGCTAGCGGCGCTCGACGGATCGCGGGCCGGCCGCGCACTGATCGCCGGTCAGGCAGTATCGATCCATCGCCTGCTAGCGCCGCTCGATGCGCCAGAGCATCGCCACGGCGAGCACGCTGAAGAAAGCGAGCGGGAACACGGCCGAAAAGAGGGGTGGCCAGTCGTTCAGCACGCCGAGGTTCGAGAACAGTCGACCGAGCAGGAAGAACGACAATCCGATCATCGTTCCGGTGAAGATGCGGAACCCGACGCCACCTTGCCGGCGCTGAAAGTGCGCGAAGGGAAGCGCCAGCACCATCATCACCAGGACGGCGAGCGGGTAGAAGACCTTGTTCCAGAACGCTATCTCGAAGCGGGACGTCTTTTGGGCGTTGTTGCCGAGCACGCGGATGTTGTCGTAGAGCGCGCCGATCTCGAGGCGCTCGGGCGCCACCTGATATACGTTCAGGATCGAAGGCCGCAGCACCGTCGACCACATGAAAACGGGCTGGGTCGTCACCCGCGTTGCGTTGGACTCGATCTCCGTCGACCGAACGTTCTCGAGCTTCCACTGACCGTTGCCGGCGAACGTTCCCGATTGCGCGACGCGTACGACCTTCAGGCGCAGATCCTCGCCGAATTCGTACATCCGCACGCCTGAGAGCGTCATGTCGGCGAGTACCGTGCGGATGTTCACGAACGTCAGGTCCTGCTTGAACCAGAATCCTGACTCGAACTGCTGCGCCACCACCCGCGACGAGTCGCTGGACGTCCGTACGGTTTGCGCAACGCGCTCCGCAGGGGGTGCAACGTATTCGCCCGCCAGGAACGTCGCGGCGGCCAAAGGAATCCCGACGCGCAGCACGGCCCATCCGACGCGAGCGAGCGACATGCCGGACGCCCGCATCACCGTGTATTCCGAGTTCGCGACCAATTGCGCGATGGCGAAGAGCGTGCCGATCAGCGCGGCAACCGGGAAGAGCTCGTAGAGCCTCGATGGCAGGTTCAGCGTGACGAACAGCAGCGCACGGCTGATCGTGTAGTCGCCGCGCCCCACGTCGCCGAGCTCGTGGATGAGATCGAAGAACGCGAACAACGCGAGGAGCGCGCCGAAGATCAGGAGCGTCGCGAAGAGCACGTCACGGCCGATATAGCGCTGCAGCGTCTTCATCGGGCAGTCAGGGTGCTATGCGGGTCCTGGCGCATCCATGCACGCCACACGAAACGCACGTGCGTCATGCCGGCGCAGGCACCGAGCCGGACCGGGCAAACAGGCCGCTTACCGACAACTGCTGGTGGAACAGCAGGACGACGACGAGCAGCGCAATCGCGTGGGGCAGCAGCAGGCCCGCCCACAGCTCGAGGCGGCCCTGCGCGATCATGCTCTGCACGATGTTGAGACAGTTGCTGTAGAGCATGTAGAGGAACGCCGCCGCCACCAGATTGAACGAGCGTCCCATGCGTGGATTGACGTATGCGAGCGGCACGGCCAGAAGCGTCAGCATCAATGCCGCAACTGGCACGGAAATGCGCCAGAAGAGCTCGGCGCGCTCGACCCGCCCATCCGTGAGAAGCAGCGCTGCGGTCGGAATCGCCTTGCTGGACGTGGGCAACTCGCGGACCTCGTTCGGCTCGATCCGTCGGCCGAGGCGCTCGAACTCGACGACGCGGTAGTCCGCGGCTCCCGGCACTCCCTGGTAGCGCCGCCCATGCTCGAGCACGAGGAATCGGTCGCCGTTCGGCATGTCCTCGAGCTTGCCTCGCGCAGCAACCGTCGTCGCATCCTGCTTGTCCTCCACCGAATGCAGAAAGACGTTTTGGACGGTGTTGGTGATCGGGTTGATGCTTTCGACGAACACGACCAGGTTTGCACGAGGAAACTCGCGGAACAGGCCGGGTGTGACCACGGCTATATCGTCACGGGACTCCAGTTGCCGTTCGAACTCGATCTTGCGCAGTTCCGCCCACGGCGAGAGGAACAGCGACAATGCGAGGATCGCAACGAGAAATGGTGCGGCGAACAGCAGGATCGGGCGCAGGCACGCCATCAGTGACTGACCTGACGTGAACCATACAATCATCTCGCTATCCCGATACCAGCGGGAAAGGGTCAGCAGCACCGTCAGAAACAACGCGACCGACAGCAGGATATTGAAGTAAAACAGCGCGTTGAACCCGAGCAGCGCCAGTATGCCGTCCGGCGCCACGCTGCCGCCGGCCGCACGGCCCAGCAGCCGCAGTACCAGATTCGTGAAGAGGATGGCGAGCAGGACGAGGAACAGTCCGACCGCCGTAGCGGTCAACTCGCGGACCAGGCTACGCCGGAAAATCATGACGTCGGGAAAATTTTGACTTTTTTACGGCGATTTGCCGATAATGGGCGCGAGTGACGCCTTTGAAGCAGAAAAACGGCAGGGACCAAAACCGAGGAGTCCGATGGAATTTACCATAAAAAGCGGCAGCCCCGAGAAGCAGCGCAGTGCCTGCGTTGTCGTCGGCGTTTTCGACAATCGGAAGCTCTCGCTTTCCGCGGAATTGATCGACCGCGCGTCCAACGGGTACATCAGCGAGATCATCCGGCGCGGCGACATGGAGGGAAAGCTCGGCACAACCCTCTTGCTTCACAGCGTGCGCGGCACGCTCGCCGATCGCGTGCTGCTCATCGGCCTCGGCAAGGAGCGCGATTTCCGCGACAAGGAGTTCCGGCAGGCGATCAAGAGCGCGGTCAAGCTCCTGAACGAAACCGGGTCCTACGAGGCCGTCATCTACCTGACCGAGGAAAAGGTCAAGCGGCGTGAAGTGGCCTGGCGCGTGGAGCACGCCGTGCTGGTCGCCATGGATTCCGTTTACCGGTTCGAGCAGATGAAGAGCGAGCCGACGGAGGTGCGCCGTCCGCTTCGGAAGCTCACGCTGTCCGTGCCGCAACGCTCGGATCTCACGGCGGGTGAAACCGCCGCGGCCAGGGGCCTTGCCATTGCACACGGTATGGACTTCGCCAAGGACCTCGGTAACCTGCCCGGCAACGTCTGCACGCCGCGCTATCTCGCCGAACGAGCACAGGAACTCGGCAAGGAGTATCCGGATATCAAGGTGCGGGTCCTCGATCGCGCGGAGATCGAGGGCCTCGGCATGGGCTCGTTCCTGTCCGTCACGCAAGGGAGCGAAGAGCCGCCCCGGTTCATCATTCTCGAATACGAGCAGGCGGTAAAAAAGCAGCGGCCCCTGGTGCTCGTCGGCAAGGGCATCACATTCGACACCGGCGGCATTTCGATCAAGCCGGCCGGCGACATGGATCAGATGAAGTTCGACATGTGCGGCGCCGCGTCCGTCCTCGGCGCCCTTCGCGCGATTGCCGAGCTCAAGTCGAAGCTGAACGTCGTCGGCCTGATTCCCGCCTGCGAGAACATGCCGTCCGGCCGTGCAACCAAGCCGGGCGACATCGTGAAGTCGATGTCCGGACAGACAGTCGAGGTGCTGAACACCGACGCCGAGGGAAGGCTGATCCTCGCGGATGCGCTCACGTATGCCGAGCGATACGAGCCGCAGGCCGTCGTTGACATTGCGACGTTGACGGGCGCGATGGTCGTCGCGCTCGGTCACGTCGCAAGTGGCGTGTTCAGCAACAGCGACCCACTCGCGCGCGCATTGCTCGCCGCAGGCGACGACGCCTACGACCGCGGCTGGCAGATGCCCCTCTGGGACGACTACCAGGAAGGGCTCGCGAGCAACTTCGCGGACTTCGCGAACGTTGCGGGGCGGGCAGGCGGCAGCATCACGGCGGCATGCTTTCTTTCACGTTTCGCGCGCAAGTTCGACTGGGCGCATCTCGACATTGCCGGCATCGCGTGGAAGGAAGGCAAGGACAAGGGCGCGACGGGCCGTCCGGTGCCGATGCTCGCCACCTGGCTTCTCGCCAACGAGACGCCAGCTTAGCGAACTTCTTCAGAGTCCCGGCCGCGAACGCTCCAGATGACGCAAATCGATTTCTTCACACACGTAGCGCAGCCGCTGAAGCTTGCCGCGCGCATCATCGCCAAGGCCTATCGGACCCATGGCAGCGTGCGCGTGCTGGCTCCCGATGCGGAAACGGCACACGCGCTCGATCGACTGTTGTGGCTCGATCCGCCGCTGTCGTTTCTTCCGCACTGTCGCATGGACAGCGCAATCGCAAGCGAAACGCCGATCTGGATCGACGAGCGCCTCGAGCATAAGGGTCCGGCGGCCGTCCTCCTCAACCTGCATCCCGAACCGCCGCCGTTCTTCAGTCGTTTCGAACGACTGGCCGAGGTTGTTTCATCGGACGAGGCGCAGATCATCGCCGGTCGCGCGCGGTTCAGGTTCTATCGCGAGCGCGGTTATGAACTGCGCCAGCATGACTGGACGGAGCGCGAGTGACGGTGACGCCGCATGCCCACCGCGCGTGAACTGCTCGAGCAAGCGGACGCGTTGATGCGGCGCAATCGAAAGCGCGGCAGGGACAAGGGTGAGGGGCCGCCCACGCTCACGGACGTGCTCGCGGACCGCACCGGGGCGCTGGCGCCCACGATCATCCTTCCCGACGCGGCGCGCTCGAACGTCGACCCTATCCAGCTGACGAACGCTGACGCGGCGGATCCGCTCGCGCTCGATACCCTATCGGATCTGCCCGTGCTGACGGACGTAGTGGATGTCTGGCCTTCGTCGGATGCGCCACGGGCAAGCGTTCCGGACGCCGTCGCCTCGCCACTCGGGCTCGACGAGGCGCTCGAAGCCGATGCGCTGGGAACCACGGCGGTCGCGCTCGAGGACGCCCAGGCCGTCGCGCGCACGCCGGTTCCCCAAGTAACGCACGCGGGCGGTGGGAAGACCGATGCAGCAGACGTGGAGGTCGCGGATACCGATGGAGCAGGTGCGCGTCATTCCGCTGCAGCGATTTCGACCGCGGCCGGCGCCGACGCACGCGAAGGAAGTCGAGTCGACGCCGACGCGTCAAGAACGGTCGTCGCTGAAGCTGACGCAACGAGTACCGGCGTAGGTGATGCGGATGCGACGAGCACCGTCGTCGCCACTGCGGATAAAACAAGCACCGTCGTCGGCGACACGCACGCGACCAGCACCGTCGTCGGCGACGCGCACGCAACCAGCACCGTGGTCGCCGCTGTGGATGCAACACGCATGGCCGTCGCCGACGCGCATGTAACAAGCAGCCTCGCCGCGGACGCGGATGAAGAACGCACCGTCGTCCCCGACGCGAATCCCGCGGTCGGAGCCCTCTCGTCGCCCGGTGGCGTCGAGCCCCACGCGAAGCCGATCGCACCGCCGCTCGACGAAGAGTTCATCCTCGATATTCCCCCGTCCGGCGCGCGGGATGCACTTCCGTCCGTGCGCGAGTCGGACGCCCCTCCCTACCTCCATCCGCAGCCGTCGCCGCCGATCCTCCCCGGCAGTCCGGACTGGAATGCCATGGCGGAGGAGATTCGCATGCAGGTGCTGCAACGCTTGGACCTGTTCACCGACACGGGGCTGCGCGACCAGCTCGGCGCGCGGCTGCAACCCATCGTCAACCGGGCGAGCGCCGAGCTCGTCGAGACGATCAACCGCGAGTTGGGCGAGCTGGTCCGTGGTTACGTTGCCGAGGCGATCGAGCGCGAGATCGAGAGCTGGCGGAACCGCGGAGACAGCTGATGTGTACTGCGCACTCTCGCTAAAGCCCGTTGTATTTGCGTCGCACGAAGCGTTCAAAGCGCGCCATTTCGCCGGCACGGCACCGTTCGGCCAATCGGGATGCTAGACTTCCTCGCATGAGTTCCAACTGTCGCATTGGCCGTTACGCCGCAGCCGCCGAGCGGAGCGCGCGCGCGTACGTGTACTTTTACTTTGGCGCACTCGCCGAGGGCCGCACGCGACCGTAACGCAAGCATCAGGAAGCGATTTCGACGGGCGGCCCAGCAAAGGCCGCCCGTTTTGTTTCTGCAGCTACCAGAGGAGAACGCAATGATCATCGTCATGCAACCCGACGCGGGCGAAACGGATATCACCGCGGTCCTGGCCAAGATCCGTTCGCATGGGCTCGACGTGCATGTTTCGCGCGGAACCGAGCGCACGCTGATCGGTGCCATCGGTGACGAGCGCAAGCTCGATCCGGAGATGTTCGACCCGATGCCGGGCGTCGAGCGCTCGCTGCATATCCTGAAGCCGTACAAGCTGGTCGCACGCGAATGGCACAAGGCAAGCACGATCGTCGACGTACGTGGCATTCACATCGGCGGCGCCGAGGTGCAGGTCATCGCAGGTCCATGTTCGGTCGAAACGGTCCCCCAGATGGAGGCGGCGGCAGCGGGGGTTGCGGCCGGCGGCGCGCGACTCATGCGCGGCGGCGCATTCAAGCCGCGCACGAGTCCTTACGCCTTTCAAGGCAAAGGCGTCGAGGGCCTCACCATGCTGAAGAACGCCGCGGCGCGGTTCGGCCTCCCGATCGTGACCGAATTGATGGACGTCCGGATGCTCGACACGTTCCTCGAGAACGACGTCGACGTCATCCAGATCGGCACTCGCAACATGCAGAACTTCGACCTGCTGAAGGAAGTGGGCCGGGTGAACGTTCCGGTCATCCTGAAGCGCGGGATGAGCGCCACGATCAGCGAATGGCTGATGGCCGCCGAATACATCGCAGCGGGCGGCAATCACCAGATCATCATGTGCGAGCGCGGCATCCGGACGTTCGAGACGGCGTATCGCAACGTGCTCGACGTCACCGCAGTCGCGGTGCTCAAGAAGGAGACGCACCTGCCCGTGATCGTGGATCCTTCGCATGCCGGAGGGAAGGCGTGGATGGTGCCGGCGCTTTCGTGCGCGGCCGTGGCTGCCGGCGCCGACGCGCTGCTGATCGAGGTCCATCCGTGTCCCGCGGAAGCGTGGTGCGACGCCGACCAGGCGCTGTCGATCGACGAGTTCGCAGCGTTGATGAAACGGCTCGGTGGGCTCGCGCAGGCGGTCGGACGCTTACTATCCCCCGCTTCTGCGGCAATCCGATGCGAGCCGGCGCTCGCAGTGTGACCGATCCTCGTTCCTTATAATCGAAAACTCCGCCGCATCTTACGACCGACATGGAACTTCCCAAGAGCTTCGAACCGCATGCCATCGAAGCGAAGTGGTATCCGCTATGGGAGTCGCGCGGCTACTTCAAGCCGAGTTACGCCGAGGGCGGCAAGCCGTATTGCATCCAGTTGCCGCCGCCGAATGTCACCGGCACGCTCCACATGGGGCACGCGTTCCAGCAGACGCTGATGGACGTGCTGATCCGTTACCACCGAATGCGCGGTTTCAACACGCTGTGGCAGGTCGGCACGGACCACGCGGGGATTGCGACGCAGATCGTCGTCGAGCAGCAACTGAAGGCAGCAGGCGTCCGTCGCCGCGATCTCGGACGCGATGCTTTCGTCGAACGCGTCTGGGCGTGGAAGGAGGAATCGGGCTCGACGATCACGAACCAGATGCGGCGCCTGGGGGCGGCGGCCGATTGGTCGCGCGAGCGCTTCACGATGGACGAGGGACTCTCCGCTGCGGTGCGTGAGACGTTCGTGCGGCTGTACGAGGACGGTCTCATCTATCGCGGCAAGCGGCTCGTCAATTGGGATCCCAAGCTGATGACGGCCGTCTCGGACCTCGAAGTCGACAGTGAGGAGGAGCAGGGGCGGATCTGGCAGATACGCTATCCGCTCACCGACGGCGCCGAGTCGCTCGTCGTCGCGACGACGCGCCCCGAAACGATGCTCGGCGATACCGCCGTCGCAATCAATCCCAAAGACCCACGCTACAAGCATCTCCACGGCAAGACCGTGATGCTGCCGCTGATGAACCGCGAGATCCCGATCATCCTCGACGATCTCGCCGACCCGCAATTCGGC
>Ga0157375_10005892_pt1 | contig 10677 bp, 10 predicted proteins | sample M35metaG_FD_115311 | JGI IMG/M metagenome (GOLD analysis project Ga0157375, IMG submission 115311) | Miscanthus rhizosphere microbial communities from Kellogg Biological Station, Michigan, USA - M3-5 metaG | ecosystem: Host-associated > Plants > Roots > Rhizosphere > Soil | place: USA: Michigan...
GATCCTCACGGCTCCCGCGCGCCGCTCCGCTGCGCAGCCGCGCGCGTTGTCCGAGCAGCCGCACGCGTTGCAATGAGCGTCGCCACTGCCGCTGAGCGGCAGCGTCTAGCCTTCGTATTGGAGAACGTGGAGTCCCGCGTTCCAGTCCGTCACGTACATGAGCCCTTCCGTCGTCACGTAGCAATCGCACGTGAGCGCGCCGCGCACGACGTTCGGGCGCGGGTCGAGCATCTTCGCCGGCACCGGCGGAAGCCACGACGCAATCTCGCGCGGCGCGTGCGCGTCGCGGATGTCGAAAACGCGCACGCCCGCGTCGTGATAAGTCGCGAAGATCGTCTCTTCGCTCACGAAGCTACCCGGCCGGTTCTCGTGCAGGTTGTGCGGGCCGAAATTGCCCAGCGCGCAGTAGTCGCGGTCGGACGGCGTCGGCAGCGTCGCGATCGGTACCGGGTTGTCGTCCGCGCGCACGTCGACGAGCCACGTGTAGAACGTGCCTTTCGCGCAGAAGTCGGCGTTCGACTCGTCCGCGACGACCGCGAGCTTGCGGCCCGGCAGCGGCAACGGCGTGTGCGTGCCACCGGGGTAGGGCGGCGACCAATTCAAGTGTGCGAGCAGCTTCGGGCTCGACGCGTCGCTCACGTCGTGGATCGTTAGACCTGCGTCGCGCCATGCGGCGTAGCCGCGGTCGCCCGCGACGATCATGTGGTGCAGCGCGTAGCGCTTGCCCGGCGGATTCGTCGCGGTCTCGCCGCCGGCGCGATGCATGCCGGGCAGCCACCAGCGCGAGACGATTTGCGGCTTCGTGATGCTCGCCAAGTCGACGATGCAAAGGATGTGGTCGGTGTAGCCGTCGAAGTGCGCCGACACGTAGGCGTAACGGCCCCCGGCCCACCAGAGCCGGTTCACGCCGATGCCTCGCATCTCGAGGAACGCGATTTCGCGCGGCTTCTTGGGATCCTTCGCGATGTCGAAGATCGAGAGGCCGGCGCGGAACGGCTCGCGCTTGCCGAGACTGTCCGCGAGCGTGTTCTCGAAGTAGTCGCGCGAGTTGTCGTAGCGCTGACTCCGCGCCAGGTTCGCGCCGTTCGCGAGCAGGAGATAGTCGCCAGCGGTCTGCAAGTGGTGGGTGCGCGTGAACGGCGTCGAGAAGAAGTGCACGGGTTTCAGCGCGCGCGGGTCGCGCGCGTCGAGCACGGTGACGCCGTCGCTGAACATGTGGCCGACGTAGAGATGACCGCGGCTGGCCATCACCTGCACGCCGTCGGGACGGCCGCCCTGGTCGCTATACGAGACGTGCCGGATCTTGTAACCGATGCCCTCGGGCGGAATGCTCGCCGCCGCGCCTGTAACAGATGGCGCAGCGTGCGGCGCATCGCGCGCCTGCGCGAAGACGCCGCGCGGCAACAGCGCGGACGCCGCGGCGCCCGCGAGCCCCGCGAGGTGGGCACGACGCGTTTGCATGCTCGAAGCTCTCCACGGCGCGTGAGTGCGCGCGCCGACGTCTGCGGCGCCAGAGCGTACCGCCGGCGCCTAGCACCGGCAATCGCAATAATGCCCTAGCTTCGAGTCGCAGTTGCACTGCAGCAGCAGGTGCGGATCCCTGCACGCGTAGCGACTCAGGTAATCGACGTCGACGCGTGCGTAGCCGCGGAAGTAGTAGGTCGGACCGTTCGGCGGTGACACTTGCAACGACTGGCCGCCGCCGGCACAGGCGGCGAGCAGGACGCTGGACGACGCGGCGAGGGAGCGTAGCAGCTTGTGGGGGTTCATCACTCCGGTTCTCCTAGTCGTGCCTACTTTCGTGCACGACGTTCGTGGACCTTGGGTGTGAAGCCCGCGATTCGGGGCGCGCGTAGAGCGAGTCGCCGAGTCGCCTCTGTTACGCGCCCCTCCCAGGCGCGGTCGCCGTTAGCTCATCGTTCGTTCTCCGTTCGTCGTGCTCCGCAAGTGACAGATGCTCGGCAGCGCCGGGCGGTTGCAGTCGCGCTCGCCAAAAATGCGCAGCGCTGCGTTTGCTACCCGCGTGGTGAGCCTTTAGGCCGGCATTGGCTCGCCGTTCGCGAGCGCGACGAGCCCGCGAATATGGCGGTACACGTACCAGCACCACGCCGCGAGGCAGAATACCCAGCCGATGAAAATGAATGTGGTGCACCAGCCGATCACGAGCCACAGCAGCGTCCACCAGAAAGTGCGAATCATGTAGCGGTGATGGCTCGCGACGCCGTCGGCGTAATCGTTGCGCCGCACGTAGTTGAGGATCAGCGCGGCGATGCTGAGCAGGCCCGTGACCGACCCGATCAGATGCAGGATGTAAGCGACCAACGCCATCGTTCGATCGGCTTGGATGTGGGTTGACGAGACGCTCATGGGCTCCTCCACTGGCTCTATACGTTCGGGCGCCGCTGTGCGTGACAAGCTCGGCGCGGATTAAGCGGCCTACGACAGGCGGCCTTTGCAGTTACCGTGCCAGCGGCCCGGGCAGCGCCAGACGTCAGCAACCGCGCGACTTGCTCGCTCGTGCCGCGACGGGCGCGCCGTGCGGAAATCGCCAAGTCGTGTCCTGTTCGCGCAAGGTTTGGCGAAAACGAGCTGCAGGCGAGCACGCTCGCGTTTGACCCACCGTGCGGCCACTGCGATCATCGCGCGGCTTTGCGGGGAGGGGTCATGCCCAAGAAGACGAAGAAGAAGACAACGACAACGAAGCGGGCGAGCCAGATCTCTTGGCCGAAGAAGACGCGCGAGATCCAGACGGCGATCGTCGACTCGACGCGCTGGAACGGCTTCAAGTTTCGCGACGACGACGTCGTCATCGACACGTTCGGCAAGGCTGGAACGACCTGGATGCAGCAGATCGTGGGCCAGCTGCTGCTCGGCGCGCCGGACGGTGTCTCGGCGGCGGCGAGCTCGCCGTGGCTCGACATGCGGATCGTTCCGCTCGAGCCGATGTTGGCTCAGCTAGAAGCCCAGCGGGACCGTCGCTTCATCAAGACCCACTTGCCCGTCGACGCGCTCGTGTTCTCGCGGCGCGCGAAATACATCTACGTCGGCCGCGACGCCCGCGACATCGTCTGGAGCGCCTACAACCACCAGGCAGGGTTCACGCAGGAAGCGCTCGACGCATTCAACGAGACGCCGGGCCGCGTCGGTCCGCGGATCACGAATCCGCCGTGCGACGTGCGCGACTATTACCTGCATTTCCTCGAATACGACGACTTCCCGGGCTTCGAGTTCGGCGGCCTCTGGGAGCACACGCAGGGCTGGTGGAACCTCCGCGCGCTGCCGAACGTGCTGCTCGTTCACTTCAACGATCTGAAAGCGAACATGGGGCGCGAGATCAAGCGCATCGCGCGCTTTCTCGAGGTCGAGATCGACGCCGCACAGTGGCCTGCGATCCTGGAGCATTGCTCGTTCGACTACATGCGCGGCGCGTCCATGAAGATCGAAGAGCTCGATAGGTTCTTCAAAGGCGGCGGCGCGACCTTCATCCACAAGGGCACCAACGGCCGTTGGAAGGACGTGCTGGCGGCGAGCGAGATCGCGCGTTGCGACGAGGTCGCGGCGCGCTACCTGACGCCGGCCTGCGCGCGCTGGCTCAAGACGGGCAAGCTGCCGAGCTAGACAGGCAGTCGGAAGCTCGCCCGCCGGGCCGCGCTAAGATGCGCGCCTCATGCGCTCCGGCCTCCCGATCGACGAAGCCTTGCCGCCGCTCCTCGCCGCGCTCGCGAGCGGCCGCAACGCGGTGCTCGTCGCGCCGCCCGGCGCGGGCAAGAGCACGGTCGTGCCGCTTGCGCTGCTCGACGAGCCGTGGGCGCGCGGGCAGAAGATCGTGCTGCTCGAGCCGCGCCGACTCGCCGCGCGTGCCGTTGCAACGCGGATGGCGTCGTCGCTCGGCGAGCGGCCCGGCGGTACCGTCGGTTACCGGATGCGGCTCGAGACGCGCGTGAGCGCGGAGACGCGGCTCGAGGTCGTGACCGAAGGCGTGCTCACGCGGATGCTACAGAGCGACCCCGCGCTCGGTGGCGTCGCGGCCGTGATATTCGACGAGTTCCACGAGCGGAGCCTGAACGCCGATGTGGGCCTAGCATTGGCGCGCGATGCGCAGCGCCACCTCTCGCCCGAGCTGCGCCTGCTCGCGATGTCGGCGACGCTCGACGGCGCCGCCGTCGCGCGACTGCTCGGCGGCGCGCCGGTGATCGAGCACGCGGCGCGCGTGCATGCGGTCGAGACGCACTACGTCGGCAGGGGCTTGCCCGCGTTGCCCGGTCCACTCGGGCCCGGCGACGAGCCGCCGGAGGCGGTCGTCGCGCGTGTCGTGCGGCGCGCGCTCGCGGAGGTGCCCGGCGACCTGCTCGTGTTCCTGCCGGGTGCTGGGGAGATCCGCCGCGTGCAGACGCGACTGAGCGACGCCGACCTCGGCGCGGACGTCGACCTCCGGCCGCTCTTCGGCGAGCTGCCGGGGGCGGAGCAGGACGCGGCGCTCGAGCCCGCGCGCGCCGGCCGGCGCAAGGTCGTGCTCGCAACCAACATCGCCGAGACGAGCCTCACGATCGACGGCGTGCGGGCGGTCGTCGATTCGGGTCTCGAGCGACGCGGCGTGTTCGATCCCGGCACCGGCATGAGCCGGCTCGAGACGCAGCGGATCTCGCGCGCCTCGGCCGAGCAACGCGCGGGCCGCGCGGGTCGCACTGCGCCCGGCGTGTGCTACCGCATCTGGGCCGAGAGCGCGCAGCGCACCCTCGCGGCGCACGCGCCGCCCGAGATCGCGACGGCCGATCTCGCGCCGCTCGCGCTCGAGCTCGCGGTCTGGGGCACCGACGCGGGCGAGCTCGACTGGCTCGACGCGCCCCCGGCCGCGACTCTTTCGGCGGCGCGCGACCTGCTGCGTCGTCTCGACGCGCTCGACGACGCGGGCCGCGCGACCGCGCACGGCCGCGCGCTGCACGCGCTCGGCGTCCACCCGCGGGTCGCGCAGATGCTCTTGGCCGCTCGCGATCTCGGCGCGCCGCGCGCGGGCGCGGAGCTTGCGGCGCTGCTGTCGGAGCGCGACGTGCTACGCGGCGGGCGCGCCGGCGGCGGCGAACGCGACAGCGACATTCGGAGCCGCTTGGAGTACTTGCGACGCGGTGCACGCGACGCGGCGCTCGAGCGCGTGCGGCGGCTCGAGCGCGCGTTCCGTAACCAGCTCGGCGCCACCCGCGACGCCGACGCCGCTGATGCGAACGTCGAGCCCGGCCTGCTGCTCGCGTTCGCGTATCCGGACCGGATCGGGAAACGCCGGCCCGGCGACGGCGGACGCTATCAGCTCGCGAACGGCCGCGGCGCCACGTTCGCGAATCCGGAATCGATCGCGCGCGAGGAGCTCATCGTCGCGGTCGACGTCGACGACCGCGAGCGCGATGCGCGGATCCTGCTCGCGGCGCCGCTCGCCCGGGAGGACTTGCTCGAGCATTTCGCGGCGCAGCTCGTCGACCGCGAGGAGGTCGTCTGGGACGCTCGTGCGGAGGCCGTGCTTGCGCGCAGAACCGTTCGGCTCGGCGAGCTCGTGATCGACGACAAGCCGCTCACCGACATTCCGCCCGACGCCGCCGCTCGCGCTCTGCTCGAAGGCTTGCGTGCGCTCGGAATCGAAGCTCTGCCGTGGGACGACGACAGCCGCGACCTCGTGGCGCGCGTCGAGTTCGTGCGCGCTTTGCGCGCTGCGCAGCGCGTCGACGAAGGCGGGCGGGCCCGGGATCGCGCTTCGGCCGTCGACGAGTGGCCCGACTTTGCCCACGCGGCGCTGTCTCACGATCTCGCATGGCTCGAGCCGTTTCTCACCGGCGCGACGCGCCGCGCTCACCTCGCGCGCGTGCCGCTCGTCGCCGCGTTGCGCGCGCGGCTGACGCCGAAGCAGCAGCGCGAGCTCGACGAGCTTGCGCCGACCCATGTCACGCTGCCCACGGGTACGCGCGCGAAGATCGACTACCGCGACGACAACGCGCCCGTCGCGTCGATGCGGATGCAAGAGGTGTTCGGTCTTGCCGCAACGCCGAAGATCGGCGGCGGCCGCGTTCCGGTCACGTTCAAGCTGCTGTCCCCGGCGCACCGGCCGCTGCAAGTGACTCGCGACCTCGCGAGCTTCTGGCGTAACGCATACGTCGACGTGCGCAAGGACATGCGCGGCCGCTATCCGCGCCACTACTGGCCCGAGAATCCGCTCGAAGCCGAGCCAACGAAGCGCGCGAAGCCGCGGCCGCGGCGCTGATTTCGAGCGGGCTCGGGATCGTTTCGAGCGCCGACCAGCGTTCGGGCTTGGATTCGTACGGCCGAACGGGTACAACTCCCGACGTCTACGCCATCCGTCGATCGATTCCATCGGAAGCTGAAGTCATGAGACGTGCTCGCCTGTGGGTCTTGGTTGCGTGCCTAGCGTCGGCGAGCGGCGCCGCGTGGGCACATCATTCCTACGCGCTTTTCGACACGTCGGGCACAAAAAGCGTGAGCGGCACGGTCGCGAAGCTCGAATGGATGAACCCGCACGCGTTCCTTTGGGTTTACGTGCCGAGTCCCGACAAAGCGGGTAAGTACGACCTCTGGGGATTCGAGAACGGCTCGCCTTCGGTTCTGCAGGGCTACGGTTGGAACAAGGACGTGCTCAAGGCAGGCGACAAGATCGCGGTGGAGTACTGGCCGCTGCGCGACGGCAGCATCGGCGGGCACTGCGAGAAGGTGAAATTGCCCGACGAGCGCGTCTTGCAGTGCCCGAACAACGTCGCGCGCCCGTACTAAGCCCTTGCGCCACCCCCATCGATATACGCTACGAGCGGCCGCCGTCGCAGCCGTGGGTGCCGTCGCGCTCGCGAACGCAGCCTCGGCGCAACCCGGCACGACTTACGAATCCCTCAAGAGCCTTCCCGACTTCGCGGGTTCTTGGACCCCGTTGACGCCGCCGTTCGTGCTGCCCCCGCCGACGCCGACGGCCGATGGCGCGCCTCTGCCGGCGTCAACGCCGGACGCGCGATGTGCCGCCGCGGTGCCGAAAGGAGCGAAGCCGGACGTCCTCGCGCGCTGTCGCGAAGCGCTGCAGAAGGAAAGCGCCGTCGCCGTCCGCGCGAGCGCCTACTGCGAAAGGCAAAGCTTTATGGGTCGTCCGCCCGAGAGAGCCGGTGGCGCCTTCGAGATTCTCTTCACGCCCGGGCGCGTGACGATGGCGATCGAATCCGGACTCGTGCGGCGCATCTACATCCGCGACAAGCCGCCGCCGGGGTCGCTCGACGAGTCGCGTAGTGGAACCTCGATCGGGCGGTGGGAAGGCACGACGCTCGTGGTCGAGACGACCGGGCTCGACCCGAACGCTCCGCTAGCTCCGGGCTCGACCCTCGGCCCCGGCGCGCACGTGACAGAGCGTTTCTCGCTCGTCGACGCCGATACGTTGCGAATCGAATCGACGCTCGTCGCGCCCGCGGTGCTCGCGACGCCGTTCGCGATGCACCAGCAGTACCACCGCGCACGCGACCGCGTGTTCACCGACTTCGACACCTGCGTCGAGCGCGACCGTTCGTTCGATCGGACGGCCGGACACGATCGCTTCGACAAGACCCCGCCCAGCGATTTGCCGCCGCCGCCGTCGAACTAGCGCTCGCTCCCGCCGGACGCGCTCGCAGCGACGCGGCAAGCCAAGCGGCGCTCGCCGCGATCGTGCATGTCGAAATGGGCGCGGCTCGCACGTCATAGTGTCGGCGGAGCATGGTGCCCGCTCTAGCAACTCCAAGCGGAGAACGACAATGCAATACATGTTTCTGGTCTATGCCAACGAGAAGGCGTTTCAGGCGATCCCCAAGGCGCAGGGCGAGCAAGCCATGGGCGCGTACATCGCGTATACAGAGTCGCTGCGCAAGGCCGGCGTGCTGAAGTCGTCGGATCGCCTGCGGCCGACGGCGGACAGCACGACGGTGCGGGTCGAGAACGGCAAGTCGCAGGTGCTCGACGGTCCGTACGCGGACACGAAAGAGCAGCTCGGCGGCTTCTACATCGTCGACGTGCCCGATCTCGACGCGGCACTGTCGTGGGCGGCACGCTGCCCCGGCGCGAGCCACGGCGCGGTCGAAGTCAGGCCGCTCTGGACGACGGGTACTTAGGTCGGCGCGGGTCCGCGTCGCGATGAACGACAATGATCACGCGCGCAGCACGGCGGACGCAGTCGCCCGCCGGAGCTACGGCAAGCTCGTTGCATTCATCGCGGCGCGCTCACGCGACGTCGCGGCGGCCGAGGACGCGCTCGCGGACGCGTTCGCCGCGGCGCTCGCGGATTGGCCCGCGCACGGCGTGCCGCGCAATCCCGAGGCGTGGCTGCTCACTACCGCGCGCCGGAAGTTGATCGATTCTCAGCGGCGCCGCCAGACCGCAAAGGCGGCGGCACCCGAGCTCGAGCGCGCAGCAGAGCTTCTCGCATCCGCGCCCGACGAAGAGGGCGACGAAATGAAGATCCCCGACCAGCGCCTCGCGCTGATGTTCGCCTGCACGCATCCCGCGATCGACGCGAGCGTGCGCGCGCCGCTGATTCTGCAAACGGTGCTCGGCTTCGATGCCGCGATGATCGCATCCGCGTTTCTCGCGTCGCCGGCCGCGATGGGTCAGCGGCTCGTGCGCGCGAAGACGAAGATCAAGCAGGCCGGCATTCCGCTGCGCGTGCCCGAGCACGCCGAGCTCGCGGAACGCCTCGATGCGGTGCTCGCCGCGATCTACGCGGCGTTCGCAGAAGGCTGGCAGGACGCCGCGGGCACCGAGCCCGCGCGCCGCGAGCTCGCGGCGGAGGCGCTCTATCTCGGCCGGCTCGTCACCGAGCTGTTGCCGGAAGAGCCCGAGGCGTTTGGCCTGCTCGCGCTGATGCTCTACGCCGACGCGCGCCGGCGCGCGCGCCGCACGCGCGGCGGCGAGTACGTGCCGCTCGCGGAGCAGGATCCCGAGCTCTGGGACGACGACTCGATCGACGCCGCCGAAGCCGCACTCCGACACGCGAGCACGTTCGACGCTCCGGGCCGCTATCAGCTCGAGGCTGCGTTGCAATCCGCGCACGTGAACGGCCGCCGTTCTGGAAGGGTCGACTCGGAAGCGCTGCTCGTGCTCTACGACGCGTTGCTCGCGCTCTCGGGCTCGCCGGTCGTCGCGCTGAATCGCGCGCTTGCGGTCGCGCGCGTGCGCGGTGCGGCCGCGGGGCTCGCAGCGCTCGACGAGCTCGCGGGAGACGCGCGGCTCGCCGATTATCAGCCGTATTGGGCCGCTCGCGCGGAGCTGCTCGCGAGCGTGAGCGCGAGTGCAGAAAAGTGCCTCGACGTCGACGCGCGCGCCGCCGCACGAACGGCGTACGAGCGCGCGATCGGCCTCGAGCGTGACCCCGCCGTTCGGCGCTTCCTGCAGCGGCGTCGCGCGGAGCTATGATGGAGGTCTTCTGCAGGAGGATCGCATGGAAAAGCGCACGCTCGGGCGATCGACGCTCGCGATCACGCCGCTGATGCTCGGCGGCAATGTGTTCGACTGGACCAGCGACGAGGCCACGTCCTTCGCGGTGCTCGACGCGTTCGTCGCGCAGGGCGGCAACTCGATCGACACGGCCGACGTGTATTCGGCCTGGGCTCCGGGCCACAAGGGCGGCGAGAGCGAAACGCTGATCGGCAAGTGGCTCAAGCGCAGCGGCAAGCGCAACTCCGTCGTGATCGGCACGAAGGTCGGCATGCTCGCGCCGCACACGGGCCTCAAGCGCGACGGCATCATCGCGGGCTGCGAGGACTCGCTGCGCCGGCTCGGCGTCGAGACGATCGACCTCTACTGGCTGCACAAGGACGACGGCAAGACGCCGCCGGGCGAATTCGTCGGCGCGCTCGAGGAGCTCGTCGAGGCTGGCAAGGTGCGCGCGATCGGCTTGTCGAACTTCGTTGGTAGCCGCTTTACCGATGCGCTCGCGGAGAGCTCGCGCGCGGGCCGCACGCGTTTCGCGGCGCAGCAGCCCGAGTACAACCTCATGAAGCGCGACATCGAGAAGGAGCTCATGCCGGTCTGCGTGCGCGAGCACGTCTCGATCGTGCCGTACTTCGGTCTCGCGAGCGGCTTTCTCACGGGCAAGTACCGAAGCGCCGCCGATAAGAGCAAGAGCCCGCGCGGCGGCGGCATGGACAAATACCTGCAGGGCAAGGGGCCAGTCGTGCTCGCGGCTCTCGACAAGGTCGCGGCCCGCCAGGACGCGACGTGCGCGCAGGTCGCGCTCGCCTGGATCATGGCCAAGCCCGCGATCGCTGCGCCGATCGCGAGCGCGACGTCGGTTGCGCAAGTCACCGAGCTCATGGGCGCGCTGCGCCTGAAGCTCAGCGCCGCGGACGTGGCGGAGCTCGACGCCGCGTCCGCCTAGCCCCCGCGGGCGACGAGCGCGCCGGAACGGGCGGCGCAGCGGGCAGCCGCGCCGCGCTGCGCTCGAGCAGATCGAGCAGCGCGCGCACGCGCGAGGGCACCATTCTCGCGCTCGGCATCACGGCCGCAATCGGCATTGGGGGAGGCCGAGCCTCCGGCAATACCTCGACCAGCTCGCCGCGCGCGAGGGGCTCCGCCACGATGTAGTGCGGTAGCTGCGCGATCCCAAAGCCGAGCACCGCGGCGGCCGCGATCGCGTCGCCGTCATCGACTCGCAAGTGTGAGGGCGGCGACAGC
>Ga0157375_10005896_pt1 | contig 10675 bp, 11 predicted proteins | sample M35metaG_FD_115311 | JGI IMG/M metagenome (GOLD analysis project Ga0157375, IMG submission 115311) | Miscanthus rhizosphere microbial communities from Kellogg Biological Station, Michigan, USA - M3-5 metaG | ecosystem: Host-associated > Plants > Roots > Rhizosphere > Soil | place: USA: Michigan...
CCCGCGAAGTCGGCGAGGCGTCGCAAAAGTCGGCCCATGTGTCGGGCCACGATCACGTCGAATTCGCCGGCATCGACTCGGCGCATCATCTCGACGAACTGCGGGCGCGGCCTGCGGCTGAGCGCTGACACGTCGTTGTCGACGAACTCTGCCGCGATTGTCCAACCGCGGGCAGTGATCAGTCGGTGCACGTCTTCGCGCTGGCGATCGACACCGAGCTGATCGCCGTTGCGATCCTGGCTCTGACGGAGGTAGACAGCCGTTCTCATACCACCTATGCTAATTCATCGTCCACGTGACGGCGAGGACCTTGGCCGACCTCGCCGGATGGACGTCGCTCGCGCTCGGTGAAGGTTGGCGAGTCCGCGTTGTGCATTGCGATGGTCGCTAGTGGGGCGATCGCGGCCACCGAGGCCGACTACCACCCCGCCGCGCGGTGGTTATCGGGATTGACGCGGCGGGCTGTCACGAATGCGCCGCAAACATCGTGTCCACCGCCGGCGAGGGCCACGGCGGCGCTGTTGATGCCGGCGCCGGTGGTGTAGACGTCGTCGACGACGACCACGCGCTGTGGCGAGAAATTCTCGGCGATCGCGAAGCCGCTGCGGGCCCGGTCCGCTTCGAAGACCGACTCACTCAGATGGCACAAGCGCCTGAGTCTGTGTCCACCAAACGGGCCAAGCCCAAATATCGGGCTATCTCAGCTACTTAGCCTATTACTGATAGTCTATGTTTTATCAGATAATCGCCGTATCCCCTTGCTTTGTAATGCATTTCGCTGATCGAGCTCATGATGGCTTTGACGGTCGGCTGCAGGCCCCCTGCCGCCTGGCGATGTGTCAACTTCGCGACGCAGCCATCACCTCACGCGTAGCGTTTTCTGGGTGGGCTCAGGTCGGGGCAAAGGAGGTTGCGATGACGGTTGCAGAGGACAGACTGAACGCCTTTCTGGGCAGGGCGGTCGGCGACATGGCGGCATCGGTGAGCGCGGTGCTGGTGTTGATCGGCGACGAGCTCGGCCTCTATTCGGCATTAGCGGGGCAGCGGTTGTCGCCTGGAGAGCTGGCGGAGAAAACCGGCACCAGTGAGCGCTACGTGCGCGAGTGGCTGGCGAACCAGGCGGCGGGCGGTTACGTCGACTACGACGCCGAGAACGACCAGTACTACCTGAACGAGGAACAGACACTGTGCCTCGCTGACCCGAACGGACCGGTCGATCTGCCGGGCGCATATCAGATCATTCGGGACCTGTTCCACGTCAGAGAGCGTGCAGTCGAGAACTTCCGCACCGGTAAGGGCATGGAGTGGGGCGAGCACCATCCGTGCTTGTTCGAGGGCACCGAGCGATTCTTCCGAGCCGGCTACAACGCGAATCTGCTGTCATCGTGGCTGCCTGCGCTTGACGGCGTAGTGGAGAAGCTCACGGCCGGGGCACGCGCGGCCGATGTCGGCTGCGGCCACGGTGCGAGCACAATCCTTATGGCGCAAGCGTTTCCGACGTCGGAGTTCGTCGGCATCGACTACCACGGCGCGTCGATTGCGACCGCAACGGAACGTGCAGCGAAGGCGGGCGTCACCAATGCGTACTTCGAAGTGGCCGACGCGACATCGTATGAAGGCGGGGACTACGACCTCATCGCATTCTTCGACTGCCTGCACGACATGGCCGATCCGGTCGGCGCCGCTAGGCGCGCCAGACAAGCGCTCAAACCCGACGGGCACTGCTTGCTGGTGGAGCCGATGGCGGGTGACCACGTCGCGGACAACTTGAATCCGGTTGGGCGGCTGTACTACGGCGCGTCGTCGCTGGTCTGCGTGCCGGTTTCGCTGGCGCAGCATGGACCCGCGCTGGGCGCGCAGGCGGGCGAGCAGCGGCTGCGGACGGTGATGGTCGACGAAGGGGGCTTCACGCGGTTCCGGCGTGCGACGGAGACGCCGTTCAACATGATCTTCGAGGCGCGTCCCTAGAGGAAGCGGTCGCCTCGGGGCACGCGCGCCGCCTCACGGCATGACCGACAAGCCGACGATCAATGGAGCGCTTTGGTGAGCGACGTGGTCAAATCCCTGTGGGCATCAGAAGCTTTCACCGAATAATGGCCCACAGCACGCCATCGTCGTGAAACCTCGAATTCCCCACGAGTATCTGGACTTTTGACGGCCCTGCGGAACTCCCGACTAGCGAGCAGCCCGTTCGTTCGACGTCAGCGGTGAGCACGTCGGCAGGCCGCGACATGACGAATCAGGATTGCGAATTCTGGCGGTCCCGCCGATAGTCAGGCAGCGTGTAGGGCTGTGTTGCCGCGCATTGAAATTGGCGACGATGCTGTCACTTTCCATGCACACGAAGAACGGAGTGGTTCGTCGGCGTGGCACTGTCACGTTGGTGAGTTCCGACGGGACACCGGCGAAATCCGGGTCGTAGACATCGACAGTCTCAACGGCACCTACGTCAACCGGGAGGCGGTGGATTCGGTGGTTTTGACCAACGGCGACGAGATCCAGATGGGCAAGGTTCGCCTGGTGTTCCTCACTGCACCCACGACGGATTGACGTCTACGACATCGAAGGGGTCGGGCAGGCCGGCACCTCAGAGGAGGGGGAGGTAAACATGACTGCAACGGCAACCAGCCAACTGAGCTCGGGGACCTGGGCGATTGATCCCGTTCATTCCTCGATCAACTTTTCGGTACGTCACCTGATGGCGAGCAAGGTGCGCGGCCGGTTCGAGAAGTTCGGCGGCGTAACTGTCGTCGCCGAGGACGGGACGCCGTCGGTGAACGCCGAGATCGCCGTCGACTCCGTTGACACCGGCAACGACCAGCGCGACGAGACCATCAAGTCGGCTGAGTCCTTTGATGTGGAGAAGTACCCAGTCGCGGCATTCACCTCCACCGGTCTGGACTCCGACGGTGGCAACTATGTGCTCAACGGACAGTTCACGCTCAAGGGCGTGACCAAGCCGATCAGCCTCGACCTCGAGTTCTACGTTGTCAATCCGGGCATGGGCCAGGGTGAGGTCGCCGGTTTCGAGGCGTCGGTCGTGTTGAATCGCAAGGACTTCGGCATTGACATCGATCTGCCTCTGGAAACCGGGGGCCGCTTTGGTCGGCGACAAGGTCACCATCACGCTCGACATCGAGACCGTCAAGCAGGCGTGAGACCACAAAGAGCTACGACGGCGCTGGGAACTCATGCCGAAATCCCAACTGCCCTACTCGCTAGGCCGAGCGTAGCTCTGCACGAATTGCGCAACGGCAGCGCCGACCTCGTCGGGGCTGTCCTCCAGGACGAAATGCACTCCACTAGCTGCAGTCTTGGCAGCACTTTGGCAGCACGGCTGGGCGCGACTACCGGCGCGCCGCCGCGCCAACAAATCGGAACCGCAGCGCCGACCGCGGCGCCTGAGCCGTCGTGGATGACATAGAGCGCGAGGCGATCCGCGCCGAGATCCAGGAGTTCGACGACGTCGACATCGTGGCCACCGCTCGCGCCGGCAGCAGCCGCTCGCTGCACCGCTACTCGGCGATCCCCTACGACATCGCGCGCGGCTGTGCCGCGGGCCATATGCCCGAGATGAACGTGCTGTGCGTCATCGGTGATTACAGCACTCAGAGCGACCAACCCATCATGAAGAACCTGAAAGTACCTGTGCGGCGGTCGATTTGAGGTGAGCGCGCACACCCGCGTAGTGCACGACAACTGCCACGACGCCTGGGCAGCGACTCAACGAGTCAGTCCTCAATGGTTGCGGTGTCTTTGCACTGGGAGGCGGCGCCCAGTAGGCGTTGCATTTCGGTCAGCTCGTCCGCGAAGGCGTCGCGGCGGGTACGAGCGCCGCACGAGCGCAGCAGGCGGGCGAAGTCGCGGGCTGCGGTGTTGATTCGCTCGCTGAGCGCTGCGGACCCTCTTTGGGCGCCGAAGTCGTTGGTGGCGGCGTACACGCCGGCCGGCGCGACGATCGCGTGCAAGTACGAAAACATCGGCCGCAGCGCATGATCCAGCACCAGCGAATGGCGTTCGGTGCCGCCGGTCGCCGCGATCAAGACCGGCATGTCCCATAGCGTCTGTTCGGGTAGCACGTCGAAGAACGACTTGAACAGCCCGCTGAACGAGGCGTTGAACGCCGGCGTCACGGCGATCAAGCCGTCGGCACTGGCAACCGCGTCGAACGCCTCCTCCAACTCCGGTGCGACAACACCGGTCAGCATGGCGTCCATGATCGCTCGACCCAGCGGCCGCAGCTCGATCATCGTCGAGGTGGCCGACGTGTCGATCGCGGCCAGAGCCTGGTGCACCGCGGTGTCGATCCGGCCGGCCAGAAGGCGTGTCGAGGACGGTTCGCGCAACCCACCGCTGATGACTGCCAGCGTCGTCATTCCTGCCGGTCCTCCTGTGCCGCGGCCTTCACCAGTGATTCGTGCGTTGGGCCGGCAGGCACATCTGCAGGGCGACCCCGCTGAAACTCCTTGCGCAGCACAGGCACAACCTCCCCGCCTAAGAGGTCCAGCTGCTCGAGCACCGTCTTCAGCGGCAAGCCGGCGTGGTCGACCAGGAACAGCTGGCGCTGATAGTCGCCGACGTACTCGCGAAACCTGAGCGTGCGGTCGATCACCTGCTGAGGAGAGCCGACGGTCAGCGGCGTCGAAGCGGTGAACTCCTCCAACGATGGCCCGTGTCCGTACACCGGGGCGTTGTCGAAGTACGGCCGGAACTCGTTCACCGCATCCTGGCTGTTGGCCCGCATGAACACCTGCCCGCCGAGTCCAACGATGGCCTGATGCGCACTGCCATGCCCGTAGTGCTCGAACCGCTGCCGGTAGTACTGAACCATCCGCTTGGTATGCGAGGACGGCCAGAAGATGTGGTTCGCGAAGAAGCCGTCGCCGTAATACGCCGCGAGTTCAGCGACCTCCATGGTGCGAATCGACGCGTGCCACACGAACGGCGGCACTCCGTCCAGCGGTCGCGGCGCCAGGGTGAAGCCTTGCAGGGATGTCCGGAATTCACCTGTCCAGTCCACGATCTCCTCGCGCCACAGTCGCCGCAACAGATCGTAGTGTTCGACCGTCAACGGAATGGCGGCGCGGATGTCCTGCCCGAACCACGGGTAGACGGGGCCGGTATTGCCGCGACCCAGCATTACGTCGGTGCGGCCACCGGACAGGTGCTGGAGCACGCTGAAGTCCTCGGCGATCTTGACCGGATCGTTGGTGGTAATCAATGTCGTCGCCGTCGACAGAATGATGCGCTCGGTTTGCGCGGCGATGTATCCCAGCAACGTGGTCGGCGACGACGGCACGAAGGGCGGGTTGTGATGCTCGCCCGTGGCGAAGACATCCAGGCCGACCTCTTCGACTTTCTTCGCGATGGTTACGGTCGCACGGATCCGATCAGCTTCCGTGGGTGCAATGCCGGTTGTCGGGTCCGGTGTGACGTCTCCTACGGTGAAGACCCCGAACTGCATGCCCGACATCGGATCTCCTTCCCCACTTCTCCACTCGACACGGTACTGGTCGCGACTACCCGGCACATCGCTTCCGGACGTCATTCGCCAGTGGTACCTTCCGGCCATGTCCTCGCTCTGGCCGGCGCTCGACCTGTCCGCATGGAGCGCCACCTGCGACACCCTGCACGCCCACACCCAGATCCTCGGCAAGCTCGCCGTGGTCCTGGCGCCGCCGGAGCCGCAGCTTCAGCACGCCGCGCTGCGGCTGACCGCGCGCGGCTGGGAGACCGCCCCGCTGCCCGCGCCCGACGGTTCGGGCACGCTCGTCGTCGCGCTCGATCTGCGCCAGCACGCCGCCGCCGTGGAGCACAGCGACGGGCGCGCGCAGCGCATCCCGCTCACCCCCGACCGCGCGGTCGCCGACGTCACCCGCGACGTCCTCGCCGCGGCCGGCGATCCGAAAATCGATATGACGCCGCAGGAGGTCTCCTGGACCGTACCGCTCGATGAGGACCGCGAGCACACCACCTATGACGCCGGCGCGGTCGCCGACTACTTCATCGCCGCGACCCGCGCCGCCCAGGTCCTGACTGAGTACCGGGCCCCGTACCGCGGTCGCTTGACTCCGGTCAACGCCTGGTGGGGCTCGTTCGACCTCGCCGTGAGCTTGTTCTCCGGCCGGTCCGCGAAGCCGCCGTCGAACGACTTCATCATGCGCAACTCGATGGACGCACAGGAGGTGGCGGTGGGCTGGTGGCCGGGTGATGCCCGCTACCCCCACGCCGCGTTCTACGCCTACGCCTATCCCGCCCCCGACGGATTCGCGGCAGCGACGCTCGAGCCGGCCGCCGCACGCTGGGACAGCTCGCTCGGCGAGTACCTGCTCGATTGGCACGATGCCCGCGTTGCCGACGATCCTCATGCCACCGCGCTCGCCTTCGCCCGATCCGCCTACCGCCATGGCTGCACGGTCTGCGACTGGGACGCCGCGCTGGCAGCCAGCGGCGAGGGAAAGCCTCCGCCGGTCTCGTAGAAGGACATCGGCGCGACGGTTATGCCGCCGTCGATTCCTCACGTCGCGGCTACTGCTATGTCCCGTCAGCGCAGCAATCCTGCAGTCAGCGGTCGCCCGAAGCTCAAATCTGATGTCGTGACTCACTAGATCTGGCACAGCGAACTGGGGGAGTGCCGAGTATCCAACGAGAATCGGAGCCTCAGGCGTCTCAATCGTTGTGGCATTTCCACTACCACCCGGTGGGTTCCTGCAAGATGGGCGAAGACGAAATGGCCGTGGTAGACCAGCAACTCCGAGTCCGCTGCCTCGACGGTCTGTAGCTAGCGCCTTTGTCATGTCGCCCAATCGTGTTGTGCGCCGTTGTCCTCGAACGGGTTCAGCGCGTGATGGACCGTCGGGAGATGGCGATCCGACGGCGGTTGGCGACTTACCAGCACTGGCACGTAGAGACCCGAAACTCGGTCGCTCCGTCGACAGGACCAACGACCGTCACTGGGGTAGGAACCGGGACGCAGCTTCCGATCACGACATAGAACTCTGACTCGGTATGCGGTGCTCGCTCATTATGTGGCCGCGGCGGCAGTGCGCGGAGACTGCACCGCGCGATCAGCGAGGCGATGGCCTGAAGCCCGGTCAGTTCAGCACTCCGTCGTGAAGTTGTGCGTACAGGTCGATGGTGTGGCTGTAGTCGACCGGGGCGTCGAGGATGGTGATTCCCGGTTCGGTCAGTGCGTGTTTGAAGGCGTTTTCGAATTCGTGCATGCTGGTGACCCGAATCCCGGTGGCGCCGAATGCCGCAGCGTAGTGGGCGATGTCGTAGCCACCCAGTGCCACTCCGGACTTGCGCCCGTATTTCATGACTTCTTGGAACGCCACCATGTCGTAGGCGTTGTCGCGGAAGATGACGTGGGTGAAGCTCAGCCCGAGCCGAGCGGCGGTCTCCAGTTCCTGTGCGCTGAAAAGGAATCCGCCGTCGCCGGATACCGACACCACCTGGGTGCCGGGGCGCACCATCGCGGCGGCCATGCCCCGTGGCAACGCAACACCAAGAGTCTGCTGTCCGTCGGAGAACAGAGCCGCCGCGGCTGGTAGGCACGGAAGTGCCGGCCCATGAAGATGTAGTTGGATCCGACGTCGCAGGCGATGGTGGCGTCGTCGTCAACCAGCTCGCGGATCTTGAGGCACAGGGCTGCAGGATTGAGCCCCAGCTTGGTTTCGGGCTGATTGCGTGCTTGCTCGTCGATAGCCGCGAGCGCGGAGCGCTGTTCGGCCACGGTTGCCGCCGCCGCGTCGGGCAGCCGCCACCCGGCCAGCCTCGGGGCCAAATCGGTGAGGGTGGCGGCGATGTCGCCGGGCAATTCCAGTGTTGGCTGGTAGTGCACGTCGATGTCGGCGGGCAGCTCATCGAGGTGAATCAGGGTGCGGCCCGGGGCGGTGTTCCACAGCCGGGGGTCATATTCCACTGCGTCATAACCCACCGTCACGATGACATCGGCGTCGGCGACCAGGATGTCGCCGGGCTGGTTGCGGAACAGCCCGACCCGCCCCACATAGCGATCCTCGAGCGCGCGCGAGACCACACCGGCGGCTTGGAAGGTCTCCACCACCGGCAGGTCGGTGACGGCCAGCAGCGCGCGCAGCGCCGCACAGGAGGCCGGATCGCCGGCTCGGACACCGACGAACAGAACGGGGTTGCGCGCCTGTCGAATCAGCTCGGCCGCGTGCTCAACGTGATCTGCGGTTGCCGAACCCAGGGACGGCACCGGCGCCGGTCGGCTGATCGTGGCTGTGGTTGGGGCGGCGGCCACGTCGGAGGGCACGATCACCGCAGCGGCCAACGTCCCGCACCGGTAACCACACGCACACGAAGAGGGGCACCCAATGCGGGTGCCCTCTTGCGTGGGCAGTACCGCCTGCACCGGTGGACATCTCATGCACTGCTGTTGCGTAGGCACGGTCCAGCTCATCGAGATATCGATGCGCCCACGCATCGGGGTGCTCGACCTCCGAGTGGCGGTTGTCCTCGACCCCCCGCACCGCTGGCGGGCGGGCCGCCGGGCTCGTTTGAAAACTGGGCGACGGCTGGTTGTTCAGCGAGATCCCCGTTCTTCCGGGCGTTCATCGCCATCGCGGGGCGACTTGATCGCGGCGCGTGCGATCTCCTCGACGTGGCCTAAGCTGCGCGCTCCGACGCTGGGTACCGATATTGCGTCGCTCGGCTGACGCCGAGGTACTTCGCAATGTCCTTACCGGTATAGGCCGTCAGCCTGGATTGAGAACTTCCCGCCCTGAGTGCGCCGTCGTTCTCAGTGCCGTCCGGCCCGGCTCCTGCTCCCGAAGTGGTGGAATAACAGGGCGCCGGTATCCCCGCCGAATGGTTGCTGCAACCGGGCGGCCTGTTGTGCGGCCGCGCCGGGCGCAGCGGTGATCTGCGCATTGCCCGTGGACTGGTGCACGGTTGACCCGGTTGCGGTAGTGGTGCCGGTGGGCGCGGCCGCGGCCATCGGTGCGGCGGCGATCGCGAACGCGGCAGCGCCCGCGGCCAGCAGGGTTGTGATGTAGGAGTTGATTCGCATGGTGGTTCCCTTCGATGGATGAGTCCTAATCTGGACTGAGTCCAGAATCATCCATCGGGGAATCTTCGTCGCCCCTGCTGACACCCAACTTGGATTCCTGCGAGCTAGAAGGTTTGCCTACCCTTAGCGGCTATCCTTTGAGGCCCCGGTACCGCTGGCCCCTGCGTCCGAGCGCGGGATCCTCGGTGCGGGGCCCGCGGTGCACCGACATCGTTGACGAGATCCGGCTTGTTTCCGGAGCCCACTGGCGCAACAGGTCCAGCCCCCTCGGCACCACGCCGACAGCGGCGCGCGTAGATCACCGCGCCGCACTCCGGCGTCCGCCAGTCACGCACCAGCAGCGCGCCGAAGAACAACGCGCCACCGATGGCCGCGAGCAGTATTGCCCGTGCACGCCTCGTCGTCGACCTTAATGTCACGGTCGCCCATGGAGAAAACAAGAGCAGCGCCGACCCCCTCGGCGCTGACCCCGTCTCCAGCCTCTCACCCGCCGTCACGCTGCTCGTCAATCACGCTGTCGACATCGTCGAGCGCCTGGGCGTAGCCGTCACGCCAGCCGGTGAAGTAGCTCGAGACTCAAGCAGATTCCAGACCGCCTGAGTTGCTACCGATCCCAACAAGGGCACTGTGGTCGGGGTTGGTGATTTTGATCCTCACGGGGTAGCCGCCCACTTTGACTTGAAATAGACGAGTTCGAGAGTCTCAATAGTCCGTCGCAATGACGTCTTCCCGTCGGCCTGCAGGGTTACCGCCATGGGCGGGCGGGAAAGGGCGCGGATAGTTCACGGCATCACGTTCGGCGGGTTACTGTTCGCCACGATCGACTGACGCACGCCCCCGCGGCGACCATCGGACCTCGTTGCGGCAAAGCCAGCCTCACACGGGCAGACTCAAAGTTACTTATCGCGAGAAGGCGGCGCGGCCCGCTTGCCGCGGGGACGGAGGACAGATGGAGACGCGCATCCTCGGGCGGACCGGCCGACCGGTGTCGGTGATCGGCCTGGGCACCTGGCAGCTGGGCGCGGACTGGGGCGAGGTCGACCCTGCGGACGCCCGGGCCGTGCTGGAAACCTCACTGGAGGCGGGCGTCACCTTCTACGACACCGCGGACGTCTACGGCGACGGCCGCAGCGAGCGGTTCCTCGGCGAATTTTTCGCAGCACACCCCGACGCGGGCATCACGATCGCCACAAAGCTGGGCCGCCGGGCGCCGCAGGAGCCCGCGAATTACACCCTCGACAACTTCCGCTCGTGGACCAACCGATCACGGCGCAATCTCGGCGTCGACATGCTCGACCTCGTGCAGCTGCACTGCCCGCCGACCGCGGTCTACGAGACGGACACGGTGTTCGACGCGCTCGATACCCTCGTGGACGAGGGCGCAATCGCGGCGTACGGGGTGAGCGTCGAGAAGACCGCGCAGGCCCTCACCGCCATCGAGCGGCCGGCGGTAGCGACCGTCCAGATCATCCTTAACGCGTTCCGGCTGAAGCCCCTCGACGAGGTGCTCCCCGCAGCTGCGCACGCGGGGGTGGGCATCATCGCGCGTGTGCCGCTGGTGTCGGGCCTGCTGACTGCGAAGTACACGGAGAGCACCACCTTCGCCGAGAACGACCACCGCACATACAACCGGGGCGG
>Ga0157375_10005903_pt1 | contig 10672 bp, 9 predicted proteins | sample M35metaG_FD_115311 | JGI IMG/M metagenome (GOLD analysis project Ga0157375, IMG submission 115311) | Miscanthus rhizosphere microbial communities from Kellogg Biological Station, Michigan, USA - M3-5 metaG | ecosystem: Host-associated > Plants > Roots > Rhizosphere > Soil | place: USA: Michigan...
AGTCCTGACGGTAAGCAAATTTCTTACACCAGCGATAAGGATGGCGGCGCTAACATTTGGATAATGAACAGCGACGGGACCAACAAACACCCCATCACCAAAGAGACATTCCGATTACTAAATAATGCTTCGTGGACGCCAGATGGCCAGTATCTTGTTGCCCGTAAACACTTTACAGGAACACGCTCATTAGGTGCGGGCGAGATGTGGTTGTACCACAAAACCGGCGGCGAGGGTATTCAACTAACCAGACGGAAAAATGATCAACAGGATGCTGGTGAGCCCATTGTTTCGCCCGACGGTAAATACGTTTACTGGAGCGAGGATGTTACCCAGGGCCCATTTTTTCAATACAATAAAGACCCGTACCAGGGAATTTATGCCATTAAACGACTGAACCGTGAAACCGGTGAAATAGAAACCGTAACAGGTGGTGCAGGTGGCGCCTGCCGTCCGCAGATATCTCCCGATGGGAAATTATTGGCTTTTGTAAAGCGTATAAGGCTAAAAAGCGTTTTATACCTGCACAACCTCGCAACGGGCGAAGAATGGCCTGTGTATGACGAACTCTCAAAAGATCAGCAGGAAACCTGGGCTATATTCGGCGCATATCCAAACTTTGGATGGACACCGGACAGTAAGAACATCATATTCTACGCTAAAGGCAAGATATGGAACCTGGATATAACGACTTTAAATGCTTTACAGGTACCTTTTGAAGTTATTTCGCAACAAACCATAACAGATGCGCTTCATTTTCCGCAAAGGGTTTTCCAGGATGAATTTCCTGCTAAAATGATCCGTCAGCTTACTACCTCGCCTGATGGTAAACAAGTGGCGTTTAACGCAGTCGGCCATATTTATATCAAAACTTTGCCCGACGGGACACCTATGCGTATTGACAGCACGGCCGATTTTGAGTACGAACCGCAATTTAGTCCTGATGGTAAATCATTAATCTATGTGGATTGGAATGACGAATTGAAAGGCTCTATCAGCAAGATTGATTTGACAACCCATTTTGTAACACGGCTTACGCCGGAGAAAGGCTTATACTACTCGCCAAAGTTCTCCAATAAAGGTGATAGGATCATTTTTCGTAAAGGCGAGGGTAATGACGTGTTGGGTTATGCATTCGGGAAAAATCCGGGCATATATGTGATGCCGGCCACAGGTGGTAAACCCAAAATGATCATCAACCACGGCATCTGGCCGCAGTACTCAGCCGATGACTCAAAAATCTATTACCAGAGCAGCGAAGGTGATAAAAAGACCTTCATGGTGATGGATACCACCGGCGCCAATCAAAAAACGTTATATACGTCTACATACACCACACAATTCGCACCAAGTCCGGATGGCAAATGGATGGCATTTACTGAATTATTTAACTGCTATATCACCCCGATGGTATACACCGGAAGTCCACAGGATCTGTCGGCAAGCAACAAAGCCATTCCCCTTGACAAGCTAACGCGCGATGCAGGCACCTACATTCATTGGAGTAAGGACAGCCAGAAGCTGATGTGGACGCTCGGACCAAAATATTTTACACGCGACATTCATAGTGCCTTTCCGTTTGTTGATGGTGATGACGACAAAACAAAAGTGGTTGATACTGTCGGGGTAGACCTTAATCTGAGACTAAAATCGGATATACCGGATGGTAAAATCGCCTTTACTAATGCCCGCATCATTACCATGAAAGGCGATGAGGTAATTGATAACGGCACCATAGTGATCGAGAGAAATAGAATAGCAGCCATTGGAAAAGCCTCCGACATACAAGTTCCAACGGATGCGAAGGTTTACGATGCTAATGGTAAAACTATTATGCCTGGCATTATTGATGTGCATGCGCACCTGCACCCGAGCCCCGACGGTATTTCGCCGCAGCAGGACTGGAACTACTTTGCTAATCTGGCTTTTGGTGTGACAACGGCTCATGATCCGTCTACCAACACAGAGATGGTTTTCAGTCAATCGGAAATGCTAAAGGCAGGTAATATGGTTGGCCCAAGGGTATATTCAACCGGTTCGATCTTATACGGAGCAGATGGCGATTATAAAGTGGTGATAAACAGTCTTGATGATGCGTTGTCTAATCTTCGGAGATTGAAAGCGGTTGGCGCGTTTTCAGTGAAAAGCTACAATCAACCGCGTCGTGAACAGCGCCAGCAAATTATTGCTGCCGCCCGTGAGCTTCAAATGGAAGTGGTACCCGAGGGCGGATCAACCTTCTTTACCAATATGAATATGATATTGGATGGCCATACCGGCATTGAGCATAATATACCTGTCGTTCCTATTTACAAGGATGTAAAAAGCTTATGGAACACCAGCAAAACAGGCTATACTCCTACGCTTATCGTGTGCTACGGTGGCTTGTTCGGCGAGAATTATTGGTACGACCGTACAGATGTTTGGAAAAACGAACATCTGCTCAACTTTACACCACAATCTATTGTTGATGCCCGCTCTCGTCGCAGGCTAACTACCGAATATGGCGATTACGGGCATATCGAGGTCTCAAAATATGTAAAACAGATTGCTGATGGTGGTACTAAAGTAAATCTTGGTGCACATGGCCAGTTACAAGGCCTTGGCGCACACTGGGAACTCTGGATGCTGACCCAAGGTGGCATGACCCCATTGCAGGCTATTCGCTGTGCGACTATAAACGGTGCATTTTACCTGGGTATGGACAGAGATATAGGTTCTTTAGAGCAGGGAAAGCTGGCTGATCTGATCGTACTGAATGCTAACCCGCTTGCTGATATCCGTAACACCGAGAAGATCAAATATGTGATGGTGAATGGTCGCCTGTATGACGCCAATTCCATGAACGAAATAGGCAATCGCGAAAAACCGCGCCTGCGTTTCTGGTGGCAGCAAAATCGTGGCGAAATGGTGAACCTGCCGGTAGGGAATACCGAAACATGGTTGTATACATCGCAGGACGGGGACTAGTCAGAATGCTAAATTTGGAATTTGGATTACGGAATTGAATATCAAATCTCGAATTATGAATATCGAATGATGAAGCTGACTTCGATATTCATAATTGAACATTCGGTGTTCGATATTAAATAACCCATGCAGGGGGATTATCTATTCCCAATCAGCCATTGATAAAAGTCCGGAAAATCACCATTCCATTGCTTTTCATTGTGTTGAGCACCTTTCACTACTGTTTCGAGAGAGTTCTTTTCGCTTACTTTTCTTGAGCGGATCAGCTTTACCATTTTATCCATATCGCTTGCCATGCTATCGCTCTCCAAATCGCCGCAAACAAAATAGAATTTCGATTTGGGACTTAAAAATCGTTCTGCATACTTATAAATATCCGGTGCTATCCAGAATGATGGTGAAAATATTCCGCCATTACCGAATACTTCAGGATACTTTAAGACGGCATACATCGAGATTAATCCTCCCATCGAACTACCCGCAATGGTGGTATGCTTTGCACCTGATTTGGTCCGATAGTGTTGGTCGATGTAGGGTTTTAAAGTCTTCACCAAAAAATCTACGTATTCACCGCCCCGAGCCGTACCATATTTTGAATCGTAAGGGTTATATTCCGACATACGGTGTTCGCCTCCATGATCAACACCTACAATAATGCATTGATCCTTCGTTGGTAATTTATCCATCATCTCATCTATCCCCCACTCACCATAACTTGATGTATAGGCATCGAACAGGTTTTGCCCATCGTGCATATAAATCACAGGGTATTTTTTATAAGAAGACTCATAATCCTCGGGTAGATAAATCCATATTCTTCTCTGCCTGCCTAACTGCGGCATATCAAATTTTTCAGCAACAATGTGCACATTAGCGCTTACTGTATGCTTTTTTTCTTCAGGCTTAAAGTTATCCTGCCAGCCCTCTATCTCTATCCTGATCGTTGTATCATGAATAAGCTTAAAAGACCGGTTATCAATTGATTTTCCGTTTGCTGTGCATTCAACCTTCTGCCAATTTCCACGAGTAATCTTGAAATTGTAAATACCCTCGGGCAATGTTTTGAAAAGCTGCCAGCTTCCATTCCTCTGTTTCTCAAATTCAGAACGCGCATCGCTCGGATTCCAGTTGTTAAAATCACCTGCGGCAAATAAATGAATATCCTGCTCTTTTACTTCAGGAATTTTAGTTAGCGCGAACGTTACTTTCAATTGTGCATGTGCCAATAAACATCGGGAACAAAGCAGAAATACGCAGACTAATACTTTTGATCTCATAATTTTTCGGCGATAAAAAAAGCCCGTCTAGTTTAGACGAGCTTCAATATTCTATCAGCAGGAATTAATTCCTGTCTTTTATATCTAAATAATCCTTGTTCACGGCGCCTACAAATATTTGGCGCGGGCGACCTATAGGTTCCTTATGCTCCTTCATCTCTTTCCATTGAGCAATCCATCCCGGCAGGCGGCCCAAAGCGAACAAAACAGTAAACATGTCTGTAGGGAAACCTAATGCGCGATAAATAATACCTGAATAGAAATCCACATTCGGATATAGTTTACGCTCGATGAAGTAAGGATCTTTCAAAGCATGTTCTTCCAGCTTTTTGGCAATCTCCAGCACTTCATCATCAATTCCTAATTTCTCGAGGATATCATCGCAAGCTTTTTTAATGATCTTCGCACGTGGATCAAAGTTTTTATAAACACGGTGACCAAAGCCCATCAGGCGGAACGGATCATTCTTGTCTTTTGCCTTTTTAATCCATTTGTCGGTATCGCCACCATCTTCCTTAATGCGTTCAAGCATCTCGATCACGGCCTGGTTGGCGCCACCATGCAGCGGGCCCCATAAAGCCGAAATACCAGCGGAAACCGAAGCATAAATATTTGACTCAGATGACCCTACGATCCTTACCGTAGAAGTAGAGCAATTCTGCTCGTGATCAGCGTGCAGGATTAACAATTTATTCATCGCGCTTACTATCACAGGATCAATTACAATATCCTCGGTACGTTGTCCGAAGGTCATGTGAAGGAAGTTGGTCACGTAATCATATTTATTCTTCGGATAGATATAAGGATGACCAAGTGATTTTTTGTATATCCATGAAACGATGGTGGCCATTTTACCAAGCATCTTGATAATGCTCAGGTTTAGCTCCTCAGTCGTCTGGTTTGATTTTAATGATTCAGGATAAAAAGCAGACAGTGAACATACCAATGAAGAAAGCTGACCCATCGGGTGCGATTTTGAGGGGAAACCGTCAAAAAACTTCTTCATATCCTCGTGCACCAGCGTGTGGCGACTGATCTGGTATTGAAAATCTGTTAGTTGTGCCTGAGTAGGCAGTTCACCATAAATTAGCAAATAGGCGACTTCAATAAAACTTGATTTTTCAGCAAGTTGCTCGATCGGATAGCCGCGATATTTAAGTATGCCCTGTTCTCCGTCAAGGAATGTGATAGCGCTTGTCGTTGCTCCCGTATTTTTATAGCCGATATCCAGCGTTACATATCCCGTTTGGTCTCTTAGTTTTGAAATATCAATTGCTTTCTCACTTTCTGTACCTTCAATTACCGGGAGCTCATATGTTTTATCACCTAATATTAATTTCGCTGTTTCCGACATAGACGTTTTTTTTGAAGTAGCAAATGTAAATAAATCCACGTATTATAAAGGGTGGCAAAGTGGACTATTTGTAAAAATTATGCGGGTGGCTAATCGAATTAACATTAATTTAAAACCGACCATTCACAAACAACAAAAAACATCAATTTGAGCGGATAGCCTCTACAGGGTCAAGCCTGGAGGCAGAGTAAGCGGGAATGATGCCTGATAAAATACCGATACCAATAGAAATACTCATACCTACAATGATGTTTTTGGCATCAAGCACTACCTGTACATCAACAGCAGCTTTCACCAAAAATGTACCAGCAAATACAAAAAGCAAACCTATTAAACCTCCCACCAAACAAAGTACAATTGATTCTATCAGGAATTGAAGAAGAATGAAATAATTTTTAGCGCCAAGCGATTTTTGTATACCAATGATATTTGTGCGCTCCTTAACCGATACAAACATGATGTTGGCAATACCAAATCCGCCTACTACTACCGAAAACCCGCCGATAATCCATCCAACAATGCTAAAAATACGGAAAACAATATCTAGCTGATTGGTAAGCAGGGTGGTTTTATTTAATGAAAAATTATCCTCCTGGTTTGGCCTTAGTCTTCTTATGGATCGCATCAGGCCTTCCAGTTCCGCCTCAACATCACTATCGGTAAATGCGTCCTTACCTTTTACGACGATCTGCGGGTTATATTTCTCGTTTTGTATGTCGACTATATTTTTGGCAAAATTCAATGGCAAAAGTATTTCCTTATCGTCCGAAATGCCTAAAATATCCTGGCCTTCTTTGGCGAAAACACCGATAATAGTTACATAACGGCCCATTACTTTAATCTGTTTTCCAATCGCATTCCCGCCCGGGAAAAGGTTTTCGGCAATGTCATATCCGATGACACTTACAGGCGCGCCGGTCCTCGATTCCATATCCGTAAAATAACGACCTTCTTTAAAATCGAAATTCCAGGTTTTGTTATGGTCATGAGAAACAGCATCAATTTGCGCACCTTCAACCGTATTACTTTGATATTTTACCACACGGTTATCAATGCTGATCTCATAGGACACCGCCTCGGCAGTCTGGCTGCGCCTTTGCACTTCGTCAAAATCATGTAAGCGCGGAACCGGACGCTGCAAATATTTCCACCAGGGGAAGTCCTCTCCGCCGATCCATGGCCATTTCTGGACATAAATACTGTTACTGCCAAGCTTATTTACACTCCGTTGCAGGTTATTTCGCAAAGTAGCTACTGCCGAGAGCACTGCTATAATAGTAAAAATACCGATGGTAACGCCAAGCAGGGACAGCATGGTACGGAGTTTATTTTGCCGTAAAGCATCAAAAGCAAACACAAAACTCTCGCGAAACAGTTTAAAAAACAGCATATGAGACGATTACACCGATTTATATTGAAATATACCTATCCTAAGACGATCATATATCAATTTAGTTACAATTTAAGTCACACTATTTTTAATATTTTGTGTTTACCAATTAACCTTGGAAGCACCTATAAAAAAATCATCCAATTTAACAAAACTATTCGTATCTTTGCGCCCTAAAAATTCATTTGTTTTAATATGAAATTATCTCAATTTAAATTCAATCTGCCGGAGTCACTAATTGCCCATACACCAGCTGCTACCCGTGACGAATCACGATTAATGGTTTTGCACAAAGACTCGGGAAAAATTGAGCATAAAGTATTTAAAGACATATTGGACTATTTTGACGATAAGGATGTAATGATCCTTAACAATACCAAAGTATTCCCTGCACGCATGTATGGCAACAAGGAAAAAACCGGTGCCACCATCGAGGTCTTCCTTTTAAGAGAGCTAAACAAAGAGCTTCGCCTGTGGGATGTACTGGTTGATCCCGCCCGTAAGATCCGTGTAGGTAATAAGCTATATTTTGGCGACGACGACCTGCTTATTGCCGAAGTAGTGGATAACACCACTTCCCGCGGCCGTACTATCCGTTTCCTTTTTGATGGTACCGACGAAGAGTTCAGACGCAATGTGGAAATACTGGGCGAAACGCCGCTTCCAAAATACATCAAACGCAAAGCCACTCCTGAAGATAAAGAGCGTTATCAGACCATATTTGCAAAACACGAAGGCGCTGTTGCCGCTCCTACTGCCGGCTTGCACTTTAGTCGCGAATTGATGAAACGCCTTGAGTTAAAAGGTGTCGAATTTGCCGAAGTTACCTTACACGTTGGTTTAGGCACTTTCCGCCCGGTTGAGGTGGAGGACCTTACCAAGCACAAAATGGATTCAGAGCAGTTCATTATAGAACAAAAACAAGCCGATATAGTAAACAGCGGTCTCGAAAGAAAAAGCCGTATTTGCGCTGTCGGCACTACTTCAATGCGTGCTATTGAATCATCGGTTTCGGCAAGTAAAACTTTGAAGGCTGCTAACGACTGGACCAGCAAGTTTATTTTCCCACCGTATGACTTCAGTATTGCCAACTCAATGATCACCAACTTCCATACACCGGAATCGACCTTGCTGATGATGATCAGCGCGTTTGGCGGGTATGAGCATGTAATGCATGCTTACGAGGTTGCCGTAAAAGAAAAATATCGCTTTTACAGCTATGGCGATGCCATGCTGATTATATAATGTTATACGTTTGACGTTGTACGTAATACGTTTTATAACTACTTTGACGCCGAATTACGTAAAACGTATTACCTACCACGTACAACATGGATAACTACGTTATAATAGTAGCCGGTGGCTCAGGCAGCAGGATGAAATCGGCAGTGCCGAAGCAATTTCTGTTATTAAATAGTCTTCCGGTATTAATGCATACTATCAATGCATTTTATCACTGCCATACAAAACCGAAGATCATCGTTGTTCTTCCAGCCGATTCACACGATTATTGGACAAAGCTTTGTCAAACACACCAGTTTGAAATTCCATATGAATTGATTGACGGTGGCGAGACCCGTTTTCACTCTGTTAAAAATGGATTAGCATTAATTGAGGACAATGAGGCAATTGTAGCTGTTCATGATGCGGTAAGGCCCTTGATCACCTGCGATATTATTGACGAGTCGTTTGAATGTGCTGCTTTATATGGTAACGCTATCGTCGCCATAAAAAGCCGCGATTCGGTAAGGCAGATCAAAGACAACAGATCAGTAAACCTGGTGCGCGACGAGATATACCTGATACAAACCCCGCAAACCTTCCAGGTAGCGCAATTAAAAGAAGCTTATCTGCAACCCTATCAATCTTATTTTACTGATGATGCCAGTGTGGTGGAACAAACCGGGGTCAACATTAACCTGATCGGCGGCAGTTACCAGAACATCAAAATCACCTATCCTGAAGATATAGCAATAGCTGAATTTCTTTTGAAACAAAAGAGCCACTCCTTATAAGAAATGGCTACTTAATCCTCATTCAAACACATTTTCATGCTCTTCTGATTACCCCCAAAAGCAAAGCAATAATTGCAATTACTAAGAGAATGTGAATAATTGAACCTGCTGAATAAGCGAAAAAACCGATTGCCCAGCCTATAATCAGGATGACAGCAATAATGTACAATAAACCTCTCATGTTGTGAATGTTTTTAATTGATAGATAATGTATTATATATAACCAAAAACAGTTTAAAAGGTTCTAAAAACAAAAAACCCTGCAATTACAGGGTTCCTAATAAATATCTGATATAGCTGCTGCTAATACTCGTCTTCGTTAAAGAAGAAATCGTCTTTTGTAGGATAGTCGGGCCATATTTCCTCAATGTTTTCATATGGCTCACCATCATCTTCAAGGGCCTGAAGGTTTTCTATAACCTCAACGGGCGCTCCCGAGCGAATAGCATAGTCGATTAATTCATCTTTTGTTGCGGGCCATGGTGCATCCTCCAGGTGAGATGCTAATTCAAGTGTCCAATACATATTATTATTATCTATTTAAGGTAAATTCAATTTTCGCAAAAGTATAATATTTTTAAAATGATTATCAAATAATTTTTTTAATTTTTTAAACACGCGGTATCCATTGATTTTCAGGAATTTTTTGCTCATTCCCAATCTTCCTCGCTAATACAAAGAGATAATCACTCAACCGGTTCAGATAAACATTTACCTTTTCTTCTACGATGCTCTCTGCCGAAAGGTTTACCGCCAACCGCTCAGCCCTTCTGCATACGCATCGTGCAATATGGCAAAACGAAATGGCATTATTACCACCGGGCAAAATAAAATGACGCAACTCCGGTAAATTTTCATTCATCGCATCCATTTCTTTTTCCAGTAGTTCAATATCTGATTCATGTAAATCCGGTATAATCATTTTTGACTTTTCCGGATCAGATGCCAGGGACGAGCCGATAGTAAACAACCTGTCTTGTATCTCCTTCAGTATCTGCTTATCGTGGTCAAGTATCTCCTGGTCGCGTATCAGGCCAATATAGGAATTCAACTCATCTACTGTACCATAACTCTCAATACGAAGATGGTGCTTTGGCACCCTTGTGCCTCCTATCAATGAAGTATAGCCCTTATCGCCGGTTTTGGTGTAAATTTTCATTCGTTTTCGAATTTATTGTTTTGATTTGGTATTGTAAACAATATTTTGATTTCGATGATCAAACTCTTGCATCCCGTTAATGTTATTACATTTGGTCAATAGTTTTCTACTGAAAATTCCTTTGGAATAATTTATATCCTATGAGATCCATTCCAGTTTTGAATAAAATCAGCTTTATCTTTTTGTCGTTTTTTCTGTTGAGTTTTAAATGCGGAGGGGCAAATAATAAACCGATCATCCCGAGCAATATTCCGGTGAGTAGCTTCCTGAGTGAAAAACAATTTAATGATTTTTTCCCGCAGCGCGACAAATTTTACAGCTACCAGGCATTTATTAAAGCCATACAGCAGATGAGCAATATCAAGATAAAGGTAGTTAAACGTGCGGTTTCTGTGTATCAGATAACCCGTACAGATAAGCATACCGGTAAATCTGCTGTTGTGCGCCAGGATGAGGACTGGAACGAAGACTGGGCAAAAAAGAAACCGGATAGCTCCTACACAATTG
>Ga0157375_10005904_pt1 | contig 10671 bp, 11 predicted proteins | sample M35metaG_FD_115311 | JGI IMG/M metagenome (GOLD analysis project Ga0157375, IMG submission 115311) | Miscanthus rhizosphere microbial communities from Kellogg Biological Station, Michigan, USA - M3-5 metaG | ecosystem: Host-associated > Plants > Roots > Rhizosphere > Soil | place: USA: Michigan...
CCCGAACTGCCCACCATTGCGGAAGCCGGTCTTCCCGGATATGAAGTTTCGGTATGGTACGGGGTGCTCGCGCCCGCGGCCACACCAGCGGCAGTGATCAATCGTCTGCACGATGAGCTGGTACGGATTATCCAGTTGCCCGACATCCGCGAGCGCTGGGCCGCGCTGGGCGCCGACCCGCTGCATAACACGCCGGAACAGTACACAGCGTTTCTTAAAGCGGACCTCCTGAAATGGACAAAAGTCGTGCGCGATTCGGGCGCCAAAGTAGATTAATGATGAAGACACGATGGCGAAACTATTGGTTCGCAGCATGCACGTTGTGTCGCTTAGTACTAGCAGCGGCCTGCGCTGTGCCTATTGCAGCGAACTCTGTCCATGCGCAACAGGCATGGAAGCCGGATCGCGCCGTCGACATCATCGTCGGCACTTCGCCCGGCGGGCCGCAGGATCATCTCGGCAGGATGCTGCAAAAAGTGCTGCAGGACTCGCGCGCGCTCGATGTGCCGGTCACGGTGCAAAACAAACCGGGCGGCGGCGGCGCGCTCGGACTCGCATACCTCAATCAGCGCCCGGGCGACGGTCGCATCGTAATGATCAATGCACCGACCATGCTCAGCAATCACATAACCGGCAAGACTACTTACAGCTATACCGATTTCACGCCGCTCGCGGTCCTGGGCATTGAGTACGAGTGCGTTGCCGTGCGTGCCGATTCGCCGCTCAAGAACGGCAGGGAGCTGATTGAACGTTTACAGAAAGATCCGGCGTCGTTGAGCGTTTCCATCGGCACCTCCCTTGGCAATTCGGGACACCTCGCGTTCGCGCTTGCCATGAAGGCAGCGGGTATCGACATTAAGAAGCTCAAAACGGTCGCGTTCAATTCGGCTGGTGAAGGCATCACCGCGGTTCTGGGCGGTCACATCGACATCGCTTCGACGCCGCCGTCGGCAATATTGCCGCATGTGCAGGGCGGAAAGCTACGCGTGCTGGCGGTAACGGCGCCGCAGCGTCTGCGTGGGGAACTCGCCAATGTGCCGACGTGGAAAGAGCTGGGTGTTAACAGCACGCATGAAGTCTGGCGCGGCGTTGCGGGCCCGAAAGGCATGTCGCCGCCGCAAATCGCGTTCTGGGACGATGCGCTTTCGAAGGTCAGCAGAACCGATGCATGGAAAAAAGATCTCGAGCAAAGTCAGGTCGAGAATGTTTACCGCAACAGCGCCGATACGGCGAAATACTGGAAAGCGCAATATGACGAAGCGCGCGCAATATTGACCGACCTTGGCCTCGCCAGGTAATCAAATGCCGCAAGCGCCTTTTTGCGTTGGCGCCGATACGCATCCGCGCAAGCCGCGCCACACGTTGCCGGCAGGCAGCACCGACTGTCATTGCCACGTTTTCGCTGACCCGAAGAAGTATCCGTTCGTGGCTGAGCGCAGCTATACGCCGCCGTTGCAGCCGCTCGAAAACTATCTTCGCATGTGCGACACGGTCGGACTTCAGCGGACGGTGCAGGTCAACGCAAGCGTCTATGGCTTCGATAACACGCTGAGCCTCGATGTCATCGCTACGCTCGGCCAGCACCGCGCCCGCGGTGTCGCCGGCGTGCGTCCGGATGTCAGCGCGCAGGAACTCGAGCGTCTTCACACTGGTGGTATGCGCGGCGCGCGGCTGTCGACGCGAGTGAAAGGTTACGGCGGCAGCGAGCTCATCGAACTGATGGCGCGCAAACTGGCGCCGCTCGGATGGCATCTGCAGCTACACGTCAGTCGAAGCGCAGAGATCGCAGAGCTCGAAACGCGCCTTACGCAAGCGCCTGCGGCGCTCGTGTTCGATCACCTGGGCTGCGTGCGCGGCAGCGAGACTACCGACGCAGCGGGTTTTCAGGCGCTGCTGCGTATCCTGCAGCGACGCGACGACTGCTGGGTGAAGATCTCGAGCTGGTATCACCGTTCGCAATCCGGTCCGCCCCATTATGCGGATATGCGGCCCTTTGCGCACGCACTCGTAGACGCGCGTCCAGACCGTGTCGTCTTCGGCACCAACTGGCCACACCCGAATCACTTCACTCCCGAGGTCAGTCCCAATGACGGCGATCTCATTGATCTTTTTTGCGACTGGTTTCCCGACCCGGCGGCGCGTGAACGCATATTGGTGACGAATCCTGCATGCTTGTACGGATTCCCGGGTTCATAACGTGCGCACGCATTCAGTTCAAAGTGACGCGTGCCTCTTTGATTGCGCGTGTCCACTTGGCAACGTCCGATCTTAGATAGCTGGCGAATTCCTCAGGCGTCGAAGCGGTTGGCTCGATGCCCAGCGTAGCCAGCCGCTCGCGGAATTCGCCGGTGCCGAGCACCGCGACGATTTCACGATTGAGTATCGCGATGACTGCAGGCGAAGTGCCGCGCGGCGCTGCGATTCCGTACCATGTGATCGCATCGTAGCCGGGGACGCCTGACTCGGCGACTGTCGGCAGTTCCGGTGCCAGCGACGAGCGCTTGAGGCTGCTGACCGCGAGCGCCCGCACTTTGCCTGCGCGTGCCTGCGGCAACGCCGCGCCCATACTGGCTAACATCAGTTGCGCTTCACCCGACAACACGGCAGTAAGCGCAGGGCCGGTGCCTTTATACGGAATGTGCGCAATGCGGGCGCCGCTCATGCTCTTAAATACTTCGGTTGCGAGATGGCTGGCGCCGCCAGTGCCGGATGAAGCGGCGTTCAGCTGATCCGGCTTGGCTTTTGCGAGCGCAAGAAGTTCCTGTACTGAGGTCACGGGAACCGACGGATGGCTGACGAGCACGAATGGAACGGAAGCGACAAAGCCGACCGCCGAGAAGTCTTTGATCGTATCGTAGGGCAGCTTGCGATCAAAGCCGGCGCTGATCGCGAATGATGCGGTGGCAAACAGCAGCGTATAACCATCCCGCGGACTTTTGGCGACGATGTCAGCGCCGATCACGCCCGCGGCGCCCGGGCGGTTGTCGATGACGAACGTCTGATGAAACCGTTCGCTCAGCTTTTGCGCCAGCATGCGCGCAACCGTATCCGAGCCGCCCGGCGGAAACAGCACGATCATACGTACCGGTCGTACGGGGTAATCGACAGCAGCTGCGGTAAATGTGCCAGCAGCGAGACACAGCGCCACGCACAGGAGGCGCATGAATTCCATGCGCTGATTACTCGGCACGGATGCCGGCATCGCGTATCACCCGCGCCCACTTGGCGTAATCGCTTTTCATGAAAGCGGTAAATTCCTCTGGAGAAGCGCTGGCGGCGAGATCGGTGCCGAGCTGCGCAAACCGCGTGCGTAGATCGGGTCGCTGAACGATCTTCGCAATCTCGGCATGCATACGGCCGATAATCACTTTCGGTGTGGCCGCCGGTGCCACCATCGCATTGAACAGACTCGCTTCGTAACCGGGGAGCGTCTCGGCAATCGCGGGCACGTCGGCCAGCAACGGCGAGCGCGACGCACTGCTAACGCCAAGCGGACGCAGCCGCGCCGACTTGATATAGGGAAGCGACGGACCGATCGCGCCGAGCGTCATCGATACCTGGCCGCCGACGACTTCGATCAACGCGAGGGCGTTGCCTTTATAAGGAATGGGGTTGGTCTGAATGCCCGCCTGCCGGTTGAAAAGCTCGGTGGCGAGATCGCCGACCGAGCCGGTACCGGCCGACGCATAATTAATTTGATTGGGATGCGCTTTCGCAAGCGCGATGAATTCACGGATGCTGCGTGCCGGCAGCGAAGGGTGAACGACCATGACTTGCGGCAGCCATGCGATAAGTGTGACGCCGGTGAAGTCGCGCAGCGGATCGTATGGCGTGCTCCGCGTGAGTATGGGCGTCGTCAGGAACGTGCTGGACATCATAAGGAAGGTATAACCGTCAGGCGCCGACCGCGCGACAACTTCAGCACCGACTACGCTGTTGATCCCGGGCCGGTTCTCGACGATCAGTTGCTGACCCAGCACTTCAGTGAGCTGTTGTGCGACGGAGCGCGTAACGATATCGAGATTTCCGCCGGCAGCGAGTGGGACAATGAGACGGATTGGTTTCACGGGCCAGGTCTGCGCGCGAACACATACTGTGCATGCACCAGTCACTAGCCATATCATCGCAAGGATAATTCTCGGCGCGCGCACGCACGGCTCACGGTTTGACAAGCGCCCGGCCCTGATTCAGTATCGATGATCCCCATTGTAACTGACGGTTCGTTGCTATCTAAAGCGATGCTCGACGAGCGCGGCATGCGTTCAATCGACGTCGATCCATGTTTCTAGAATCTGCCGCATGACGACAAAAACCGCTGTGATCGCCGGCGCCTCCGGACTCATCGGTCGCCGTATCGCAGAGCAACTTCTTGCGCAAGGCGGCTGGAACGTTGTCGGACTTGCACGCCGCCCGCCCGCCTCTCGCGAAATGCGCTGGATTGGCGTAGACCTCAATAACGCCGACGATTGTCGCGGCAAACTCGCGTCGCTCACTAACGCAACGCATATCTTCTATGCTGCGCGTTACGATCATCCCGAAGGCATGCCCGAATCGGTAGAGATCAACGCTGCGATGCTCAAAAATCTGGTCAGCGTGCTCGAATCGATTGCAAAGCTGCAGCATGTGCATGCGGTGCACGGCAGTAAATACTACGGTCATCAGCTTGGGCCGGTGCCCATACCGCTCACGGAGGAAGCGCCGCGCGCAAAGAATCGCAACTTCTATTTCGAGCAGGAAGATTTCCTGCGCGAACTGAGCCGCGGCAAGGCGTGGACGTATACGACGTCGCGGCCGCACGCATTTTGTGATCCGGCGATCGATCATCCGCGCTCGATCGGTCTGGTTATCGCAGTCTATGCGATGGTTCAGCGCGAGCTCGGTTTCGCGCTCGATTTTCCAGGGACACAGACCGGCTTCTCTGTGCACACGCAATTCACCGACCTGCGTCTGCTCGCGCGGTGCGTAGCGTGGATGGCGCAGGAGCCGCGCTGCGCGAACCAGGGCTTCAACGTCGTCAATGGCGATTATCCGCGCTGGTCGGATCTGTGGCCGCAATTCGCCGCCGGTTTCGGTCTCACCACCGGATCACCGCGCAATCTCAAAATGGCCGAATACATGAGCGATAAGGCTGACGTCTGGCAGCGTGTCATAAAGAAGCATGCGCTGCGCCCGACCAGTCTCGAGTCGATTGCGTTGTGGGCGTACGGCGATTACCAGTTCCGGCCGGAGTGGGATATCAAATCGACGATGACCAAAGCGCGGTCGCTCGGATTCACTGATGCGCTCGATTCGGGCGCCATGTTCGCGCAGCATTTCGACCATTACCGGTCCGAGAAAATAATTGCATAGGGAGTAGCCATGTTCGCCGCGCCGCCCGTCATTGAAACCGAAGTATTCGCGCGCTTGCCCGACAAATACCGCATGTCCGGCCGTCGCAGCGCCTGGGTGGCGGCGCGTCAGCATGGAGACGTTCATTCGTTTCTGGAGGGCCCGTCATTCGATCGTGGCGGCAACCTGTATTGCACGGACATTCCGTATGGACGCATATTCAAGGTCACACCGGACGGCGAGTTTCATCTGGTTGCCGAGTACGACGGCGAGCCGAACGGGCTCAAGATTCATAAAGACGGCCGCATTTTTATCGCGGATCATCGCAAGGGTCTGCTGCTGCTTGATCCCGCGAACGGCGCCGTAACAACGGTGCTTGCCAACGCCAATTCGGAAGCGTTTCGCGGTTTGAACGACCTCGTCTTCGCGCGCAACGGTGATCTCTACTTCACCGACCAGGGCCAGACCGGGCTGCAGGATCCCGCAGGCCGGGTGTTCCGTTTACGCGCTGACGGAACGCTTAATTGCATCATGCGCAATGTGCCGAGTCCCAATGGGCTGGTGCTCAGCCACGATGAAAACACGCTTTTTCTGAATGTCACACGCGCCAATGCGGTGTGGCGGCTGCCGCTTCTTCCGTCCGGAGAAGTGACAAAGGCAGGCATCTTCCTGCAGTTGTCCGGCGGTTTGGGCGGACCGGACGGACTTGCGATCGACGAAGAGAAAGCTCTCGCGGTAGCGCACGCAGGCCTTGGCACCGTTTGGCTCTTCAGCTACATCGGCGAACCGCTGTTTCGCATCAAATCATGCGCCGGACTAAAAACCACGAATCTGGCCTATGGCGGCCCGCAGCGCAAAACGCTTTACATCACTGAATCAGAAAGCGGCGTGATTCTGAAAGCGCAGATGCCGGTCGCCGGCAGCGTCATGTACTCGCATATGTAAAGCGTGTGCACGATGGCATCGTCCTAATGGAAGTACATGCCGCCGTTCACGAGATAAGTCTGTCCGGTGATGAAGCCGGCGTCTTCGCTCGCGAGGTAAAGCATGAGCGACACCACTTCCTGCGGCTTACCTAAACGCCGCAGCGGTTGGCCGGGACGCAAGCCTTTCGTTTTCTGAAAAGCGTCACGCTCGACGTCGATCGTGCCGGGCCCTATGGTGTTAGCCGTTATCTCGTGTTCGGCGAACTCACGGGCGAGCCCGCGCGTGAAGCCCACGATGCCGAGCTTGGCCATGCCCTTGGTGACGCTGCCGCCGAGAAAGGGGTCGATACCCGAGAAATTGATGATGCGGCCCCAGCGCTGTTTGATCATCAGCGGCAGCACCGCACGGCAAATGTTACGCGGACCGCCGAGATTCACGCGAAAACTGGTCTCCCACGCTTCATCGCTCACGTTGAGGAATCCGCCTTCCGCCACGCGGCTGACGGCATTGTTGAGCGCGATGTGCACGGTGCCAAGCTCACGCTGCACTTTATCTACGAAGGCGTTCACTGATGCCGCATCCGCCACGTCGCAGCGCTCTGCAACGACCTTTGCGCCTGACGCACGGCATTCCGCGGCCACCTCGTTAAGCTGCTGCATTTTCGCGCTGGTGCAGATCGCGAGGTTCGCACCCTCGCGCGCAAAGGCAATGGCGGCGAGCCGTCCCATGTTGCGGCTGGCGCCGGTAATCAAAACGGTCTTGCCTTTAAGCGCGGTGTCCATCGTTCCTCGATCCGGGATTTGAAGAGCGCGTATTATGTTGCAGGCATGTGGCAACGACAAGGAGTGCGCGCGCCTAACGTTGCAAGCTCATCATTCTGCCGACAGTTTGAGGTCCCGCACCATCTTGCCGAGCCGCGCAATCTCGCGCTTGATATGAGCGGCGAATTCGTCGCTCCGATCGCCGATCGGTACGTATGCAAGATTGTTCAGTTGCCTGCGTACAGCCGCATCGTTCAACACCACTATCGCTGCTGTATGGATCTTCGAAACTATCGGTCGCGACGTTTTGGCGGGCGCCAGCAAGCCGAACCAGTTGCCTGCTTCATAGCCGGGCACGCCGGATTCAGCAACCGTCGGCAGCTCCATGACCAGCGGCACGCGCGTGCGCGTCGTCACAGCGAGCGCACGTAATCTGCGCTGCTGAATGTGCGGCAGCGCGACGCCCAACGGAGCGAAATAAACCACGACTTCGCCACCGATGACGGCGGTCAACGCCGGTCCGCCGCCCTTGTATGGCACGTGCGTAATGTTCACGCCGGTCTGAGCCTTGAACAACTCGGCGGCGATGAATGTAAAAGTGCCCGTGCCTCCCGACCCGTAATTGAGCGCATCCGGCCTGGCTTTGGCGAGCGAAATCAATTCGGTGACCGACGCGGCCGCTAGCGACGGATGCACGACGAGTACAGCGGGATCCGTGACGAGCTGCGTGACGGGAGCGAAATCGCGAATGATGTCGTACGGCAGATTGCGATAGAGCGTTGCGTTTACTGCATGGCTGATCGTCATCTGGAAGAGCGTATAGCCGTCTGCAGGCGCCCGGGCCGCCAGCTCGGGTCCGATATTGCTGCCGCCGCCGCTGCGGTTGTCGACCACGACTTGTCGACCGAACTGCCGACTCAGCCCGTCAGCAATAACGCGGCCGAGCACATCCGCCGAACTCCCCGGCGAGCCGGTCACGATATAGCGTATCGGTTTGTCGGGATACGATTGAGAATGTGCCTCCGATAAAAAGAGGAATAGCAGCGCGTAATGGAGCACTATCGCTAACCGCATTCGAGCACACACTTTCCGTGTGATATTAGTCCGCTCGCATGTGCGCAGCCTTGACGACCTTCGCCCACTTGTCGATTTCACTTCGCGTAAATGCGGCATATTGATCGGGCGTGGTTACGCGTACCAGATAGCCCATGCCATCGAGGCGCTCTTTCATGTCGGCAGTCGTAAAGGCCTTAGCGGTTTCTGCATTCAGCCGCGCGATGATTTCTTTCGAGGTGCGCGCGGGCGCCGACACGCCGTACCACGTCTCGGCCTCATAGCCTGGCACACCGGACTCGTCAATCGTGGGCAGCCCGGGCAGCGCCGGCGAACGCTGCGCGGTCGTGACGCCGAGGGCACGCAATTTCGCTGCGCGAATGTGCTGAATCGCTGACGGCAGCGATGCAAACGACAGCGGCGCTTCCCCGCTTAGAAGCGCGATGACCGATGGCCCGCCCCCTTTATATGGGATATGAACCATCCGGATATTGGTCATGTAGCTGAAGAGCTCGGCCGCGAGATGATTGGGAGTGCCGCTGCCTGACGACGCATACGCAAGCTCGCCGGGGCGTGCCTTGGCGAGCGCGACGAGTTCTCTTGCCGATTTAACCGGCAGCGTGGGGTGCACGACGAGCACGCTCGGCGTCGTCGCCAGCAGCGTGATAGGCGCCAGATCGCGCGCGAGATCGTAGTTGAGCTTCGTGTAAAGGACTGCGCTGATCGCGTTGGCGATGCTGCCAAGCAGAATCGTATAGCCGTCGGGCGGCGACTTGGCGACAATCTCTGCGCCGATGGTTGTGCCGGCGCCAGGCCGGTTGTCGACGATGACCTGATACCCGAATACCTCGGCGATTTTCTGGCTCCAGATGCGGGCAAGCGGCTCCGTTCCGCCACCGGGCGGAAAGGGCACGACCAGACGCAGTGGCTTCTCAGGGAACTCCGCGTGCACCGTTGCTGCGAATGGAACCAGGGATGCAAGCAACAACAATGATGAGCCGAAAGCGACTTTCATATTTTTTCTAATTCGGACCGCGCATCTTCGCATGCATCAAGGCGACCCTCAAGCCAAGCCAACCGCAGGCATGACGCTGCGAGTTCAGTGCTGCTATGCTTCGATTCTTTCAGGTGAACATCATGATGCAAGCGCTCAAACGCAAAGGTGTCGTCTATCGCGCACGAGTCGCTGATACTGCGCGACAGTCCGCGGCGACATGATGGATTCCAACGGAAGGCTGACCGGACTTATCTCCATCGTTACAGGCGCGAGTCAGGGCATCGCGGAGGGAATCGCAAAAACATTTGCGCGCGAAGGAGCCGCAGTTGCCATCGCGAGCACGAACCTGCCTGAGGCGCAGCGCGTCGGCAAAGAAATCGAGACCGCAGGCGGGTCTGTGCTTGTTGTTAAAACCGATGTTACGCGCGCCGATCAAGTCACGACGCTCGTGGAAGCCGTGCTCGAGCGTTGGGGTACGATCGACATCCTCGTGAATGGCGTCGGAGGATTTCACGGCATGGCGCCGATCACCGAGATCACCGAAGAACAGTGGGATGCTGTCATCAATCTCAACCTCAAATCAGCGTTCCTGTGTGCCAAGGCTGTCGCACCCGTCATGATGGAAAAGAAAAGCGGCCGTATTATCAATATCGCATCGCAAAGCGGCATCGGCCCGAATCCGCATGCTCCGTCTTACCTTCCATACGGAGCGGCGAAGGCCGGGATGATCGGCTTTAGCAAACATCTCGCCAAGCAGTTGGGGCAGTACAGCATTACGGTGAACACCGTCTCGCCGGGAACGACGGTTACGCCGCGCGTGCTCAAAGTGCGGGACAAAGAAAGCCTTACGAAAATTGCCGCGCTCAATCCGCTGAACCGTCTGCTCGAGCCGGAGGACACTGCCGAGGCTGTGTTGTTTCTGGCGACACGCGAGGCGCGCAGCATTACCGGCATCAACATGAGTGTGAACGCCGGTACGCTGATCAGTTGAAACCTACCTGGAGAAAACATCATGAAAGTTAAATCGACGTTGCGCGTCATCGACCAGGCGAATCTCAAAGGCCACGTCGGGGTGATTCCCGGTCAATCGATGAAGCGCCTTGTGGGGTGTCCGGAAGTGCCGACCGATCGCGTGCGCGTGGGTCTTGCAACATACGCCCCGGGCTCCATAGAGGAACTGCACTGGCATCCGATCGAATCGTATTACTTTGTCATCTCGGGGCACGCGACGGTGCGCAACTTCGAAGGCGAGGAGTTTGAAGTCGGGCCCGGTTGTTCGATTTATGCGCCGCCCGGTATTGCGGGTGCGCACGAATGGGAAGTCAAAGAATCGCTGCAGATACTGGCGGTACGGGCCACCACGGAGTCGAACAAGAAAATGCAGTTTACGGTCGACAAGGAAACGAAACGCTCATATATCGACTTGGACGAGCTCGCAAAACGCGACGGTATCAGCTTCAAGTCGCATTACTGAGATGCCGTTTGGAGCGTCGCTGCTGCTCGCTGTGCTGCTGTTTGCTGTCGGATCGGTAACAGCGCAGTCATATCCAAACAAGCCCATTCGCATCGTGACCACCGAAGCCGGCAGCGGGACAGACTTCGGCG
>Ga0157375_10005907_pt1 | contig 10670 bp, 9 predicted proteins | sample M35metaG_FD_115311 | JGI IMG/M metagenome (GOLD analysis project Ga0157375, IMG submission 115311) | Miscanthus rhizosphere microbial communities from Kellogg Biological Station, Michigan, USA - M3-5 metaG | ecosystem: Host-associated > Plants > Roots > Rhizosphere > Soil | place: USA: Michigan...
AAACGGAACGTTGTCTACGCAGCCCACATCACAGGCGGCTGACGTCGCTGATGTACGCGGCGGCGGCATGTCAGTTTCTGCCAACGGGAATAACGATGCAATCCTCTGGGTGCTTCAAGGGAGATCAGAGTCTAGCGTTCTCTTCGCGTACGATGCAACCGATCTGACGCACCGTCTCTACTCGAGCGACGATTCGGCAACACGCGATCATCTTGGCGCTGCAGCCAGTAAGTTTGCCGTGCCAACAGTGTACGGCGGGAATGTTTATGCCGCGGGCAAGAATTACGTGGCGGTTTTCGGCTTATCCGCTAGGAGTTAAAGCCTATCGACTAGAACGTTGATGACCAGATTTTGAATCGCTTTGAATATGTAACTACTACAGTTCTACTACAGCCCCCTTATGCCAAGCTTCTCGTATATGGTTTCTTAAGCCCAAACCCCGTGGAGTAGGAAAGTTCAAATCTGCTCACCCGCCGTTTCGTGTCAAACAAGTGAAATGAGTTGCAGTTTGAAGTTTCATCATTATCGGGAGGCGTTGGGTAATGCCGCGGATCTTACACGGTTCCATCTCTGTTGCATCCTTATTGAGTAGCGACGACGTCGATCGGTTTCGGAAGCTGGAAAGCCGCGCCGGTTGCCTGGTTGGCAACACATAGATCTATCTGAGGCTCGTGGCCTAGAGCTTTCTCGGGTTGTCCGAGAGGGTATAGGGATTACACGGAGGCTAAGTGCCCGGTGGCACTTCACACCTACAGGCGATTAGGATACTCACTCTCGAACCCGAGCGTCTCGAGAACCGATCCACCACTCCCTAAAGAAAAACACTGGAGATGGAAAGGACTCTTACCCGAGAGGCTCAAGCGGCTTGCGAGTTCAGTTTGTCGATGGCGAGGCCCGTGGGTCAGATTTCAAGACTTTGCAAAATCCCCATCTCGCTCACAACGAGGATGCGTGTAAACGCCTTGAGGCTTCCAGCCTCTCCATGCTGAGCGTCGGGCTCCAGGGCTTCCCTTCACAGGCCGAAGAAAGGTTTAGTCAAGTACTACACTTTTACTACAGCCAAACCAGATTCGCGGCAGCTATTCAGAGCTAAGGATTCAGACCCTTCCAGATAAAGGAGTTCGGATGGTGCCGGGAGGGGGGGTCGAACCCCCATGACCCGAAGGTCGACGGATTTTGAGTCCGTTGCGTCTGCCAGTTCCGCCATCCCGGCTTAGTGGTCTAAACAGCAGGAAAAACTAGACTAATTGAACATTGCAGGCTTGGCAACCGAGACGGGTTTCGGCTTCAACGTAGCTGAATCGTAGCCCTGTTCGGTTTCCTCGTGGTGATTCATTTTTCTCCGCCGCCGCCCCTGAGATAGATCTATGTGTTGCCAACCAGGCAACCGGCGCGGCTTTCCAGCTTCCAAAACCGATCGACGTCGTCACTACTCAATGACGTCGTCGCTACTCAATAAGGATGCAACCGAGATGGAACCGTGTAAGATCCGGGGCATTACCCAATGCCTTCCCTCAGCACAGGAGCTGGAAGTCAAGCAAGTTCTCTCCACTTCCAGTCGAGGGACAAGAATGTTCTTGACCTCTTATAGATCAGGCGTTTACACGAGCAACGCTGCCTCGTTTCGGGTTCAAAAGTGTTCGAGCGTATGCTCACAAACCCCTGAAACTATCGGGCCGATTTTAACTACCCCGGTTGACGTTCTTCTCACCGCAAAACCGAAGCGTTTGTGTACTTTCAACCCTCAGAGGTCTAGACTTGTGCCCATCCAGTTAGCATGGAAGGAGGGAATATGGCAACCGCAAGAATGCCGCAACCACCCATCGATGATCCAGTGGAGGTTGATTCTAGGCACTACAAGGTTGAGTTCGAGAACGAGCGTGTCCGCGTGCTGCGCGTTAAGTATGGGCCAAGAGAGAAATCGGTAATGCATAGCCATCCAGAAACCATTTCCGTCTTCTTAACCGACGCCCATGCCAAGTTCACCTACCCGGACGGGAAAACGGAAGACATAAACGCGAATGCCGGTACCGTGCAGCATATGGATGCGTTTACCCACCTACCTGAAACCGTCAGCAGTACGCCATTAGAAGTGATCCTAGTCGAGTTGAAACGCTAGGTTCGAACGGTTCGTTGATCCACGTGAGAGCGGGCTTTCGCTCCCGCTCTCATTCTCCGATGGTATTCAAAAGGTAAGGTAGTCAGGTGAAGGAGCATTCGCCGGCTACGATGCGGAAGCTCAGTTGTGAGAACGTGCTTGTTTTTCTAGCGAATAAAGTGACATGGCATAAACGGGTATGAATGGATATCTTTTTCCATGCTGGGTAAAAATGGATATTCCACTCACGATGTCAAGAACATCACAATCACCGCTGAAATCTTGAAGCTCATCGCAGCCGCCAGAGCTGCTAGCTTTTGGTTTCATGCAAAGTGGACGACTTCCCATTCGGAAGAAGAGCACCAGTACGAGCCAGCGACTCAAGCAGTCCGAACTTAACAGGTCGTGGATATTTTTGAACATACAAGAGAAGCTTCTCTCGATCTAGCTTGCGGAAGTCGAACTCGTCGGTGATGGGCTCAGCTCCCCGCTTTCGCTCCAGGTAAAACCAGTCCAACGGTGCCTTCTCCGGTTCCGCAACGTTGTACGTCCCATAGAGGGTTCGACGTCTCGCATTCTGTCAATAAACCTAATTATCTAAGTACGATAGACCAACAGGGTTTTGAGTCCGTTTGCGTCTACCAGTTCGCCATCCCGGCCCGGGATGTCCCTGCTGAATACGGTGCGAATGCCAGTTTATCGCACAAATCTTGATACAATGACAGTAGCCCAGGTGGCCGTTTCCTGGGGCAGTAGACATCCTCACACGGCAGGACCACCAAAGGAATAAGCCTACATGAAAGCACTCGTCAAAAGCCGGGCCGAAAAAGGCCTGTGGCTCGAAGATGTTCCCACCCCTCAAATCGGTATCAACGACGTTCTAGTTCGCGTACTCAAAACTGGAATTTGCGGCACAGACGTTCACATCTATGATTGGGACGACTGGGCCAAATCAACCATCAAAGTTCCGTTGGTCATCGGCCACGAATTCGTCGGCGAAATTGTAAAAGTCGGCTCCAACGTGGCCGATTTTCACCCCGGAGAGATCGTCAGCGGAGAAGGCCACGTCGTCTGCGGACGCTGCCGCAACTGCCTGGCAGGCCGTCGTCATCTCTGCGCTGAAACCCAAGGTGTTGGAGTTAATCGCCCCGGTGCATTTGCCGAATACATCGCGCTTCCCATGACCAACATATGGCGTCATCACCCCGGCATTGATCTGGAGGTTGGCGCCATTTTCGATCCTTTCGGCAACGCGGTCCACACCGGATTGTCCTTCCCTGTTCTCGGCGAAGATGTGTTGATCACCGGGGCAGGCGCGATCGGAATCATGGCCGCGGCTGTAGTGCGACATGCAGGCGCGCGTCACGTCGTCATCACGGACTTAAATCCTTATCGTCTGCAGTTAGCTGAAAAAGTTGGAGTCACTCTCGCGGTGAATCCGAAAGAAATATCTCTGCCCAACGTGCAGAAAAAGCTAGGCATGCATGAAGGCTTCGACGTTGGCCTTGAGATGTCAGGCTCCCCCGTCGCATTCCGCGACATGCTGGCCAACATGAGTCACGGCGCGAAAATTGCCATTCTCGGTATTCCGTCGACAGAGATGTCGATTGACTGGCACAAAGTGATCTTCAACATGCTCACCATCAAAGGCATCTACGGTCGCGAAATGTATGAGACCTGGTACAAGATGTCGGTCATGCTCGAATCAGGCCTCGATATTTCCGGCGTGATCACGCACCGCTTTTCCTGGTGTGATTACGAAAAAGGTTTCGATGCCATGCGCTCCGGACAATGCGGCAAAGTGATTCTTGACTGGTCGGATGTGAAGTGAAATAACATCTGCATGCCGGAGCCGTACGATCAGAACAAGAATTTATCTACCGACAAGAAGCTGGAAGCGCCCATGCCGGGCGTGTGCAATCCTTCCAGCTTCTGTCCCAACTGTTCTTCCCAGCTGAAAGATAATCGCTGTAAGCTCAGCTGCCCGAAATGCGGTTTCTATCTGAGTTGTTCAGATTTTTACTGAGGGGCGGCTGACACTCAGACGCCTCTCCATCTACAATAGCTGCGCCAACATTCAATCTTAATCAGGAGATTTCCATGCAACGCAAAGCAAGTGCAATTTGGAAGGGCGGACTCAAGGACGGCAAAGGTTCAGTCTCTTCGGCCAGCACAGTTTTGAACAACACGCCTTACTCGTTTGCCACAAGATTTGAAAACACTCCCGGTACCAACCCGGAAGAGTTGATCGCCGCTGCACATGCAGCATGCTTCTCGATGGCGCTGTCAGCGCAGCTCGGCACGGCGAATTTGACGCCTTCGAGTATTGAAACTTCAGCGACCTTAACCATGGAAAAGTTGGACGCAGGCTGGACCATCACTGCGGTTCATCTTGATGTGGTAGGAAAAGTTCCGGGTGCAGACAACGCTAAGTTTCAAGAACTAGCAGGAAACGCCAAATCCGGTTGCCCAGTTTCCAAGGTGCTCAATGCCAAAATCACCATGGATGCAAAGCTGGAAAGCTAGATAGCTTGAGAAAAACATGTGGGGACAGCCGCCTCGGCTGTCCCGCAGGCTTCAGCTTGTGGTCACTTCCTCAACTACCGGCAGCTTGGCTTCCTTCCAAGCATCAAACCCGCCAGTGATGTTCATCACATTCTGAAAACCAGCGCGCTGTAGCAAGCTACAGGCAATGATGCTGCGATAACCGCCCTTACAGTGCACACCCAAGGGAACGCTGGGATCGATCTCGGGAGGAGAAATTCGGAAGTTGTCCAGCGGCCACCATCCGGCGTCGGCAATGTGTCCCGCCTGCCACTCAGGTTCACGGCGAACATCCAAGACCTGAACTGTGCCAGCGTCCAGCTTTTTTTGCAGATCCTGCACAGAAATCTCAGGCAACTGAGCCAGTTCGAAACCGGCCTTCTTCCATCCTTCTATGCCATCTTTCAAATATCCCCGCTCGGCTTCAAGCCCAATGCGTGCCAGACGCATGCGCGCTTCGGAGAGTTGCTCCGGCGTGTCTGCGATCAACACAGGCCGCAAATTTAGTCCAAGAATCGCTCCAGCCCAGGAAGCAAACTGTCCTGAGAGGGCAATGTTGATTGAACCCGGTACGTGAGCTTTCGAAAATTGATCTCCAGGGCGGACATCGAGGGCGGTCACTCCTTCATCGAGCAAGCATTTCAATTCCTGCGGAGAGACAGCCTGCAACTCGCTTAACTCACCAAGCGCCGGAGCACCTTCACGGTTAATCTCCGCATCCTGAGCGAAATATTCCGGCCGCGCTGGAAGATTGGCGGTCAGCTGACGGACAAATTCATCGCGGCTTTTGATCTGCAACGCGTAATTTGTCAGCCGCTCCGTGCCAATTGTGGATGAACGCTCAGCCCGCATATTGCGTCCACAGAGCGAACCAGCCCCGTGCGCCGGATAAACCAAAACGTTGTCGGGAAGCTTGAGCACTTTGTTGTGAAGGCTGTCGTACAACATACCTGCCAACTGCTGCGCGGTATGAGTCTTCGATAGATCGGGGCGTCCCACATCGCCGAGAAACAACGTGTCACCGGTCAGCACCGCCCAAGGCTCAGCCGATTTCTCGTCGTCATAAACCACCAGACAAACACTCTCTGGCGTATGCCCGGGCGTCTCCAGCGCAGAAATGCGCATCTTGCCAACACGAAGTTCGAAGCCATCTTGAATATCGATATGCGGAAAGCGCGCACCCGCCTGAGCCCCCATATAGATCGTCGCTCCTGTGCGCTCGGCCAATTCCCTGTGCCCGGAAACAAAATCAGCGTGGAGGTGCGTTTCAAACACGTGGCGAATCTTCAGCCCGTGCTCTTCGGCAGCTGTGAGGTAGAGATCGACGTCGCGCTGCGGATCCACCACAATCGCTTCGCCCTCAGAACCCAGCATGTACGAGGCGTGGGCTAAACAACCCAGAAAAAATTGCTCGAAGTACATAAGCGTGCCCTCTCTGAGCCAGTCTAATTTTACCTCGTCCGCATTTGAAGCGATTCACGCTCCACGATAGAATAGTCAAAGCAGTTCTTCCTGATCGGCGGGCTTCGGCCCGCCGCACTGTTGTAATTGCCATCGTGGCGGAATTGGCAGACGCGCATGGTTCAGGTCCATGTACCCGCAAGGGTGTGGGGGTTCGAGTCCCTTCGATGGCACCAAAATGATGTTTCTTAAGCAAACCCCCGAATCGCTAATTGCAACCAAACAGAGTGCTGTCTTTTTCGTACAAGCTTGCTCTGATCGTTGTCTTTGGTTTGCTTCCACTCGCTGCTGAGACGAATCCTGCAACTCCAGACTCACCGGGCTATACCGCCATGACGGCCCAGCAACGTCTGGAATGGTTTTCAAGGAGCACGGCGGGCCCGCAGAGCTTGACCTCAGGACTTTTCACTGCAGCCCTTGGAACGGGACTTAATACCCCGAGAGAATACGGCCCTCACTGGGACGGCTTTGGCCAGCGCAATGGAATTCGTTTCTCCGGAATCGCCACCAGCAATGCAATGGAAGCCGGGCTGGGCACCTTTTGGGGAGAAGACCCGAGATACTATCCAACCAAGGGCTTGAGCGTGAAACAGCGGATCGGGAACGTGGTGAAAACAACATTCACTGCTCCGCGTCCAAATGGCCACTATGCCCCTGCTTATGCGCGATTTATTGCGATCCCCGGCAGCAATTTTCTTTCTAACACTTGGCGCGCCGATAGCGAAGCGGACGCGCAACATGCTGCCATGCGTACGCTTTACGGATTTCTCGGCCACATGGGGAGCAATGCCTTCCAGGAATTCTGGCCGGATGTTCAAAAGCACATCTTTCACCGGAAGTAGCTGCCGCCTCATTCCCGTATAATCAATAGATTGCGTTGGTCTCCGGAAACCCCTGAGCAGCCATGCCCACAAAACTTGAGGAAATCGTCGCCACTACACGCCGCCGAGTTGCCAATTCCCGGCGCACGGCCGACCTGCGCGACCTGGAAAAACGCGCGCAAGAACGGACTCCTCGCGGTTTTCGCAAAGCTTTAGAAACGAACGGGCGTAACGGAATCGCAATCATCGCGGAACTGAAAAAGGCCTCGCCATCAAAGGGACTGATCCGTGCTGACTTTAATCCAGAAAGCCTAGCAAGCGATCTGGCATCGGCTGGTGCAACTGCCCTATCCGTCCTGACTGACGAAGAATACTTTCAGGGTTCGCTGGAAAACCTGCGTATCGCGTCCAACGCCACGAAAATTCCTTGCCTGCGGAAAGACTTCATGGTGGATGAATTCCAGTTACTGGAAGCCTGCGCTTATCACGCCGACGCGATCCTGCTGATCGTTGCTGCTTTATCGCAGACGGAATTGGTTGGTCTGACCATGCTAGGTCGTGAATACGGGCTCGACGTGTTATGTGAAGTGCACGACGCGACTGAACTGGATCGGGCCATCAACGCCGGCTGCAACCTGATCGGGGTTAATAGCCGCAACCTGCACACTTTTAACGTGGATCTGAACACCGCCTTCGAACTGGCCGAACGCATGCCAAAAAATGTAATCAGCGTCGCCGAGAGCGGCATCCACTCGGGAGCAGAGATTGCAAAATTGCACTCAGCCGGTTTTCAGGCATTCCTGATCGGGGAGTCCCTAATGAAGGCAGAGTCGCCGGGAAATGCGTTGCGCACATTAATCGCCGAAGCATCTCCGGCCACCACACACTGAGAACCGGACTGATATTTCATTCCTATGACCTGGATCAAAATCTGCGGCATTACAAATCTTGAAGACGCACAAGCTTCAGCCGATGCTGGAGCCAATGCCGTGGGATTTGTGTTCTACGAAAAGAGCCCGCGCAACGTCGATCCGGCAACGGTGAAGAGCATCACAGCGAAATTGCCTCCCCGATTGGAAAAAGTTGGCGTATTCGTTCACGGGGCTAACCCGGGCATGGAAAAAATCGCGCAACAGGTCGGCCTGACGGCAGTTCAGGTCCACGCCGATCCCTCGCTGAATGGCCATCCGCCAGAACCGCAACTGCCGCCTCAATTCAAGCGCTACCTGGCATTGCCCGGGAAACTGTTCTTCGGAAAAAAGGGCGATGGTTTGCGGTGGTTTCTGCCCCGTGGGAAACGCACCGATGCGATTTTTTTGGATTCCAGTACAGAGCAACTCCCGGGCGGCACCGGCGAAGTTTTCGATTGGAAACAAGCCGCTCCGACAGTTGGGCTGATTGGCAGAATGATCCCTATCGTGGTCGCCGGTGGTTTGAACCCAGAAAATGTAACCGAGGCGATATACACGCTTTCTCCCTGGGGAGTCGACGTGTCTTCCGGTGTAGAGGCGTCACCCGGCAAGAAAGACCCGGAAAAAGTTCGCGCATTCATCCAGGCAGTGCGTAATATCGAGAACAATTAGTTATGGCGACGGCACCGGTCCAAAGAAAAAAAGATGCAGCAGTCCCCGGCCGCTTCGGCCCTTGGGGCGGGCGCTATGTACCAGAAACCTTGATGGCTGCACTCGAAGAGATCGAGCGCGAATATGAAAAGGCCAAGCGGGACCCAAAGTTCAAACATAGATTCGAAGAGTTGCTGCGGACCTACGCGGGCCGCCCCACGCCACTGTTTTACGCACAGCGCCTCACCAAAAAACTCGGCGGAGCCAAAATCTACCTCAAGCGCGAAGACCTGCTTCACACCGGCGCGCACAAGATCAACAACTGCATCGGCCAGGCGCTGCTAGTCGAGCGCATGGGCAAACATCGCGTGATCGCGGAAACCGGCGCCGGCCAGCATGGAGTCGCCACGGCCACCGTGTGCGCCCTCATGGGATTCGAGTGCGTCGTCTATATGGGCACCGAAGATATGCGCCGCCAGGAACTGAACGTCTTCCGCATGCGTCTGCTGGGAGCGGAGGTCCGCGGAGTGGATTCCGGCTCACGCACGCTGAAAGATGCCATCAACGAAGCCATGCGCGACTGGGTCACCAATGTCCGCACCACGCACTATCTTCTCGGTAGCGTGCTGGGTGCGCATCCGTACCCGACCATGGTTCGCGACTTCCACAAAGTCATCGGACGCGAAGCCCGTGCACAAATTCTCAAAGCCGAGGGCAAGCTGCCGACCGCAATCGTCGCCTGCGTAGGCGGGGGCTCGAACGCCATCGGCGCATTCCATGAATTCATAAAAGACAAGAAAGTTCGCCTGATCGGAGTCGAAGCCGGAGGCCGAGGCGAAAAACTCGGTGACCACGCCGCGCGCTTCAGCGGCGGCCTGCCGGGAGTTTTACAGGGCACCTATTCCTACGTTTTGCAGGATGCTGCTGGGCAGATCGCTCTAACGCATTCGGTGTCGGCCGGGCTGGATTATCCATCGATCGGTCCTGAGCACGCATGGCTCAAAGACCAGAAACGAGCCGAGTACGTCTCGGCCTCAGACGGGGAAGCATTGGAGGCAACCACGACGCTGGCACGAACGGAAGGAATTATTCCGGCGCTCGAATCAGCTCACGCCGTAGCTGAAGCCATCAAGCGCGCACCGACGATGAAGAAATCCGAGATCATGATCGTCAACATCTCCGGGCGCGGCGATAAAGATATTGGGATCATGCGGGAAAACTTGAAATTAGACAGCTAACCTTTGTCATTCCGACAAGGAGCGCAGCGACGACGAGGAATCTGCTATTTGCCGACATGGTTCGTGAAGCTGTCCAGAAAAGCAGATTCCTCGCGCGATAAACCTGCGCTCGGAATGACAATAAAATTAAATGCCAATAAACTTCGAACGAAAACCTTCCTTGGTCGCCTACGTCACCTGCGGTGACCCCGACCTCGCCACCACGCGCGAAATCATTCTTGCGGCGATCAAAGCTGGGGCAAGCACGATCGAACTAGGTGTCCCCTTTAGCGATCCAGTAGCCGACGGTCCCGTGATCCAGCGGGCCAGCGAGCGCGCCCTGAAACACAACACATCCCTAGAGCAAGTGCTAAAACTAGCCTCAGAAATCCGCGAACACTCGCAATCGACAGGCTTGGTCATCTTCACGTACCTGAATCCCATTCTCCGCATGGGTATGGAAAAATTCTGCAAAGTCGCACGCCTCGCCGGAATCGACGGCATTCTGGCCACAGATCTCCCGGTCGAAGAATCAGCCGACTACCTCCGCGCAGCGAAAGCGAACGACCTAGCCACCATCTTCTTAACCGCCCCAACCAGTACCGACCAGCGCCTCAAGATGATTGGCGAAGCCTCCACCGGTTTTGTGTACGCCGTCTCCCGCACTGGGGTGACCGGAGCGCGTAAACAAATGTCCACCGACGCCCAGGATCTGGTTCGCCGCATCCGCAAATTCACCAAAAAACCGGTCGCCGTGGGCTTCGGCATCTCCACTCCCGAGCAATTCCGGGCTGTCGGACGCTACGCCGACGCCTGCGTCATCGGCAGCGCCATCGTAGAAATCATTGAGCGGAATCCGGGCAAAGAAGCCGCATCTGTGGCACAATTTATAGCGCAGCTCACAGCGGCCAGCCCTCAGCCCGCAGTCTCCAAGCCGTAATTCAGGCCTTGACCCGGCATTCAAGGG
>Ga0157375_10005908_pt1 | contig 10670 bp, 9 predicted proteins | sample M35metaG_FD_115311 | JGI IMG/M metagenome (GOLD analysis project Ga0157375, IMG submission 115311) | Miscanthus rhizosphere microbial communities from Kellogg Biological Station, Michigan, USA - M3-5 metaG | ecosystem: Host-associated > Plants > Roots > Rhizosphere > Soil | place: USA: Michigan...
GCTGATCAAGATCATCAACATCGTCGCGCTGATGATTGTGCCGCTGATCGCGAACGTATACGCCGAAAAGCCGGCGGCCGCCGCGCCCGCGTCGCCCTCCGCACCTGCGGCGATCTCCGCACCTGCGGCAACACCGGCTGCACCCCCCGCAGCGCAGGCGCCTGCGGCACCGGCGATGGCGCCAGCGTCACCGGCAGCATCTGCCCCGGCGGCAACGCCTGCGGCTCCGGCGGCGGAGCCTGCGAAGGACGCCGCGAAGAAGTAATCGCGCGCGCGGACAGCAGGCCGTTGTACGAGTGCGCGAGAACTATTCGGCGCTCTGACGCATCGGCAGGATGCGACCAAGGCGGGATGCAGGTCGATGAGGGTCGCGGCGCCGAAGCGCGCACGCAAGCCCTGTGTCCCGCCATGCGAGCTATCACGGTTATGATTGCTCGCATGGCCATCCTCAGCGATTGACGCGTGACGCAACCGCACCACATCGTAATCGTCGGCGGCGGTGCCGCAGGACTGCCGCTTGCCACCCGCCTCGGCGACGGCCTGGGGCGGAAAAAGCAGGTGACGGTCACGCTTGTCGATCACAACGCGTCGCACTTGTGGAAACCCTTGCTGCACGAAGTCGCGGCGGGACGCGTGGACGCCGACCTGCACGACGTGGATTACTTCCTGCTCGCCTACTGGCATAACTTCCGGTTCCGCCAGGGCGACGTCATCGGCCTCGATCGCAAGCAGCACGAATTGCGTCTCGGCGTCGTTCGCGATGAGGACGGCGCCGAGATCCTGCCCGAGCGCGTGGTGCGCTACGACACGCTGATCTTCTGCGTCGGCAGCGTCAACAACGACTTCGGCATCCCGGGCGTGAGCGACCGCGCGATCGCGCTCGATGCGCCGGCGGACGCCGAGCGATTCCATCGCCGGCTGCTCGCCGCATGCGTCAGCGCGGACGAGCGCCGTGCGCACGATGAGCCTGCGACCGTCGACGTGGTGATCATCGGCGCCGGCGCGACCGGCGTCGAGCTGGCCGCCGAGGTCAGGCACTGTACTCGCGCGCACGCCAGCTACGGGCTCGAGTTCCTGAAGCCGGAGCGCGACGTCCGTCTGACGCTGATCGAAGCCGCGCCGCGCATCCTGCCGCCGCTTTCAGAGAACATCGCGAAGGCGGCAACCGATCTCCTGCGCGAGCTGGACGTTGCCGTGCGCACGGGCGAGCGCGTCACCTCGATCGACGCGGATGGCGTGCACACGGAGAGCAAGGGGGGCGGCGCGCAAGTGCTCGAGGCCGATCTCGTTGCATGGGCGGCCGGCATCAAGGCGCCCGCCTGGCTCGACGATCTCGATGGGCTCGAGGTCAATCGCGGCCATCAGCTCGTGGTCGACACCACGCTTGCGACGACACGCGATCCCGACGTCTTCGCGCTCGGCGACTGCGCCGCCTGTCCGTGGCCCCAGGCGGGACCCACGGCGCTTCTGCCGCCGCGCGCGCAGGTCGCGCGCCAGCAGGCGACGTTCCTCTTGAAGAGCATCAAGGCGCGCCTTGCCGGCAAGCCGTTGCCGAGATTCAAGTTCACGGACTTCGGATCGCTCGTGTCGCTCGGCGAGCTCTCCGCAGTGGGCAACCTGATGGGACGGCTGATCGGCGGCAGCCTGCTGGTGCAGGGATTGTTCGCACGCTGGATGTACGTGTCGCTCTACAAGATGCACCAGGTCGCGATCTTCGGCTATCTGCGGGTCGCGCTCGACACCTTCTCGCGCATCGTTCGGCATCGTCTCGATCCGCGCGTGAAGCTCCACTGAGTGGCGAGCGCGGCTGTCTCGCTGACACTTTTTGGGGAGCATTCAACATGATCAAGATCCACGTCAACGAGCACAAGTGCATAGGCGCCGGCCAGTGTGTCATGGCCGCTCCGCAGGTATTCGATCAGCGTGAGGAGGATGGCGTCGTCGTCCTCCTGCAGGACCACGTCGGCGCCGACCTCGAGCCCTGCGTGCGCAAGGCCGTGCAGCTGTGTCCGGCAGTCGCTATCCGGGTCGAAGACGTCTAGAGCCAGGATTCCGCGGGTGGTCCCGTCCTCCTCGATACCTCTTCAGGGAGCAGTGTTCCTGACACCGAGCTGCCACAGCAGGAAAGCGAGCGTATCGGCGAGCTCTTCATTGCGCTGTTTCTTCGTCGAGCCGTAGCCGTGGCCGCCGTCGTATTCGATGCGCAACAGCACCGGCTTGCCGCTCGCGGTAGCGGCCTGCAACCGCGCCGCCATCTTCGCCGCCTGCCACGCGTCGACCCGTGGGTCGTTGATGCCGGTTGCGACGAGGACCGCCGGATACTTCACGCCGTCGCGGATGTGATGGTACGGGCTCATCGCGAGCAGCGCGCGAAACCCGGACTCGGTCTCCGTCGTTCCCATCTCTGTCTTGTCGAGCTCGCCGTTCGCCTCGAACGACGAGCGCAGCGCGTCCGAGACCGGGACCTGATCGATCGCCGCGCCGAAAAGCTCCGGGCGCTCGGTGATCGCGCGGCCGACGAAAATGCCGCCCTGGCTTCCCCCCTGGATCGCAAGCTTGCCCGCTGACGTGTAGTTGTTCGCGATCAGCCACTCGGCGCAGGCGATCGCATCTTTCCACGTGTTCGGCTTCGTCTGCTGATAACCGCCCTTGTACCACTCCTCGCCGTTCTCGCCGCCTCCGCGCACGTGTGCAACGCCGAACACGCCGCCGCGCTCGAACCAGGCAAGGTACTGCGGGCTGTAGAAAGGCGTTTGCGAGATGCCGTACGCGCCATATCCATACAGGATCGTCGGAGCCGTGCCGTCGAGCTTCAGCCCCTTGCGGTAGACGATCGACAGCGGCACGAGCGTGCCATCGTGCGACTTCACTTTCACTTCGGTCGAGACGAGAGTGCCGGGATTGTCGTAGCGACCCTGCGGCTGGAGCTTCGTGTCGACGACTCCACCGCTGGCAGCGTCGTAAGCGTAGTAGCCGCCGAAGCGTGTCCAGGTTCCGGTATTGAACAACACGCCGGGCTGCCGCGTGTCCGCGGCGAGCGCATCGATGTCGCCCATGAACGGCAGCTTGACCGCAACGGGGCTCGCGCCGGCGGTGTGCTCGAGGCGCAGGAGGTCGCTTACGCCCGCCGCCATGCGCCGCACATACAGCGCATCCTTCGCGGCGGCGATTCCGGTGATGACGGCGCTGCTCTCGGGCACGACCACAGGCGCGCTCGCGAGGTCGGGCTTGGCGAGATCGATGCGCAGAACTTTGAAATGCGGCGCGTTGTGATGCGTCAGCACGTACAGCGTGCTACCGATCAGCGCGGCGTCGGTCACCTCGTCGTCGAGGCCGGCGATACGGCGCCACGGCGGAACGCCGTTCGCAAGCGCCGTGACCGGTGCGGCGTAGATCGCGAACTCGCGCTGGTTGCCGTTGCCGACGATGCCGAGTGCGTACGTGGACCCCGGCGCGGCGAGGACGATCGGCGTTGCGAGCGGGTCGCTCACGACTTCCGTACCGACACCGGGCCCGAGGATCGCGCGATCGGCGTCGGCATCGGTGCCGATCACGTGCGCGTACACGCGGCTCTTCAGATACTTGTCGGACCGCGGCGCGTCGGCCGCGAGCTTCGCGAGACGGTTGTAGAGGAGAAGGTTGTCGTCGGTCCAGTACGGCGGGCCGAAGTTCGCGCGATCGATGGCGCCGCCCGCTTCCTTGCCCGTCGCGACCTCCAGCACGCGCAACACGCTCTCCTCGGAGCCGCCCGACGACGCCCCATATGCGACGTACTTGTTGTCGGGGGACGGCGCGAAGTAGTCGATGGCGAAGTGCTCCCTCCGCGCGCCGCGGAGGATATCGGGATCGACGAGCAGCCGCTCCTTGCCGGCAATGCCGACCCGCACGTAAAGCCGGGGAATACTTTCGCTGGCAGACCGTTTTAGGTAGTAGTAATGACCATTGTTGACCTGGACGCTCGACACACGCGCCGGCGCCGCATCTCCGAGCTCGGCGATGCGTGCAAGGAGGGCCGCGCGCCCGGGAAGGCGGTCGAGCGTTGCGCGCGCGAAATCCGCCTGGTCCTTCATCCAGGCGACGACCTCGGGATCCTTCATGTTCTCGAGGTAGCGATAGGGATCCTGGACGGTAACGCCGAAGCGAGTGTCCGATACCGCCCGTACCGGTGCCGCGGGAGGCGCTTCAGGAGTGGCGGCGACCGCGCAAGCGGCGATGACGAGCAGCGATGCCGAGACGCCGTGCACTGCGCGACCGATCGGCACAACGATGGGCAGGCGGAATGGAAACGCACTCATGGACGGCTCTGACAATTCGAAGGGCTTGATTATCCCATTCGGGCGCAGTCCCGCATTGGAAACTCCTGCGGGCGCATCATGCGGCCCGTATCATTCGGCCCATGAACGCAGAGCTCTTCTCCGCGACGATCCTTTTGATCCTGGTGATCGATCCGTTCGGCAACGTGTTCGGCGATTCGCCGGGCGCGGAGCCCTTCCTCGTGCTGGCGGACCGCCGCTCGTTTGCCGGAGATCTCGGCCGATAGCGTCGAGCGACGCGCGATGATGCGCTTCGTCAGCGCACGATACAGCGGCGTGGCCATTGCGCTGCATTGGCTCACGGTCGCCCTCGTCTTCGTGAACCTGACGCTCGGCCTCTCCATGGTGCCGCTGCCGCTGTCGCCCCAGAAGCTGCAGTGGTACATGTGGCACAAATGGCTCGGCATCACGGTGTTCATCGTCATCTGCTTGCGAATCGTATGGCGTGCCAATCGCCGGCCCCCGCCGCATGCGTCGATGCCCGACTGGCAGCGGCGCGCAGCGGATTGCTCGCAGGTGCTGATGTACGTCCTGCTGACGCTCATCCCGATTTCGGGTTGGCTCTACAGCTCGTCGACCGGCGTCCAGGTCGTCTACCTCGGGCTCTTTCCGCTGCCGGACCTCGTGTCCAAGGACCGCACACTCGCATCGGTGCTCAAGTGGACCCATTACGGACTCAACTCCGCGCTATTCGCGCTCGTGCTCGTGCACGTCATCGCAGCGCTCAAGCACCACTTCATCGACCGCGACGGCACGCTTGCGCGAATGCTGCCCGCGGCATGGACGAGGAGTCATTCATGAAACTTTCGCTCGCCCTTCGTTCGCTGACCGCGTGGTTCCTGATCGCGACGGTCGCGTTTGCCGCGCCCGTGGCCGGCGCGCAAAACGTGCTCGTTGACAAGAGCGAGATCAGCTTCGTCGCGAAGCAACTGGGCGTCAACGTCGAGGGCCGCTTCCGCAAGTGGAAAGCGAATGTCGTGTTCCTGCCCGCCGATCTCGCGAAGTCCAAGGCCGAATTGGACATCGACCTCGCAAGCATCGATCTCGCGAGCGAGGACTCGGAGCGGGAAATCCGCGGCGGGCTATGGTTCGACACGGCGAAGTTCCCGGTCGCGCACTTCTCGTCGACGGCGATGAGGGAATTGGGCGGCGACAGGTACGAGATCGCCGGCGCGCTTGCGTTGAAAGGCGTGAAGCGCGACATCGTGGTTCCGATCGTGCTCAAGAAAGACGCCGCGGGCAACCGGGTGGCCGAGGGCAGCTTCACGCTGATGCGCCTCGACTACAACATCGGCACGGGGATGTGGTCCGACACCAAGACCGTGACGAACGACGTCATCGTGCGCGTGCGCATCGTGCTGCCGCCGGCGGCTTGACTCATAAGCGCCGCGGAGCCGGTGGCCGATTCGCGCGCGACGAGCCTTCGCCGCGCCTAGCCGGCCTCGCGCGTCACGGGCAGGAGCGTGGCCGCATCGATCCGCGCCGCACCAGCCTTAACTAGCTCACCGACCAGAAGCTCGGCGAGCCGGGCCGGGGGAAGCTTGAAAAAGAGATCGTTGAACTCGCGATAGATGCCGACCCGATCGAGGTAGGAAGGCAACTCGACGAGCAGCATCTTCTGCTTGTCGAGCAGCGAGAACATCAGGTTCACCTTGAGAGCGTGGCGCGCCACGCGCTGACTGTCCGCCTTGAACGCGTCGACGCGCTTTGCTGCTCGATCGAGTGCGGCCGCGATGTCGGTGAACGGCTCGCCATGACCCGGAATGACGATCCGGACGTCGAGCTTCGCGAGCATCTCGAGGGTGGCTTGCGTCGCGGGCAGCGCGGCGGGATCGACTTCGGGTGGCATCACGAAGCCGAAGCCGTGCTCCCACAGCGCGTCGCCGGAAATCAGGATCCGATGCTCGGCGTTGTAGAACACGAGCGCACCCATGTCGTGGCCCGGCGCCGCGAGCGCGAGCCACTCGAGGTCGCCCCACACGTGCGTCGAATTGGCCGGGAGCACGCGCTCCGCGACGAAGCGTTCGATGCGATGGTCGCAGTAGTCGTACAGAAGGGCCTTGCCGTCCCAGCGCTCGACGAGCGGCGCTTCCGCCGCAGGCACGGCGATCGGGCAATCGTATCTGCGCGCCACCGCCGCGTTGCCCCCCACGTGGTCGGAGTGGCAATGCGTGTTGGCCAGGAACGAGAGCGGATCGTCGCCGAGGCCGCGTGCGCTCGCGAGGAGCTGCAGCGTCATTGGCGCGTGACGCCCGTATCCAGAGTCGATCAGCACGTGACCGTCGGGACTCTTGAGCAGGATGTTGTTGGACGAGAGCCAGTCGCGGACGAACACGTGCAACTGCGGCGGCAAGGCCACGCGGCCGGCGGCATCTAGCGCCTTGGACATCGGACGAGCGGCACCCCTCTGATCTTCGATATGATGCATCCTAACAGCCGCGGAGGAACGTGCCGTTCGCGTCGCCAGGCACTCCCGGGGAATCCGCGATGGCAATGCCCGAGATTTCGAAAACATCCGTGTGGGCTTCGACGAGCAAACGGCTGCTCCGCATCGCCTGGCCGTTCTTCGTGGTCGTCGTCGCGGTAGTGTTGCTGGCCACCGAAAGCCTGCGGATCGTGTCGGCCGCGCGCGCCTACGTCGGCGGCGAGAGCCTCTGGTCCAAAGCGCAGAAAGAAGCGGTCTACAGCCTCTTTCGCTACGCGCAGACGCGATCCGAGTCCGACTATCGCGACTACCGCAATGCCATCGCGGTGCCGCTTGGCGACCGCCAGGCGCGGCTCGAGCTCGAGAAGCCCGAGCCCGACGTTGCAGTTGCGCGCGAAGGCTTCCTCGTAGGCCAGAACGATCCGGCCGACATCGACGGCATGGTCATGCTCTTCCGCCGCTTCCGCGAGGTGAGCTTCATGAGCCGGGCGATCGCCATCTGGTCGAAAGCGGACGAGTACATCGCCGAGCTCGACGCGCTCGCGCAGGAGTTGCACGGGCGCATTGTGGCGCGCGACACCCAGCCGTCGAACCTCGAGCCGATCCTCTCGCGCATCGATGAGGTGAACCGCCGGCTGACGCCGCTCGAGGTCGGCTTCTCGACGACGCTCGGCGATGCCGCGCGCAGGACGCAGACGATTCTCGAGGTCGCGCTCGTCGTCGCGGCCGCGATCCTGGTTGTTGCCGGCGTCGTCGTCTCGGCAAGGATCGTGCGGCGCAGCGAGCAGGCCGAAGCCGAGCTTTACGCGGAGCACGATCGCGCTCAGGTGACGCTCCAGTCGATCGGCGATGCGGTCGTCACGACCGGCGAGCGCGCCCGGATCGACTACCTGAATCCGGTCGCGGAATCATTGACGGGCCTGCCGACCCAAGAGGCGCAGGGCAAGCCGTTCGAGCACGCGATCCGGCTCGCGAAAGAGACCGATCGTGAAGCGGTCGTCAATCCCGCTGCCGAGCTGTTTCGCGAGGACCATGCGGTGAAAAGTAGCGGCGACACGATTCTCTCGTGTCGGGACGGCCGCGAGCTCGCGGTCGACGTTTCCGCCGCGCCCATTCGCGATCGCGCGAGCCGCATCATCGGCGCCGTGCTCGTGCTGAAGGATGTCACGCGCGAGCGGCAGAGGGCTGTCGAGCTGGCGCGAGAGGCGCGACACGACAGCCTGACGGGTCTCGTCAATCGCCGCGAATTCGAGCAGCGGCTCTCCCGCGCGCTCGCAAGCGCCGCGGACCTCGGGCGCCAGCACGCGGTGCTGTATCTCGACCTCGACCGATTCAAGGTCGTCAACGACAGTTGCGGGCACGCCGCCGGCGACCGGCTGTTGCGCGACATCAGCGGCGTGCTCCAGAGCAATTTGCGCGACCGAGATACGCTCGCCCGCATCGGGGCGACGAATTCGCCGTGCTGCTGGACAACTGCCTTCCGGACGACGCGGCTCGTATCGCCGCGACGCTGTGTCAGGCGGTGGCCACATTCGAGTTCCAGTGGGAAGGGTGGCGTTTTCGTCCCGGCATCAGCGTCGGCGTCGCGCCGGTGGCAGGCGGGCGGCAAACCGTGTCGGAAGTGCTGGGCGCGGCGGACGCGTGCTGTTACAAGGCTAAGGACGGCGGGCGCAACCGTGTGCACGTGCAGGGCTCGGCGCAGGATGACCGAGCGCCGCCGCGTGTTGCATAAAGCCCAGCGCACGGCCGGAGCGCTGCGCCGCGTTTTAGCGGTGTCGTTGCGTCGCCAGGCCCGTCGCGCGCCCCCGTGGCGGCGTTACTTCAGTCGTTCGATGAATTCGCGAACGAGCGCGACGCGTTCCGCGAGCGCCGGTGCCGCGCGCTCGATGCGGATTCGATCCGGCCCGGCGAAGCGTATGAGTCCGTCCTTCTGCACGAGCGCGATCAATGACGACGGATCGAACGGCGGGTTCTTGGCGAACGAGATGGTGCTGCGCTCCGGCCCTGCGTCGACTTTGATGACGCCCTTGGGCTTCGCGACGAGCCGCAGGCGATGGCACGCAAGCAGCGCCTGGGCCGGTTCGGGCGGGCTGCCGAAGCGATCGACGAGCTCCTCCTGCATCGTTTGCAACTCATCCGCCGACTCGCAGTTCGCAAGGCGCTTGTACAGCACTAGCCGCTCGTGCACGTCGCTGCAGTAGGTGGCCGGGAGCAGCGAAGGGACGTGCAGGTTGATTTCCGTGGCGACGCCCAGCGGCGCCGACAGGTCGGGCTCACGGCCTGCCTTCAGCGCCGAGACCGCGGCGCGCAACATGTCCGCATAGAGCTGGAATCCGACCTCCTGCATCTCGCCCGATTGCGACTCGCCGAGCACTTCGCCGGCGCCGCGAATCTCGAGATCGTGCATCGCCAGATAGAATCCCGACCCGAGGTCTTCCATCATCTGGATCGCTTCCAGGCGCTTCCCGGCCTGTGCAGACAATCCTTGCGGAGGTGGCGTCAGCAGGTAGGCGTACGCCTGGTGGTGGGAGCGACCGACGCGGCCGCGGAGCTGATGCAGCTGCGCGAGGCCGAAGCGGTCGGCGCGCTCGATGATGATCGTGTTCGCCGTCGGCACGTCGATGCCCGTCTCGATGATCGTCGAGCAGACGAGGAGATTGATGCGCTGCGCATAAAAGTCGCGCATCACATGCTCCAAGTCGCGCTCCGCCATCTGGCCGTGCGCGACGGCGATGCGAGCTTCCGGCACGAGGTCGGCCAGCCGCTCGGAAGTGGTGGCGATCGTGTCGACGTCGTTGTGCAGGAAATACACCTGTCCGCCGCGGTTGAGCTCGCGCAGAACGGCTTCGCGGATGATCCCGCGCGAGTATTCGGCGACGAACGTCTTGATCGCAAGCCGGCGTTGCGGCGCCGTGGCGATCACCGAAAAATCGCGAATGCCTTCGAGCGACATCGCGAGCGTGCGCGGAATCGGCGTCGCGGTCAGCGTGAGCACATCGACCTCGGCGCGCATCTTCTTGAGCTGCTCCTTCTGCCGCACGCCGAACCGGTGCTCTTCGTCGATGATGACGAGCCCCAGGTTCTTGAAGGCGACGTCGGCCTGGATCAGCTTGTGCGTGCCGATGACGAGATCGATCGTTCCGGCCTTGATGCCGTCGAGCGCCGTCCTGATCTCCTTGGTCGAGCGGAAGCGGGACAGCTCGGCGATCTTGACCGGCAGGTCGGCGAAGCGATCGGAAAACACCTGCATGTGCTGCTCGGCGAGCAGCGTCGTGGGCACGAGAACCGCCACCTGCTTGCCATCCGCGATCGCGACATACGCCGCGCGCAGCGCGACTTCCGTCTTGCCGAAGCCGACGTCGCCGCAGACGAGCCGGTCCATCGGCCTTCCATCCCGCAAGTCGGTGATGACCGCGTCGATCGCCGCCTGCTGATCAGGAGTCTCCTCGAACGCGAAGCCTTCGGCGAACGCTTCGTAGTCGTGCGGGCTGAACTGAAAGGCGTGGCCCGTTCGTGCCGCTCGCTGCGCGTACAGGTTGAGAAGCTCGGCCGCGGTGTCGTGCGCCTGCTGCGCCGCGCGCTTCTTCGCCTTGTCCCACTGCGTGCTGCCGAGCTCGTGCAGCGGCGCCTCTTCGGGCGAGGCGCCACTGTAGCGTCCGATGAGGTGCAGGTTGGCGACGGGAACGTAGAGCTTCGCGTCGTTCGCGTAGGCGAGCTGCAGGAACTCCGCGTCACCTTCGCCAAGATCCATCGTGACAAGGCCGAGATAGCGGCCGATGCCGTGCTGTTCGTGGACGACAGGGTCGCCGATGCGCACCTCGGACAGGTCGCGCAGCATCGCGTCGACGTTCGTTCGGCGCGCCGCATCTCGCCGGTCGCGGCGCACGACGCCCGAATAGAGCTCGGCCTCCGTGATGAAGGCGAGCTTCGCC